>Ga0209577_10000087_pt1 | contig 85036 bp, 70 predicted proteins | sample GraSoiAngelo_109_FD_185874 | JGI IMG/M metagenome (GOLD analysis project Ga0209577, IMG submission 185874) | Grasslands soil microbial communities from the Angelo Coastal Reserve, California, USA - 14_0903_12_20cm (SPAdes) (version 2) | ecosystem: Environmental > Terrestrial > Soil > Grasslands... | reverse complement strand
TGAGGAAGGCCCAAACAGTGAGAGCGAGTAGTAGAACGTCGAACTCACGGGTGGCACTGCGCCAGCCAATCAGCTACGGCTGAGCTTTACAGGGTCAGAAGACGGTGAAGCCGAAACGGAAACCTGCGGAGCGGCGAAGCCCTTGTGGCGAACGACGCCTCGAACCTCCGGCCCGCGAGGGCTCAACTCGCTGAACCGCCGTATGCGGACCCGCATGTACGGTGGTGTGGGAGGGGAGGACGAGTAACCGTCCCCCGTATCCCTATTAGGCTTCCATTCCCAAGCAGTGCTGCATCATCTTGCGGGCCATGAAATTGCCCGCGTCCTTGAGTTCCGTAGGTGCTTACGGAATCTTTTTTCTACCGATCTTCTTGCGGCAAAACGGAGATTCCAGCGGAAAGCGTCCTGTTTTCCCATTCCGGAGTTATACTCGGAGCATTCGACATCTGGTCGATATCGGCGCTCTCGCCGAGAAGGAGGTGATCCAGTGAGGTACGGTTTAAGTTGAGCAGTAGAAGAGGCGCTTGTGACTACCAAGCGCCTCTCTCCTTCCCTCCAGTCGTCTCCCTCTCCTAATTTCGCATCCATCCTATGCTCCACCCGCCAGGGTGCACCGCTAATTGCAGTCACGTAGAATTTCCGTTCCTGAATATCAAGCCGTCGGGAACCTTCCGGGCGGCTTCCCAATTCTGCAGGTTCCTCAATGCAAAAATACCGGAGGCACTTATGGCGCCGCCGGTATTGGGAAGCTAACGATGTTGTTTCATCAAAACGAGAGGACGCAGCCGCCCGAACCACTATTGAAGGCGTTGCTCCACAACGACTGCACAGGGAACCTGCTGCCGTTGCTTAGAGTGACCTCCGCTGCGGCGCCCTGGCCGGAGGAGATCCACGCGCACTTGTCGCCATTTTCCGCGCCACTGGAATCCAGCCAGCCGCCGCTCGGGAACTGGTCGGTGATCGTTTCGGCCATTTCGTGCCCGGTCACAATCGTAATCCCGGCGTCGGCGCCCAATCCGTTGAAGTTGGCGCCGCAGCTCGCGCCCGCATCAGTGATGTACGGCAGGTTTGTGTAAGCGACGTTGCCTACCGACGAGCTGGTCGCGCTATGATAGGCGCAGTATTGTGTCCCAAAACCTCTGGAGTTGTTTCCTGACGCCGTAGCGATGACGTACTGCACGCTGGCGTTGCTGGAAGCAGTGCTGTTGCCGAAGTGCTGCGCCGCACGCACGGCCTCAGCGGCAATCTGCGACTGGCGTGGCCTCGACGGCGCCGGGCTCGCGTTGTCCATCCAGACTGCAGCCAAAATGCCCTTTTGATTGCCGGCGGCGGTACCTGCACCGTTGCAGAACACCGTGCCCGCGGGCACGTCCTGGCAGTACTGCGTAACGCTGTTCAACCAGGAGCTTCCACCGGCACCGCTGTAGAAGTTTTCTAAAATGGCCTGCTCGCCGCTTGGGTCGCCGTTGTTCCACTGCGAACCCCATAGCACAAGAAAGATTCTGGGCGCTGTCTCGACGCCAATCCCGCCGATGCCACCGTGGTAGCTCAAGTTCTTTGACGTATTGGCGTCCTGCACTTGAGGGTTGGCTCCCCGCAGGGTGGCCTCGCGAAACCGCTTCATATCCTCAACGGTCGCATGGATCAAGGCCGGCGATTGACCTTCTTCAAGGATTCTCCACCCGCCGGGGGAGCCCTCATAGACCATTGGCCTCTGCCGTTCCTGTGCGTGAGACGGCGGGCTCGCCACCAGGAATCCCAGAAGCATCAAAAAGCAAGCTGGAGCGTATTTATGCGCAATCATTTGCCACCTCAAGGTTCGGATTCGTTCTCAGATCAACGCGAGTAGGGCTCTCCTCACTTGATCCGACTACCTGGCGCTGTTCATACCATGATCAGAAACTAAGCACAATCCAGCAGTCTTTACAGTTTGGATACCGAAAAGCTCCCATGAGGATATTTTCCCCGGGCTTCGATTCGAGGCCGCGTCCAGCGGCGCGAAACCTTTTCCAAATTCCGGTGTCCTTTGCGGACGCGGAAATTACCCTCTGCTTAGGATCGAATTACTGAACTCCCTTGGCTCACGCTTTCCGTAACCCCGAGCGAAGGCGAGGGGCCACTGCTTTTTCTCGCCTTTGGTGGTACAAACCTACAAACAACGTCACATGGGTTCGGTAAATCTCCGGGAAGGAACGCCTAGATGACCATGAAGCCTTTGCTCTTTGCGCTTTGTGCTGTCTTTAGCCCTTGCTACTCCGAAATACCAGGGACGAGTCGTCTGCGTGCTTGTGCCGCCAATCAATCGCTTTCCATCCGAAGGCGTTCCCTGGATCCTCAAGAAGCTCGCTTTTGCGCCTACAACTGTTTCCCCTCCCCCGTGTTAGATGGACTAGAGCAACTCGGATGCGCTATTTCCCGATTCGACAAGTGGGGAGTGGCCTACGGAAAGCTCGGGAGAGGCGAAGTGTTAGGCTCGAAAGCGAACCCTAGCAACAAGCCCATGATGATAGGTTTCATGAAGCCGTGAAAGACGTGGGAAACAGGGACGGGTAGTGAGAAAGCCTTTGGTTGTCATCCCGAGCTGTAGCTCAGGCCTTTAGGCCTGAGGGGTCTGCCTTTTGGAAAGTTCAGAGAGAGGTCCCTTACGGATTTTCAGGAGAGTAAGCCATGAGAAAAGAGCTTCGGAAGTGGATGAGTTTGGTGAGCGTGGCAATGGCCGTATTTTTTATCGCTGCGCAGCGCGCCGCCGCCGATGAAGATGATCCCCCCAGCCGCGTGGCGCGGCTTGCGTACACCGGCGGCAACGTTTCGTTCAACCCGGCGGGGACTGACGATTGGGTCACCGCCGTCGTGAATCGCCCAATGACCACGGGGGACAAACTTTGGTCCGATGACGGCTCGCGCGCCGAATTGAACCTCGGCTCTGTAGTGATTCGCCTTTCCAACCATACCGGATTTTCGTTCTTGAACCTCACTGACGACATTACGCAGCTACGCTTAACCGAAGGTACTCTGTACATTCGCGTGCGCCGGCTCGGCGACGATGAAACCTTTGAAGTGGATACTCCCAACCTCGCGTTTTCGATTCTTCGCCCGGGCCGTTACCGCATCAATGTAAATGAAGCGGGCGACGCCACGATTGTGACCGTGCGCGATGGCCAGGGAGAAGTTACCGGCGCCGGTTCTGCCTACACGGTTCACGCGCGCGAAGAGGGCGTTTTCAACGGCACTGATCAGTTGGACGCCGACGTCGAGCGCATCCGGGAAGATCAGGACGATTTCGATCAATGGTGCTTCGACCGCGACCGTCGCGAGGATCAATCCGTTTCTTCGCGTTACGTTTCTGAGGATGTGGTCGGCTACGAAGATCTCGATCAGTACGGCGGCTGGCGCAGCGTGCCGGAGTACGGCAACGTGTGGTTTCCGCATACCATCGTCGTCGGTTGGGCGCCCTATCGCTACGGACACTGGGTTTGGATTGCGCCATGGGGCTGGACCTGGGTGGACGACGAACCGTGGGGCTTTGCACCGTTCCACTACGGCCGTTGGGTCGTTGTCGCTGGCGTATGGGGTTGGGTGCCGGTTCCACCGCGGCCCGCGGTGGTGACGGTAGCTTATGTCCGCCCCGTGTACGCCCCTGCGCTCGTGGCTTGGGTTGGCGGCGCGCCGGCCGCTGGCGTGGCATGGTTTCCGCTGGGACCGCGTGACGTCTATTGCCCCTCGTATCACGTCAGCCAGACCTACGTCACCAATGTAAACGTTTCGAACACGACCATCATCAATCGAACCCAAGTCACCAACGTCTACAACAACGTGTACGTGAACAAGACGGTGAACGTCACGAACGTGAGGTATCAGAACCAGACGGCACCCGGTGCAGTGACCGCGGTTTCGCAGCAGACCTTCGTCTCCGCTCAGCCCGTGCACAATAACATGATTCGCGTGGGCCCGAAGGAATTTACTTCGGCGTCGGTTGCTCCCATCGCGCCTGCAGTTGCACCGCAGCAGCGCAGCGTCCTTGGCGCTGGTGCAGAAGCCCGCGTGCGGCCGCCAAGCCCGAGTATGAGCCGCCCGGTAGTCGCCAAGATGGCGCCTCCTCCTCCTCCGGTCACCTTTTCGAAGCAGCAAGAGATCGTCCGTGCCAATGGCGGCAGGCCGCCGGCCATGTCGGAAATCCGGCGCGCTGAGCCAGAAAACGCTCAGGTTGCGCGTCCCAACATCAAGATGGCGCCGCCGGTCCGGCAAGGTCCTCCGCAGAACGCGCCGACCACCCACGCCGACATGCCGGATCGCAACCCCAATCGGCCAGGCCCAGCGCAGAATGCGCCGACGAGCAGGCCGGATATGCAACAAAGCAATTCGAATCGGCCGATGCCGCCGAACAACGCAAATCCGCAGAACCAAGCCAATCGGCCGGGAAATCCTCCCGCGAACGCGGGAAACCCCATGACCTACAACGACCGTCCGCCTTCTTCGCGTCCCGCGAGCACCGGAAACTACCGTAACACGCAGCTCGACCAAAAACAGCAGCAACAAGTCCAGGATTTGCGCTTGAAGCAGGACCAGGAACGCCAGAGAGTCGAGCAGGAGCAGGTCCAGCAACGCCAGAAGCTCGAACCGGACAATTCCCGCCGGCAACAGCCGCAGGCCGATCAAAGACCGCCGCAGCAAGCCGAGCAAAGACAACAGCAACTTGGACAGAAACAACAACAGCAATTGCAGAGGCTCGAAGAAAAACACGACCAACAGCAGCAAAAGCTTGAGCAAAGACAACAACAAGAACGTCAGCGACAGGACAAGCCGGCGAAGCAGGACAAGCCGGCCAAGCAGGATAAGCCGAGCAAGTCGGACAAATCTGACAAGCCGCACCACTAGGAAACTCTTCCGGTTGATTCAGCAAACCGGCATAGGTTGAGTGAAGCTTGAGTCAACTGTCTGACAGGAGTGCCTAGCTGAAGCAAGCGGATAAGGGGAAGGAAACTCTAAAGCACTTTAAATCGTTTGACGGGGCGATCGCGCCAAGGCGATTGCCCCGTTCTTCTTTTGTGTGCATAAAGGGCAGGGGTGTCTCGCGGTGATTGTTCGGATTTTGCTCGGCAGCTTGTTGGCAAGCGGCGAGAGTTTGTCGAGCCGGAGTGCAAGATCTCTGCAGGTCGCGTGGTATTCTTCAGCCGCAACTCATGGCGAAAACCTCTTCAAGACGCCGACGTTCGAAAGCAGTGAGGAGCTCAGCCGCACAGATGGCGAAAGCGTCTCGAGGACGCAGGCCTTCGAAAGAGAATTCGCAGGCCGCGGGACGCGACAGCTCGGAGGTGCGCTTGTTTCGCATTCCCGGGCTGCCGGAGATTCGAAAGGGTGACGACCTGGCGAAAGTCATCGTAAGTGCGGCTCAAAAAGCCCGGCTGCGCTTTGCAAGTGGAGACATCCTGGTGGTTGCCCAGAAAGTCGTTTCGAAAGCGGAAGGCTCAGTGGTTTCACTGGCGACGGTAGAGCCGTCGGAAAAAGCCCAAGCACTTGCAGCGCAACTGCAAAAAGATCCGCGCGCCATCGAACTTGCGTTGCAAGAGTCGCGCCGCATTCTTCGCACCGACCGCGTGTTGATCACCGAAACGCATCATGGTTTTGTTTGTGCGAACGCGGGCGTGGATCATTCGAACGTGCCCGGAGACGGTGTGGTGACGCTGCTTCCGCGGGATCCGGATCGCTCTGCGGGAAAGCTCGCGGCGGCACTGAGCAAGAAGACCGGGAAGCGTGTCGCGGTTATTATCAGCGATACATTTGGCCGGCCGTGGCGGCTGGGGCTGACTAACGTGGCCATTGGTGCGTCGGGATTGCCGGTGCTTTTGGACTTGCGTGGCACGCGCGACCGGGAAGGGAAGTTGCTTACGGCAACGGTTCTCGCCGTGGCGGATGAGTTAGCGGCGGCCGCGGGACTCTTGATGGGGAAGTCCGAAGGAACTCCTGCCGTGCTCATCCGCGGTTACCGCCACAAGCCTGCATCCGAAAAAGCAGCGAGCATCATTCGCCCCGCCTCCGAAGACCTTTTCCGCTGAGCTTTTGGAAACTTGCGGACGATTCCAATCAAAAGGTGTTAGGGTCCAATGGTTGAGGGGGACGGCTAGCAAATAGGTGAAAACATCCCGTTATCCCCGATGTCCTAATTCCCCGGCTATTCTTTGTGCAGGAACACCAGAGCCAGATCGAGTAGGAGGATGATGATAATGATGAGCTCGAGGGCAAATGCGCGGCCCTGGTGGAATTGATCCACCATAAACGAATACATACGCTCGCCCGTGCGCAACTTCTTGTTAACCAGCTTTTTGTAATCCCGCACCCTCACTTTGCTGGCGGCGAGTTGATAGAGGCGTGCCGCGGCCAACTCTTCGAGCAACGGGTCGTGTACAGCAGAGATTTGCACGAGGAATCGCTTGGGAGTACGCGGTTGTTTTCGGCCTTCGATCGGCATCCGGCTTCTTGTGGATCTCGACGTAAATACTGGGAAGGCCATCAAGTCTCGAGCGCAACTTACCCCGGAGCAATAGGGTATTCACCCGATTGACCGCTCGCGGATCTCCACTAACCTTGTTGGTAAAAAGCAAAGTTCACTCCTGCCCACTGAACCGCGCTTGATTCTCGGTTCTTCAATGAACAGACCAAAAGACTGGCAACTCGTCGCCCGTTATCAGTGCCCGGAATGCGGCAAGCGATACGCCGTGGCCGAGTGGAAGCAAAATCCGAAGTGTCGGCAGTGCGGTGCGGAGCTTCGCGCCGATAGCGAACAAGGTGCGTCGTCGACCGGTCAAAAGCCAACGGGCAGTTAGCTAATCCGAGTCACCGGTGACAAACAGCGTGCTTCCCCAGTCGCTTGCCTTCTTTGTCTGTGGTCAAGAAATTCAGACCGATAGCGAATCCTTTGCGAGTGGAGACGTGACAATACACTACTCGCGCTCTGACATAGGCATCAACGATGGCGGAGGATTTAAGGATTACCTGAGACCCAGGCTTCCACACCTGGCGCGTTGCCAGCCGAGTACCACTCGAACTAACGTTTTCTACCGTAGCCAACTCGGCAAAACGCGAACCGCGCGCGGCGAGGATATGTAGCAGGAATCGCTCGGGAGTACGTGGTTGTTTTCGGTTCTCCAACAACATGTAGCTTCTCCTCTCTGTCAGCTCGGGCATCGGTCGGGACCGGAACAAGTGTGAAGAAGGATCAGGAGTACGAGGCTCGCCCCCCCTGAATGGCGAGATTCTATATTCGTGCTCACCCCTCAGCTAGAGAGGTCATTACCTTATTGGCGCAATGGTTACGCACCTAACTGTACAGCCCCGATAAGCCACCGGCCCGTGATAGGCTCCGATTTGGCGGGGACCGGAGCAGGGACGCACTGCAGGTAAAATGCGGATACATGGATACGTTGATAGAAAAAATAATCGATCTCTTTTGGGCGGCTAAATGCGCTGTGACAACAGCCGTTTTGGAAAACAAAGTCGAGATAAGGAAATTCATTGGGCTCGCGCTGGCCGTGCCGTCAATCACGTTCCTGTTTTATCTTGTGGCGGATGGTGTGTATGAGTCTTGGCAACTTTCGGTTGGGGTCAATCGTCCCGACGATACTGTGCCCGTTCGGCTTATTTTTCTCGCGCTCATCCTTGCGCTCGTCGGTGTGCATATCTATACCGACGTAAAAAGGCACACCATTTTTTGGAAGTGAAAACCGCCGGCCATCCGCGCTTCTCGTAAAGTCTCCTTCCTCTGTCTGGACCCAAACAACAGCTTCCTGGAGTTCCTCATTATTCTTGGCTTCCTCCCGTGGATGCCTCCCCAGGTGATCGGATCCACTGCTTCGGCTTCGTGAGCCTGAAGGTGGGAATGGTCGGGTCCTCGTGAACCTCGACCGTGATATGCCATCGACCAAAAACATCTTGTTGCTCACAAATCGGTCGCGCGCTCGCCGCGCCCCGAGAAGCGGCGCCGGCGGTAACAACTAAAAGTGACAAAATCTAAGTCACCCCGAATTGCAAGACACAGACCTACAATTTTGCACGGATTGACGGGCAAAATGCGGGACGGTATTTGTTGGGCAGTTTTGGAAGTAGGGGGGTGAATTTTAGTTGACGGAAGTACGGGGTGAACTTGGGTTGAATGAGGTGAGAAAGAGTGACGCGTGAAACCCTCATGATGGCCGCCGTTCTGGCGTTTTCGATCATCACTTCAGCCCATCCCGTCAAAGCGCAGTGCGCTCCCTTGACGCTTACGGCAAACGGCAGTAGCAGCCTTCCGGTAAGCCCGGGGAGCCGAGTGACCTTCGCCGGCGTGCTCAGCAATTGCGCTACGCAGGCGGCGAACGTCAGCCCGAGCTTCGCCATTACCAGCAATGGAACCACGCTGACCACGGATACGGTTACCTACGTATTAGCGGCCCGCGAAAACCACCCTTTCCGCGTCGCCTTCGAGGTGCTGCCAATGACGCCAGGCTCGTACGTGGTGACGGCAACGAGCAGCAACGGCGGCTCCGCGGCAGCGATCGTCACCGCCACTTGACGCCTGGTCCTCAACGACCAAAAACAGGGGTGAGGTCTTGCTCTGGGGCGGGAAGGCGTGTGCTCGCACGAGCACCTCTCCGGTCCTGCCCAAGAGGGTGTGGGGCGAATTAGGAAGTACGCAGTGAAATCTAGTGGAGTGAGGAGAAAATATGACTGGTAGAACCCTATGGATCGCCGCCCTTCTGGCGCTTGCGATCATCGCTTCAGCCCCGCCCGCCCATGCACAATGCGTCCCGCTGACGCTCACGGTAAACGGCAGTAGCAGCGTCACGGTAAACCCCGGGGATACCTTGACCGTCGCTGGGACCGTAACCAATTGCGGCACGCAAGCCGCAACGGTCAACGTGACTCTGAACATCACCCGCGATGGGATCCCTGTCGGCTCGTACACAAGGAGCTTCCAGCTGCAACCAGGGCAGACCCAGAGCGCGGGCACTTCAATAGCTGTGCCCAACCTCCCCGGCACGTACGTAGGAACCGCGACGAGCAGCAACGGAGGCTCGGCCACCGCGACGGTCACCGTAACGTGAGGTCGCGCACCGTGCAGCAGCAAACCTCGCCTGCCTTTTTGCTTTGAAAACAGAGAGGAGTGCGCGCCTGGCGGCACTCCTCTATTCCTAGCGCAGCAATGAGAGATCAGAACCTGTGAGTTGCCCGCGTCTGTTCGCTTTGCCGTCCGTGTGTTAGATTCGTTCGCCAGTTAAAGAGTCGTCAAAGAGTTGAAGAGTTTTCGGTTGTTTCAGGCTCTTCGAGTCCTCGACTCTTTCCCTTTTGTTCTCAGTTGAAACGTATCTGGCGTTTCCCTGCGGCTCATGTCTCTCAATAAACAAAAAATCACGGCGCTCGGTGGCGGCGTCGGCGCGTCAAAACTGCTGCTTGGGCTTTATGAAGTGATGGACCCCGCGGTCCTGACCATCATTGTCAACACCGGTGACGACATTATGCTGCACGGGCTGAAAATCTGCCCGGACCTGGACATCGTGACGTACACGCTGGCGGGAATTGTCGATCCGGCCAAAGGGTGGGGAATTCGCGAGGATACCTTCCATGCTTTGAAGAAACTGGCGGTCTACGGGCGCGCCGACTGGTTCAACCTGGGCGACCAGGACCTGGCCACACATATTCATCGCAGCGCGCTGCTCGAGGAGGGCAAGACTCTTTCGGAGATTGCGGAGTCGATTCGGACCGCGCTCGGAGTGAAGACGCGCATTCTTCCCATGTCCGACAACCCTGTGCCTACGATCATCGAGTCGAATGAAGGCGCGATGCACTTTCAGAAGTATTTGGTGAAGCGGCGCGCCGAGCCTGTCGTAGTAGGAATCCGATTCGCGGGTGTGGAGCAAGCGCAACCGGCGCCGGGTGTGTTAGAGGCGATTCGCGAAGCTGGCCGCATTTTCATCTGCCCGAGCAATCCCTTTATTAGCATCGGGCCGATCCTTGCCGTACCGGGGGTGCGCCAGCAATTGCGCTCTCGCAAGAGAGATGTCTTTGCGGTGTGTCCCATTGTGGGCGGCAAGTCGCTCAAAGGGCCTTCCGACAAGATGCTGGCGCAACTGGGCTACGAAGCAACAGCTTTGGGTGTGGCGAAGCTCTATGCGGATTTTACGGGCACATTTGTCATTGATCCCGTGGACAGAAGGCAGGCGCGCGCAATCGAGGAGCTGGGGATGAAGGCCGCGATTCTGCCGACGGTCATGAAAACGCGCGCGCAGAAACGGAAGCTAGCGCAAGCGCTGCTCGAGCTGTGAAGACTTCGGTGAGTGCAAGTTCAAGCGTCGAAGAGTTAAAGACCAAGCGAATTCTTTGGACTCAGGGGGCTTTGAACTGACGGGCTGTTGGACTGTTGAACGGAACTCCTGGGAGTCGAGCTGAAGAGTCCTGCAAGAAATATGGTATCTTCAAAAACCGCAAAATTATGGCGACCGCACTGACAGCGCGCGATTTTCGCAACGCCCTGGGGCAATTTGCCACTGGTGTCACGGTAGTCACCGTCGAGCGCGAGCCAGGCTCGGTCTTCGGAATGACCGCCAATGCCTTCACGTCGGTTTCGTTAAATCCCATGCTGATCCTGGTTTGCGTGGATGAACGCGCAAAAATCCTGCCGCTGCTTCACAGGAAAAAACACTTCGGGATCAGCGTGCTGAAGCAAGGGCAGCAAGCGGTTTCGGAATATTTTGCGCAGCCCGAGCAGCATTCCGAAGCGGAGCACCGGCTGGGACTGCGCTATCGCTGGACAGCAGAGGGCGTTCCCGTCCTGGAAGACACGGTCGTGCAGTTGAGCTGCAGCGTGGTTGCGACACATGTGGCGGGGGACCACACGGTGATTGTGGGGAAAGTCGAGGAGGCGGACATCCAGGGCGGGGAACCGCTGCTGTTCTTTCGGGGCGAATACCGCCACATCGCCCGCCCGTGAGAAGTTCACAAGTTAAACAGAACGAGGGATGAGGCCGCCGGACCGGCTACGCTTCCCGCTATTCTTCCGGCCGCACAGCCTCCGCTTCGCAATCGCCCGATTCATTATGCGCGTCTGGCCGCGCCAAAGAGCCCCGGTGGTCCCGCCTTTCCTTCTCCCACGCTTCCAGTCTTCGGAGGTGCTCGCCGAGAACGTCGCGGACCAAGGCGGATCGTTCTCGGGGCCGATTCAGTGGTGGCCGCCGAGGGAGTCGCGCTTCACACCATATTCGGCGCCCCATTTGTCGGTCATTCTCGTGCGGATTTCCCACAGTTCCGGGAAAAACTTCTGGCGCATGCCTTCCTCCAAAATTTCCACCGGACGGCCTTTGAGCGATTTGGCCGCAAAGCCGATGGTCCGATGAATCAGCTGCATATGTTCTTGCCGGAATTTCTGAAAGCGTTCATCAAATTCTGCCAGCGCCTCGGCGACGACGTATGCATCGCCATGCGAGTATTCGGTGTCGTAGATTTTCTCGATCGTTAGCCCGTGCTTGTCCAAGTAATGCGTTTGAAACGAATTCCACAACGGCTGGTACATTTTTAACAGCACGCGGAATCCCGGCGATTCCTGGCCGCTCCCATTGCCCAGGCGCTTGCGAATTTCCTGATATTCCTTGGGTGACATCGTTTCGAGAAGCGCCAACTGCTCGCTCATCAGTTTTTGGGCAATGTGCACGCGGCGAAAAAGTGTAACGACGCGATTGGTATTTTCCTGCTGCAAATATTCGTCAGCGTCCAACAGCGTGTAGGCGATCAGCTTCATCCACAATTCTTCGATCTGGTGCACGATCTGGAATTGCAGTTCATCTTTGTTGCAAAAGTCCTCAAACTTGCTTTGGCACGAGAGCAGCGTTTTGGTGTTCAGATACCGCTCGTAGTCGAGCGTGCCTTCGCCGCCCATCAAGGCGTAAAAATGTTCCCGGTTCACGAGCGCCTCCCTCTGGCACCGTTTCCGGTGCGAGTTCCTTCGTTATGTCGAATGTTACCTAATCGGCTGGAGAGAAGTCGAAGAGGTGGAAGTTCAGGAGTCGAAATAACCCTGGAATTTAATTGCTCTGGGCTCCTGACCTTCTCCATTTCACGACCGTTGAACCGCTCCGGGAATTTAAAGCATCAAGGAAGTCAGTCAGCCAAAAGGTCAAAAGTTGGGGGAGCGTCGGAAAGCGGTGCGAAAGCTCTTCGACTCTTTCACTGTTTGCCTGTTGAACTTTTCGACGAACCGTTTATCGTTCGGAACTGCCGGAAGCGCGTGAGGATTCGGCGGAATCGCCGGTTTCTTTGCGGTGGCTCTTGACTTCGCGCAGCGCGTAGATCGACTTGTTCTGTGATTCGTAATACGTCCGCGAGGTAATTTCGCCCAGTAATCCCAGCGACAGGAGCTGCACGCCGCTCAGGAACAGCACAACCGCCAGCAGCATCAGCGGCCCGTGCGCGGCGACCGTGTCCGTGTGGTGCACCAGCTTGTCGATTCCCAAATACGCTGCGATCGCCGTTCCCGCCGAGGTGCCGCCCATTCCGAGCAGGCCGAAAAACTGCAGCGGCCGCGTGGAGTAATCCAGCAAGAACTTCACGATCATCAGATCCAGGAAAACGCGAATGGTGCGGCTGATTCCATAATTGGACTTCCCGGTTTTGCGATGCGGGTTTTCGATGGGCACTTCGGCGATTTTTGCGCCGCTCGAGCTGGCCAGCGCGGGAATGAAGCGGTGTAGTTCGCCGTAAAGCTGGATTTCCTGAATAATTTCGCGGCGATACGCCTTGAAAGTAGTTCCAAAGTCGTGCAACTCGATGCCGGAGAGCTTCGCCATCATCCAGTTAGCGACGCGGCTGGGAAACTGTCGCGTCAGCCACGCATCCTTACGCTGATGGCGCCAGCCGCTGACCAGATCGTAGCCTTCCTCGATTTTCTCGACGAAGCGCGGTATCTCCTCGGGATCGTGCTGCAGGTCGCCGTCCAAGGAGATAATCACTTCACCGCGCGCAAAATCAAACCCAGCTTTCAACGCCGCCGTCTGGCCAAAATTGCGCCGCAGACGCACGACGTTCACCCGGCGGTCGTGTTCGTAAATGTCCGAAAGCACTTTGAAGGTATTGTCTTTGCTGCCGTCGTCGATAAACACGAGTTCGTACGGCTCGCCGATGACGTCCATCACTTCAGTCAACTTCATGTACAAAGGCGGGATGTTTTCCTGTTCGTTGAAGAAGGGAACGACGATCGAAAATTGAATGGGCGAATGGTTTCTCATCAGAGATTGCGGGCACCCTTCAGGCTCCCTGGGTGACGTAGCCATAGTCTATCAGGCGAATCCCCTGCAAAGCGACAAGATTTCGAATCCGCCTGTCGGTCAGTAGCTCCAGCTCTTTTTGCCGGGAAGCTTGCAGGCGCGTCGCTGTTTTTTGCAGTGTTTCATCTGCATAGCCTGGGTGGCACATCAGTTCGGTGGTGCCTTCGGGCAAGCTTTTTAAAAAGAGTTCGAGGCCATCGCGCGTGAGCTCTCCGGTCTGCGCGATGCCACAAAAATAATCCGCGGTGGCGATCCCTGCGCGCTCGGCCTGTTCTCGCGCGTCGCGCGCCAGCAGCTTGAGCCCGCGTGCCTGTACCCCTTGCTTCATCACCACGGTGGGATTCTGCTTCCTGCCGGAAGAGAGCGCCGCGCGGAGGCTCGACTCTTCCAGCGAAACGCGGATGGCTTCAATGCCATGCTTCTTGGCCTGGCGCAGGGCAATTTCAAACAACCCGGGAAGCATGTGGACGTGTTTATGGCCGTCCAAATGCGTCGGCTGGATGCCCGCATCGCGCACTTTGCGAATCTGCGCGTCCCACTCGAGTTCGACTTCGGCGAGAACCAAGCTGCGGCGCGCGCGTTTCAAGAGCAAGCTCTCGGGTCCCCCTGCAAAATTTCCATTGTCATCCAGCAGGCTCTTTACACTTTCCCGGTCGGCCACAGGCGCCCCGTCGCTGAGGTTCAAATGAACTCCGAGCCCGAGGCCGGGGGCGAGCTTTGCCGCGCTCACTGCATCGGTGAACGCCATCCCGTTTGCCAGCAGGGAAGTGCTGGTCACAATCCCGCCGCGGAAGGCGTCCAGGATGCCCCGGTTCACGCCCTCGGTCCAGCCCAGATCATCCGCGCCGACAATCAGGTTCTTCACGACCTGTCCTGTCCCGATGATTTCACCTGTTCGTTCGGACAGCTATTCATTTGCGCGTGCATAAATCTTCGTACCATTGACCCCTTTGAGGCTCAACTCTAGCATGGCGCTTAAGAGGAAAGAATGCCCACGAAAGTACGTGAAGATAAGAAAGCACCAGGGCAAAATACGGAGCGGCGCCGCGGCCGGCGCATGAATTCCCGCGTTCCGGTGCGCCTGGAGTGGGACGAGGCCTCCGGCAAGCGTTCCAGCGCCGAAGCCTACACGCGGATCGTCAACCCTTACGGCTGCATGCTCGTTCTGCCGCATTCCCTGGGCCTCGAGCAGCGCGTGGCGCTCACCAATCTGGCGACGAAGTCCAGCAACGCGGCCATCATCGTCTGGAAAGGACAGTCACGGCCCGACGGCTGGGAATATGGCGTCGAACTGGTAGCGCCGGAAATGGACTTCTGGGGTCTGGAACTGTGAAACCGCCGCTGCCCGGTGCAAATCCTGGAACGCATTATGCGAAGCCCGGCCAGCCAGCCGTGCGTCCCGCTTTGCAACGCCAGCCAACGGCTGAGGAACGGCGCCGGGCTCAACGCGTCCTCTTGCGTATTCCCGTGCTGGTGCATCTGAAAGGCAGGGACAAAGCCATTGAGGGGACAACACATACGGTCAGCGTGAGCGGCGGCACGATCATCCTTCGCCAAGGTCTGGAAGCGGGAACGAAATTCACCCTTGAGAACGTACGGACGCAGCAAAAGGTGGAAGTGAACGTCGTGCGGCCTTCACAACTCAATCCAGAAGGGTCGCTCGTTCCGGTGGAGTTCCTTTCTCCGGCGCCGAAATTCTGGAATATCTTTTTCCCGCCCAACGTGAATTGAGCTATCCGACAAGGAGAGTTCATCCCGAAAGGATTGAGGGATCTTCTGTTCTTTGCCTAGTATCCGGACTCTGCTTCTTACCACGGGCAGGAGCGGGTTCCCTTCGACTGCGCTCCCCTCAAAGCTCGAGGTAAGCAGGGCCTGCGGAATGACAGATAAATTGCTTTTGCCCTGGGCCTACTGGACCGTGATACTGACCGGCCCCGAAGTTGATCCGGCATAGGTCGAATCGCCGCTGTAAACACCAGTGATGCTGTCGGTATGCGGGGGAGGCCCGCTGCTTCCGCCGCTGCCGCAACCAATTGCCAAGCCGACTACGAGGCCTGCCAGCAACAGCACACCGGCGCAGGCATAGACGCGGCGATAGCGTGCGGGCACGCGCTTCAGGTTCAGCAGGAGCAAAAGGAGCAAAGCCAGGCTCGCAAGCAGCATCCATGGAATTCGGGTCGTGGGAATGTGATTTGGTTCGGTTGGCAGCGCAAAAAACGCCAAAGTCGTGGTCAAAGTAGCCGTGCAGGCTGGCGGAGACGCGCCGGACACGGCGGCGCAATTTGCCGACCCGAGCAAAGCAGTCCCGTTCATGAATTGCACGGTTCCTGTCGGACTGGCGCCAGTAGTAACGGTGCTTGCGACCATCGCGGTCAGCGTCACGCTTCCGCCAGAGGCAATGCTGTTCGACGAAGGCGTCACAGTGGTTGTGGTCCCTACGGTACCTCCCCCACTTGTCGCACTGAAGCTGAAATTCAGTACGCTCTCGCCGCCAAAGGCGAGGGGATTGGGATCCGCCTGCCCGAAAGAGCTGACCATGATGTAGTAGCTTGTTCCCCCGGTGACAGCAAGGTTCTGTATCTGAGATTGAGTAACAATGCCCAGGTTGATGTCGTCGTTGCAGGCATAGGGCGCAAAACTTCCGGCCGTGCCGGTCCAAATGGAGAGCACGCTGTCATAACTGCTCCCGATGGTGTCCACATCGGTTATCGTTCCGTTGCTGGTTGGCGTGAACTTGTACCAAATCGTGTTCGAGGTGCCCGTAACGAACGGGATCCGCGGGTCCTGCGAGCAAGCAGGTACGGGGTCGGTCGTCTGGGCAGTTGCTCCTGAGCTGTCTTTGCTGTCTGTAAAGGAACCGCTCGTCAGAGTAATGTTGACGGCGTTTGCAAAATTGTCGTTGGCTGGCGCAGGAGCCACTACAACAAACGTCGGCAATATTACGGTCGACGTATCGACCGTCGTGCCGCCGCCCGGCGGCGGGTTTTGTACGCCCACCGAGTTCGTGCTGCCAAAGTTGGCCATAAAAGCGGCCGGAACTGTGGCGGTGAGCTGGGTTGCGCTCACGAATGTCGTCGCGATTGGTGTTCCGCCGATGTCGGGATTCATCAATACCTTAGAACTTGCGCTGAATCCCGTGCCGTTCACGGTAATGGTTGTCGCAGCGGAGTTGACAGGCGCGGTAGCCGGACTTACCGGCGAGCTGATGGTCGGCGGCCCGCCAAGAACGGTAAACGCTAGGGAGTTGCTCGCCGTAGCAACCATTACGCTTACTTGTGCCACACTCGCCCCGGCTAACAGGTTTGTGGGAACAGTTGCACTGATTTGGCTGTCGCTGACTACCGTCGTATTGAGTGGAGTCGTGGTCGTGCCAACGGTCCATTGCGCGGTTCCTCCGGTAAGTCCGTTTCCATTCACCGTCAGCGTCAATGGCGTGGCCGCGCCAGCCGAAGCCGAAACCGGGGAAATTGAAGAAATATGCGGACCGGCGAAAGTGAAATTGTTAAGCCCGATTTGCCATGTGCCCCGTCCGTGCGTGGCTGCCATCAGCGTGCGCGAGGCGTGGTGAAGCTTCAAGGACAGCACCGCCACGCGGGGCAAACCAGTGCTCAGCGTTGTCCATGTGCAAGTTGTGGGCGTAGCGTTTACGCAGGTGCCCTGGAACACACCGATGTCGGTGGCAACGTAGAGCGTTTTTCCCGGCGTGTCGGGATTATCGGGATCGATCACCACATCATTGATCGGCGTGTTTGGTAGGTCGCTTGGCCCCGGAGTGGAGCAGTCGGCCACCGTGCAACTCACGTCCTGCCACGTCGCTCCCCCGTCGGCGGTTCTGAAAAGATGGCCTTTGGGGTCATTTACAGTGCCTTGAACAAATGAAAATCCGGACAATGCAGCGTATGCAGTTTTTCCAGTCGAATCTGCGCCATCAACCGCAATCGCCTGAACTTGGCGTGAAGGCAGGCTACTCTGTCCGGCGACAAGATTGAATGTGCCGGTGCCAGCAGTCACGTTCGTAGCCACAAAAACCTGTCCTGTATCTGCGCCAGCGTAGACAACGGACGAAGCCGACGCCATGGGAGCCACGCCGAGCGCGGTCAAGGAGTCAAAATTGGGGGAGGCGCCGTTTACCAAATCGCCGCTCAAGGCCGTCCAACTGGTTCCTGCGTTGACCGTTTGGTAGACCTTTGTCGTTCCCATGTAAGCGGTGTTGGCCGCACCCGGATCCGTGGCCATCGGTGGCACAAAATTGGAGTTGTCCGCGAGATTGATTCCATTCACCGCAAAAATGTAGGAGCTCGCTGCGCCGTTGGTGACTGATACGCTGATATTGTCGCCGTTGCATGCCACATACACTGTGCTCGGAATGACATTGTCAATGGCTGTGCCGGTGCCATCGCCGCAAGTGTTGTTGTCGGTCCAAGTAGTACTTGGTCCCGCATAGATTTGGCTGCCGTTGTCCTGAGCCCCCGCGAAGGCGATTGCTGGCGAAGAAGGATGAACCGAGAGGGCGGGGTAAAACTGCGCCAGTGTCAGGAGGGAATCATTCAGATTGAGCCATGTTAGCGGCAACGTAGCTGCTTCCGCGTCGTCCGTTCTCCATATGCCCCCGTCATTGCCCAAATACATGCGGATTTTGCCGGTGCTTAATTTTGCAAAGGCGATCGCGTGGTTGTCCACATGGGGAAAGCCGGGGCTGCCACTCGGGAGATTGGGAACCACCGTTGACCAACTCGTGCCTCCGTTCGTTGTGCGAATTACATAGCCAGGATTTGTTCCCGTGGGGTCGAGTACGGCGGAGCCGCCAAAGAAAGCATTCGCCCCCCCATTGGGGTCGACCTTAACTACGTTGTCGTACCAGCATTGCTGTTGGCAAATGTCAGGTGCGGTGGTTTTCGTCCAGGAGGTTCCTCCATTCGTGGTAACAAATACGCCGAGGTTCGTGCTCGATCCGCTGGATGCATCCGCAACGGAGGCATAGACCGTGTTGTCGGTTGCAAATAGCGGTGAGATCCCGAGGTCAATGCGGCCCACATTCGTTGTGGGGAGTCCGCCCGACAGCAGAGAGAATGTGAGCGAGCAGCTCGTTGCGTTCGTGGATTTGTAGACCCCGTTCACGGTAGCGCCAGTGAAGGGAGTGCCCAGAGCGGCGAAGGCCACACTGGACGAGGCAAAGCCCACAAATGTCGCCATATCTCCGGACGCCGTGGGTACGATGTTCCAGGTGCTGCCTCCGTCAGCAGAACAGTACACTCCTTCCGTCGACCCATGCCCAAATTGGGTTTGCGCGGCGACCAGGACCATTTGCGGATTCGATGGGTTGACTGCCACATAGCTGATGCGTGTTCCACCCAGCGTGAAGTAACCAAACGGGCTAAGGTCACTATAGGGTCCGATGAAGGGGCAAGTGCTGCTCGCTGTTGCACAGGTTTGTTTCCAGGTCTGGCCGTGGTCTGTTGAAACCAAGACGCCAGCGCCGTAATAAATGTCAAAGCCAATGGAAGCCTGCTCGCCCGTGGCAGCATAAACCGTGCACGAACCGGGGGCTGCGCTGCAGGCGGAAGGCGCAAACGCGATAGATCCCATAGCCAGGGAAGCATTCTGATCCCCAACAGCGGCCCAGGTGGTTCCCCCGTCCATCGTGCGCCAGATGCCTCCTTGCGCGCCGCCAATCAGAACGGTATTGCCGGTGGTATCCGACGGATCAACCGCAATCGCGGTAATGCGTCCAGTGACCGGGCTGAAGAATCCACCGGTAGTTGGAGTAGGGCCAATCGAGCTCCAAGTGTTCGTCACGGGCGATACCAGGGGTGCGGCTGCGAATTGCGGAGCGACCTCCGCGAGAGAGCCGTCAGGCCGTTGCACCAACTTACCTTCCGCGATCATCATGCGCTGCATGTGTTGCAGCGCTCGCATGCGCGCCCCGGCGGGGATATGGCCATTTGCGGAGGCGCGCGGCCTATAAAACCATTTTTCGCGCCTGCGGATTGAGTTAGCCGTTTCTTTCTCGGCTTTCGGCGCTTTCTTGGTATCTGCGCTCGCATCGGTGACAGGATTTGACTCTCGGGCGCGCCACTTGGCAGCGGGGAATTTGCTGGCGGCGGAGGGTGAGCCGGCGTCCGACTCCTGCTGCGCGCGAGCGCGCAGAACGATATAGCAGGAAGTCAGGATCGCAACCGAAGTGAGAAGGGAAGTGCGGACGAACAACGATTGGAGTTTCATAGCCTGCCCGTACTGTTGATTTGAATGCGAACGCTCGGAGACGCTTCCGGCTGGGATCGCCGCTGCTTGCAGGGCACGATCCTTCGCGGGGCGACACTTCGCGGACTGGGGAGCGCAACGGAAACGGTCCACCGTCGAGCGCCCAAAAGCGTACCACAGTTCATGGCGACCCTCTCTAGTACTTGACAACGCAACTTGCTCAGTTGCGAGCACCCCAGATGGCGAGCACCCTGACGGAATTGCGTCCACTCGCGTGGGGATGTGCTGCAATTGCCGTCATGGCGACTTCGATGCCATTTTAGGCGATTTCGGATGCTCGCTGCTCGAAGAGAGGGCCGCGGATGCAAGAGAGGCGCCGCCGATGAACGTGGATCATCGCAAACTGTGTTAAACACCGTGCTGCGGGCTAAGTTGCGGCAGAGTTTTGAGCGCGATAGCGGCAAGCGCTGGGCCGCACGCCCGGATGCGGCACAAGAAAGATAAAGATTGCACCACAGAGAGCACAGAAAGAAGAGCGCAGCGTTCACGGAGTAAAAAGCCGACAGCTCACAGCAAAAGAAACGGCAAAGGCTTAACGCAAGGAGCAGAGTTCGCAGAGAAAGAAAAGTATAGGCTGCTTCCGCTGCCGCGACACTTCAGCCGTTGCTTTTATGGAGTGCTCTTCTGGCGCACCGCGAAATCGCCGGGGCGGCCTTCGGGAAGCACCTGCCAATGCGGATTCAACTCCAGCATCCAGCCTTTTCCGGTGAGAGGGGTTTTGGCCGCGTCTAGGGGCGCGGGCACTTGAACCCGCACGAACCCTTTGTCACCACGCACGAGGAGCGCGCCCTCCGTGGTTTTCAGCAGGCCCCACACATCGCTTACTTGAATTTCGCCTTCGTACAGCGTCAATTTGTCATCGAGCGCCAGCACGGCGTTCGGATCGAACCTGTAGTTGAACTCCTGGCCCACCGGAATCGTCAGGACCGGACCGTCGACAAAAGCTTTTCGCGCTGCGGCCACGCGCGCCTGGTGCTTTGCTTCGCGCTCGGTCTCGATCTCGACCACTTCGCCGCCGTCGTAGCGCTCCGCGCGGCGCAGTGCTTCCGCTTTGTTCAGCGCGCTTGCGGCGGGAGCTTTCAGAGCGTACGAGCGCGCTAACAATTCTCCGAGGTCTGTCGCAGGCGTCAGCCCTTTCCGCCAGTCCTTGCGAATGTTGAGGTCTCGCGCGCCCCAAGGCAGGACTGCGTTGTCCAGCAACCCGCCGTACGCAGGGCCTGAGGTGTAGGCGAAGGATCTGACGTAGCTCGGAGTGCGCGTCGCCGCCGCGCGCAGCCAGGCTGCTACGACTAGAGCGTATTCCTCTCGCGAGGACGTGCTCAGTCTAAATCCCGTGTACTCGGCCATGCCCTCGTTCATTTCCAGGGCGTCCTCGTTCGCTTGGGCTGCGGGGAAAAGCGAGCGCCGGTAATTGCGAAAATAAATGGCGTCGAAAATATCCTCGCGCTGCTCCTTGCCCTGCTGCCAGAAGGCATGCTCAAGCGCGCGCCACTCCATTTGCAGCCAGATGCGCCCGTCGAGCGAGTCGAGGTGCCCGTTCTGCGCATCTTTCCCCTGCAAACCGATCTGCGACTGCACGCGGTGAAAGCACTCGTGCATTATCAAGCGGAGGCGTGACTGTTTGTACTGCGGCAGCGGCCACATCACCATGGTCCATTCGACGCCAGCCCACTTCGTCGCGGTATTGGCCACGCCCAATTCCGGAGGCGCAATTCCCAGGAATACGCGGTCGAGTGGTTTCAGTTTGCCTTCTGCGTCGGCTTGATTGGCGACCGCAGAGCGCGTGTTGGGATCCACGAAAAGCAGCGGCCCGCACAGAGGAACTTTCCACAAGGCGCCGTTGTCTTTATCAGACAGGGCTTTCGCTTCGGCAAAATATTGCTGCGCTTTGGCTGTATCGATTGCAGGCGTCTGCGCCGGCACGCGGGTCGCGCCCAGCGTCGCGAAAATGCATAAGAGCAGCGCTATGCGAACGAGCAAAACCGCTTTGCACATTTCTAACCCTATCGCTGTGGTGAACTCGATAGCCGTTTTTTCCAATAACCCGGCCGCCGGTGCGCGTGCGCCAAGGCTAGCACTCGGATCGCAGGCGGAAGTTCACGATATACAATCACAGATGGAAGGCGGGAAGAAGAACTTTGCGAGTGCCTGCTTTACCTACGGGCCAGCGCTGAGGCGCCTCTGAAATTTTACGAATCGCGCGGCTCAGCTCATCGAAAACCTTGCTTGCGGCTGGTTCACTGCGCTCCAAATACCATTCGAGGGCCGCGCGTTCTTCTTCGGAGAGGGACAACGCTGCCTGGAGAAGCTTGGAAGTTTTGTCTGTCATTGGCCCATTATAGCCATTGCTTGGCACAAATTAACCCGGCACCGAGGGCGCGCGATTCAGCACCGGGCCGCACGTGCGTGTGACGGCGAAAATTCGCGCCATCTTTACACCTGCAACGCGCGCAGGTAAGGCACGCTGGCTTTCATGAAGTCCAAATTCATCTCGACAAAATAATTTTTCACGCCGCCGGTTTTTGCCGCGGTGAAAATCTTCTTCCAATCCAAAGTGCCCCGGCCGACCGGCGTAATTTTCTTGGTTTTCGCCGACCAGCCCTGCACGTGCATGGAGAAGAAGCGGGCCGGGTATTTGGTGAAGTATTCCGCGGCGTCGAAGCCCTGCTCAATGGTGGAAACCTGGAATTGGAATTTGACCAATTTGGGATCGAGCAGTTCGAGCAAGATGTCGTAAGTGCGCCTGCCGTTCACCTTGGAGCACTCAAAGTCTTCGTTGTGGAGGCCTTGCTGAATACCGGCGTCGGCGGCCCGCTCGCCCATTTTGTTGTATTCGTCGGCGGCGCGCTTGACGTCGTCCATCGCCGGGTTTTTGGGTCCGTCGAGGCTCGGCACGATCATTTGCGTCAGGCCGATTTCTTTCGCCCAGGCGATGCGGCCAGGCGGATCTTTGCGAAGCTCGTCGATGCCGAAATGCGAACTGAAACAGCTGACGCCCGCGTCGCTCAGAATCTTCCTCAGCTCTGCGGGCGTGTACTTCGCGAGACCTGCGAAACCCGAATCCGCGTAACCTACCGGCGAGCACAGTTCGATGCTTTGGAACCCGGCGGCGGAAAGCGCTTTGATGGTGCCGGGAAAATCCTTGGCGATCATTTCCCGAACAGGCCAGGTCTGACAGCCGATTGGCAGGCCCAATGGATTGGCACGCGACTCCGGCGCGCCCGCACCGAGCATGCCTGCCCATGCAGCATACTTCGCCGTGGTGCTTAAGAATTTTCTTCTCGTCATTTCGGACATTTGCCCCTCCTTCGAGGCCTCCAAGATACACCTCCTTGCGAAGTGCGTGGAGGTATCGTTGCAAGTTCCGGACAGCCACCCCAGGCTGCATTGCAAGGAAGGTGCCCGCGCCGAACTGGGATGGCTCCGGCGCCTTCGGCGTCGATTTGTGCTTTGCGTGTTTTGGTTTCCTGTGCGGATAGAGCCGCAGGCTCGAATAGCGTTAAAAGGAAGAAAGCGAAGCCTGCGGAACTACCCACCGTGGACTTATCCGCTTGGTTTGTGCATCCCGTTTACGAGGACTTGCCGGACGGCTGGATCTTCAGCTGGTATTTCGCTCCGCTGAAGAAGATTTCGTCGATGGACTTGGTGCCGTTCTTGGCAGTCTTCAGAACGTAGCCGTCGTGTCATTGGACGTGTTTTCCGCCACGACTTGAGCCGGAACCGTGGCCACGGTATCGTTGCCCTGAAGAATCTTCAGCTGAACCTTGGGGCCAGAGCCGTTCCATTCCACCTTATAGTCACCCGGCTCTAGCAGTGTGCCGTGGACTTTGGCCTTTTCATAGAGATGCATGGTCTTTTTGTTGGCTTTCGTGGCGAAAGCGCTACAAGCGAGTAGCAAAGAAGCTGCAAACAACATGGTGGAAAGCTTCAAGGCTTTCATATACGAGTCTCCTCCAGACTTCTACGCGAGCCTAGACGCGGCAAATTGCGCCGTGTCTCGCGAAGGGTTGCGATTTTCTTGTACTCCATTAAGTTCGATGAGGTGTGGCTGCCAAACGGTTTTATGGTCTGGAGGAACTACCCGCGGCCTACGCCGGTCAAAGCTGGTATCTTTCCGAGGCGTTCAAGCGTCCTCCAAAAGGAGAAATGTCCTGTGAGCGCTACCTCGGCTTCTTCCCTTGGCGCCTCGATGACTGCCGCGATTTTCTGGGGCGGGCTGCTTGCCGGAATCTTCGATATCACGCAAGGCTTTTTTGGTTTGGCCTGTTCGGGTCGAGGCCCTTTCAAATGTTGCGGCACATTGCCGGCGGTATTTTTAGAAATGGCAAGCAGCCCGGAAGTGTGGCTCTTTTCATTTCTTTTCCTGCGCAGGGTTCGTTTGGCGGCGATTCGATCGAATGCCGGGTGCCCGCACAATTGAACCGGCCGGTCGTTGCAAACGCGCGAGCCATTGTATAATCCCTGCTCACTTAATCCTCACTTGGAGGCCATATGTCCGAGCCAAGCTATGATGAACTGAAGGCGCGAGTCGCCGAATTAGAGAAGAAAGGCGCGGCTCGCCGCGCGGGAGCGCTCGAATTCCGGGTGGGCGAAAAAGGGGGCGTGAGTGTTTATGGTCTCGGGCGCTTTCCGGTCACCTTGTACTACGAGCAATGGATCCGGCTCCTGGACGCTTCTGGGGATCTTCGCAAATTCTTGGACGAGAACAAGGCGGAAGGCAAGCTGAAGCTGAAGGAGAAGTGACCCCAAGGTCGAGGGTCCGAACAACGCGGGGCCGTAGAGGTAGGCTGGGCGGGGCCAAAAAAAACGTCGGGCTACCTATCGGGAAGATGAGAGAGGGGCCCCGGGCGTCTGTGGGGGTAGACGCCCGGAACCGAGGCGAGTACTACTGGTGGGAAAGCGAAAATCCCTTTACAACAAAACTCGCACGGCGCTTACTTTGATGATTGCGCCACCAGCAAACAAATCCGGCGCAGCTCCTCGTAAGTGAAGACTACCTTCTGGCCCTGATCGTCTGTTTCGACATGGCCCAAGCCAGAAGCCTCCGAAAAACGGCGAAGCTCCGCTTTTGGCAATCCCAAGAGCACTGCGGCGCGTTGTTCGTCAACGTGATCGTGAATCTGACCGCTCATATAAAAGCCCAAACCTCACTAAAAGCCAGGTCGTCATAACAAACAACTGACCTGCGGCGATACAAAGCAAGTCAGAAGCCAATCCACTTGGTGACGTAAGTCTCGTGTTTTCAATATAGGGAAGGTGGACGTGGCGGTCGGCGGGGAAGAGTGTTCCTTTTTTTCGCACCATCTGTCCACAGAAATGACCATAGGTATGTGACTGGCCTCACATCCGCGCGCCTCAGGCGCCGACGTGGTGGACGGACTCCTGATGTTTTGCAGCGCCGCTCAGGATAGCCAGGGGAGGGCGTTCAAGTCGACATTTCCGCCAGAGAAAATCACGCCAAGCTTCGGGACCTGACCGTCGGCCCGCGAGGGCAAGTTGAGAGATTGCACGACATCGGGTTTGAGCAGAGGGGCAAGAGCCACGGAACTGGAGGGCTCGATGATGATTTTCATGCGCTCCCAGACCAGGCGCGCGGTCGAGATGATTTCCTCTTCGCTGACCAGCAGGACGCGGTCGACGTAGCGGCGCAAAATGGCGAAAGTGCGCGGCGAAAGGGAGGCGCGGAGGCCGTCGGCGATGGTGTCGCTGGATTCGAGAGATTCGAGCGTTCCGGTCGTGAGGGAGCGGTAAGCGTCGTCGGCGCGTGCGGGTTCGCAGCCAATGATTCGAATGTCCTTGCGAATGCCTTTGGCGCCGAGGCAGGTGCCGCTGAGCAAGCCCCCGCCACTAACCGGCGCGAAAATGGCGTCCAGGTCGGGGATCTCTTCGAGGAATTCTTTAGCGGCGGTAGCTTGTCCGGCGATGATGCGGTCATCGTCGTAGGGATGGACAAGGTGAGCGCCGGTTTCCGCCTGGACGCGGTCGCAGGTTTCCTTGCGTGAGGAAACTTTCGGCTCGCAAAAAGTGATTTTGCCACCATAGGCATCGATCGCTTGGACCTTAACTTTTGGCGCGTTTTTGGGCATGACGATGTAGGCGGGGACGCCGCGCCAGGCTGCCGCGCAGGCCACGGCAGCGCCATGATTGCCGCTCGATTGCGTGACGATGCCGCGGGCGGCTTGTTCGTCGGTAAGAGAGAGGATGGCGTTGGAGGCGCCGCGAATCTTGAAGGAACCGGTCTTCTGGAAATTTTCGCACTTAAAGAAGAAGCGCGCTCCGGCTAGGGCGTCGAGCGAGGACGAAGTCAGGATAGGAGTGCGGTGAATCCGAGGCGCAATTCGTGCGTGCGCCTCGGAAATGGCCTCCCAGGTAGGGGCCTGATAGCCTGCTGCTTCGAAGGAAAGGGTTGTGCTCATGTAGCTCACTTTGTCGGCTCGATGTACCGGCCAGGTGCCTTGTCTAGCTTGATTTCCAGCCAAGCAAAGGAGGCATTATGGCAGGTCTCACGTACATTGTGCGTATACCAAAAACCGCCAGGCCAAAAAAGTACTGGTATTACTTGGCCAGCCCATCTTTGGTACTTGACCGCCCGTATCCCTCTGATACGCTTAGACTAACCTTCCTTTTTGCGAGCGCACGTCCCCCCTGACTCGCGCCGGGAAGACCATCATGAAACCGAGTGAGCGTCGCCAGCTAGCGCGGGTCAACCACCGGACACCGCTGCGGTTCCGGGCCGTCGGGGTAGCCTCCGATACGACCGAGCACTTTACCGAAGCTTTGAATGTCTCCCGAGGCGGGTTTTTCTTTGCCTCCTCGGCGCCCTTGCAGGTTGGCATGCCCATCGAAGCCACCATTCGCATGCCTGCAGAAGTGACCGGGAACTCCTCGCAGGAGATGCGCTGCACGGCTCGAGTTGTTCACGTCCGCAATGAGCCTTATGGCGACGGCCGCATTGGCTTCGGAGTGGAAATCGAGAAGTATCAGACGGCGACGGTGCAAGAACGCTGGATGAGTTAAGGGAAGTAATCGTCCTCAGTTTTCAGTATCCGTACAGGCGGAACTCTCGTCTTGATACCCGGCATTGCGGGCGGGCTTGCGTGGTTGTGTTCTTGATCCCCTAGCAAAACCGCTCAGCCAAAACCTACTTCTGCGGAGTCTGCGGTTCAATCTTTTCAATCACCATCGCTTTAGAGCCGCCGCGTTCGTAGATTTTGCCGATGACCGTCGCTTGGTCTCCCGCAAAGGGTAGGAGCTTAGAGTTCTGGCCGCTGGCGGGAGTGGTTTCCGCAATTGGCCAGTAGATCGTTCTGTCGTCTGCGAGAATTACGAGTGGCGAACCCGCCTTGCCGCAAGAGATGGCGCATTGCTTGCTAATGGGCTTGTCGAGTCCCTTTGTGAAGGCACAGGCAGAGTCTATGACATAGCCCTTTACGGTGACTGTCGGCGCGTCGGCAGCCAACAACGGGGCTAGCGCAGGTAGCAGAAGGGAAAAAACGGCCTTTGCAACGAAGCGGTTGTGATTCATTTCGCAGGCCTCCAGCGGTCGTTCCGTTAGGGCGATTATAGATTAAGGCTTCGTAGCAGGAACGGTGAAAGTGATTTTCGCGCTGCCGAGGTTTTCGAAGCTATCGTAGACGCGGACGGCAAGCGTGTGCTCGCCCGGAGTCAGTCCTGGAATGTCAAACTCGTAGTGTTCGATCGGGGAATCGCTGATGCCGTTGGCCGGGTAGACCAGAGTCCAGTCGCCGCCGTCCAGGCTGTATTGTGCGTGGTCAATCGAGGAGGTGGCATCGCGCGCCGCGAAGGAGACAGGATCCCCTCCGCTCATTTTGCCGGAAGCTGGGCCCACGCGGAGATCCTCGACCACAGGAGGAGTGTTGTCGACTTCGAAGCGCTCGGATTCGCGCTCTGCGGTGAGGGCCTTTGCGGGCGGATTCGAAGGAGAATCCGAAGCCACGATTTTCAAGTAATAGGCGCCGTCGGGGAGCATCGTGGTATCGAAGGAATAATACTTTTGATCGAGCTTGTCCTTCAGCAGCTTCCACTGAGTTTCGTTTTCTCCGCGGTAGTAGACGGCAAATTGCAGTTCGTCGTCGTTTTCGTCATGGGCAGTCCAGAGCACGGTACGGTAGCCCTTTTGCGCAAAACCTTGTGGCGGCTGCTCAAAGTGCCCGCTCGTTGTCGTTTGCGTGATGGTCACACCGGTGGTGCCGGCAGCCGGAGGCATTTTAAATGTAACCGGAGCCTGCTGGCTGGAGGAGGGGGTAGGCGAGCTTTGCGCGCGGACGCCCGGCTCCTGAATCGCGATGCCGTCGATGACCGGGGCCACGTTGCGCGGAAGATACGCCAGGCTCACCCAATCGACGCCATCTCCGGGGCGACCATCGTGAATCACCGCTTTCCACTGCGCAAATCGTGCCGAAGGCGCTTCCGTGGCGCTGCCGGATTTGGCGTACGGGCCGAACCAACGGGACCATTCCTTGTCCGGGTCATCCGTGTTCCCAGTGCGGACAAAAAACTCGATGCGCGGGTCGTTTCCATGGGCGCTCGAGGAACTCGAAGCGGACTTCGCATTAGTCGCCGAAGGCGGGCTCCACCATTCGATGTTTCCCCATTTTGAAAAGAGCTGCGCATCGAAGGAATGAGATTCGAACGTGCCGTCGGCTTCGTATTCCGGACCGACTGCAAAGACTTTTCCCGGGTTGGATGTACACAAGAAAACTTTGCCTGAACGATTTCCCACGATGCCCGTGATTTGCGAAGAGCCAGCTTTGGCGAGCTGAGCGAAGACGCCGCGCCCGTCAATTGCGAGAAGCGCTCCGTTGTTGCCGGTGCCGGCAAGAAGGCGCCCATCGGAAGCCAACCCCAAGGAATAAACGACGTCTTCGCGCGAAGTCCATAGCTCTTCCGGCGCGCCGTCGGGATGGATGCGGTAAATGCTGCTAGACACCAAGGAAGGGAACGGAACAAAAGGAGACTGGCCCTGAACTTGTACGGGAGCGCCGGCGACGCCGGGGGAAATGCTGGTTGTTCCTTGCGGCGTAGCAATCACCGTTGTTGGTGCGGGCGCACCGGCGCGTGGTTTTTCGCCAATCGCGGAAGCGTAGATGCTTCCGTCTGGTCCTACGGCTAGCGAGGTGACTTCGCGCTTGGGGCTTTCATAGAGGACGAAGCCTTCGGCGGGTGTGGAAGTGGCTGCCTTGGAGTTTTTGTTGTTTTGTCCGGCTGCGCGCGAGATGCGAAGGATCCGGCCGCTGGGTTCGGTTCCGGCGATGAGATTCTTGTTGGCATCGAAGGCCAGAACGCGAATGTGCGCTTCATCGCTGGAGTAGAAAAGTTCACCCTTGCCATCGGGGGTTACAGCGAAGAGCTGCCCCTTATCTCCCGTGGCCACATAAAGCGTGCCATCGGGACCGAAAGCCAGGTCCCAGATGTATTTCGCTTTAGGATCGAAGAAAACAGACTTTTCGCCGGGAGCGGAAACTTTGTAAACCTTGCCGTCGGGCGAAGTGCTCACATAAAGCGTGCCTTTGGCATCGAAAGCAATGGCTTGCGCGGAGAGGTCCGTGGAATCGAAAACAACAGACGGCTTGGCGTTCGAATCGAAGCGAAAGACCTTCGCCTGGGAACCGCCTGCAGCATACAGAACGCCTTTCGGATCAAGCCGCACGGAGAAAAGGTAAGAAGCGTCGGCATCGGCAAGCAAGGTGAATTTCGGCGCCAGTTCGAGGCGGCCGTCACTGCGCACGGCAATCCCATGAGCTGTGCCCTTGAGCAAATCTTCATACGTGGATTGACGCCAGCGGCGCGTGTGCTCTGCGAAAAGTGGCGAAGAGGCAACGAAGTAAAGAAGTACGGTGAGAGAGAGAAATTGAAAAAAGCGGCGCGTGGCGAGTGACGAATAGGGAGAAGTGCACAGACGCTTTTGGCAATTGGACATAAATTTGGTCACCGGATTTGCAGATTCAGCGAGATAATGCCGGACACGGGACCTCCGAGTGGGATGGAAGCTTCGCTGGCCAGAGATTCGCGAAGGACTTGCACGCCCCCCGGACCCGGGCGGCCGTCCACAATACTAATTTGGGAAAGCGGAATGTTGGGAAGTTCCTTGTCGTCCCACAGAAGCGTGGGGGCTGGAACGAAAAGGCCAACGTACAAGCGATCATTGCGGCGCTCGCGGTTCAGGAAAGAGATGAGTTGATCGAGACCGACGGGCCCGCCGCCGAGGCCCGCGAAAGCGAAACCGCGGGAAGCGCGATTCAGCATCTCGCCATCGCTGACCATAACGCGCAGGGTCGAGCCTCGAACAATCTGCTCGGGAATGCGAACGCTTGTTTGCTCGATTTGAGGTGCGCCGCGATAGGGCCGGAGCAAAACGCGCACACGCACCGTCTCGCCGGGAGAAGCCTCTCCTTTTTCAAGCCAGGCACTTTCGATGGTGAAGGACTTGCGGCCGGGAACGCTGTCGACATGCAGCGAGATGCCGTCGACTTTGGCTGGCTCAAACGTATTGGAGAAAAGTCGGGTAAAAACGCTTTGCATCGTTAACGCGATGGGAAAGCCGTCGGGCGCGAGGGTGTCGTTTGGCGCAAACGTGTTTTCCATCTCGACAGGGGGATGGCCGTGCAGCCGAATCTCGCCGGTGAAATGTAGCGTGGTGCCTTCACCGTACACAGGATTCTGTGTTAGCCCATTGAAGGTCGTGAGCGAAACCAGCAGTGGCGTGAGCTTGGGGTGGTTGACGATTTCAAAGTGCAGTTTCCTTTCCGAGTTGGAAGAGCGCACCGAGAGGTCCAAGGGAATCATCGGGGGCGCCGCGCCAAGCTTGCCTGTGACTGCGGTCAAGTGGTCGGTGGTGATGGTGCCAATGGAGCCGGCCACGTTGACGATTTTCGTGGAGGCGAGATCGGAGGAAAGGGTCATGACCACGTGGCTGCGCGCCATGGGGATCTGTACGTCGCCAAGATTCAAAAACGGGTGGCCGCAGAGAAAAACGCGATCTCCTTCGACAGCGGTTACCGTACAAGCCGAGTTGATGGAAGCATCGCCCTCGACCAGAACCATCCCTGCCATATCGCCGGCCACCAAATGGGAATCTTGCGGGCTTGGAGCAGCGGTGCCGCCCTGCGTGGCTACCAGGCCGTAGCCCTGAAGTTGACTGGCAAATTGCTGCAACGTGGCCGGTAGAAAGCCAGAAAACACCAGAGGCGTTTGGATGGGTTCAAGAACAGACCCGGAAGGAAGGCCGGCATTTGCCGGGGTCTCGGAAGGAACCCCGAATTGGCCCATGGGGACTTCGGCCATGGCCGAGGGCGAGGGATTCAAGACGTCCTGAATCGGCGTGACCCCGGCGATGGGCTCCTTGGTAAAGATGCCGAGCTTCAGGGAGAGCGCTCCGGCAAGTTTGCCATCGAGATAAACCGGACTGCCGCTCATGCCGGCAACGACGCCGGTATGCTCGACTTTGGGGCCCTCGAGCTGAACAAGAATGATGGACTGCTTGGGCCCGAGGAAATTTTCCAGCACTCCAATGACTTCGAGGTCGAATTTTTCGATCTTGTCACCGGCGAAGATGGTATAGGCATAGCCCTGCATACCGGGCTTAACTTGGCTAAGGGGAAGGGTTTCGGGAGCTTGTTGCGCACTAAGATTGCGGGAGACAGGAATCAGACAAACCCCCACGAGCAGCGCGACAAGCGCGAGGAACCGAGGTACGCCACAATTCACCGGATGGGGCCGGGCCGTAAGCATGAACTTCCAATAATACCCGGTACCCGTACTAGAGGCAATTGGACGGCCGGGAGGTGTGCCTTAGTAGGAACAATCAGCTAGGCGTTCTAGCCCGAGTTTCGACGTCGCTCTGCGCTTTCTGCCAACCTTCAGTCCTGGTGGTGCATGGCGAAGATATTGCCCAGCGAGTCTTCGTATGGGTAAACGTGGACCATCCAGCCAAAGATGACGGGATGAAAACGTCCACCCGCGGCGTCGCAGGCTTCCTCAGTCGTGATGGAACCACGCAGCCCAAACTTGGTCCAGTCCGCGCCGCGAAGCTCTCCTACAGCCGGCATGCACAGGTTAGTGTGCAGGTGCCAGGTCGCGACGCTCAGAGGAATGCGCTCGTTGAGCTGCTCTTCGGTGGCGCGCTTGGGCATGGTGTACATCGCGCCGACCAGTTCGTAACCCGTTGAGGTCTTTTTGTAGAGCAGCGAAGTGGGACGTGAGGGTTCGAACGTGAACGCTTCGAGGAAGCCGTTCTTGTAATTCGTGAAGTGATATTCGGGCTGTTTGAGATTCGCAAGAAAAATTTTGTAACCGTCGGCGAGAGCGGCGCGGTAGTCCTTGTACTTCTCGATGCCATCGCGCAGTTGCTCGACAATTTCTTTGGCGCGCGCAACGTCCTCGGGAGTTTGCGGGTGTGGAGCCGTCACGTACATGTGCGCATTGTGCGCGTGCTCCCCGGGCGTCATGTCGTGAACGGCGTGAGCTTCGTTGGCCTCGGCATCGGCCATGTCCATGCCGGGCATGTCGGGGGCCATTCTCTGCGATCGCTGCCGAGTTGGCGGAGCAGGCGGTTGCTGCGATTCTTGCCATTGCACGGCAGGCGTGTGGTGGCCGGGCATGGCGGAGAGCAGAACGGTAACGATAAAAAGCGCCCCGACGAGGAACCCGAATTTGGTGGCGAGCTGTCGGAACTGGCTGCGGGCTGGCATTGGAATTCTCCTCACTGAATGATACGTTTCGACCTGCGATCTCATTTCATGAAGAAAAGGAGACCGTGCCTCAGGAAAAACTGGCCTTCAGGACAGGAGGTAAAGGAGCAAACGATAAGGTCCCGAGCCTTGCCTGACGGACCGCGCGATGGGCTGCTGCCTTGCGGGATTTGCATTTGCTCCGACAAGAAACGAAATTCCCCGGCCAGCTCATCAAATGGCTTCAGGCGCGTCTTCTTCCTGTACTTCCTTTACCTTCCCTGCTTCATTTCTTACCGCGTGCTAGAATTTTTTCCGTGAAGAAGGAAATCATTCAGCCTGCAAAGTGTCTAACCGGCGCAGTGGAGCTGCCGGGAGATAAATCCATTTCCCATCGCTATGCCATGCTCGCGGCGCTTGCGGAGGGCACCAGCGAGTTAAGGCATTTCTCCGCTGCGGCGGATTGCCACAGTACGCTCGATTGCGTGCGCGCGCTCGGCGCTGAAGTGAAAATCGACAAAGATACCGTTCGCGTGACGGGGCGCGGCGCGCGAGGGCTGAAGAGCAGCTGGCGGGCGCTGGACGCGGGGAACTCCGGCACGACCATGCGTTTGCTGGCCGGGATTCTGGCAGGACAGAATTTCTCCTCCAAACTAACGGGTGACGATTCTCTTCAAAAGCGGCCGATGAAGCGCGTGATTGCGCCACTGAGGGAAATGGGCGCGGACATTCGCGGACGGGAAGATAACTTCGCGCCGCTGGAAATTCACGGGGCAAAGCTTCACGCCATCGATTACAAAATGCCGATGCCCAGCGCCCAGGTGAAGTCCGCGGTGCTGCTGGCAGGCTTGTTTGCGGAAGGCGGGGCCAGCGTCACAGAGCCGGCGCGGACGCGGGATCATACGGAGATCGCGCTCGAAGAGTTTGGCGCGAGTGTCGAGAAAAGCGGGCTAACGATTCGAGTGCACCCCTTAGGCGGTGGAAACGGTAGGAAGAAATTGACTGCCAGGCCGCTCGACGTGCCCGGAGATTTGTCCTCAGCGGTGTTTTTCCTCGCCGCAGCTTCGCTGCTTCCCGGTTCAAACCTGCTCATCCACAACGTCGGCCTGAATCCCACGCGCACGGCGATTCTCGATGTGTTCGCCGAAATGGGCGCTTCGATTGAGATGCTCGGGGTGAAAAGTTCGCAAGGCGAGGTTATTGGCGATCTCGCGGTGAAAGGCGCTTCGTTGAAAGGCGGCGTAATTGCCGGCCGTCGCATTCCGCTGGTGATCGATGAGTTGCCCATGCTCGCCGCGCTCGCGCCGTACACGGAAGAAGGCATTGAAATTCGTGACGCGGGGGAACTTCGCGTAAAAGAGAGCGACCGCATTGCCGCGCTTGCGGAGAATCTGCGGCGCCTGGGCGCAAGCGTGGAAGAGCGGCCCGACGGACTGAAAGTAGCTGGACGGGATGCCGGAACGTTGCATGGCGCGGAGATTGACCCGCGCGGCGATCATCGCATCGCCATGGCCTTCGCCGTAGCGGGCTTGGCCGCGGAAGGAAATACCGTGATTCGCGATGCCGATTGTGCGAGCGTGTCCTTTCCCACATTTTTTGCGGAGTTGAACCGGCTTCTAGAGCGTTAGCGCAAAGTTGCGATAGCAGACTCCGGCTACCCCGACTCTGGTTTTTTCCTGGATTTCACTTCAGGTTTACACCCGATTGTCTAATAGGCGGCATGTTTTATCCTCCAGTCCCCGTCCTTTCACCAGCCTATTTCGAGCCTGTGGGCGCTGCTCCAGGGCGCCCGAAGAATCAAATTCTTTTTTATTCACGGAGTGTGTCATGAGGATGAATCGTCGTGATTTGTTGAAAAACGCCGGGCTAGCCTCGGGAGCGTTGCTGGTAGGAGGGGCTTGCCGCGCGCAGAGTCAACAATTTGTGTGGAAGACGCTGCCCATCCTGCCCGATCGAGCAGCTTCTGGGATCGAACATATCGTCGTCGTAACGATGGAAAACCGCAGCTTCGATCACTTCCTGGGCTGGCTCCCGAACGCCAAGGGCATGCAGGCGGGCTTGACCTACGCGGACAACAGTGGCGTTTCGCACTCCACCTATTCGCTCTCGGGCGACTATACCGGCTGTCCGCATCCCGATCCGGATCATTCCTACAGCGGCGCGCGCGTGGAATATGACAGCGGCGCGATGGACGGTTTTCTCCGGGCCGGGAGCAACGACGTCTATGCGATCGGTTATTACGGCGAAGCCGACATTCCGTTTTACGCGGCGCTGGCGCAAAACTATACGACCTGCGATCAGTATTTTGCCTCGATATTGGGGCCAACGTTTCCTAACAGATTGTTTCTACACGCCGCGCAGACAGACCGCTTGGACGACAGCACGAGTTTTACTTCCTTGCCGACGATTTGGGACGAGCTGGCTGCCGCGGGCGTCACTGGCAACTACTATTATTCCAATGTGCCCTTCACGGCGCTTTGGGGAACCAGGTATGTGGGGATATCGAAGCTCTATGACGAGTTTCTTGCCGCAGCCGCGAGCGGAACGCTTCCTGCTGTGTCTTTTGTGGACCCGAGCTACACCGTCCTCGATGACGGCACCGGCAACGATGACCATCCGCACGCGGACATTCGCGAAGGAGATCAGTTTCTTTATCAAACGTTCCAAGCGGTGGCGAATGGGCCGGGCTGGGCAAATACCGTGTTCATTGTGAACTTCGACGAATGGGGCGGCTTCTTCGATCACGTTCCGCCGCCGCGTGCGACTGCCGCCAATCTGGTCGACACCGACATCGTGGATGGGAAAACGTTGCTCGGAATGCGCGTGCCCACGGTCATCGCTTCCCCGTTCACGAAAGGAAACTCCAACAGCCCGCAAGTCAACGACCTCGTATTTGATCACACATCGGTTTTGCAGTTGATTGAATGGCGGTGGGGGCTTCAACCGCTGACGCCGCGCGACGCCAGCAATGATATTAACAACCTCGCGTACGCGCTGAATCTGACAGCATCCGATACCGCTATTCCAAGTTTGCCTGTGCCGCAGGCGCCATCGGTCGCGGCGCCTTGCCTGCAAAATCTGCTTGGGGGAATTCTGAGCACCGGCGGATCTTCTCCCACGACAGGATGGCAACAACTAAGCCAGATGGCGGCAAGCGCCGGTTTTCCAATTAGCCTGTAATGGGTATCACCTACGCCCCATGGTAGTGCGCGTCTTAGGAAGACGCCCAGGGAGGTTACCGGCATGCGAAATCGAAGCCGGGCGAGGTGGCGTTGTCCGGCTGGGGCTGCAGCATCAGCGATTCCAAGACAGGTTTCTAGCTGGTTTTGCGAATGGAAATGGAGCCGTAACTGGTTTTCAGCGTAATCTTCGGGCCGCGGCCTTGGCCGTAATTTCCTTCCAAGTGCGAATCGCCGCCGATGGATGTCTGCTTCAGGGAATCGGCAGAAAATTCGGAGTCGATGTCGCAGGAGTGGCAATCGGCGACGATCTCGAAGTTCGAAGATTCGGGAAGACTGAGGGTGATGGGAGAAGAGGAGTTAGCAATGTCGATGTCTTCTTTTGGGGGAAGGGAAAAACGCACTTCGACGTTGCCGTTGCGATTGTCCACTTTCACTCTGCCGCCGGCATTCTCGATGGAAATGTCGTAGGAATTCGTGCGCAACGTGAGATTTCCGGGCGCGTCAGCGATCTCGAGGTTCCCGGAGCCGGTTTCCATATGCCCGGTGAGCTGCGTGAGCGTGAGGTCGGTGCGCTGGGAAACAAAGCGCACGCCCTTGGCGATTTTGTCGGCGCGAATGGGTCCGTAGAATTCTCCGTCGATGGTGAGCCCGCCGGTCGCCGAGGAAACATTGACTTCGCCGCCATGCCCGGAAATGCGGACGTTGCCCTTGGTATCAGAAACTTTGACGTTGCCCTTGCCTGTATCCACGGTGACGTCGCCGGCCGTGTCGTGCACGTCGACGTCGCCTCGCGTAGTGTTGACGATCACGGGCTTGTTCATGTCGGACACGGTTACGTCCCCGCGCTCATCGCGAATGGTGAGCAAGGCATTCTTGGGAACGGCAATGTCCAAATCCACGCTGGCCCGCGAATCGCCGTTGCTCGCATTCACGGGGCGAACTTCATAGCCGTCGCCGTTCTTGGCGATTTCAAAGGAGATGGCGGAGGCAATATGCTCGGCGTCGGTTTCAGTCCAGGCTTTCACGTTCTTGTGGCCATCGACGTGAATTTGCGCATCGTCTCCGGAGCGCACGCTAATATCGCCGCGAACGTTGCGAATGCTGATGCGGGATTCCGGCGAAACAGGCAGTGGCTTCACGTTCAAGTCAAAATTGAATCGCTCGCCGCGGGCAGGGAATTCGTCCAACGGAAATTTGCTCTTGAAGAGGTCGACGCCCGCAACCGTGCCGAGCAGACAAAGCAGCCCCAGAACTAGGAAGATTTCGCCGGCGGAGACCGGCGAAGCACCAGGCTGACCGGAGCGGCTGGCCACAGCACGTTCATAGAGCTTGATGGCGCCCCAAAAGATGATGAGCAGAGGCCACCAATGGCTAACCAGTTGCGCGATGTCTAAGCCGCGATAGTTATGCACCAGGAGGAGCACGCCGACGAGCAGCAGAACCAGCCCGGGGAAGAACGATCGCTGGGGTGGGCGGGAATCGGCCATGGGTGGTCAGCGTCCCGAACCCTGCCCTTGGTTGACGTATGGATTCGGCGGTGTCGGCGTTGTTCCGGGTGGGGCGGGAGGAACTGGACCGCCAACGTGTCCATCGGTCGGGGCCAAGGCACTTGCCAGGCTGATCAAGCCAATGACGACCAGAATCACCGGCCAGGTGTCGCCGAAAGACAGATAACCGCCGCGCAACTGGTCCAGGAGAAACAAAACGCCGACCGTGACGACAACCGCCGGGCCCATGAGGCCGCGAATCACGCAACGGCGGCAATTGCAGCGAATGCGATCACTCATCGAAATTCATCCTTCTCCCCTAAGAACGCCGTTCGAACCGATTGCGAAACATCAAAATGCCTACGCCGATCAACACCAACGGCCAAAGACGCGCGATCCGCCAGAAAGGGAACCAGTCAAAATTGTTCAGCAGAAATAGAACACCCAAGACGATCAAAATCACTGGTCCGACAGGGCGATTTTTGCTCCAAGACTCGAGCGGATCGACGGGAGTCTCCCCTAGATTTCGTGCCTTAGCCACGCGCATGGCATCAAAGGCCATGTAAAGGATGAAACCCGCAATAAGCAGGCCGAGTACGGTTTGGCCGCCGTCGCCAACGTAGTCAGCGCTGACCCCAACAACCAAGGCAACGAAGACCACAATGTGAATCAACGCTTTGTTGTATTCGCCGTTGTAAACCGCGCCGAGCCCCGGAAACAGACCGAGCACAAAAGCAACGCCTGGATTGCTCGTGGGACGGCCGGGCATGGGCGGCGGTGGGAGCACGCCGGGTGGAGGGACGGTGTTCGCGGGAGAGGTGCCAGGAATGCCCATGATCGTGGCGAGGCAATCTTCGCAATAAAGAACATCGCGCACCGGGCGCACGCACGTCGAGCACATGGCCTTGCCGCAATTGCGGCAGTAACCAACAGCGTCCACATCCGTATGGACGGCACAATTCATGGCACTCTCCTATCCACCCCGTCCACCACCGCGCCACTCAAAATCGGGAATTCGCAGGCCAGCACGCGGAGATTTTTGCCAATCTCGTCAGCGCGATTCTGCTGCTTCGGGGAAGAGGGATTGGAATTATCCGTCTGGCCCGGCTCCTTTTTGGGAGAGGACTGGGGAGTCGTATCTTCGCGCATCGCCGGATTTTGCTCCGTTTCATTGATGCGCGACTGGATTTCCATAACTACGCGCAGATCACTCACGAACTTGGTGCTGCGGGCGTAAACCAGATGGATCTTGCTATCCGCATTGCGATAAATGGTTGCCGGAGCAAGGTCGGCTAGCTTAGGCCTGCGCCAGTTGAAACCGGTGGCGGTCAGCAAAAGGACCATCGTTGCAACTGCGGAAACCGCGCTGTAAATGAACCTCGGCGATTGCAGCGCGTCCAACCAGGTCCAGAGGTTTCGTTTCCTTGGCACGGCGCCCAGTGTGGCTCTCAAGATGGCCGTTTCCAGTTGCGGCGGTGCATCGAGCTGTTCCAGTGCATACAACCCGCCCAACGTATGCGCGACGCTCGCTACCAGAGGGGCACACGCCGCGCAGGTGTTGACATGCTGATTGAAAGCACTCTGCTCGGTCGCGTCCAACAGCCCGTCGAGGTAGTCGCTCAAGCGTGCTTCGGTTTGTTGGCAAGTCCAGGTCATACCGTTGCTCCCGCCGCTCGCTTCCAGTATCCGACCATGTTCCACACCGACCTCATGATGGCCGCACTCCCATCTGTTGCAAAATCCTGGCCAATTCAATGCGCCCGCGATTGATCCGCGACTTCACCGTTCCTTCCGGCACCGCCAGTACCCTCTGAATTTCGATGTACTCCAATTGCTGGAGGTCGCGCAAGATGACGGCCTCGCGCAGCTCGGGCGAGAGCCGCGTCAAGGCGCTTTGCACCTGACCGCTGAGCTCGCCCATGAGCGCCTGCTCATCGGGACGGCGCGCCACAGACTCCTTGTTCTCCACAACGGGCATGGCGTCGTCCAGAGAATCGGTCATGCGATCCCTCTTGGTTCTACGGTAATGGTCAATCAGCAAATTGCGCGTCACGCTGGTCATCCATGTAGCGAATCCGCCATAAGCCGAGCGATAACTGTTCAAGGTGCGATAGACGCGGAGGAACACATCCTGCGTGAGGTCCTCGGCTTCTGTGCGGTTGCCGGTGAACCGATAGCAGATGTTAAAGATGCGGCGCGTATGGCGACGCACAAGTTCCTCCCAGGCCGACCCGTCGCCCTGGAGGCATTGCAGGACAAGTTGGGCATCCTGCTCCAACGTATCATCAGCCTCTAAACCTACTACGGTGCAGGGCGTGTCTGCGAGCCGGCTTCTTTCTCAAAAAACCGCTGGCAGTCCATCCCGGCCTGCCAACTATGGAACGAAAACTGCTATGAAAATGTTCCCCTTGAGACTGAGCCAAGCTTTCAACCGTCATTGCGTGGAATCTTACTCACGAGGATGTAGCAAAACAAGGAAATCTCGAGACCGGCGAGACCGGGGCGGGGAACGCATCACAAGGTTCGCTGCGAAGTCCGCCCAACCAACATTTGCCTCCAATTAGGAAAGTGCGTTGCGAACGATGGCCCGGGGAGGCTTCTGGATGCGGTCTCAGGCGCCGCGTCCGACGCTTGTAAATACCGCCGTGGCGCTATCCTCACCCCAAAAGACTCCCTCCGCGGGATACGCTTTCACGCGCGACTGTACCCGGACGAGATCTTTATATGCACTGCAATGCCCTGCGGTGCAGCTTGACGCGATGAAGAGCTCCCGATAGTCTGGCGACGCATGCGAACGTCGTCGAGGAAACTGCTTATTGTTGTGGCGGGCCTGATTCTGGCTGGGTTTGTTGTTTATCAGTCCGGCGGATTCATTCATAAATCCAATTTTAGCGGAGAAAAGCTGCTGCACGCGGTTGCCGGAGCAAATCTCTATCTGTTGCTGCTCTCGATTGTGATGATTTACGTTTGCTACGCCGTTCGAGCGCTGCGCTGGCAATTATTTCAGGGCAATCTTGGATCTTCCCGTTTCTGGATTATTTACAAGATGACGCTCGCGGGATTCGCTGCGATCTTCCTCCTGGGACGCCCCGGGGAGCCCGTTCGGCCGTTATTGCTTTCGCGAAAAGAGAAGCTGCCGATCGCAGATATGTTTGGCATCTATGCGCTGGAAAGAATCTTTGACTTTGCGAGCACTGCCGTAATCGCCGCTCTCGGATTAGTTTTCTTCCAATCGCGCCAGAGCGCAGGGGAGACCGCCACGGCCCTGGGGACGGCAGCAAGGACCGCGGGAAGCGCCCTTTTCGCGGGGGTAACGGTTGCCGTAGTGCTGCTCGTTTACCTGCGGCTGCACGGCACGGCGGCACTAGAAAGACGGCTCCAGGGATGGCTCGAGGGGCACAGCTGGCGACGATCCGTTGCCGGGATATTGCTGGGCTTTGTCCGCGGCGTGCAGGCTGTTCGCAACCGGAGCGAACTGCTGTTGGCCATGTTTTATTCCGGAGTGCATTGGTTCCTGGTGTTGCTGGTGTACTACTGGGGTACGCGCAGTTTTGGCGGGAGGCTCGGGACGCTTACTTTGGGCGAAGTCATGCTGGTTATGGCGTTCTCGCTGGTAGGATCGGTGGTGCAACTGCCTGCCGTCGGAGGCGGGGCGCAATTGGCTTCGGCGCTTGTGTACACGAAGATATTTGGGGTAGAAACAGAACCTGCAACCGCCGCAGCGATCGTTCTTTGGCTGATTGGGTTCGCGGTGTGCTGCATTGCGGGTGTGCCATTGCTTATTCAGGAAGGGTTGTCGCTCGGGAAATTGCGCGAACTGGCGCATGAAAAAGAAGTGGAGGGCGAAGCAGCCCAATAAGGAGACCGGAGCCTAGTGAAGTGTCCTTTTTGCGGGCATGTGGATGACAAAGTGATCGATTCGCGGGAAGGCCGCGGGGGAGACACGATCAGGCGTCGTCGCGAATGCCTGAAGTGCAGCCGCCGTTTCACCACCTACGAGCGCATCGATGAAATTCCCTACATGGTCATCAAGAAAGACGGGCGGCGCGAGCGCTTCGAACGGCAAAAGATTTTGCAGGGTCTTTTGAAGGCTTGCGAAAAGCGGCCGGTAGCCACGCCGAAATTGGAAGGGATCGTAGACGAGGTTGAAGCCGTGGTGCACGAGTCCACCGAGCGCGAACTGACCACCACGGAAATCGGCGAAATGATTATGAACCACCTGAAAACGCTCGACAAAGTGGCGTACGTGCGCTTCGCTTCGGTTTATATGGATTTTAAGGATGTGCAGGAGTTTATGAGTGAGCTGAAGAACCTGCTGAAAGACCGCGCTGTGAAAAAGTAACTGATCACCGGGGACATGTGAAGGAGTGTACCGGAGTAGCGGTATCAGGAGGCGGGGAAGAAATGAATCGTAGAAGCTTTCTGAAGTCGGCGGCGAGCAGTGCCGCGATTGGTGCGGCGATGATCAATCGCGGAAGGTACCTGCTGTTTGGCGGTGGACCGGAGTATTCCGCGCGAGCGGTCGAATTGGTGCAACGCTCCACGGTGATCGACATGCTCGCGCCGCTGTGGATCAGTCCCGGCAAGACTCGGGTGATGCTTGGCAACGCCGAGAGCTTCAAGGCGGAAGACTACGCTCCGTACAAAAATTCGGGCATTAATGTCTTCCACATTGCCATTGGCACCGGTGGAGCAGATGCGTATCTCGAGACCCTCCAGTTTCTTTCCGGCTACAACAGCTTCCTGGCACGCCACGACGCGTGGTTCGAGCGCGTCGAGACTCCGGCGCGCCTCGACGGCATCAAAGCTTCGGGCAAAGTGGGCATCCTTCTTGGGATTCAAAACTCAGAGCATTTTCGCAAAGCGGATGACGTTGACTATTTCTATGGCCTGGGACAGCGGGTGTCACAGCTCACCTATAATGCCCGCACGTTGATCGGCAACGGTTCCACGGAGCGACGTGACGAGGGACTCTCCGACTTTGGAGTCAGCATTGTCGAGCGAATGAACAAGGTGGGCATGGCGGTGGATGTTTCGCATTGCGGAGACAAGACCACGCTAGATGCGTTCGACGTGTCGAAGAAGCCGGTGCTGATCACGCATTCGAATTGTCGCGCGCTGAATCCCAATCATCCGCGATGCAAAACCGACGAAGCGATCAAAGCCATGGCGGCCAAAGGTGGCGTCATGGGCATTACGGAAGTGCGCATGTTTGTCGGTGCGAAAGAACCGACGGGCGTGGACGCGATGATGGACCACTACGATTACGTGGCGAAACTGGTAGGCCTCGAACATGTCGGCGTGGGCAGTGACATTGACCTGCTGGGGTACGACGCGTTGTCTCCGGAAGAAGACAAGCAGTTGAGGTCGGGGTACAAGAGCAGTTATGGATTTCGCGAGAAGAACGACATCGACGGCTACAACTTTGCCAAGCGGCCGTTTGATCTTGCCGAAGCTCTCATCCGGCGCAAATACAGCGACGCCAACATCGAGGCGATTCTCGGAGGAAATTTCCGCCGCGTGCTGAAGGAAATCTGGACCGTCTGAGAAGTAATCGGAGAACAGAGAGCAGCGATGGTTTGGAAAGCAGGCTGGTCTCTCAGCGGGGCCAGACGCCGGCGGTGAAGGACTTGATGGTTTGGAAGCCGAGCTTCTCGTAAAGCTTCACAGCGGTATGGTTGTCCGCGGTGACCGTGAGAGTCAATCCCCTGAATTTCATGGAGCGCAGTGCTTCCGCGGAGGTCTGCATGAGCAGGCGGCCGATGCCGTGCCCCTGAAAGCCGGGTAAGACGCAGATTTGCGTGGTGTGACCGACGCCAGAAGAGACTTCGCTCGTGAGCACGGCGGCCACGAGTTCATCGCTGCCCGGTTCATGAAGGACAAAAGACGCGCCCGGAACAAACTGGCCGCATCCGGGCAGCAAAATAATGTTCTTCAAAAATTTCAGCGCCCCGGCGCGGCTGCGATACTGATCATTGATTTCGCCGTCCACATGATTCGCGTAAGCCAGGTAAATGAGCTTTGCACAGGACTCAAAGTAGCGGTCATTCCATCGAGCGAGCCGCAGACCACCCGAAGCGCCCGCTTTCGATTCCGCTATTTTGTGCAAATCCAGAAGCATGAATTGGCGCGTGTACAGCCGAAAGCCGCGATCGAGCAGCGGGGCATCCACGGGGCCGCTGAAGGGCATGAGCTGCGCTTCGATGCGCATGAGATGCGGGATCGCGCGCATCGAGTACAGCATTTCTTCGAGCAGCCTGCGCCCCAAAGCTTCCTGTGCAAATTTGCAGGAGACGTACAAGCCACCGATAAGGCCTTTTTGTTCTTCAAGGACGTAGAAGGAATAGCCCGCGGCCACACCGTTTTCGAACGCCACGCAGCCCGCAAGCGCGCGAGCTTCCATGAAGCGCTTGATGAGTTCGAGCGCGCCGCGATAATCCCAATGCAGTTCATCACGCCAGTGCCGGGCCTCTTCTTCGAGAAGCGGCTCGATTTGGCGCACGGTGGTTTGCCGTAGGTCTACAATGTTCACGGGTACGCGGATTTGGTGAGCCCCCGCCATGCTGCCCCTATCATATCCGATTCGCGGGTAGGCGGCGGGAAAGGCGCTACCTACCGATGATACGAATCAGACACAAGGCTAAGAGCTATCCGGAGTACGCAACAAGGGATGTGCTAGGATGCGTCTTGGCAGATTTGTTTACCAAGGAGTTCGATGGTAAGAGGCGCCGCGCACCGAGCGGCTCAACCGACGCATGGAAATCGTTTCCGAACTGCGGTATCCATCCCGGTGGTACACGAAATTACTCATGCTTATTTTGGCGCTGGCCTTTTTTGCCGTGCTGGCGACGTCGGCCATCGCCGGGTTTCTGGTCTACCGAATTATCAAGCCGCAACGCAGCAGCAGTGAAATCAGCTTGGCCAGTTTTCCGGGCCATCCTGAGATCATGGATTTTCAAGTACCCGGCCTGGGCAAGCGAGAAGGATGGTTCTTCCCGGGGATGCGCCGCGGACCCACGATCGTTTTGTGTCACGGATATGAATCCAGCCGCGGCGAATTGCTGACACTGGTTTCTGCGCTGCAAGACCACCAGTACAACGTGCTTGTTTTTGATTTTGCCGCGCACGGCGCGAATAGCGGACTTACCACGCTGGGTTACCGCGAAGCGGATGAGTTGCACAAAGCCGTCGACGCGCTGGCAACCCGCGACGACTTGGACTCCACGCGCTTCGGGGTCTGGGGTTATAACCTGGGGGCCTATGCGGCGTTACGGGAGGCCGAGGGCGACAAGCGCGTTCGAGCCCTGGTGCTGGATTCGGTGTACGACGAACCCGAGCAGATGGTGAAGCTTGGCGTCGAGCACAATGGCTTGGGCACGTTTCCTTTCATGGTCTGGGCCACCCAGCTCAGTTTCGAATATCTGAACAACAGCTACCGCCACGATCCGCCGCTTTCCAATAAGCTGCTCGCGCTTAACGGTGTTCCAACACTTTTCATTCAAGCGCTCGACGATCCCGAACTTGCAGCCACCACGCGGGAAATGTTCCTGAAGGCTCCCCAGCCGCGGGATCAGGCCATCATTGCACACGGCAATTTTGTCGGTTTGAGTGATGCGGAAAAGCGCGATTACGAGAACCGCGTGGTGTCATTCTTTCTTCTGCGGTTGCCCCCCACTACTGCCAAGTTTCTCGAGTGAGCTGGGCATGAGGATGCGATAAAGGAATACACCTGTAACCTGCTCGTTGAAGGGCATTGGTTCGCAGGCAAACGGAACGGGATCCAAGTTTCTGCAGCGAGGGACATCGGTCAGAACGTATTCCTTCCTGAAATTCTCCTGGTTCCAATCGGGAATCTCCTGGTGCAGGTAGAAATTCATGCCGTAATGCTGCCCCCGGCTCATCCAGCCTATGGCTAGCTCGTTCAGGGGAATATTCTGCAATTGCAACTGCCGGGCAACCGTTTTGCCGGAAGGATCGAACCTAAAGAAGGATGGCGCGATGTAATAGGCAAGCATTGTAGCCACAAGGATAGGCAAGACGCACGCGCCGGCGCGAAAGGGAAGAAAATCCTTTTCTGGGGCGGGCCTGCCGCAAAGCGCCAGAAGCAAGTTTGCTGCTCCTATCAGTGCCACGATGACACATACCCCGGTTACGAACCTCGGGTTCGCCGTGGAAAAATACGGAGCCAGGAATTCAATAAACGCGAGTGGGATGAAAAGCAGAAGTGAGAAAAGCCATAACGCGGCACGGAGCAGCCAGCGCGGAACCTTGGGCATTGCCGTAAGCGAATGGGCCAGGATTAGGACCACGGCCGGGAGCGCCGGAAGAATGTAGCCAGGGAGCTTGGAGCGGGAGAAAGAGAAGAAGAGCAGGCAAAATCCCGCCCAGCACGTAAGAAACCAAGTTGCGTCTTTTGCCGTATGCGTATAGAAAAAGCGCACGGCACCATGGATGACGCTCCAGAGAAAGACCACCGTCCAGGGGAGAAGAGCCACCAAGACAACGGGCAGGTAAAACCAAAACGGCTGGACGTGCTGAAATTCGGGCGTTAAGTAGCGCTTGAAGTTATGCTCGATGATAAAGACGCGCAGGAAATCGGGATTGCGGCGAGCGCAGAAAACGTACCAGGGCAGGGCGGTTAGACAAAAGGCAGCGACCGCGACGGGATGAAGAAGCAGAAGCCCGGCATGCCAGCGTTTCCTAAGCCAGGCCCAAAACAGGACCCCTCCACCACAGAGGACCATGGCTGCCGGGCCTTTGGCTAGGGCCGCCAGCCCTAGGAAAAAGCCAAACAAAAGCAAAGCGAGCCACGGCGTCCGAGGAAGGATGGGCGTGTTCTTGTCGCGCGTAAGCCCAAGGAGCACGGCAGCGCAAACCATGGCGATGGTAAGCGTGGCGCTAAAGGGCATGTCGGTCGCGGCAGCGTGTGAAAAGCCGACCATACCGACGGTTGTAGGCAGCAAGAGCACCAGCCACTGGGTGGCCTCTTCGCCGTAAAGACGCAGGGCGAGCCAAGCCATCGCAAGAGTCGCGAGCAGCGCGGAAATTGCGCTGGGCAGTCGCGCCGCTGCCTCGCTCACGCCAAACCATTTAAAGCAAAGCCCGGCTCCCCAGTAATAGAGCGGTGGCTTCTCGAACCAGGGCTTGCCGTATAAACGGGGCGTAACCCAGTCACGGGTCTCCATCATCGCGCGTGCGATCCAGGCGTAGCGCGGTTCGTCAGGGCCGATAAACCCGAGCACGCCAAGGTGGCTGAAGTAGCAAATGTAAAGCGTGGCGCAAAAAAACACGCTCCATCCAATGAAGGCGCCTCTGGTCATGCTTGTATTTTCGGGTGTGGACTTGGTTGGTTTCTTCACGGAAGGTTGAGTTTAACATTGAAAGACTTTGTTCCAGCGCCGCACCTCTTGCATACTGTCGCGCAATGACGTTTTCATTTCATCTGGCTAGGCGATGAGGGAGTGGCTCGAATACGCGGCGGTCTGGTCGACCGTTAAGGGTTTGGGCATTTTGCCCAGGCCCGCGGCGCGTGGCTTGGCCTCCGCTCTCACGCGATTTTTGTACCTTTTTTTGCCGAGGCTGCGAAGGACGGCGGAAATCAACTTGCGTATTGCCTTTCCAGACTGGAGCGATGCGCAGCGAAAATCCGTAATCCGCGGAATGCTCCGCAATCTTGGCTGGATGGCCGTGGAATTCGCGCGCTTTCCGAAGTACACGAGGCAAAACATCGAGCAGATCGTTATTCTGGACGGTCAGGAAAACTTTCTCAAAGGCCAGCGCCGCGGCAAAGGCGTGCTCTATCTGACTGGACATATTGGTGCGTGGGAACTCTCATCCTTCGCTCATGCGCTCTATGGCTTTCCGCTGCACTACATGGCCCGCCCCGTCGAAAACCGGAAGATCGACGCGCTGGTCAATGGCTATCGCTGCCTATCCGGAAATCAGCCGATTTTTAAAAACGAATCGGCGCGCGTCACGCTGAAAGTTTTGAAACAAGCCGGGACCATCGGCATTCTGGCGGATCAAAACACCATGCCCTCTGAAGCGGTCTTCGTGGATTTTTTTGGAAAGGCGGCGAGCACCACTACGGGAATCGCACGCTTGGCGCTGCACACGGACGCTGCGGTCGTGCCCGGCTACGCCATCTGGGACGGCGAGCTTCGAAAATACCGGCTGCGTTTCGAGCCACCGGTGGATCTTGTTCGAACCGGCGACGCGGAACACGATATCCTCGAAAACACGCGAAAGTTCACGAAAGTGCTCGAAGACATCGTTCGAAAATATCCCGAGCAGTGGGTTTGGGTGCACGGCCGGTGGAACACGCGGCCGAACGGAGAGAAGGCCGTATACGATTTTTCGTGAGGACAAACATGAGACGAACAGCAAGGGAGTTAGCCGACGCCATTGATGCAACACTCGAAGGCGACGGCGGCCTGGAAATTGTTGGAGTTGCTGCGCCGGAGCGCGCTGCCTCACGCGATCTGATTTATATGGATTCCGCAAAGCATTCCGCCCGGGCAGCCGCTTCTGCGGCACATTGCGTGATTGCCTGCCAGGGCGTGTATTTGCCGGGAAAGACCGTGCTGCGGACCGCCTATCCAAAGCTGGCATTTGCCAAGGCTGCCGCCTTGCTCCTGGATCGCGCGCCGATTGCCTCGGAGATTCATCCGACCGCGGTGGTTGCGCCCCTCGCGCATGTTGCCGAGAGCGCGAGCATCGGACCGTACGCCGTAATCGGCGAGGATGCGCACATTGGCGCGCAAACTCAAATTGGCGCACATTGCGTAATTGGCGCGGGTTGCTGGATTGGCGAGAATTGCCGGATTCATCCGCGCGTGACCCTGTATCACCACATTCGCATCGGTCATCGCGTGGAAATCCACTCTGGCGCCGTTATTGGCGCGGACGGTTTCGGCTACGCTTTCGGAGAGGGGAAGCACTGGAAGTTTCCACAAGCAGGAATCGTGGAGATTGGGGACGACGTTGAGATTGGCGCGAACTCGACCATCGACCGCGGCTCGCTTGATGACACGCATATAGGCGAAGGCGCGAAGCTCGACAACCTGGTGCATATCGGTCATAACTGCCAGATCGGCGCCCACACGGTCATCGCGGCCCAAGTAGGTTTTTCCGGCTCGTGCAGCGTGGGCCGGAACGTGGTGATTGGTGGCCAAGCTGGTTTTGGTGAACACTGTAAGCTGGAAGACGGCGCGATTATTGGAGGACAATCAGGTGTGCTCGGCGGAAAAGTCATTCACGGCGGCCAGCCCGTTTGGGGGACGCCGGCCCGCGCGCTCGAAAAATTTAAGGAGCAATACGCCGTCTACGGCCGTCTCCCCGAACTGGCCGCGCGCATCAAAAATCTTGAGGCCAAACTTGGCGCCAAATGAAAAAGAAAAAGACGCCTTGACCCGCTGGCGCATTATTGTGGTCGGTGGTCACACCCGGAGCATCGGGAAAACGCAGTTAGTTTGCGACATCATTGCCGCCTTCCCCGGTGCGAACTGGATCGCCGGGAAAATTACGCAATACGGGCACGGCATCTGCGCACAAAACGGAGCGAATTGCGATTGCGCGCCAAACGAACATATCTGCGCTCTGGACTGGGAGTTGGATGCCGATACCGGGACAGACAGCGCTCGGTTTCTGGCTGCCGGAGCTCGCCGTTCCTTTTGGCTTCGCACCAAACAGGGATTTCTTGCCGAAGGGCTTCCTTTGTTGAGGGCTGCGCTCGAACAAGCGCGCACGACCTCCTATGGTGCTCTGACGTCCCTCATTGTGGAGAGCAACTCGCTGCTACAATTCCTAAAGCCGAGCTTGTATTTTGCCGTGATCGATCCAGCGAAGGAAGATTTCAAGGATTCGGCTCGCGCGGCTCTCGGCCGCGCCGACGCCTTGGTGCTTCGTGGTTCCCCTGATGCTTTTTCTGCGACGGCCCCTGCTTGGATGAAGCTCCCGTTGCGGCTTCTCCGCGAGAAACCTTCGGTTTCGCAGGAGGAAGGCGGGCCGCTTCCACAGCCCCTGCGCGTGTTGGTCGAGCGAGCGTTGGAATCTCCCGGAACGGTTTCAATTTGACAACTTCACATTACATTTACCGGGGGCATGGGGGGCATCTTACCGGTTGACCCTCGGCGTCAGGGCAGCGATAATCTGATGTACCGATGTTAGTCGGAATGTCCGTCATTTCTCCTGGCCGTGTTCCAGTGCAAGTGACCGGTAACACGACAGTTAGGTAAATGAAAGTCAGGGAGATGAAGTTGACGCGGCGGGCCGGACCGGCCTTTTCAACGCGGCAATTTCATGTGTTGCTCGGGGGGAGCATTTATGGCCTCATTTGCCCGCATAGGGGAGGAACCCGCCGCCGCGGCGGCGCCGTTCGCGTGGCAGGAGCAAGACTGGGCTGAGCGCCTAGAAAAGGCGATTGAGCGCGGCGCCAATCACCTTCTTTCCCTTCAAGTGGAACCCGGCTACTGGCAGGGCGAACTGGAGGCCGATTCCACCCTGGAATCGGATTACATCTATTACCTCCACGTTCTTGGAAAAGCTGATCCGGAGCGCATCGCCAAGCTGGCCAATTATGTTCGGCAGCGCCAAATGCCCGATGGCGGATGGAGCATCTACCCCGGCGGACCGTCAGAACTGAACGCCACCTGCAAAGCTTACTTTGCGCTTAAACTGGCGGGCGATTCGCCTTACACGCCAAACCTGGTGCGCGCGCGGGAAATGGTGCATCGCCTTGGCGGTCTTGAGCATTCCAATTCGTACGTCCGGTTTTACCTAGCGCTGGTCGGAGCCATCAGCTGGGATCTGGTTCCTTCCATCCCTCCCGAACTCATGCTCATTCCCAGTTGGTTCATTTTCAACATTTACGAAATGTCTTCATGGACCCGCGGCATTGTGGTCCCGATGGCGATCCTGTCCTCTCTGCGTCCCAACTGGCGGCTGCCGGAACGCGCGCGTGTGGACGAGCTGTTCAACGATCCCGAGCACAAAACGGCCGCGCTCGATTGGAGCGACCAACTTTTTTCCTGGAAAAACGTCTTTCTGGCCGTCGACCGCGGCTTGAAACTCTACGAGAAGTGGCCTTGGAAGCCATTTCGGCAGTGGGCACTCCGCGAGGCGAAATCCTGGATGCTGAACCATATCGAGCGCAGCGAGGGTCTTGCCGCTATCTACCCTGCGATCATGAATTCGATTTTTGCGCTGATGGCTCTCGGTCATGGTCCGGACGATCCCCTTACTTTGCGCGAAATCAAGGAACTCTCGCGCTTTGAAATTGAAGAGGAAAACACCATTCGTATGCAGCCGTGCGTCTCGCCGGTTTGGGATACCTGCATCGCGATGGTCGCTCTCGAAGAGGCGGGACTGGCTCCGGATCATCCTGCTCTGGTCAAGGCCGCGGAATGGCTTCTCTCGAAGCAGGTGCTTGGTCCGGGCGACTGGCAGGTCAAGAACAAAGATGCTGAGCCCGGTGGCTGGGCTTTTGAATTTCGCAACGACTTTTATCCGGACGTGGATGACACGGCTTTTGTGCTGATGGCGCTCCAGCGCGTTAAATTTCCCGAGCCGGCGCGCATGGAAGCTGCCATGCGCCGCGGCATTCAGTGGCTTCTCAGCATGCAAAATCGTGATGGCGGATGGGGCGCTTTCGACCGCGACAACGACCGCGAGTTTCTTTGCAACATCCCTTTTGCCGATCACAATGCGATGATTGACCCCTCCACGGCCGACGTCACTGCCCGCGTCATCGAGTGTCTTGGCCGCTACGGTTGGCCTGCGGAGCATCCCGTCATCCAGCGCGCCGTGAAGTTTTTGCTGAAAGATCAATGCCAAGACGGCTCCTGGTTCGGCCGCTGGGGCGTGAATTACATTTATGGCACGAGCGGCGTTCTGCGCGCTCTTGAGACCGTCTCCCTGGCCACCCGTGAATTTTGCCAACGCGCCGTCAGGTGGCTTCGCAGCGTCCAGAAAGTTGACGGCAGCTTCGGCGAATCGCTCCTCAGCTACGAAGTGCCTTCCACCAAGGGCCAAGGCCCCAGCACCGCTTCGCAAACCGCTTGGGGGCTCATCGGCCTGCTGGCGAGCGGGGGGACGGAAGATCCTGGTGTCAGTAAAGCGATTGCTTACCTGGTCCATCGACAGGAGGCGGATGGTTCGTGGACCGAGCCTGAATTCACCGGCACCGGCTTTCCTGGCGTTTTCTATCTGAAGTATCACCTGTACCGGAATTCGTTTCCAGTCTATGCGCTCGCGCGCTACTCGAATCAGTCGCGCAAAGTCGAGGACTACGCCGCCGTCAAGTTCCAACCCAGCGAATTCCGGCAGCGCAGCGGGATTTAACCGGCATGATGCGCTTACCAGCGCGGCTAACAGCAAAATTAGCAAAGGTCCGAATCGGAGAGATCTTCAAATCCGCGCCGGAGAATTCTCTTCTCCATTGCGTTGATCCCGCGGAAGTGCTTCATCCCGGGTCCGATGCGCCCATTTCTCGCGAAAAAATGCAGAAGCTTACTGGAAGTTCCGCTCCGGTGATTTGGATTGGCGGAAGCGAACCGTTGCTTCATGCGGGTATCAGCCATTTTGTACGCGCCATTGCCCGCAGCGGGCACTTTGTCTTTCTGGAAACCGATGGGGCGCTTCTACGACGCCGCATTCACGAATTTCAACCCGTGCCCCAACTATTTTTGACCGTGCGTCTCAACTCCGTCCAAGCTTCACAGTCTACACTTGCTGTCGAAGGACTTCGCGCGGCACGACTCTCCGGGTTTTTTACCGTTATCCATTCCGTCGCGCGCGAAGATTTGGACCTCAGCGAACTCCCGGCTTTGCGGGCGTTCGTTTTGGAAAAAGATCTGGAAGGCTGGTTAGTCACTTCGGGATCTGCAAGCGAGGCGGTTGCTCGCAAAACCGCCGAAGTCCGCAGTTTGATTCCAAGCAGTTTCTGGCGTCAATTTTCCGAGCACGTCGAGGAGGCTCTTCTATTGCAGGCTCACGGAGGGGAACTGCGGGATAATCCTCGGGGCGTCAAGGAACCGTCGACGACAGCAGAAGCGCACGAAGAAGGCGTAGGAATCGCATGACCACCCTCCTGACCGGTGCTTGCGGTTTCCTTGGCAGCCACGTTGCGCGTCAACTGGTTGCCCGGGGCGAGGATGTGCGTGTGGTGATGCGTCCATCGAGCACCAATCGGGCGATCGCGGATCTATCCCTTGAATACGTCACTGGTGATTTGCGTGATCCGGCGGGGGTTGCGCGCGCGATGCGGGGTGCGAAACGCGTTTTCCACGTCGCTGCGGATTATCGCTTGTGGGCTAAGCGCAACGAGGAGATATACGATTCCAATGTCGGTGGCACCAAGAATCTTCTCGACGCGGCCATGCGCGCCGGAGTCGAGCAGTTCATTTACACAAGCACCGTGGCCACCATAGCCGTCGACCGGTCGCAGCGCCCTAACGAATTCACCGACTCGCGGCTTGAAGAAATGATCGGCCACTACAAACGCTCCAAGTGGATGGCGGAACAAGAAGCCTTCAAAGCCGCCAAAGCCGGTTTGCCGGTCATCGTGGTCATGCCCACAACGCCCGTGGGACCGTGGGATTGGAAGCCTACACCGACCGGTAAAATTATTCTCGACTTTTTAAATGGCAAGATGCCCGGTTACGTGGAGACTGGCCTCAATTTTGTCGGTGTCGAGGAATGCGCCGCAGGCCATCTGTTGGCCGCAGAAAAAGGCAAAGTCGGCGAGCGCTATCTTCTCGGGGGAGAGAATCTGACTTTGAAGCAACTGCTGGATACTCTTTCACGAATTACCGGTCTGCCTCGGCCGCGGCTGAAGATTCCTCACGGTCTCGCCTTGGGTGTAGCCTACGCCAATACTGTGTTTTCCAGGCTCACCGGGCGAGAACCGAGTATCCCGGTTGAAGGCGTGAAAATCGCGCGGCACATGATGTTTGTAGACTGCTCACGCGCGCAACGTGAATTAGGTTTCAAAGCGGGCCCGGTCGCGGCTGCGCTCGAACGCGCAGTCCGCTGGTACGAAGCTAACGGCTACATCGCCGAAAGCCGTGCCAGAAAAATGGCGCGCGGCCGCGCCGCTTAAGTTTTGGTGTTTTTTGTCCTTGATCCTTGGAAAGACCGGACTTTGTAGCGCCACCGTTGGGGCGGCGTCGTACAGAACGATCAGAATCCAGTGCGCATTCTTGTCACCTTTGCCCTCGAAGCCGAATTCGCCCCGTGGCGAAAGCTGCGCAGTTTTGATAGGAAGCCGCTCGCGAACGGGCGTATCACTTTCTTTTGTGGAGCATTCGGTGAAGACAGCGTGGAAGTCTTGCTGACTGGTATCGGCGGTCTGCGGTGCGAAGAAACACTGGAAGCATATGATGCTTTGCTCGGGGGAAAGCCTGACTGCCTGATTTCCTCAGGTCTGGCTGGGGCGTTGAAAAACGTATTGAAGCCGGGCGACCTCTTTGTTCCGGAGACGGTGAGGACGTTAAAGAATGATGCCAACACCCAGTCCGATATAATTCTTAGAGAAGGCGCCGTGTTGAAGGGGGCGGTTCCAATTAACACGCTAATTACCATGACCCGGCTGGTCTCAACCGCGGAAGAAAAATGCCGCCTGGCATTTTTCGGCGAGGCCATCGATATGGAATCAGCAGTTATCATGGCGCATTTTGCCGACGCGGCGGTTCCAAAGGTAGTGATTCGTGCGATTAGCGACGCCGCCAGCGAAGATTTACCGATCGATTTTGACCGATGTGTGACGCCACAAGGAGCCATTAAACCACTCAGCCTGGTAAACGCAATTGTGAGGCGGCCAGGCAATCTGCCAAACCTCGTAAGGTTTGGGCGGCAAAGTAGCGTGGCGGCGCGTAAACTCGCTGATTTCCTGGATCAATTCGTCGTCGCCATATTCGCTGTCCGGAAAAAGGCTCCGGCTGTATGAGCACGCCCAGTACTGTTGCCAAATCGACGAACACTCTTGGTCCTGTCCCCAAAACCATGCGCGCGGGTGTTTTCCGCGAAAAAGGCATCGTCCGCCTTGAAGAGGTTCCGGTCCCGGAAATTGGCGACAGCGAAGTGCTCATCAAAATCGCCGCCTGCGGCGTTTGCGGCACCGACATCAAGAAGATCTTCCATCGCTACGTCGAGCCGCCGCAAATCCTTGGCCACGAGCTGGCCGGCTCCGTTGTCGCGACCGGCCGCGGGGTCACCCAGTGGAAGCCCGGCGACCGCGTGATGAGCTTTCATCATATTCCTTGCGGAAAATGCTTCTACTGCGAGCGCCGGCTATTCTCGCAGTGCAAGCAATATAAAACGACAGGTCTTACCGCCGGATTCACTCCCAATGGCGGCGGTTTCGCCGAGTATGTTAAAGCCATGCCCTGGGTTGCGGAGCGTGGAATCGTTGCGCTCCCCGATAACGTCAGCTTCGAGGAAGCCACTTTCATCGAGCCCATCAACACGATTCTGAAAGCCGTGCAGAAGGCTCGGGTCGCCGCAGGCGAAACCGTTTTGGTCATCGGCTGCGGCCCCATCGGTTTGCAGCTCCTCATGGTCGCGAGGCTGGCAGGTCCTCGGCTCTATACCAGCGACCCTATCGCCGTCCGCAGGGCCAAGAGCATTTCTTTAGGCGCAATGGAGTCGTTTGACCCCAGTGGTGGTAAGCTGGTGGAGGAGATAAAGGCCCGCACGGAGGGGCGAGGGGCTGATGCTGTCCTAGTGGCGGTAGCGCATCCCTCGGTGGTTGTGGAAGCGCTGGCAGCGGCGAGGCCTGGTGGGCGAGTCCTTTTGTTTGCCGCAAATGATCCTGTCACTAAGATTGAATTTCCTGCAGCGGCCGTGGGGATTGACGAAAAAGAAATTCTAGGCAGCTACAGCGCCGCCGTGGATATCCAAGAGGCGGCGGCGGAACTGGTGCTTCGCAAGAAACTTCCGGTAATGGATCTTGTGACGCACCGTTTTCCATTGGATAGAATTCAACAGGCTTTGGAGCTCGCTGCCAGCCCCACGGAGGAATCACTGAAGGTCTTAATCACTCACGCATGAGAACGACCGATAAGAAAACGGAGCCAATCGAAGAATTGAAAGCTGCTGTCACGCGCGTCGCGGTGCCATCGAAAATGACCGCTGCGGTTCTCTATGGCAGCGAGGACCTGCGCATCGAAATGATCGACGTGCCTTCGCTGGCTGCCGACGAAGTGCTTCTTCGAGTCCGCCTTGCGCTCACCGACGGAACGGACCTCAAAGTGTGGAAGCGCGGCTACCACGCTCGCATGATTCGGCCGCCGGCCGTTTTTGGGCATGAATTGGTGGGCGATATCGTTGCCGTCGGCAAGCGCGTCGACCCCCGCTGGCGCATTGGCATGCGCGTCGTGGCCGCGAACTCTGCCCCCTGTTTGCGTTGCTATCCTTGCCGCCGCGGCCAAGAAAATCTCTGTGACGATCTGCTTTTCAACAACGGCGCTTACGCCGAATACATGCGCATCCCCGGCCGCATCGCCATGGAAAACATGCTGGAAGTGCCGCACTCCGTCGATGATCAAAGCGCCGCGCTCGCGGAACCGCTGGCCTGCGTGCTGCGTGGCATCCACGAGATGGAACTGCGCACGGGTGACAGCGCAGCGGTGATCGGCTGCGGGCCCATCGGCCTGAAGTTTATCCGCATGCTTTCGCGCCGTGGTGTTCGTGTCATCGCTCTTGCGCGCCGGACAGCACCCCTCGATGTAGCCCGGCGTCTTGGTGCGGTTGCGACCATCAATGTTACGGAAGTCGAGGACGTGGTGGCTGCCGTGAAAGCTCTTACGGAAGATCAGCGCGGCCCGGATGCCGTTGTCGAAGCTGCGGGAAATCCCGCGACGTGGAGCCTGGCACTGGCCATGGCGCGCCGCGGTGGCGTTGTGAATTTCTTCAGCGGCTTGCCTTCCGGCACGCACATCGAGATCGAGCCCGCGGCCATTCACTATTCTGAAATCAAGCTCATCTCGACGTTCCATCACACGCCGCGGTTCTTCCGCGAAGCCCTGGAAGCCATTCGCCGTGGAGACATTTCCGCGCACGACTTTGTCACCGAAGAAATTCGTCTGGCGGACCTGCCGCAGGCCTTCGAGCGTATGAAGTCTCGCAGCGGCGAAATCAAGCTGGCCGTCCGGCCCTGACCACCAGGCGCTGCTTCGCGTCCGCGAATCCACAGCTTTTCGAGCGCTGGTCCGTGTCATCCCGCAGGCCTCGGACGAAGATGCCGGAAGGGCCTAATCGTATAAAATGTGGGTATCTTCCGACTTTTGTGAGGCGCCCTTTTTCAATGCTTCTTCCCGGCGAACTCGAACTCATGCAAAACGCTCCCAAGGCGGGCTGCACGCCCGCGGAAGCCCAGGAGTATACGCGTTGGCTCGCCACGCATCACTACGAAAACTTCAACGTCGTCTCGTGGCTCCTCCCTAAGCCGCTCCACCAGGACTTCTACAACGTCTATGCTTACTGCCGCTGGGCTGATGATCTCGGCGACGAAGTTCCAAATCCCTTGCGCGCGCTCCAGCTGCTCGATTGGTGGGAGCGTGAACTCGACGCCTGTTACGACGGCAAACCCTCGCATCCTGTCTTCGTCGCGTTACGCCAGACGATTCTCGCAAAAGACATTCCCAAGCAGCCTTTCGCCGATTTGCTGAGAGCCTTTCGCCAGGATCAAACTACTAAACGGTACGCCGATTGGAACGCTGTTCTCGGCTATTGCGTCTACTCGGCCAACCCTGTTGGCCGCTTGGTCTTGTATCTCTGCGGCTATCGCGACGAGCAGCGGCAGCGCCTTTCCGACTCGACTTGCACCGCGTTGCAGCTGGCAAATTTTTGGCAGGACGTTTCGCGTGACCTCGACAAGGGCCGCATCTATATTCCGTGCGATGCCGCTGCTGCCCAGGGGCTCACCGAAAACGACATTGTCGAGCGTCGTTTTGACGACCGCTACGTGCGACTGATGCAGGACCTCCTCACTCGCACGAGGACCTTGTTCGCCGAGGGTATGCCACTGGCGGAAATGGTCGACAAACACCTTAGTGTGGACATTGAAATGTTCAGCCGCGGCGGTCTTGCTGTTCTCGACGCTATCGAATCGATCGGCTACGACACGCTCCACAAGCGTCCCGCAATCAGCAAATTAAAACAGGCTCGGCTTCTCGGCCGTAGCTTGTTCAAGCATCTGGTGCACGGCGCTACCGCGTCTGCCTCCAAACAGGCCGTGGTCTTAGTGGCAGCCACGGAAAGGGAGTTTGGAAAAGCGCATTCTGCCAAAGATGTTGCGAACTCTTACGAGCGCTGTCATCGCATCGCCCGTTCTTCTCACAGCAATTTCTATTACGCATTTTTCCTATTGCCGAAACCGAAGCGTGACGCTCTCGCCGCCCTGTACGCCTTCATGCGGCTCATCGACGACGTTTCGGACGAAGGACAAGACCTCGCTGCCAAACAGCGCGGCCTCGCCCGCTGGCGCGCGGCCCTGGATCAAGCCATCACCGGTCAGGAGCAAGTCTTCGATGGAAATGCCGCTGTGATTTCGCCGACGGCTGCCCTGAGCGGCGCCGAGGCGATTTTGCCCGCGCTTGTTGACACCATCCAGCGGTACAACATGCCCACGCGCTATCTCCACGATCTTATCAGCGGCGCGGAAATGGATCTTACTGTTCGCTTCTATCCCACTTTCGAGCGCCTTCGTGAATATTGCTATCGCGTCGCCGGAACTGTCGGCCTCACCTGCACGCACGTCTTCGGTTTCACCGACGCCCGCGCGCTCGACCTCGCCGAGAAGCTTGGTCTGGCCTTCCAGCTCTCCAACATCATCCGCGACGTCCATGAAGACTACAAACTAGGCCGCGTGTATCTTCCGGAAGAGGACCTTGCCCGTTACGGCGTCTCGCCGGAAGATTTCGGCCGCAACGAAGCAACGCTGGGCATTCACGAGTTGCTTCGGTTCGAAGCCGATCGCGCCTGGCAACTTTACGAGGAGGGCTCGGCGTTGCTCGATTCCATTGACTCGGACAGTCGAAGCGCCCTGTGGCTTCTGGTACATACCTATAGCGCGCTTCTCGGGCGCATCGAAGCGCTCGACTTCGCAGTCTTCGGCGAAAAAATTCGTCTCTCCAAAGCAGAGAAAATGGTATTCATGGCCCAGGCCCGTTTCGGCCATCACACGGAAGAGAACATCCTTGAAAAACGTGATCGTGATCGGCGGCGGGCTGGCAGGGCTGGCAGCCGGCGTCGCGCTGGCTGATTCCGGCTGGCGCGTACGTTTATTCGAGCAGCGTCCCTTTCTCGGCGGCCGCGCAACGTCCTATGTGCTGCCCGATGGCGAGCACGTCGACAATTGCCAGCACGTCACCCTTGCGTGCTGCACCAATCTCGGGGATTTTTACCGCCGCGTCGGCTCGTCGGGGAAAATTAGATTCTTCGATCGCCTAGTTTTTCTGGATCCTCAGGGCCGCCGCGGCGAACTAAAAGCGGGATCGCTTCTTGCTCCCTTCCATTTCACTGGCTCGTTCGCCTCGTTTGCGCCGCTAACGCTCCGTGACAAACTCTCTATCGCCCGCGCCATGCTCAACATCATTAAGCACGCGGGTAATCCCCTGGAGCTTCACGAACCGGGCGGAATCTCTATGCTCGAGTGGCTTCGCCGCCGCAGCCAAACCGAAGGCGCCATCAACCGTTTCTGGCGCGTCGTTTTGGTCAGTGCTCTCAACGAGGAGCTCGATCGCAGCGACGCACATTTCGGTGTCGATGTCTTCTGGAAAGCGTTTCTCTCGAGCCGCACCGGTTACCGCATGGGTGTGCCAGCGGTTCCCCTTTCTAATCTGTATGACGGCTGCAAAGCGGAAATCGAGCGCAGGGGCGGGGAAGTGGTTCTGCGCTCGCCTGTTCGCGGCTTGAAACTCGAAAATGGCCAACTCGCGGGAGTACGTTTGAATGAAAATCATGAGGAATCCGCGGACGCCTATGTCTTTGCGATGCCGCACACCGCACTTGCCGAACTCCTCCCCGAGAGCCTGAAGCAGACCGATCCGTCCCTGGCTCACCTCGACAAAATCAAGACTTCTCCCATAACCGGCGTGCACTTGTGGTTCGATCGTCCGGTCATGGATGAGCCGTTCGTTACACTTCTCGACACGACCACGCAGTGGATTTTCAATAAGACGGCTCTCTACGCTGGTTGCAATACCAATTCGAATGATGCACTGAACGCCCCCAAAGCCACGCAATACCTTCAACTTGTCATCAGCGCTTCTTACGATCTCTTGCAGAAATCCCGCGAGGAAATCATCGCTCTAGGCCTCGCCGAAGTTCGCCACGCCTTGCCCAGGGCCCGTGATGCTCAATTGCGCAAAGCCACGGTCATCAAGGAAGCCACTGCTACTTTTTCTCCCGAACCGGGTGTGGATCGCTGGCGCCCCGCACAGGCGACAAAAATTCCAGGTTTGTTCCTTGCCGGCGACTGGACGCAAACCGGCTGGCCTGCGACGATGGAAGGCGCCGTTCGCAGCGGCTATCTTGCCGCCGAAGCTGTTCTCCGCGGCTCCGGCACGCCAAAGACTTTTCTGCAACCCGATCTAGCCCCCGACGGCTTCATGCAAATGTGGCGCCCCAGAAAGTCGGCGTAAGTCTTGTGTAATCAACACTCCGCTTTCCAGGCGGAAGCCGAATTTCTGGGTCACATCACCGCCCGGAACGGGGCGGCTCGCGCGCTAATCTCTCGTTCACGCCGTCGCTAGGCAACCTCCACGCTCTCCAAAGACGCGATCTTCTTCTCCCCTAACGTCGATTCCTGTCCCAGCGCGTCTAACCTCCTGTATTCGGCGGCATGCGTGGCCATAAAATTTCGTGCTCTTGCCGCGAGGCCCAGAGGTCCAAAGCAGTCCAAAGCGAGAGAGATTGCAGGATGCGCGCAATCGTGCCATCATTAAGTCTGCTGGCAGTTTGAATCATTCCGGAACAATTTGGCCCAGTCCCCTCCGGGGCTATAGACTTTCTGGAACCGTTTTTGACAACATGGCTTGACTTCGAACCCCCAGCGCGCTACAAAGATAGAGGTCCCATCTCCTGCTCTCGGACGTACGTCACTCTGCAAAGCTAATTCAAGTAGGCATAGCGCGGTCCGGCCGAGTGTAGCAATCCGAATGGATACAAACCAAGTCGGCACATCTTTGTGCTGAAGTTTAGTTGTAGCCGCTGCCGCCCTTCAGGGCTGGCGGGGCGGAGGCCTTTGTGGATCGCAAGTATAGTCATCGCGGTTACCGCGAATCGGAAAAGAGTGAGAAGCGCGAGCGCTCTCACGAAAAGAAACCGCCATCGGGCGGCCCGCGCGGCGCCGATCAATTCGGCCCGCGCACTCCGCGCATGGTCGGAACCGTCACGCGCGCCCGCTGTTCCAACTGCGGCGCCGTTCTTGTCCCCGGTTTCGATCCCAACGGGAAATGTCCCAAGTGCCAGTTCGAACTTCATTGCTGCAAGCAGTGCCGCTTCTTCGACACGGGTGCGCAATTCGAGTGTACACAGCCGATTCGTGAGCGCATTTCCCCCAAGGACGCCAGGAACAACTGCACTTTCTACGAATTTCGCATGACCGTCGAGAAAGACACCGCGCCCACTTCCTACGCGCAGGCCCCGGGAAACGCCTCCTCGCCGCCGCCGCCGCGCTCGAGCGACGCCCGCCAGGCCTTCGAGGACCTCTTCAAGAAGTAACACCACCTTCCGGCTGGCGTGGTCCGGGCGTTTCTCTAGGGGCGCGCTTCAGCGCGTCCCCTTGTGTCACTCTACAGCGCTATTCTGAAGCCATCCCGCTGACTCCGAGAGCCGTTCTGGTTTTCCGAGCCTACGCTCTGATCTCCGGTCTCTGTTCTCTGTTCTCGCCGTCTGATATATCCTCCTGCGGTCAGGAGTCTCGACCATGAAACCGTCGCGTCGCGCCTTTCTGGAAGCTGGTCTTGCATTGCCGGCCATCCTTCATTCCACTCCCGAGCTTGCTGCTGCTCAGTCTCCCCTAGCGGTCTCCTCGCCGGATTCCTCTTTCGATCCCTGGGTCGAAATACATCGTGACCATCTTCGCCACAACGTCGCTGAAATTTCCCGTCGCGCTTTCGGGCGCCCCATTCTCGCCGTCATCAAGAACAACGGCTACGGCACGGGTGTGGTCAACATCGCGCAACTTCTGGAACCGCAGCCACAGACCTTCGGCTTTGCTGTCGTCAAGCTTCATGAAGCTTTTTCCCTTCGCGATGCGGGCATTCGCAAGCCCATCCTTCTCCTTGGCCCCTTCGACGAACAAAACCTTGCCGACGCCGTGGCCCACGACATCCTGCCCATGGTCTACACTCCACTTGGCGCCACACTCGACAAAATCGCTGCTAAAACTCAAAAGCCCGTTTCCCTTCACATTTGCATCGACACCGGGATCGGTCGCGTCGGCGTTCCGTATCATCAAGCCGCACCGCTCGTGCGCGACCTCGCCGCTCGTAAGTCCGTCGGCATCCAAGGCACCCTGATGACGTTCACCGAAGATCCCAACTTCGACAAAGAGCAGCTCCGCCGCTTCAACGAAACCTGTGCTTCTCTAGAAAAAGAAGGCCTCGCCCTCGGCAAAAAGCACGCCGCTTCCAGCTTTTCCCTTTTTCAACACCCCGACGCCTTCTTTGATATGGTTCGTCCCGGCATGGCCATCTACGGCATCTATTCGGAAAACGAATTTCGTCACCTGGGTATCATGGACCTTCGCCCGGCCATCAGCCTCAAGGCCCGCGTCATCTATGTGAAGAAGCTGCGCAAAGGCGACAGCGCCGGCTACAACCGCGCTTACCTGGCTAAAGACGATGTCTGGGTCGCGACGATTCCCGTCGGTCATGCCGATGGCTGGCCGCGTGACGCGGCGAAAAGCGCCAAAGTTCGCATCAACGGCGACTTGTATCCCGTCATCGCCACGGTTTCCGCAAGCCACTGCATTGTGGAAATTGGTTCAGAGGAAACAGTCAAAATCGGCGACGTGGTCACTTTCTTTGACGCCCAGCCCGGCTCGCGTCCCGAAGATGTTTCCGAAGCCTGCGGAGCCTCGGTCTACGACCTCACCATGCACCTCAATCCGCTTCTTCCTCGTCGCATCGTTTAAATCGCCGTGCAACATTTTGTTGCCCGAGGGCAGCGAGGAATCCCTCTTTTTCTTCTCTGCGTTTTCGCGCCCCTTGCGTCCCTCTCGAAATCAGTTCAAAATTCGCCTGCTCTCTGCAACAACAAGGAAATCTCATCTGCACGAAAGGCCAGCCATGCGACGCGCTATTCCCGTGACATCGCTAATTCTTTCGACCGCAATCTCCTGCCATGCGCAAACCAAACCTCCCGTCCCTCCCTCCGATTACGGGCAGTGGGAATCGCTCGCCACCTTCCGCGAATACGGCGGCCTTTCCCCCGACGGCAAATGGCTCGCTTACGGCATCAATCGTTCGAATCGCAATAACGAATTGCGTGTCACCAACATCCCCGACGGTAACAGCAAAACCGTTGCCTTTGGCGCGCAACCCGCTTTCTCCTCTGACTCCCGCTGGGTCGCTTATTCCATTGGCATTTCCGAATCGCAGGAAGAAACACTGAAGAAGGACAAAAAGCCTGTCCCCAAGAAAATTGGTCTCCTCAATCTCACCACCGGCGAGCTGACCACCGTGGATGGCATCGAATCCTTCGCCTTCAGTCCTGACGGCGCTTGGCTCGCAATGCGACGCACTCCGCCCGAGAAAAAAGACTCCAACAAAAAAGATTCCGCGGAGTCCTCCGCCTCTGAAGACGACGCTACCGCCGGTGCCACGCTACTCCTTCGCCAACTCTCCAACGGGCGTGAGACTTCTTTCGGAAACGTCTCAGAGTATGCCTGGCAGGACTTGCCCAAAACCGGCACGCTCCTCGCCATGATCATCAACGCCGAAGACAAGATCGGCAACGGAGTGCAGATTTTTGACGTTCACACCGCGGCTGTCCGTGTTCTCGACACTTCCGCCTCCGTCTACGCCGGCCTTTCCTGGCGCAAGAAGAGCGCCGACCTAGCGCTCCTGCGCTCGAAATCCGATGACCGTCACGACGGCCCCACACACGTCGCACTCGCATGGACCACTCTCGGCCAACCCAGCGAATCCGCTCACCTCTACGATCCCACCGCCGACTCAAAATTTCCCGCCGCCACGCGTACGGTTTCCTTCCACAAACCCGATTGGGCTCTCGACGGCCGAGTGGTTTTCCTGGGCATTGCCAAGTGGGAGGACAAAATCGGCGAGCCTGCCAAGGTGTCAGCTCCCGCCCCTGAGGGCGCAAAATCAGGTGACGGCTCCAAGTCCGGTGACGCTACAGCCAAAGACACTGGCACCGCCAAAAACACGGACAAGGACGATGACGAGCCGCCCACTGTTGAAGTCTGGAATTGGCATGATGTCGAAGTCATGCCCAAGCAAAGGCTCAACGCCAAGAACGACCGGCAGAAAAACATGCTCGCGGCTTGGCACCTCGACAAGAACTCGCTTGTGCCCCTCGGCAAAGACTTAGACGAGCGTGTCACTTGGCTCAAGCACCAATCTCTCGCCGTCGCCGCCAACTGGTCCGCTTACGCCATGGAGCGCAGCATCGGCCGTCCGGCCGCGGACATTTCTCTGGTCGACATTTCCAACGGCGCGCGCACCAAAATTCAGGAACATCTCAACGACGACCATTACCTCGAAGAAAGCCCCGGCGGGCGCTACCTGCTGTACTTCCACGACGATCACTACTGCACCGTCAACACGGCTACGCACGCCGTCATTAACATCACCAAAAGCATTCCGACGGCATTCGTGGACCGCGAATCCGACTGGACCATCAAGCAGAAGCCGCCCTTTGGCGTCGCTGGCTGGACCAAAGAGGACGCCGCCGTGATTCTCTACGACAAATTCGATCTCTGGCAGGTCGCTCCCGACGGCGCACGCGCCGTGCGCCTCACCGATGGCGCCGCTGACCAAGTCCGGCATCGTTACGAGAAGCTCGATCCCGAAGAAGAATGGATCGACACCAGCAAGCCCATCTACCTGAGCTTGTTTGGCATCTGGACGAAAAAATCCAGTACCCTCACCGAAGAGCATCTGCTCTGGCTCGACAAAAGCCTCGACCACCTCGCCAAAGCTAAGGACGCCGACGTCTTCGAATACGTCGAGCAAACCTTCGTGGAATCACCCAACGCCTTCATTGCTGGTCCCGACCTAAAAAGCGCGAAAGCGGTCACCAACACCAATCCGTTCCAGAACAGTTACGCCTGGGGCCGCGAGGAACTCATCGAATACAAAAACAGCCACAACGAACGGCTGCAAGGCGCGCTCTTCTATCCCGCCGGTTACGCTCCCGCCAAAAAATACCCGATGATCGTTTACATGTACGAAAAGCTCTCCGACAACCTGCACCGCTACAACCCGCCCTCGGAGCGCGCCTATTACAACGTCAGCACCATCAACAGCCAAGGCTATTTCGTTCTCGAGCCGGACATCGTTTTCAAACCCCGCGACCCCGGCGTCTCGGTGGTTGATTGCGTCACCGCCGCCGCAAAACGCGTCATGCAGATGGGCGTCATCGATCCAAAGCACATCGGCATCATGGGCCATTCCTGGGGCGGTTTTGATACGACTTACCTCGCCACGCACACGACAAATTTCTTTGCCGCTGCCGTTGCCGGCGCACCCATCACCGATCTGGTCAGCAATTACGGCAATCACCATTGGAGTTCCGGCATCGCCGAAACCGATCACATCGAAACCGGCCAGCAGCGCATGGAAGTTCCTCTTTACGAGGACCTCCAGGCGTACATCCGCAACTCCGCGGTTTTCGGCGTATCAACCATGACCACTCCGCTGCTCATCGAAGTCGGCGACAGTGACGGCACCGTGTTCTTCCATCAGGGCGTCGAGCTCTACAACATTGCTCGCCGCGCCAAGAAAAACGTGGTCCTCATCGAATACGCCGGCGAAGACCACGGCCTGCGCAAAAAAGCCAATCAAATTGATTACCAGCGCCGCATTTTTCAATGGTTTGGCCACTACTTGAAGGACGAGCCCGCCGCTGCCTGGATCACCAACGGGGAGTCTTATCTCGACCACGAAAGGGAACTACGAAAACTCAAAACGGCCTCTGCAAAAAACTAGATTCAGCTGAATAGGGATCGTCTTGCGTGCTGCTAGGATCTGTCCTCCCGAGCCTGCCTGCGCAGGCAGGCTCGGGCTCAGGACTTTAGGCCGGGGGGCTTGGCCTGATCTCAACCTTACTGAGGGAGCGTCCTGAGTCAGAAATTCGCGGCACCAAACAGCAGGTGCGCCGCAAGTCCCTTATTTGCGGCGTGGATCGCAAAAACTTAAACTCAACGAACTCACGACTGGAGGACGCTCGATCCAAAGCTCAGCCCGCAACATCGTTCCCTGCAACTCACTCTTCCGAAAAATTCAATTTCGCAATTTTGTCGTCTTTCGTCAGCGCAATCGAAATCATGAGCGTCAAATTGGGATACTTTGCGCGATACCGGTAATTCCTTCGCTCGCCTTCTTCCATCCGTTCCATCAATTCCAGGGTCTTCCATTCGCCAAACTCCTTCAGAGCCGGTCCCAACTCTTTAATCTCATCCGGGAAAAGCCGTTTTTGCACCTCTTCGGTGAACTGTTCCGGCTTGGCCTTTCCATCGGCAAGCTCCCGCAGCAACGCCTTCACCATCTGTGTCACTTGGGGTTCATTGTCCGCAATGGGTTTTTCTTCCACAGGTTTCAGCGCTGGACTGTAAATCGCCGCCACTCCGGATGTGATCTTTTTGGGGTTCGAATGTCCCGAATCCAGGTTTGTCAGCGCAACCACGGTCAATCGGTCATCTACATACCGCGCGATATGAGTCGTAAATCCCTGCCACGCCCCGCCATGCTCGATCACGCGATGCCCGTTCACATTGTTGATTTCCCATCCGAATCCATAGTTGGCCTTGTTCGGCTTGCCGTTATTGAGCTTTTCCACGGTCCACATGCGCTCCAAGCTCGCTTTTTTCAACAGTCGTTCTGTGTACAGAGCCGCGTCCCACTTCCGCAAATCCTCCACCGTGAAATACAATGCGCCGTCCGCGGTGGAATTCAGCGTTGGTGACACCCATTCCTGGTTTTTCAATTCGCCCTTCACCAAGCGGTATCCGGCCGCCCGCCTGGGAATAATGTCCTCTTCGCTGATGATGCGCGTTCGGGTCATCCCCAGTAGCTTAAACACCCGCTCCTGCAGAAAATCGCCATAGAATTTTCCCGCCACCTTGTGAACCAGGATTCCCAGCAGCACGTAATTCGTATTCCGGTAAGCCCAATCCTCGCCCGGTTTGAAATCCATCGGCATTTCGGTGATTTTCTTGTACAGCTCGTCTTCCGTGAAATCCATTCGTATATAAAACGGCCCGCCAACCTTTGTGCGTGCCCCAGTTTCATATTCGCTTAATCCCGAGGTGTGGCTCAGCAAGTTGTGCACCTTGATGTCGTTCCAGGCTTCCGGCGCATCTGGAAAATATTTCTTGATCGGATCGTCCAACCCAACTTTTCCCTCTTCCACCAGCATCATCACTGCCGTCGCCGTAAACTGCTTTCCCATAGACCCCGACTGAAAAATCGTGTCCGGCGTCACCGCCGCATTCCATTCCACGTCAGCCAATCCGTAGCCCTGCGCTTTCGTCATCTTTCCGTCTCGGTACACGCCCAGTGCTACACCAGGAATGCGCTGTCTCGCGAGCTCGCTCTGGACAAACGCGTCCACCTTTGCATCCACTTCATCCGTTCCCGGGAGTGCCTTTGCGGCAGCGGCCGCGAGACCTCCCAAAACGCACACCACAACGAACGCGATCTTTTTCATGAGACCTCCGGTCTTCTGGAACTCAATTCTCTTGACAGCGCGTTGTCCGACAGCCTCCTGTAGGGGCGCAGCCTCCTGCGCCCCAATTGGGCGCGCTTTTGCAGGTGTTGCATCCCGGGCTTGCTACAGAGAAGCTCGTTCCGATTCATTGCCCTTCCAAATCCAGAATCCAAACCCCCTCCGCTGGTATCTTCTTTTGAAACAAAAAGCTCCCATCCTTGGACTGAAATTCAGCTGCACTGTTGTTCGAGAAGTCGCGGGCTTTTCCGACCTGCCACGTCAGGCGCAGCGAAAGCGTCACCTCGGCGGCATCCTTCGCATGGTTGAACGCAAAAACAATTTCACGCTGATCGCTTGCCAGCCGCCGCACTTCGATGTCAGAAGATCCGCTGCCGGACACCTCCGCTTCCGAGGTTACGCCTGCTGCTTGCGCCAGCGATGTCAGGAAGCGTCTTGTGGCTTCTTCGTGCCGTCTCTGGTACGCCATTGCCAGGAACGATCCCACCAAAACGGCCTTGCCTTTCCCGTAGCTTTTCTCCACGACGGCAATCTCGCCGTTCGCGAACCGCGCCAACACCTGCGCACCGGACAACGCCTCCAACTCTTCCTCAAACGCCTCCCCGCCAGCCGTCAGAGGAGCCACCAACCCGGGCAGCTCGTTCGAAACCTCGGTCTTCAGCATCGGGTTTTCGGCTGGCCGAATCATTTTCTCTCGCGCTCCAAAAACTTCCGCTAAGCCGAAACCCGGAATCACCTCGTTCGCGAAACCGCGCTCATCATTCCATGCTAAGCGGGCTTCCGCGACGGCTGTCCCTCCGCCCTGCACGTACCGTTTCACGCCTTCCGCTATTTCTCTCGACAGCATGACCGGGAAGGGCAGAAACAAAATCTTGTATTGACCCAGCTTGTTCTGAATCACTTCTTCCGGGTGCACGAAGTCCACCGGAATCTGTTGCTCCGAAAATGCGCGATGCAAGCCCATCAACGAATCGCGTTCCGCGTTTCCCAATTTCGAGAGCGTTGGCTGCGAGCCGCCCACCATGTAAGAAAGCCGGTTATAGAGAATGGCTATATGCGCCGGTGCGGGCTTCACGCTCCCGAGTTCCGCTCCGTGTTTCGCGATGATCCGCGCCACATTGCCCGCTGCTTGCGCGCGCTCCGTCAGCGACCCATCCAGGTTGATGAGTCCGTACCCATTCGATTCGAAGCCCGAACTCATGGGATACCACGCATAGATCGCGATCTCTCGCGCGCCATGGGCCACCGCTTGCCACATCCACGATTCTTCTTCGGCGGGCGTCACCGGAGCCGCAATGCGCATTCCTGTAGCGCCCTGGCCAGCCTGTAGTTCCCCAATCCAAAAGCCCTTGCCAGCGCTGCGCCCCGCCGACCGCGTGAAATCCAGCCCTGCCGAAAGCATGCCGTAAGACCAAGGCCGGGTCGACTCCGAGTGCTTTGGATAGAGCGACGTCCCGAAAAAATCGGCAGTCGCTGACATTTTCCAATCGTCCGGCTCGCCGTAACCATCGGTCGGCGAAGTAAAGAGCCCTGGCACGGCGGCGTGGCTGGTCACTGGATGAACTGCATCTGCCGTTCGCATCGCGTCAACTCTGGTCTTCAAGTCGCCCGCTAGCTTGTCGTCAATAAACGCCCGCCAATCGAGGTAATCCGTGTAAGAAAGGATCGTGGGAAAACGTGGCGGCGTCACCTGCTCCCAATTCTCAAAATTCCGGTACCACGCGGCGTTCAACGCTGGGAGCGTTTTGTATTTTTCCTTCAGCCATTCCCTAAATCGCGCTTGACTTGAGTCGCAGTAGCAAAATTCCGGATTCGCGAGAAAGGGGAATTCCGCCCAGTTGATTACGTGCGGCTCACTCCAGACGTCCCACCCGTAAAGTGCAGGCGAACGATTGGCCTCCCGCGAAAGCCGCTCGAGAAACTTGGTTATTTCCCCCCGCACGCCCGCGTGATCGATACAAAAGCCCGGAGCCGATTGCGACTGGATGACCGCACCACTGCGATCCACAAATCGCCCGTCCGGATATTTCACTCCAACCCAGTCCGGGGCGGAATCAAGGTAAATCTGGATAATGACCCGCAGCCCGCGCTCTTGCGCTAGCCGCAGCAGTAAATCAAGGTTCGCGAACGAATATTCTCCCTGTCGTGGCTCCGCCGTTGCCCAGTCCACCCAAGTCTTGACCGTGTTGAAGCCAGTGGCTTTGATTGTGTCAAGGTCCTTGCCCCACCGCATCGCGCTCGTGGCGTCCAGTCCCTCCAGCATGGGTGCCCGCGCTTTCCCGCCGCCGTACCACACCGCCATAGGAAAGAAGTCCTCCGTCGAATCCGTTGCGGGCTTTTTCTTCGACAGCAAGAGCCCCGCCCGCAGGGCCAGAACCGCGCAAAGCAAAATGCCCGCGGCTCGCGAAAACTTCATTGGCGCCACCCTTCGCAACGCGAACCGTTTGGAAACATGGCAGGCTGTCTCATCATGGGCTGAGATTTGCAGGCTGCGCTTCGCGCTGGCGGTCACCCCACGCTGCCCAGGGAATCGTCAGCCACAGCGCCAAGGCGCTCAGTGCCACGACGCGAACGCTGGGAGGCGGCGGCCCGAAAAGGGAAGCGGCGTAGACCACGGCCAGAAACAGAACGAAAGACCAGAGCCCATAACTCCTGCGTCCCTTCGAACATGCTGCTCTTAGATAGAGAAGCAAACCGATGCAGAACAGCCCGAATTCAATGATCACAGTTAAAGGAAGGGAGTTCCACATCCCAAGCCCAACTTTTGGGCCTCCGGGATAGAGCGGCATGTCCGGCCGGTGCGCGAAATAGTCCAGCAGCCAATGTGTAGGAAGGAGTGCACCAACAACCAATGCGGTGCGAAAATCATGCCGCCAGAAAAAATAAGCTCCGCCCAGCAACAACCCCCACACCAACTGCAGCAGCAAGCTATGCGAAATGGGATAGGAAATGAAGTCGAGCGGAGTGACTCGCGTTATTCCCGGCGCGATCCGCACCTGCTCCACGCCCAGCAGGAGCAGCACGGGCCACAAGCAATCGGCGAACTGCGCGGACAGCACCAACGTGCCTAACGACGCCTTCGGCACAACCTTTTTCGTCGCCATGGCTAGTGCGAAGTGCCCCAGGAACATAGCCCCGCACTATGACCATCGCTCCTCACGCTGTCAATACCGCAACTTAGGCGGATCTTTTCAGTTGATGCGCAGGGAAAAAGCGGGCCGTTCGACCTGTTCGGTGGGTTTTCCTTTCAGCGTGTCATGGACCTGACGCAGCAGCGCGTCGCGCGAGAACGGCTTTTGCAGGAAAGACGCCCCTTCGAGAACACTCGCCCTCTCGCTGAACTCTTCTGTATACCCCGACATGTAAACCACTTTCAGGTCCGGCAGCAGCCGCTTCAACCGTTTCGCCAGTTCCGGACCGCGCATCCGCGGCATAACCACGTCCGTCACCAGCATATCGATCGCGTCCGCGAATTTGTTTGCGATGTCCAGGCCTTCTTCGCCATCGGTTGCGGTCAGCACCTCGTAGCCTGCTGCTTTCAGGAACTCGCACGTCAGCGTTCGCACATCCGCTTCGTCCTCGACCAACAGCACTGTCTCGCGCCCGCCGCGCACCTTCGTCACCCGCTTTTCTGCTGGCGCCTCGGCTTTCTCCGGCACCTGGGGCAGGTAAATCTCAAATCGCGCTCCTGTGCCCGGCGCGGAGTCCACAAAGATGTAACCGGAGCTCTGTTTCACCACGCCGTATACGGTCGCCAAGCCCAGCCCCGTTCCTTTGCCCGGTTCCTTGGTTGTGAAGAACGGCTCGAAAATCCGCGCTTTGGTACCCGCGTCCATGCCGAGCCCGGTATCGCTCACTGCCAGCATGACGTAATCGCCCGGAGCAAGTGGCGCACGCGATTGCGCATAAAGTTGATCTACATGAACATTCTCAGTCTCTACAGTCAGCGTTCCGCCCTTCGGCATGGCATCGGAAGCATTCACGATCAGGTTCAACAGCACCTGTTCCATCTGTCCGGGGTCGGCTTGCACGCGCCCGAGGGGTTCGCCAAGTTGCACCTTATAGTCAATATCTTCGCGCAGCAGCCGTTGCAGCAATCGCCCCATCTCCACGATCAATTCGTTCAAGTCCAGGATTTTGGGCTGCAGCATTTGCCTGCGGCTGAACGCCAGCAATTGCCGCGTCAACATCGCTGCGCGGTCGGCCACCTTTCGAATCTGCTCGCAATTTCCGCGCACGGTGTCGTTCGGCTTGATGCGTTCCAGCGCCAGGTCGGTGTTCCCCTTAATCACTGTCAACAAATTGTTGAAGTCGTGCGCCACGCCGCCTGCCAGACGCCCCAGTGCATCCATTTTCTGCGCTTGCCGAAGCTGTTCTTCCAATTGTTCCCGCTGCTCCTGGTTCCGTTCCAGTGTGTCGCGCATGCTTTCAAACGCGCGCGTCACACGCGCCACTTCGTCTCCGCCCGCGGCCGTCAGGGGATAGCTGAAATCTCCTTCTTCCAGCGCGCGCACGCCTTCCACAAGCGATCCCAGCGGCTTCGTAAACGTATGCGAAATCACATAAACCAGCATCACTCCGGCCAGCACCACGATCACTCCCAGGCCGACGAGCAGATGATTCAGGCGTGCGACCGACACGAGCGCATCTTCATCCGATTTCAACACCATAAGACTCAAACTTGGACGCGTGCCCGGCAGCAGTTCCAGCGCTCCGGTGTAGAAATGTCTCTTGCCCAGTTGTGCTTCCTGCGGCTTGCTTTCGCTCTTGAGTTGCTGCGCGAGCTGTTGCTCGTCCACGGCTGCGAGCGAACTGGCCACAAGGTTATCGCCGTGCCGGAAGACCACCTCGCTCGCCAAAATCCGTCCCAAATCCTTCGCTCTCGCGGGATCAATCTCGCGGCCCACAATCACTTCACCCATCGGAAGGCTGTTCATCGGCGGGTCTTTAAAGAATCGCTTCACCACCACTTGATAAGCCCGTCTTCCATTCACCCACCAACCCTGGTTGCCGTCGCTGCGCACCAGCGTCTTGAGGCTGTCGTTCGAGACATCGGCGGGAAAATCCGAAATCCTGCTCTGCAGCGCGGTAATTTTCCCTTTGCTGTCCACCAGCGCAAACAGATCGCACTCTTCCGATTGCCACGGGTCCTGGCTCACATCGCGGATCACCGACGGGTTGCCGTTCCGCATGTACGCCAGCGTGGCCAACAGGTCCGCCTTGCGGCTTAACACCAGCCGTCTCTGCTGCTCCATCACCTGAAATGTGAGGATGGAATTGCGCGCGTCTTCTTCCACTTGCCGCTGCGCCTGACTCCGCATGGACTGGCGCACCGCCAGCAGTGTTCCGCCGGTCATCGTGGCGATGACTAGCACGAGCGATAGCAAGAACTTACTGCGCAGTTTCATGGGGCCTACGAACTCCTCTGCTCGTTCGAAGGTTTTCCGAAACAGTCTGGCGCTTGCTTGCTTTCTGGCGCGCTCGCGGCGCTCGGAGACATGCGCTCCGGGCCTAGGGAGATCTTTGTCCTCAGGTCGTCGCATGAGAGGCGTGGGAGCCGCTAGCTTCGCTTTTAGCGCCCGCAAGGGGAATAGCACGTCCGTACCATTGGGCTTAGTACCTGGACGCAGCCTGTTCTTCTCCGCTCCCGCCTCGTTTTTTTTCCTGCTTTCTCTCTTCAAACTCCAAACGATTCTCTTCTCTGCTGCGAAAAGTCTTCTTCGAGACTGAAAACAAAGGTTTTACTACAGCTGCAGAGGCACTTTGTCGCTCTGGAGTCTTCGTCCTTTCTAACTCCTTTACATTCTTTCCCACGGCCTCAGCCTTGGCACCCACCGCCGCACGTTCCGGCAATATGCCAAGTATTCCGCGCCGAACATTTTGCGCAGCGTTGGCTCCTCGTACCCAATCACAAACAGATGCACTCCCAGCAGCACCAGACACGCCACCAGGATCGCCGCCAGATTCGCCCGCCCAAACACCACCCACAATCCCGCCCAACCCGTCAGGAACCCCACGTACATAGGATTGCGCACGTAGCGGTAGAAACCTACCACGACCAGCCGCTTCGGCGGAGCGACTGGTGCGGGCGTCCCGTGTCCGGTTCGCCCGAAATCCCACACGCACCGCAGCGCCACTGCAAATCCCAACACCGACGGCACCCCCGCGATCCACCGCCATCGCCCCGCGCCCGTCGTGTCCACATGAAACCCCAGCCAACCCGGCAACAACCAGAACCACAACGCAAAAAACAGACCGCCCACCAGCAGCGATGCCACCGCCATTGCCCAATTCCCGTTACTCTCCGCATGTCCAGTTATGGCAGTTCGAGCGCTCGTCATAAATCACCCCTTTCTGCCTTTTCTTCCGAATTTCGAGTTGCCATTTTCGAATTTCGAACCGCTTGGCCCTCTTACCTAACCAAACGACTCCTCGCCCTTCTTGGTTACAACTTTCCGTCGCTGGTACGGTTTGTTGTTGGCCCGCCAAATTGTCCACCCTTTCGCTCGCGTGGGAATCTTTTCAAAGTGGCGTTCTGCTTTTTCCCGTTGCACAATGGAACCAGGATGCGCTGCAAATTCCAAATCAAAAAGGGCCCGCTCATGACAAGCTCAGAAAACCTCTTTGTCCTCGCCACCACCTCGCTCGCACTTGCCTTCGCTGCCACCTGCACCGCGCAGAAGCCAGCCGAGCCGCGCTTACCCTACGCCGCCGTCCACGACCCGCAATTTATCTCCGCTTCGGAAGCCAACTTTTTGCACGATCCCGACCGCATCATTGGCCTCATGACAGGCAACGTTGCGAAAGCTTATCCCGCCGCCATTCTCTCGCAGCATGGCCTTGTCGAAGACCAATCTCCCTCTGGCCCCATCGCCGTCACTTGGTGAAGCTACTGCAACACGGCCCTCGTGTTCAGGGCCGCCAGCAAAGGCCGAGAACTCCATATGGACAACGCCGGCGTCATCGGCGGCAACGAAATCTTCCAGGACCGCGAAACCGGCAGCCGCTGGCAGCAATCCAGCTTGCAAGCCATTTCCGGGCCGCTCGAAGGCGAGCATCTCGAGTTGTACCCGTTTCTTCTTACCGATTGGAAGGAATGGCATCGCCTGCATCCCGACACGTTGGTTTTGAAACCTCTGCCCGGTTACGCCGAGCGCATCCCGGAAAAAAATGAAATGATACGCCGCGGTCTCTCCGGCGCAGGTTCCGCGCCTCCCGGCGTGCTCCGCGTGGACGACCGCCTCAAGCCTCGCACGATGATTCTCGGGCTCGACGTCGGCGCTTCCAGCGAAGCGTTTCCGCTCTCCGTTCTCCGAGAAGCACGCGTGATCCATGACGAGCTCGGCGGCCAGCCGGTTCTCGTCGTTCATCAGCCGGCGTCGGACACGACTACCGCCTTCTTTGCGCGCGCAAAAGGGAAGACCCTGCAATTCCACGCCGCCAACGGGGATGCTAGCGAACTCACCGACAAGGAAACCGGCTCGCGTTGGGACGCTTACGGAAGGTGCCTTTCCGGTCCGTTGAAGGGCTCACAACTCGAAGCGCTTATTCTCGAACCGGAATATTGGTTCGCTTGGTCGGAATTTCACCCCGACACCAAAATCTATTCTGGCAGCGCGCAAAAGCGTTAACTCGACAATCCCTTACGCCGGGCCCGGCATGGTCAACTGCGCGCCCTTCTTCGCAAAGATCAGCGCCAGCAGCTTTCCAGGCGCCGTGGTGCTCGCGTTGTTCGACACTTCATGCGTGCTGCCCGGCGGCTCGTAGAACATTTCCCCTGGCTTGTAAGTTCGCTCGTCCTGCCCGGAAACCTTGGAGACGATATTTCCTTCCAGCACATACGCCAGCACGAAGCCCGCATGATGATGCACTTTGCCCACTCTTCCCGGCGGGAAGTCCACCGTGCTGACCGTCACCTCCCAATCGTCTATGGTGAGGTTCGGCAAATCGTGCTTGAACACGAGGTCTACTCCGGAGCGCTCGGCGCCCGCTACACCCGAAGCTCCCGACTGTGCCCCGCTTCGCGACTCCGGCCCTGCCGCAGAGCGGGATTCTGGTTGGGCTTCCCCGCGAGGTGAAGACGATGGCCCCTTCGCTCCGGCGCGGGCCTGAACTTCCGCCGCGCCCAATTCGCACAGCAATGCAATTGCCCCTGCAAGGGTTTCTCTTCGTGTGAGTGTGATGTTCATAGTGGCCCGATTATACTCTCCGGCCGCCTTGTGGCAGCCGACCCTTAGTTCGGGCGCAGGGAAAAGTCCTGACATTTTGGCCGCCCCCTTTGCGCGTCGTCACACCGCTCCGTGAGCCCGGTCACCGTAAGGCCCCCAGCAAACCGTTTATAAGTGTGCTGAGTGCACGAGCTTAGATGACCAGCAAACTTACCGAACCCGAAACGGAAGCTCAGGCCACCCCTCTGACGCAAACCGTCCTGCCCGCCCGCAAGCCCCAGCTCCTGCCTCCTCGCCCTTCACCGCACGAGGCAGGGCCCCGCAGCGACTCCGCCGAGTTCATCCTCTTGTACCTTCCCACGATGGTCTCTGTTTATACCGCGCGTCACCAACAAATCCCGCCATCTCCCCAATCCTTGCGCGAGCACGTTTTCGGCAACGCTCATCACCGCGCCTGCGAAGCTTGCCGCGAGGAAACCGAGTTTCTTGTAATGCATCAGAAGAAGTTCTTCTAGCGACCATGCACTCTTGCTATTCTCCCGCCGACGTTATGTGCAACTTCGCATCGCTCCCTTCGGCCATGGAAGCGACGCAGGAAATTGGCCTGATCATTGTCGGTGCCGCCGGTTACCGAGGCCATTCAGCCCTGGAGATTCTCCCTAAGCTGCGCGCCGAGGAACGCGCCAAGGGAATGCATTTGCGCTTAGTCAGCTTGGCCGAAGCGAACGAAAATTCGCGCGCCGCTCTCGCTTCCCAGGCTGCCGCGCTCGCGGGATCTCCCTGTCCCGTGGTCGGGATGTTGTCGGAAGCGATTCCCGTCGCGCTGCAATGGCTCGCCGATGGACAGACCCGCCGCAAGTTGCTTGTCTACGATGCCACCCCTGCCGCTCATCACTATCTCCATCTCATGACCGTTTTGCCGTACACCGCGCGCGGGCACATCTTTTATCTGGGCGAAAAGCCCTTGTTCACCGACCAGGGGCAAATCGACTTCATCGAGCGCAACTTCGCTCGGCAGACGTTCTTCTGCGAACTCATTGAGACCGAGAATCCAGCCTTTCGCGCGGCCAGCGAATTCCTTCTCTCTGAGCCTTTCCAGATCGAGCGCATGACTTTTTGGCGCGCCAGTTGTATGGGTGTCTTGCTTGCCGCCGGCGACGGCAGGGCCGGTGCCGAAGGCGGTGCCCTGTTGGACAAAGCTCCTCACGATCTTTCCGTATCTTTGGGACTTGTCGGGCCGCGCTTCGTGGAGCGCTGGTCTGTCACCCAGGCGCGCACTCATCTGCTTGCTTTGCATGAAGATGCGTTTCGTCTCGGCAAGCGAAATTTTCTTTCCGTCGCGGGCACCTCTCTCTCAGACACCCACTGTCCCGCGCGCATCCCCCAGCATCAGCCCGCCGACGCGCTAGCTTCCTTCGAAGTCCATCTCACGCTGGGCGGGAACCTCGTGGTTCCCGTTTCTTACATTGCCAGCTGGGTCGGCATGCAAAACACACCACCTGAACTGACCCTGTCCAGCAAGCTTGCTAGTCTTGGCCTTGCCCCAGCCGAGTGGCAGAATCACGAAGCGCCGCAGCTCTCGAGCAATCGCCAGTACCGCTACCAGAACCAGGAAGTCCGCATTGCCTTAATCGAAGGCCTGCTAGGAAATCGCCAGGTCCAGGTCGTCCTGAACCTGCTCGCCAAATTTGCCGGACACCGCTTTGTGCACCTGATCGGCGAAGATCGCCGGCGCGAAATCCTCTTCGAAGAAAAAGACGCGTGCGACTACCACGACAGCAAGGAAGCCGACTTGTTTGCCGTCTTCCAGCGCGTGGTCGAACATTGCGCGGGGCTCCGCACCGCGGAGAACGTCGCCACCGGCGCGTCCTTGCTGGTGCACAAGATCATGCTCGGCGCGCTATTGAAAGCCCATGAACAGCTTCCCGCCACGGATCAAGACGCCGCCTATCGCGCCTCCGCCGTCGCCTACGCCAAATAGCTCACTCCCGCCACAACCTCCTGCTGTGTTCTGTAGCGGCGGCTCGGGGCCGGGCTCATTTCGTAGCGCAGGCTTCCAGCCGGCTGTTTTGCGCACAGCTCGGGATAAACAAAAGTGGCTGTGCTACCTGGATGCGCCGGATGAGTGCTCCGCAGGTGGTGACCATTGGGGAGGCCCTGTAGCGGCTTCGTGGGCGCGGGGAGCTTCTTCGGCGCGGTCGGCAAAATCGTAGAGGAATGAGTGCGGTTCCATCCCCCGAGGACGGAGTTCGCGCTCGATGGCCGGGACGGTCTGCCGGAGCGAATTGCAGAGGTGTAAGCCATGACGGCGGCGTGACTGATTGTCGGGAAGCCCAGCAAGGAGCAGTGGACGCGCAAGGCGGTAGGTGGCAGTTCGTGACGTGATTTGTGACTCGTGGTTCGCGAGTTCCTGCCTTAGACGCCTTCGTCCGCGAACAGCCCGAACTTCTCGGCCGAGTCGCCGACGGTCAAAACGAAAGCCGAATGTAACGCCCGCCCTTCAGGGCGGCAGGGAAAACAGATACCGGGCTGAAGCCCGGCGCTACATAAACATCCTCACTTCTCTATTTCGTTACCTCGTTGCGTCGATCCAGCGGGAACAGCGTGGGCTCGGCGGGGGGCTGGTCGGCGATTTCGTTGAGTTCGGGATAATGCTGGCGAAGCGGCTCCGGCACTTTCACTTTTTGGCGCTTCAGGATGCTGATGAGCTGGAGCGCATTGACCACCGCTTTGCCTTGAAAGTGGTTGTTGGTGATGACGAAGGCGCGCTGCGTGTGCTCGCTGACTTTGCGGACGCGCGCGATCCACGGCTCGAGTTCTTCGGCGGAATAGAGATAGTTGTATCGCTCATGCGCGGGAACGTTTTCGTCGTCGGTGAACCAGGTGTCGTAGCGGCGGCCGTGCAAGCGGACGTAGCCGACGGGCGAAGTCGCTTGCGCGGAAGGCGCGAGCGAACGTCCAATGATGGGCTGATCGATGTTGCAAATGCCCGCGCTGTGCTCGTGCAACAACGCGAGCGTTTCCGGGGCGTTCCAGGTATCGTGGCGCACTTCGACGACGAGCGGATAGTCGCGAAAGCGCAGCAGCACCGCGGAAAGATGCGCCATGTTTTCCTTGGTGCGATGGAAGTGCAGCAGGACGGCGCCGAGTTTTCCCGCGGCGCGCAGCACATCGAAGCCGGCACGGACGGCGCGCTCGTCCTCCGCGGCGGATCCGCCCGTGGTGAAAGCAACATCGTGCGTGACGAAGTTGCGATTGCCGGAGACGAGGTCGACCCACTGCTTGGCGGTTTCCTGCTTGAGCGGCTGGTAAAACGAAGTGTTGATTTCGATGGTGTCGAAAAATTTGGAGAGAAACGCGGCTTCGTGGAAGCCGCGAGGGCGGCGCGATGGATAAACGTAGCCGGTCCAGTCCGGATATGACCATCCGGCAGGGCCGATGCGCAGCACGTGCGGCGAGGCGTTGGTCAGCGCCGCATGCGGTTCACCGGCGGCACCATGCTTGAGCGCATCGGCGCTGGCGTTTGGTGCGGCATTGAAGTTTTGCGTTTGCGCGGCGGCATAGGTTTCTTGCTTAAGAAACGGCGGCGTAAAGCTTGCCTATGGCAAGCAGGACGCCCCTACATCCTTAATATCCTAAGTGTTTGCGCCGCGAGCAGAGTAGTGGGAAGGGCAGAGAAGTGTCAATGCACCGATACTGCGGATACTGCGGATGGAACCGCGGCCAAGGGGAGACGCCGAGAGATTAAAGAAGGAGAAACGTCAGGATAGGAATGCTGCCAAGATGGGTCGCCGCATTCCTTCGCTGCGCTCAGGATAAAGCTGCGCCCCTACAAGGAGAAGGAACGATCATCGGTTTACCGGGGGCGAGAAGTGATAAAAAAAGAAATGGCGAAGGCGTTGCCTCGGCCAAGACAGGCTGCTATGCTGTCCGTGATGCCGTCCTGCTTGCGTAACCTCGTTCGTCTGCCCCTTGGTGAAAAATTCTACAGGTGCAATCATGAAACTTTCCATCAATTACAGGCATGTCGAATCGCACAAGCCGGTGGAAGATGAAGTTGCACGTCGCGTTGCCAAGCTGGAGAAACTGTTAAGAAGCTACTCGCCGGACTTGGTCCAGCTGCATGGCGGGTTTTCCGTGAACCCGCGCACGCAATACGTTTCCTGCGCGCTTACGCTTTCGCTGCCGTCGGGGGTGCTGCGCGCGACCGGCGAGGCTGCCGCCGTGCGCACGAGCTGCAAGAAAGCCTTTAGCGACCTGGAAGCTCAGGTGAAAAAGCACCAGGAGAAGCTGCGCAAGGATTATGAGTGGAAGCGCAAACGCCGTCCGAGCGCTCGGGAAGTGGTTCTGACCTGAGTCTGGCGCTCGCGCCGGGCATGCTACAGCCTTGGACGCAGCCGAAGAGCGGGCTACACCCTACCGCTTGAGGCGGAAGTGCCGGAATCCACATAGCTGAAGAGCGGGCGGCCCCGTAACGGCTTCCGGGGCACAAAAGGCCTCTCTCCCCGACGGTTCCGAGCAAAGGCCGGGTCCTGCCGACAAGGCGTGGCCCAGTGGCGATGTGTGGGTGGCGTTGGGCAAGTTTCCTGCCACAAGTCGTCAATCCCACAGGGGGCCTGTGGAAAAAGGGGGCTGTCATTCTAGCAACGCGGCGCAGTGCAAGCGAATTCTAGAATTGGCGTTTTTGCGCGCGGCTAAGTGCAACGGGGCGTTGCATTCCGCAATTAGAAAACTCTGCAAGTCTGCGGAAAGTCACTAAATTCCAATCGTCATTGGTTTCCTCAGTTTTGCGACATTCCGGAATATACCTGATGTGCGTTCAGGTGTTTACCTGATTTACTTTTTGGGGGCATCCGACAAACTCCCGGAGCGGGCTGGTGGCTTGCTCGGGTGGAGCGTGCGTGTGGCTGCCCATTGACCCTCCGAGGCGAGTGATTTTTCATCTTCCGTTTACCGAGAGTCAATCTCCGAGTCTGAGCGATTCCGTACAAGGCAAAGGGCCAGTTGAGGACTTGGCGGAAGCCCGTTTGAGGAGGGGTGATGATTCGAAGCAGACGTGTTTCCTCGGTTGGGGTGTTGGCGGGGGCGTTGGCGGTTTGTGCGGCTTTGTGCGTGCCGGGAAGTTGGGGGCAATCGGACCTGGGGAAAATTTCTGGATTCGTGAAGGACCCTTCCGGGGCGACGGTTCCGCATGCCAAAGTCACGGTGCGAAGCAACAACGGAGGCGTGGAGCGAGAAGCAACGACGAACGAATCGGGCTACTACGTCATCACGAATGTGCCGCCGGGACTGTACACGCTGACGGTGGAGGCGCAAGGTTTTCAGAAGTACGAAAGCAAGGACAACAAGCTCGACCCAACAGGAGATTTGGTGGTGGATGCGTCGCTAACGGTTGGAGCGGCAAGCCAGAGTGTGGAGGTTTCAGCGTCGGCGGTGACGTTGCAGACGGAATCGGCGACGGTGGAAAAGCTGGTCACGCACGAGCAAGTCGACGCGCTGGAGCTGAACGGCCGCAACCCGATCTACATGGCAGACCTCGTACCTGGTACGCGGGGCGGCACTTTAGCGTCGCTGAATTTCAATTTTGGGCAGGGGCCCGGAAACATAAACGGTGCGCGAACGCCGGAAAGCTTAATCACGTATGATGGCGCTCCGGCGGTTCGGACGCGTTCGAATGGAACCAGCTTGGGAGCTATGGACGTGGATTCCACGCAGGAAATTCAGATTCTCACAGCGGATTATTCTCCTGAGTTCGGGCGATCTTCCGGAGGTCAGATTCGAATCACTTCGAAGACCGGCACGCAGGATTTCCACGGCGCGGCCTACGAATACGTCCGAAACACGATTTTTAATGCGAACCCCTGGCAGCGCAATGCCGTGCCCGCGACCACCGGCATCACCGCTCCGATCCACTACAACCAATTCGGATACAACATTGGAGGGCCGGTCTACATTCCCAATCACTTCAATACGAATAAAACAAAGATGTTCTTTTATTGGGGCGAGGAGTGGACGAGGTACATCTTTACGGATACGAACTCAACAAAAACGGTTCCAACGCTAAAAATGCGCACTGGCGACTTCAGCGAACTGCTTGACCCTACCAATTTCTTCTACGGCAAGTCCATACAGCTGATGGATCCGAAGACGGGGTTGCCCTTTCCCGGCAACATCATCCCATTGTGCCCGCAAGCTACTGGGTCTTGCGCAACGCCCAACGGCCTGGGCATCCTGAATGCCTATCCGGTACCGAACCTTACTACGCCCATCAACGGGAGCCAAAACCTGTTTCTTTCCGCGAAGCATCCCCAGTACCAGCGGATAGACACTTTGGCCCTTGACGCGAATCTCACGGAAAAGCAGCGGCTCCGGTTTCGCCATGTGTATTTTAGTTTCTGGGAGTACCAGCCGCTGGATGGCGGGACCAACGAGACGCCTAAGTACTTCGATCGCCCCAATCAGACGTATTCGATTGACCATGTCTGGACCATCAGCGCGACGAAGGTAAATGAGATCCTGCTGAGTTACGCTCAAGACGTTGTGCACATCCCGGTGAACGCGGCGGGGTTTCTCGATCGTACGAAGGGCGCGGCGCAAGGGCCGGGGCTTTTCGGTCTCAACTATCCTTATATATTCCCGACCGGAAAGCTGCTCCCGAACCGAATCCCGACCGTAAATATGTCCAATTTCTCGGGGCTGAGCGGTGGGCCGTATCCGTCACATTCTGCCGGACCCATTTCCGACCTGTCAGACAGCTTCAGTTGGGTTAAGGGAAATCACACGTTTAAGTTCGGAGCCTCGGTGGAACACTCTGGAGAAAACGACAACGATGAAATCAATGTGCAGGCCTGCCAGACCTGCACGAACAACCAGAATGGTCAGTTCCTTTTTAGCAATAACGGCGGAAATTTCATCCGGCCGGGCTACGTGTCGGCTTCTACTGGCGCCGCAGTTGCGAACGCGGCTCTGGGCCTCTTTGATACTTACTCCGAAATCGGCCATCGGGCTTATACCATCTTTCGCTCGAACATGTTCGAGGGATTCGGGCAGGATACTTGGAAAACCCGGCAGAATCTCACCGTAACTTACGGTCTGCGTTACATGGTCAACGTTCCTTACCATGCCACGTGGGGAAACATGATTGTCTTCGATCCCCAATTCTACAATCCGGCCAACGCCGTCAGCATCGATCCAAAATCCGGTCTCATCACGGGCACTCCAACGATCGATCAGCTGTACAACGGAATGGTCATTCCCGGCACGGGTTTTCCCACGTCCGCGATTGGGCGAGTGCCGGAAGCCACCACCACATTGTATAGCGACCTGTTTCATCCAGGCGTTCCCAATCATTACTCGGATATTCAATGGGGGGACGTGCAGCCGCGTCTGGGCTTTGCGTATCAGTTCGGCAAGAACACCGTGCTGCGAGCGGGAGCCGGAAGGTTCTTTACGCGGCTCGGCGTCAGCGACTCCATTTTTCTCGGCGGCAACCCGCCTTTCCAGCCGAATGCCAGCGTTACTTTTGGTTCGGTGGATAATCCCGGAGGAAACGGAACGAATCCCGTGCCTCTCGTCGTAACTACGCAAAGTAAAGCATTCAAAAACCCAGAGGCATGGGATTGGAATGTAACGGTGGAGCGGCAGTTGTTCTGGAAGTCGCAGCTGAGCGTGGGCTACGTGGGCCGTCGTGGGTTGCACTTGCAGCGCGAGGCGGACATCAACCAGCCAACCACAGCCGCAGTCGCGGCGAATCCAGGTGTCAACATTAACGCATTGCGGCCATACCTGGGTTTCGGTTCGATTCGCGAAACGGATAACGTGGCCAACTCCATTTACCATTCTCTCCAGATTTCCTGGAGCCGGCGCTTCTCCGGTGGCCTTCAGTTTGGGGCTGCCTATACGCTCTCCAAGAGCATGGATAATGGGTCGAACCAGCGCGACGTGGTTCCAGATACGTACGATCCGGGCATGTTGTGGGGGCCATCGGAATTCGACGCCCGCCATATCCTGGTCATCAACTATCTCTATGATTTGCCGTTCTTTCGTCACCGCTCGGATTGGATTGGCAAAGCCGCGGGTGGCTGGCAGATTAGCGGCATTACGCAGTTCCAGACGGGCTTGCCCTGCAGCGTTGTGGCGCCCAACCAGGACTATGCAGGCGTGGGCTCGGACGCGAACTTCGGGTGCGGCAACAACGGGCAATTCTGGGTCGTCCACGGACATCCGCAGATTGTCGGCACGTTTGGCCCCAATGGGCAGTGGTTTCAGACATGCCTTGTCAATGCGTCGCCATGCCCGGACGGTACAGCGGCTTTCAATGGCGTCGATGACCGGGTCTTCACGCCTCCGCCGCAAGGAACGTTTAACACGCAGCTGGTTCGCGACATTATTCATCAGCCAGGATTTCAAAACTGGAACCTGGGTTTATTCAAAGAATTTCCAACCGGGGAGAAGAAGGGGTTCCAGTTCCGCGCCGAGGCCTATAATGTTTGGAACCATCCGAACTGGTGCGGCGCCAGCGGCTGCAGCGGAACGACGAACATAGGACTCGACCCAACGAACACGAAAACCTTCGGCAAGGTGCTGACCAAGGGCGGCGCTTCCAGCGGCAGCGGCGAGAGGAACTTGCAGCTGTCGCTGCGATTCTACTTCTGAGTTCGAGAAGCGATTAGGGAGTTATCGAGACTCATCCGCGACTTGATCGGATGATGAGGATGGGGCGCAGCAATAGCTGTGCCCTAGCTTCAAGAAATTGTCAGGCCCTCTTTCATTTTCTTGGAAGAGACCAAAGTCGCCGGAGCAGTCACCAAGGTAGCCGGAGCGGCTGCGCCCAAATTCGTGCCGGACGTTGCTTTCGCCACGGGCAAGGGAATCAGGTAGCTTTCCTTGACGCGATACGCCTTTCCGCGCCAGGAAACTGTGCTGGAGAAGAATCCGGCCGCCCAAACCAGAAAACCGGCAGCATCGCGCAGCGGAATCAGCCAAGGCTTCCTGCGAACTACCGGATCCCTGAGTCCCCAAACAGCGATGGTCCAGGCCATGGTCAATCGAAGAATGAGATACGCCGAAAGGTAAGCTGTCGAGGCAACCGCCGAGTGCGCGGCAATAGCGGCGAGTACCGCCCACGGTAGTCCAAAGGTCAGCGCCAGTGCGAGATAGCCAAACGGGCGAATGTTTCGCAACATGACGGACCAGCGCAACTCGTGCCTCAAAAACTGGGCGAGGCCTTCCTTTGGAAAAACCATCCAGATCGGTTTGGGCATCAGCTCGATGCGGTAGCCCTGTTTCGCAATCTTATTCCCCAGAGTGAAGTCGTCCGAGTGATGGTCGGCCATGGCTTCGAACCCGCCGATGGCCTTGAGCCGCTCCTTCGTGGTGGCCATGGTCCAGCCCAGAGCAAAGTCGATAGCGCCAAATTTTCGCGCGATAAGCGCGCTGGCGGAGGAGTCGCTGGGAACACCGATAGCATCGAGGTCCGTCGCGAAGTTGCCTGCGGTGATACTCCGAAAAAGAGCGGTGACCACACCGACTTTGGGGTCGCGGAATGGCGCCGTCGCGTTGCGCAAATAGTCCGGGTCGACGCGCACGTCGCTATCATTGATAACCAGCAATTCGTATTTGGCCTCGCGTACGAGGCCACTCAGATTGTTCATCTTCGGACTGGTGCCCAGCGAGGGCGCTCCGACGAGCACGCGGATGGCACAATCGGGAAAGTCGTGCTGCAAACGTCTAATGACCGGGATGACAGGGTCGTCCTCATCAACTACGCCAAACAGGACTTCGTACACGGGATAGTCCAAGCAGCAGAAACTAGCGAAATTTTCATAGGCTTCGCGGTCCAAGCCTCGCACGGGCTTGAGGATGCTCACTGGCGGGGTGAACTCGGGCGTGGCTAGCGGAGTCTTTCGCACCGCGCGGAAGTACGACCAGCCACAGTAGGTCGCAATCAGATAATAGGCAAATGGCGCTATGGCGATGGCTAGCACGGACCATCGCAAGAGATTGAGTATCATGCCTAGCTCCCGCAAAGAGTTGCGTCCGCTTCGA
>Ga0209577_10000085_pt1 | contig 86241 bp, 70 predicted proteins | sample GraSoiAngelo_109_FD_185874 | JGI IMG/M metagenome (GOLD analysis project Ga0209577, IMG submission 185874) | Grasslands soil microbial communities from the Angelo Coastal Reserve, California, USA - 14_0903_12_20cm (SPAdes) (version 2) | ecosystem: Environmental > Terrestrial > Soil > Grasslands... | reverse complement strand
TCGTGCTCGGTGCTGTTGATCTTGCTCACCCCGCCGCGCGTCCCGGGGATCAGGCGGGGGGAGATGCCCGTGTCGGTGACCCGGTACCGGAGATAGCGCTCTTCGCGCGCCTGCTCCTCCGTGGCCAGCTGGCGCCTGAGCGCCGGCCGGCCCGCCCGAAAGAGCGACTCCGGCACCGTGATCCGCCCCTCGCTCAGGTTGAGGTCCGTCAGAAAGAACACCGGACACTGGTAGGTCTCGGCCAGGCGCACGGCCTCGTGCGTCAGCGAGTAACACTCTTCGATCGTCGACGGCGCCAGCACGATCCTCGGGATCTCGCCGTGGCCGCCTCCCGTCACCAGGAAGAGGTCGCCCTGCTCGGACTTGGTGGGCATGCCGGTCGACGGCCCGGCCCGCATCGCGTCGACGATCACCAGCGGGGTCTCGGTGACGCCCGAGACGCCGAACTCCTCCACCTTGAGCGAGAGCCCCGGCCCGCTCGTCCCGATCATGCTGACCGCCCCCGCGGCGCTCGCGCCGAGGCCGGCGCGGATCGATTCGCGCTCGTTGGAGCCCTGGAGGGCCCGCCCCCCGTACCGCGGCAGGTGCCGCTCCATGTACTCGAGGATCGACGACGCCGGGGTGATGGGATATCCCGCGTAGAACCGGACGCCCGCCTCGATCGCGCCGATGACGAGCGCCTCGTTGCCGGCGATGTAGACCGCGGGGTCGGGTTTGGAGAGCGGTGTGAGACGGCAGTCGATGCCCGGCCACCCGCGCTCGGCCAGGACGCCCTCCACCGCCGCGCGCCCGCGGCGGGCCGCCTCCAGGTTGAGGTTCACCAGCTCGGGTCCCTTGCGCCCAAAGCGCTCTTCCAGGAGCCGCCGGAGCCACTGCTCGTCGCTGTCGAACTCGAGGAGGCGGAAGAGGGCTCCGGTCATGACGACGTTCTTGACCACTTCTTTCTTGAGATCGCGCAGCGCGATCTGGCGGGCCGGAATCGGGAAGACGCGCACGCCGCGCGCCTCGAGCTTCTCGACGGGGACCGGCCCCGTGGAACTGTCGTAGAGCAGTACGCCCCCGTCGACGAGGTTCCGGCCGTGACGGAGGACGGTGTCCCGGTTTGGCTGCTCGGGCACATCCGGGTTGACGTCGTAGTCGAGGCCCACCAAAATGTCGATGGCCTCGTCCCCCCAGGAGAGGGCCGGGCCATCGGTGATCACCAACGGGTCGTACTGGTGGGCGCCGTAGATCGTCGAGGCGAACCCGCGCTCCAGCCCCATCACGTGGAGCCCGGCGCGGGTGAGGATCCGGCCGAGGAGATCGGTAATCGTCGACACGCCGTCCCTGAGCTGCACCCCGCCGATGAGCAGCTTCATCCGGTTCACTTTCATATGCGAGTGCTGCCTCCTGGGAGCCGCGGGGCAGCAACGTGCCGGGACAGAAAAAGGCACTTCGCGCCCGAGCGTCGCGGCTCGAGCCTTCCGGTAAAATTATACTACCACTTTTCGCCTGGTTCCTCTACCTGAGAGGACCCTCTTGACCTTTTGGGCGCTCCCGCTGCTGCTCCGCGCCGCGTGTCAGGCCCGCGCCGGCGCGGGTTCGCCGCCCACCTCGTCCCAGATCTTGACGTGCCTCGTCTCCTTGATGAAGAGCGAGCCGATCACGAACGTCATGAGCGCCACCGCGATCGGGTAGTAGAGTCCCGCGAAGTTGTTGTGGGTGCTCGCGACGATGGACGTCGCGATGAGCGGCGTGAAGCCGCCGAACCATCCGTTGCCCAGGTGATAGGGGACGGACAGCGACGTGTACCGGATCCGGGCCCGGAAGTTCTCGACCAGGAACGCGGCGATCGGGCCGTAGACCATGGTCACGTAGATCACCTGCAGGGCCACCAGGAGCGTGAGCGCCACATAATTGCCCGCGTTGGCGTACATGGCCTTGTAGATCGGGATGTAGGTGATCGCGGCGATGAGGCACCCGCCCATGATGATCGGCTTGCGGCCGATCCGGTCCGAGAGGGCGCCGAAGACCAGGAAGAACGGCGTGCCGATCAGGAGGGCGATGGCCACGACGATCGTCGCCGGCACCGTGGGCACCTTCGCGATGGTCTGCAGGAAATACAGCGCGTAGAACTGCCCCGTGTACCAGACAACCGCCTGCCCGGCCGTCGCGCCGAGGAGCGCCAGGATGATGGCTCCCCAGTTCTTGCCGCTGCCGAGGCTCTCGCGCAGCGGTGACTTCGACGACTTGCCCTGCTCCTTCAGCCGGGCGAACAGCGGGGCCTCCTGGAGCCGCAGCCGGATGTACATCGCCACAGCCAGAAGCACGGCAGAGAGGAGGAACGGGATCCGCCAGCCCCACTGCCTGAAGCCGGCTTCGCCCAGCGAGAGCCGGGTGATGAGGACAACCATCAGCGCCACGAAAAACCCCACCGTCGCCGTGGTCTGGATGTAACTCGTATAGTAGCCCCGCCTGCTGTCGGGCGCGTGCTCGGCGATGTAGGTCGCCGCGCCGCCGTACTCGCCGCCGAGCGCGAGCCCCTGGAGCAGCCGGAGGAGGACCAGCAGCGTGGGGGCGAGGATCCCGACCTGGGCGTACCCGGGCAGCAGCCCCGTGAGGGTCGTCGCGATCCCCATGAGGCTCAGGGTCACCAGGAACGCGTACTTGCGCCCGACCAGGTCGCCGATCCGCCCGAAGACGATCGCCCCGAACGGCCGCACCGCGAACCCGGCCCCGAAGGCGGCCAGCGAGGACAGCAGGGCGGCCGTGGGGTTGCCCTTCGGGAAGAAGTACACGGCGAAGAAGACGGCCAGGCTGCCGTAGATATAGAAGTCATACCACTCGATCACCGTGCCGGCCGATGCCGCCAGAATGATCTGCATGAGGCTCATCCCGGATGATCGACCACGCGGCATCGCCATCGATTGTGCAGCCATACATGAGTCCCCCCTCACCTCTCGAGTCGGCGGTGCTTCCCCTCAGCACGATCCTCGGTGACCCAGATTCTCCAGGGTGAATAGCGCTTCCTTGAGCCAGGCCGGGCCAAAAACAACGGGTCCCCGGCGCTGGTGCGCCGTGGACCCGGCTGGTTTGGCGGGACGAACGATTACTTCACCGCAAGCTTGAGCTCCTTCGACGGCGTGAACCGGGGAACGGTCCGTGCCGGCACCTTCACGGGCTCACCGGTCTGCGGGTTGCGGGCAATGCGGGCCTTTCGCTTGGAGACCTTGAACGTGCCGAACCCCGGGAAGCGCACTCGATCACCCTTCTTGAGGGTGTTCGTCAACAGCCCGGTCACCTCATCGACGATCCGGCCCCCTTCAGCCTTGCTCACCTTGAGCTTCTCGGCGAGCTTCGCCGCGTACTGTGCCTTCGTCATACATCCCTCCCGCGTCGGATCAACTGGTCATCGGGACTAGTCTGTTCGGGGGAGGCGCGCCGTTTCCTTCCGGGAACCGTATATTATTTGGCCCCGGCGGGCCCTCCGGCCTCGCGGATCAGGCCGGATAGGGCGCACGGACGGTCGTATGTTTCCGGGCAGCCTCGGGAAGGCTTCCTGGAGGCCCGGGGCCGGTCCCCCGCGGATGGCCGCACCCTCTGCGTGCTGGTGGTCCTCCTCTGGCTTGGAGCCCCCCCAGGGGGCAACGGGAGAATCCGCGGACGGCGCGAATCTTTCTTTCCGGGCGGCCGGCGGCCCCCGGGCATCCCAGGCGTCGCGTCCACCACGGGACGCTCCGGCACCGGCAGCCCTCCACGGTGAGGAGGCGAGGCACAGATGCGAAGCGTGGCGGCGGCGATCACACTCGTAATCCTGGGGGCGGGTTCCCTCCCGGCATTTGCGGACGATGTCGAAGTGCCGGCAGGCACCTCGGTGCCCCTCAAGTTTCTGGCCCCGATGGATTCCGCGACCGTCAAGGAGGGGATCCCCGTCCAATTCGAGGTGGCCGCCGACGTCCTGATCGGCCGGTCCGTCATCTTCCGCAAGGGGACCCCCGTCGAGGGCACCGTGACCGACGTCTCGCAGCCGGGCATCTTCGGGCAGAGCGCGCGCGTGCACATTGGGTTCATCAAGGCCACGGCTGTCGACGGGCGGCCGGTGGGGCTCTCCCCGCTTGAGGTGACGCCCGAATCGATCAAGCAGGTCAAAGACGTGGGGGCGGCCGCCGGCTCGAGCGTCGCGGGAGCCATCCTCCTCGGACCGATCGGCATCGCCGCGGGAGCGCTGATCCACGGCGGGCAGGTGAGCGTCCCCACGGGAGCGGTGGGGATTGCCAAAGTGGCCGAGGCGTTCAAACTGGCTTTACCGTAACGTCGCCTCGCGACAACACCGCCGCCAACAGCGGAGCGGCCGAGGGCGTTCCTGGCCGCGACGGTCCTAGAGGCACACCGCGCCCTGCGCGGAGGAACCGACGAGGGCCGCGTACTTGGCCAGCGCTCCGGTGCGGTAGCGCGGCTCGGGCGCCCGCCAGGCGCGCAGCCGGGACTGCACTTCTTCAGCCGGAACCTCCAGGTCGAGCCGCCGGTTTGGGACATCGATGGTGATCATGTCCCCGTCGCGCACCACGGCGATCGGTCCGCCGTTCGCGGCCTCGGGGGCGACGTGGCCGATCGAGATCCCGTGGGTCGCGCCCGAGAACCGCCCGTCGGTGATCAGGGCCACATCCTCCCCCAGGCCCTGGCCGAACAATGCGCCGGTCACGGCCAGCATCTCCCGCATCCCGGGCCCGCCCTTGGGTCCCTCGTTCCGGATCACCACCACCTGCCCGGGCGTCACGCGGCGGTGAACCACGGCGTCAAAGGCATCCTCCTCCCGCTCGAAGACCCGGGCCGGCCCGCGGAACACGAGGCGCCGGACGCCGGCGGTCTTGATCACCGCGCCCTCCGGGGCCAGGGACCCGCTCAGGACGGCGAGGGTGCCCGTCGGCGTGATCGGCCGGCCCACAGGGCGCACGACATCCTGCTGCTCGGGGCGCCGGACGCCTTTGAGGTTCTCGGCCATCGTCCGCCCGGTCACGGTCAGCGCCTCCCCGTGGAGGAAGCCGCCGTCGAGCAGTTCTTTCAGAACGACCGGGACCCCCCCGACTTTCTGGAGATCCGCCATGGTGTACCGGCCGCCGGGGCGCATGTCGGCGATATGCGGGGTCTTCCGGCTGATCCGGTCGAAGTCCGCGAGCGCCAGCGGCACGCCCGCCTCCCGGGCAATGGCCAGGAGATGCAGCACGCCGTTGGTCGACCCCCCCATGGCCACGAGGGTGGTGATCGCGTTCTCGAACGCCTTCCGCGTGAGGATCTCGCGGGGCCGCACGCCGCCGGCCAGCAGGCGCATCACGGCTTCGCCCGTCTCGCGGCACACCTGCGGGCGGCCCGGATCGACCGCGGGAATCGCCGCGCTGCCCGGCAGCGACATCCCGAGCGCCTCCACACACGAGGCCATCGTGTTGGCCGTGAAGAGCCCGCCGCACGACCCCGCGCCCGGACACGCGACGCACTCGAGCCGGTAGAGCTCTTCGTCGGTCATCCGGCCCTCCGCGTGCGCCCCGACCGCCTCGTAGACATCGCCGATGGTCACGTCCCGGCCGTCAAAGTGGCCGGGCATGATGGTCCCGCCGTACAGGAAGACCGCCGGGACATTCAGGCGGGCGATCGCCAGCATCATCCCGGGGAGGCTCTTGTCGCAGCCGGCGATGGCGACCAGCGCGTCGAAGGCCTCGGCCACCACCATGAGTTCCACGGAATCCGCGATGATCTCGCGGCTCACCAGAGACGCCTTCATCCCCTCGTGGCCCATGGCGATCGCGTCGCTCACCGCGATCGTCGTGAATTGGATCGGCGTGCCCTTCCCCGCCCGGACCCCCTGCTTGACGTCCCTGGCATCGACATCGAGGTGGAGGTTGCAGGGAGTGACCTCGTTCCACGAGGACGCGACCCCGACGAGCGGCCTGCGGAGGTCGTCGTCTCCAAGCCCGGTCGCCCGGAGCATCGCCCGATGGGGCGCGCGCTCCGGCCCCTCCGTGACCTGTCGCGAGCGCGTCCTCGGATCGGCGATCGTTCTGACCATGATGCGGGATCCTCCTGCGAATTCCTGCGGGCCCGGCAGGCGTCCGGACGGACAGGTGGAATGCCGGCCCCTTCTGCGCACGTGCAATCGAGTCCTGCCCCGCGGCCGTAGGACTCGCGGGCGGGGGCGGCGAAGGCCCGCGTCACGCATGATCCGCCTGATCTGTCCCCACTGCGGGGTGGCGTTCCTCCGCCTGGCCCCGGCCGACGATGGCGAAGCCGTGGTGTGTCCGCACTGCCGGCGATCGTTCGTGCCCGAAGAAGAGGAATGGGTGGATCCCGAGGACGACTGACCGCGGTCTCGGGCGAGCGTGTTTACCTCGTGGGCCCGGTCCCCCCCGCCGCCCGCGCCAGTTTTTGGAGGCTCCGCACCTCCCTGGGCGGATCCAGCTGGCGCCCGTACATCGTCCAGGAGACCTCCCCCACATAGACGTCGCCGCGCGAGTCCACGGCGATGCTGTGCGGCGCCACAAACTGCCCCGGATCCGTCCCCGGCAGCCGGTCTCCCAGCCGGGCCAGGCGCTGATTGCGCGCCGTGTAGACGCCCACGCGCGCCCCCAGATTGGCGACGCCCGCGCTGACGGGGAGGCTGGGACCCAGTTCTCCAACGTAGACGCGCTCGCCCCGGGGGTCTCGCCGGTCGATGAAGAGCCCGCACGGCCGGTACAGGTTGTTCCACTGCGTCTCAAACGCGCCCTTGGAGTCGAAGACCTGGACGCGGTGATTCTCCCGATCCGCCACGTACAGGTATCCCTCGCGATCAACGCAGATGTTGTGCGGAAGATTGAACTGCCCGGGGTCGGTGCCGGGCTCTCCCCAGGAGAACAGGTGCCTCCCCTCCGGAGAGAACTTGTGGATGCGGGAGTTCCCATAGCCATCGGAGATGTAGAGCGAGCCGTCCTGCGCCACCGCCAGATGCGTGCACCGGTTGAACGGCTGGCCGCTGTGGAGCGGCGCCGGAGCGCCGGGACGTCCGATGGTGAGCAGGACCGTTCCCTCGAGCGTGCACTTCCGGACGGTGTGGTCGCCGTCGTCGGTGAGGTAGATCGTGTCGTCAGGGCCCATCGTCACCGCGTGGGGCCGCGTGAAGAGGCCCTCGCCCCAGGAGCCCTCGAAGCGTCCGTCGCGGTCGAAGATGATCACGGGGTGCGCGCTGCGGGAGAACACAAAGACGCGGTCTCGGCGGTCCACCCCGACGCCGGAGACCTCCCGGAAGGACCACCCCTCGGGGAGCCTGGCCCAGTCCTCCACCACCTCGAAGACGTACTCGCCGCCGCCCACCCTCGTCACGGGTCACCTCACGGGGCGTCCGGGCGCGGCGACGCCGACCCCGGCGCGCCGGGTCCGGGCTTCCTCGCCCGGATGAACGCGCTCACGAACTTTCCATCGACGAGCGGAGCCACGGCCGCCGCATCGATGCCGGCGCGCGAGAGGAACTCGCCGGCATCGGCCACCCGATAGACGCGCGTCGGCTCCACGCCGATGGAGTCGAACCCCGCCTGTGCCAGCCCCTTCACGTACTCGCGCTCCTCCAGGGCTCCGGCGACACACCCGACCCACAGCTCGATGCTGTGCCGGAGATCGGCCGGCACCTCTCCCCGTACCACGATGTCCGAGACGGCGAGCCGACCGCCGGGCCTGAGGACACGGAACGCTTCCGCAAACACCCGCTCCTTGTCCCCCGAGAGGTTGATGACGCAGTTCGAGATGATGACATCGACCGAGTTGTCGGGAAGAGGAATGCGCTCGATCTCGCCCTTGAGGAACTCCACGTTCTCGACGCCCGCCTTCCGCTGATTCTCCCGCGCCAGCGCCAGCATTTCATCTGTCATGTCGAGCCCGTAGGCCTTGCCCACGGGGCCAACGCGCCTGGCCGAGAGCAGCACATCGATCCCGCCCCCGGAGCCGAGATCGAGCACCGTCTCTCCGGGGCTCAACTGGGCCAGGGCCGTGGGATTTCCGCAGCCCAGAGAAGCCTGCAGCGCCTCCGCCGGGAGCTCCGCAACCTGATCCCGCTCGTACAGGTTCGACGTGATCGGATCGGCGCTACACGAGGGCCCGCAGCAGGCGGACGCACAGTCCGCGCCCTCGCCCTTCGTGACCTGGATGGCGGCCCGCGCATACTTTTCCTTCACCGCATCTTTGATGTCCATCGACGCCAGCCTCCCCGAACTCCTCCATCAACTCTTCCGGCTTCGTCCGTCACTCCAGATAACCTCGCGCGAACTCACCGCCCGGCTCCGCGTGCAGCACTCCGCGTAGAGGAACCCCAACAACGCGCTCAGCGTCTCGGTGTTCGCGGCGTACCGGAGGTACGTTCCCTCCCGCCGAACGGTGACCAGGTCCTCATGCCGCAGCTTTTCCAGGTGATGGGACAAGGTGGAGTTGGGGATGTCCAGTTCGGTCTGAATCTCCCCCACGACCATGCCGTCGGGGTGGGCGGAGAGCAGCAGCCGGATGATCCGAAGGCGCGCTTCTGTCCCAAGGGCTGAGAATAGGTCTGCGTAGCGGGCGGTGTCCTCGATGCCGCCCTTCTTCTTCACCTCATCCGTGATCAAAGGCCATACCTCGCCGGAGGAGCCTCTTTCTTCGATTAATTCGATTATATCAGAAATACGGAATAATTCAAGACCCCCCGGAGTCCCGGATCGCAGTGAACCCCGGGGGGCAAACCGGATCTTACCTGCCGAATCGCCAGCCCAGCGGCCACGGAGGTGGTGGTGGGAGCAGCGGCGGCGGCGGCGGCAGGGGCACCGGTGGCGGCAGCGGCAGTGGCGGCGGCGGTGGGGGCGGCGGCGGCGGCAGGGGCACCGGTGGCGGCAGCGGCAGTGGCGGCGGTGGTGGGGGCGGCGGCGGCAGCGGCAGTGGCGGCGGCGGTGGGGGTGGCGGCGGCAGCGGCAGTGGCGGCGGCGGTGGGGGTGGCGGCGGCAGCGGCAGCGGCGGCGGCGGTGGGGGTGGCGGCGGCAGCGGCAGTGGCGGCGGTGGTGGGGGCGGCGGCGGCAGCGGCAGTGGCGGGGGCGGCGGCGGCAGCGGCAGCGGTGACGGCGGTGGTGGCGGCGGCGGTGGTGGCGGCGGTAGCTGTATTGGCACCGACGGCGGTGGCGGCGGTGGTTGTGGCGACGGAGATAGTTGTTGCTGCGACGGTTGTGGCGCCGGCGACGGCGGCGGCGGCGGTGGTGGTGGCGGCGCGCCCGTGCCTGTGCCCGTTACGATTCGCGAAGTCGCGCCGCCGCCGCTCCATGTAAAGTCGACGCTCGATCCGTAGGCGGTGCCCGCTTTGGGGCTGAACCGGACCACGACCGGCTGGCTCGCGCCTGGGTCGAGGCTGAACGAGTTGCCGGCGACCACAATGAACGGATCCACAGCGAAAGCGGTGCCGGTGACCGCGCTGCTGCCTGGGTTCGCGACGGTGAACGAACGATCCGCCGACCCCCCCACAGGCACCGACCCGAAGTCCTGAGTCTGGGGGGTGATGGACAGAGGGGAAGCAGAAGGATCGTTGGCGGTGGAGACACCGGAGATCACATTCGCCGTCGCCGCGTTGATCGCATCGATATCGGCCCCGACATCCTTGCCGTCGGTTCCGGCGTTCTTGTAGGGGCTCCCGGGGACCAGATGGTAGTCGGAACCGTCGTAGTAAGCGTTGACAATGGGGGTCGACCCCGGCGGGAACCAGTTGCCGGCCGGGTACGCCGAGGCAACCCCGTCCATCATCACGTTGTTGGCGAACACGGTACCGGGGAACCAGTTGGCCAACGCCGCCGACGGGTTATTTGCGGCGTACGCGGTCACGTTGCCATCGCCGATATTGTTCGTGAAGACGAGCCCGGTGTTCGGAACGCCGGCGACGACCTGCGCGTGCAGCGGGTCCCCGCGCTGAAAAGCGGTATTGTGATCGATAACGGTGTTCGCCACCCCGTCCCGCTGCTGGTACAGCGTCCCCACGGAGCCGCCGTTGCCACCGAACGCGCCGATGTCGTCGAAGATGTTGTTCTGGATGAGCACCCGCTGCAGTTGCTGGCTGGGGTACGTGTAGTCCCACCCCAGCATGTGGACGCCTGCGGTGGAGTGCCGGACGATGTTGTGCGTAAACGTGACATCCTGGACGGTCGACCACGGCGAGTCCCCGCTCTGGTTGCGCGGCGTGAACACGATGGCGAATCCGTCCTGATCGGCCTGCTTCCAGTTGTTCTCGAAGATGTTGCCGTCGATCAGCACCCGCTGGGCGTTCTTCAACTCAAGGAGGTTCTTGACGATCCACGGGGTCCCCGCGTATGCGGGATCGCCGAAGCGCCAGGACAGCGGTCTGGCGAAGTAGTTGCCCCGGATCTCGATGTCGGACGCCACGAGGTTCGGGATCACCGGGTCCGCCCCCCCGAACATGACGCCCATCCCGGCCCCCTCGAGGTAATTGTTCACGATCTTGAAGGGGCCCGTGCCGTTCTCGCTCTGGATCGGCAAGGCTTCGCTGTAGGTGAGTTTGAAATCGGACAGGTACGAGTCGATCACGGCCGTGAATGCCGAGTCCATCAGGATCCCGCGCCGGCCCCCCGCGGACGGGTCCCCGTGGATGTAGCAGCGGTCAAAGATGATGTTGTTGGGGAGCAGATCGGCGGACCACTCCCCGGTGCCCAGGCGGATCAGCGAGAACGACGAGTTGACCGAGCCGGGGGCAGGCGCGAACTCGATCCCGATAAACCGGTAATGGTGCGCTCCGGGGTACGTCCCGATCGCGCGTACTCCGGGGGCGATGATCTTGGGCATGAACCCCGCCAGGGCCGGGGCGACGCGGGTGCCGGGGGGTGGCAAATTGGAGTATGCCGAGGACTCGATATAGATCCACCCGGCCCCAGGCTTGTTGGGCAGGGTGAACGGCCCGGTGTACGTCGCGCCCGCGGCGAGCGTGATGACATCACCTGGGTTGGCCTCGTTGAGGGCCTCCTGAAAGTCACCTCCGGGCGGAACCGACAGGAAATTGCCTGTAGGGGTGACCAGGGTCGTATCGATGTACGCGCTGGGCAGTTCCGGGAGGGCAGACTGTGCCTGCGCGACGAACCACTGCGGGAGCAGAGGGGAGATCGATACCGCCGTGACGAGAAGAACGTACCAGATCGCGAAAAAGCGAACATAAGTGCGCAACTAAATGACCCCCCCTCCCACCAAACCTCCGTGGGGTATATATCATGGTGAGTGAGTGATCGCCTAAGAGAGTAAACCCTAGGCATCTCCTGCGCCTATCCATTAATTACCAGATACCAATCCCAGGAGAATACCTGAAGTCTCTGTCGCTTCGGCGTGGATAGAACGCAAAGCTGAACTGACCGGTGGGTCACCGATCCACTGGCCAGTTCGCTACACGAGCTTTTACTACAGGAGATTTGCTACAGGAGGTTGGTACAGGGAGAAGCGGGGAAGATTAGGAGGAAATACTCATGCCAACGGTTCACGGTGGTCCCTCGGTCCCGTCAGGTTTTCCGACCAGCGTACTCTCTGCCGATGACGCCCGATCGCTCTCAAGATAGGCGAGGCGGGACTGCCCACGCTCAGACAACCGGTAGCGGTATCCTCCGCGCTCCGAATAGCGCTGCCGGGTTGCGAGTCCCTGACGGACCAGGCGCAGCAAGGCCATAGCGGCGAGAGAGTAGCGAACCCCAAATTCTCGCACGACGCCCTGGGCGTCCACTTCACTCGCCCGAGAGAGGTAGTCAAGCAGATCTCGTTTGGTGAGGGCCATCGAAGTGTATATGCTCGATCAACTTATGACGGTCGCCATTCCAAAACTGACCGGACCGACATCGGACAAAGGCCTCCAGGTATCATCGATGTCGAACTGGCCAGGATTAGAGTTAACTCTCTATGCGGAGATGGGTATTTGGCTGACTGCACGGTTGAGCCCAGCTATTCTGCCAATCGCCAGCCTATTGCTCACAATCAATTGATGAACAAAGGCGCAGTTGTGATGACGAGAATCGTCTCTGGTTCTGACATAACGTATAACACGACTTTACTCGTTGTCCTTTCGTTCACCCTTTCGGGTAATAAACCCTAAGGACCGGCTCAAAAAGTTCAATCGCGGAAAGGCTCCTTCCCGATAAAGGCAAACCCGAGGCGACTCGGGGACGCAAAGCCACCGGACCTCAGGAGAGGTCAGCGGGGTTACCGAAGGAAGGACAGGTTCTCCGGGACATGGGGGCCTTCCGTTGAGACAGGAGGCCACTATGTCATTACGTACATACGTACGCATCTGCGCGCTCTGGCTGGCCGTGATCGCCGTCGCGGTGCCCATTCCGCCCCTGTTCCCCGCGCCCTTCGCCGCTCAGGCGCAGGTGTCTCCGGCGCTGCCCCAGACCTACCTCAACACGACCTATGCGCCCCCGTCGGGGAACACGCTCACCGTCCCCGCCGGCGGGGACTTCCAGGCCGCCCTCAACAACGCCAACCCGGGCGACACCATCCGGCTGGCCGCCGGCGCATCGTACACCGGGCCCTTCACCCTGCGCAACAAATCCGGCGCCGGGTGGATCTACATCGTCTCCTCGGCCCTCTCCAGCCTCCCCGCCCCGGGCAACCGGGTCGCCCCCGCCCAGGCCTCCGCAATGCCGAAGCTCTGGGGACCCTGGAACAGCCCTGCCATCCTGACCGACCAGAGCGCGCACAATTACCGCTTCGTCGGCATCGAGATCAGCCCCGCCCCCGGCGCCCAGCAGCACGCGCTCGTGTATCTCGGGTCGGGCGGCGGCGCGTGGAATTTCACCTTCGACCGCTGCTACATCCACGCCGACCCCTCCACCGGCGGCACCCTCTGGGGCGTCCAGGCCGACGCCGGCTGGACCGCCATCATCGACTCGTATCTGTCGGACTGGCGCGACACCGTCAACGAAGCCACGGCGATCAAGGTGACCAACGGCACGGGCCCCTTCAAGCTCGCCAACAACTACATCGAGTCCGCTGGCGAAGACGTCATGTTCGGCGGCCAGGATCCCTCGGTCACGAACCTCACGCCCTCCGACATCGAGGTCCGCGGCAACTACATGACCAAGCGCCTGTCCTGGCGCATCGGCGACCCCACCTACGCCGGCGCCCCGTATATCGTCAAGAACGTCTTCGAGCTCAAGAACGCCCAGCGCGTGCTGATCGACGGCAACATCTTTGAGAACAACTGGCGCCAGGCCGACCAGGACGGGTTCGCCGTCGTCTTCACCCCCCGCAACCAGAACGGCGGCTGTCCCTGGTGCGTCGTCCGGGACGTGACGTTCACCCACAACATCGTCCGCCACACGGAAAACGGCGTCATGGTCCACGGCACCGACAACACGAACCCGAGTCAGAACACGCAGCGGGTCCTGATCCAGAACAACCTGTTCTACGATATCGGCGCGTTCTCGGACAGACCCCTGCAGTGGTTCCCCGCGGGCTTGTTGATGGGCATGGACACCGGATCCTCCCAGAGCGTGGCGCTGGACCACAACACCGCGTTCGTGACCGCCGGCCCGGTGCAGGCGAACAGCGCCCAGAACGGGTTCGAGTTCACGAACAACCTCACCGACGGAAACTTTATCAACCTGGGCAATCTCCCCAGCCTCGCGTTCACCCACAACGTGCTCCTGGGCGGCAGTGTGTCGCTGTACCCGCTCGGGAACTGGTTCCCGTCGGGGGCGACCGCGCTCGTGAACGCCTATTATGGCGGGGCCGACTATCATCTGGTCTCCGGGAGTCCCTACAAGAACGCCGGAACCGACGGCAAGGATGTCGGCGCCGACATCGACGCGGTCAACGCCGCGACGGCGAACGCGACCTCCGGCACGTCCTCCGGCGCTCCGGCGCCGCCGCCCCCATCCCCGCCGCCCCCTGCCGCCAACGTGACGATCACACCCTCGACCCAGGATTTCGGGTCGGTGAGTGTGGGGGGAGCCGTAGATCGTTCGTTCACCGCCACGAACTCGGGCGGGAGCACGGTCACTGGCGCAGCCGCCACCAGCGCACCCTTCACGGTGATCTCCGGCGGCGCATTCGTGCTCGGCCCGGGCGGGAACCAGACGGTCGTCGTGCGCTTCACCCCTACCATGGCCGGCGCTTTTGGGACGGACGTCAGCTTCACGTGGAGCAGCGGCTCGACCAAGGCGACCGTGACGGGCACCGCGACGGCGCTAACGCCGATACCGCCACCGCTGCCGCCGCCACCGCTGCCGCCACCACCGTTGCCGCCGCCACCGTTGCCGCCGCCACCGCCGCTGCCGCTACCGCCGCCGCCACCACCACCGCCGCTGCCGCTACCGCCGCCGCCACCACCGCCGCTGCCGCTACCGCCGCCGCCACCACCGCCGCCGCCGCCACCACCGGTGCCGCTACCGCCGCCACCGCCGGAGCCTCCAGGCCAGAAATAGAAAGATCCGGCTGGGGCCGGCCCCGAGCATGGGGCCGGCCCCGCGGCGCCTAACGGTCTTGACCGGTTAAGACTCTCATCCATCTGGCCCAACTGTTCCTCGGGCCGTCCTGGGTTTACGGCCGGGACGCCGTCCGCGACCACGAGGAGATCGCCGCGGAGATCGCGCCGGGGTCGGCGCCGATCTCTCTTCCATCCACCCCTGCATTTCTGTAGGCGCTGGAACGCGCGAGGCGGTAGTCGCCACCGGCGAAATTGACGAACGCCACGTCGCCGAGCATCGAGGGGAAAAAGTTGTTGGGCGGATAACTCGACGGATCCCCTCCCACCAGCACGTTGCCGGCGAACACGGCGCCGGGGAAATACGTGCTCAGGGCGTCCATCACGCCCTCGGTCTTGTCCCCCCTCACCCCCTCGTTGTTGAGGGTGAGATTATTCGTATAGACAAAGCCGGTCGATACCGCAAGACGGGGATTGTGCACCTGGGCATAGACCGGGCTCTCGTCCTGGAACGCGGTATTGTGGTCAATCACGACGTTCGCAGACCCATCGGCCAGCATGAACAGCCGGCCCACGGAACCGCCGTTGTTCGCGAAGGCGCCGATGTCGATGAACAGGTTGTTCTGGATGAGCACCCGCTGGGTCTGCCGGCTGGGGTAGGTGTAATCCCACCCCAGGATGTGGACGCCCGCGGTGGAGTGCCGGACGATATTGTGCGTGAACGTGACGTCCTCGACGGTCGACCACGGCGAGCCCCCGCTCTGGTTGCGCGGGGTGAACACGATGGCAAACCCGTCCTGGTCGCCCTGCTTCCAGTTGTCCTCGAAGACGTTGCCGTCGATCAGCACGCGGCGCGCGTTCTTCAGTTCGAAGAGGTTCTTGACGACCCAGGGGGTCCGGGCGTACGTCGGATCGCCGATGCGCCACGACAGCGGCCGGGCAAAGAGGTTCCCCCGGATCTCGATGTCGGACGCCACGAGGTTCGGGATCGTCGGGTCCGCCCCCCCAAACATGACGCCCATCCCGGCTCCCTCGAGGTAATTGTTCACGATCTCGAAGGGGCCCGGACCGTTGTGGCTCTGGATCGGCAGCGCTTCGCTGATGGTGAGCTTGAAGTCCGACAGGTAGGAGTCGATCACGGCCGACGACGCCGAGTCCATCTCGATGCCGCGGCGGGCCCCCGCCGCCGGGTCCCCGTGGATGTAGCAGCGGTCGATGATGATGTGATGCGGCAGCGCCTGAACGGACGTCTCCCCGCTCCCCAACTGGATCAGCGTCAGCCCCAGCGCGTTGTTCTGGCCGGGGGTGGGCGCGAACTCGATCCCGATGAACCGGTAGTGGTGCGCGCCGGGCGCCGTCTGGATCGCGGGCGGCCCGGGGGCGATGAGCTTCGGCATCACCCCCGCATACGACGGATCGATCCGGGTGCCGGGCGGGGGCAGGGCGCCGTCCGGGGCGCCCGTCCGCAGGGTGATCCACCCCGCGCCCGGTTTGTTGGGGAGCACAAAGGGGCCGGTGAACTTCGCTCCCGCCGCCAGCGCGATGACATCGCCCGGCCGGGCGCTGTTCAGCGCCGCCTGCACATCTCCGCCCGCGGGGACGGCGATCGTCCTGCCGGACGGAGGCACGTAGGTCGTGTCGACGCGGGCGCGGGGCAGTTCCGGCCGGGTCGGTCCGGCCGCCCCGTGCGCGCCGGCCGGCGCGCGGGCGACGGAAAGCCCGGCGGCGACAAGGACCGCACACACCCGGAGGCGGATGGTGGGGCCGGATCCTGGGATGCGGCGCGGGAGCGGACGCATTCAGTCGGCCTGGGTGCCCGCGGGGGCGCCTCCACGGCGCATCGGCGAGCCGTCCGCGTTGGCCTGCCGGGGTGTCCTGCTCCAGGACGGGCCCGCGGCGCCGCGGGCGAACTGAACGAACCCGAGCAGCAGCGCCGCGTTCAGCACCAGGAAATACCGAAGGGCCGCCGCCCCCCGGCCGACGACCGGCACGCGGCGCACCCAGGGAGCGAGCAGGGCGAGCCCGCAGCCGGCGAGCTGGCTGAGGAAGAGCATTCTAAAGAACGGAACGCCGAGGAGCCACAGGTTCGCCCCCCACCCGACCAGGATCAGCCACGGGCCGAACCAGCGGAGCACTTTGTGCGACACGTAGGCCAGGGCCGCCATGCCCTGCCACGGTAGGAGCAGCGGCCACGTCGACAGCAGCGCCTGGAGGCCGCCCGCGCCGAACCGCACGCGGCGGCGGAACTCATCGCGGACCCGCTCGGGCGACCGCTCCCAGGCCTTCGCGGCTGGCGCGCAGAACACATGGCCGCCGCCGTGCAGGCGCATGCGCAGCGGAATCTGGAAATCATCGATGATCGTGCCGGCGGGAATGGGCCGGTAGCGGCTGCGCGGAAACGCGTAGATCGCCCCGTGGGCCCCGAGGACGCAGCCGAAGCGTGACTCGAGGGTCTGAAGCCAGGCGTCGTAGCGCATGTACATCCCGTCGAGGTTCCCGGACGCGGCCGAGGTCCGGTACTCCACCTGCCCGATGACGGCGCACGCGGACGGATGGCGCCCGAACGCGCGCACGAGCTCGCGCACCGCGTCCGGCTGAAAGAATGTGTTCGCGTCCGTCAGCACGACGATCTCGCCCCGCGCCCGCGACACCAGGTCGTTGACGACGCTCGCCTTTCCCCGGCGCCCGGCGAACGCGACCAGGCGGAGCCGATCCGACTCCCAGCGCCGCACGATCTCTTCCGTCCGGTCCGTGGACCCGTCGGAGCCGACGAGGATCTCGAGGCGCTCGGCGGGATAGTCGAGCTCCAGCAGGTTCCGGATGCGCGTCTCGATCGAGAGCTCTTCGTTGTACGCTGAGAGGAGGACGCTGACGTCCGGCCACCGCGGCGCCGTCGCGCCCCGGTCGGCCTCGCGGGAGGGCAGCAGTCTGGCGAGCAGCCAGAGGAGCGCGGGATACCCGGCATACGTGTAGAGCACGAGTCCCAACGACGCGAAGACGAGGAATGCCGGGAGCGGGGCGATGCTCATCGGCTCACCTGGCCCCGGCCCGGCTCCCCCGGCGCGCGCCGGGCGGGGTCGCCGCGCTGCGCGTGAGATCGACCACGACCTGGTCGGGGCGCGCCGCGGCCACGGCCCGCCGGGCTTCGTCGCTCGCGCTGCCGATCACGAGCACGTCCGCGTGCTGCACCACCGCGTCGACGCTGTCGCACATCAGCGACGCGATATGGGGGATCTCCTCGTCGATATAGCGGCGGTTGGCGCCGACGAGCCTCGCCAGCGCGACGCTGGGGTCGACGATGCGCACGTCCAGGCCCTTGCCGATCAGCGCCTCGACCACCGCGACCATGGGGCTCTCGCGGAGATCGTCGGTTCCGGGCTTGAACGCCAGGCCGATGACGCCGGCGCGCCGCCGGCGTGTCCCGAGCACGGCCTCCACGGCCCGGCGGACCTGGGCCTCGTTCGAGGGGAGGATCGCCGAGAGCAGCGGCAGCGAGAGATCGGCCTCCCTGCCGGCGTGCACGAGCGCCCGAAGGTCCTTGGGCAGACAGGATCCCCCGAACGCGAAGCCGGGACGCAGGTACGCGTCGGAGACGTTGAGCTTCCGGTCCGCGAGGAAGATCCGCATCACCTCGTGCGGATCCGCGCCGGAGGCGGCGCAGACGTCGCCGATCTCGTTCGCGAAACAGACCTTCAGCGCGTGGAACGCGTTCGACACATACTTGACCATCTCCGCGGTCCGCACGGCCGTATGGACGAAGGGCGCCTGGACCCCCGGATACAGCGAACGCACCAGCGCGGCGGTCTCCGGATCGCCGCACCCCACGATGACGAACGGCGGCTCCGCGAAGTCCTGCAGCGAGGATCCCTCCCGCATGAACTCCGGATTGACGGCCACGCGCGCCGTCCCGTCGAGGGGCCGCCCCCCGCCCTGCACGAGGGCCGGGATCAGCACCCCGTCGGTCGTGCCCGGCAGGACCGTGCTCCGCAGGACGACGGTGTACGGGTCGACGCGGCCCCGGAGGGCGTGCCCGATCTCCCGGCCCACCTGCGCGACGGCGCCGGTGTCGGGCCGCCCGTTCGCCTGGCCGGGCGTGCCGACGCAGATCAGCGCCAGGTCCGTGTCGGCCACGGCCTTCTCGCCCGAACTCGTGGCCCGCAGCCGCCCCGCCCCGACGACCTCGGCCAGGAGGTCTCCCAATCCGGGCTCGACGACCGGCGAGGCGCCGGCGTTGACCATCGCCACCTTCTCGTGATTGACGTCCACGCCGGTCACCTCATGCCCCGCTCGGGCCAGGCAGGCGGCCGTCACCGCGCCCACATAGCCGAGGCCGAACACGCTCACGCGCATGAACGCACACTCCTCCTCTGCGGCCCGCCTGCTTGCCGTGCCGCGTCCACGATGTCGGTGCAGCGCGCTTCGAACTCGCGCGCGACGTGCGACCACGAAAAGCGCTCCTCGACGAGCCGGCGCCCGGCGGTCCCCAGCGCCTGCCGGCGGCTGGGGTCGCGGAGGAGGGACACCACGGCGCGGGCGAACTCCGCGGGCCCGCCGGCGCTGAGGTAATGGACCCCCGGCTCGAGCGGGAGCCCTTCCGCGCCCACGGGAGTCGAGACGACCGCCTTGCCCATCGCCAGCGCCTCGAAGATCTTGAGGCGCGTCCCGCCGCCGATCCGGAGCGGCACGACGTACACCGCCGCGGTGGCGACGAACGGGCGGACATCGTCCACCGTGCCGGTGACGCACGCGCCGGCCCGGGCGGCCGCCCGGCGGAGGCGCGGGCTGGGGTTCCGGCCGACGACGGTAAGCCCGGTCGCCGGGATCTCGCGGCGGATGGCCGGCAGGATCGCGTCCAGGAAGTGGATGATCGCATCCTCGTTCGGGTACCAGTCCATCGACCCGGTGAAGACGAGCTGCGCCGGCGTTTCCCGCACCCCGTTCGGGGCGTAATACACGGGATCGACGCCGGTGGGAATCGCGGACACCCGCGCGCCCGGGGCGAGGGCGGCGAGCGCGTCGCGGTCGGCCTCGGACGCGGCCACGGTCAGCGCGGCCTGCGCGCACGCCCGGGCTTCCCACCGGCGCACCTTTCGCCATTCCAGCTCGAGGACGGCCCGCACCCAGGCTCTGGGTTCCACTCCACTCCGGCGCTTCCAGATCATGTGCTCGACGTTGTGGGCGAACAGAACGACCGGCACCGGGCCGGCGGGGGGCACATTGGGGGTGGCGTAGAGGAAATCGGCGACGCACAGGTCCGCCTCCCCGGCCGTCAGCAGACGCGTCACCTCGCGGCGCAGCGCGGGCACCCGCCACCGCCAAAAATGCACGGGAAGCGGCGACAGCCACGAGCGGAGCAGCGTGGGCGCCACACGCGCGCTCCCCCCCTTCGGGGGCGCGAAGGGGATCGAGATCACCCGCGCGCACCGCGGCAGCGCGGCCGCGAGGCCTTCCGGATCGTCGCCGTGACCGTGGGTCGTCGCCAGGACCACGTCGTGCCGCTGCGAGAGTTCCGAGAGGATGTGAAAGCTCCGCAGCCGGCCGCCCGTGTCGAGCGGCCAGAGCCCTCCGACCTTCACCCAGAGGATCCGCGTGGCGCTCACGCGCTCAGCCCGATCGCGGCGACGGCCTCGCCGTCGAGGAAGAGCCGCTGCCAGATCTCCAGGTTCACCAGCAGCCAGAGCCGGTCGCCGTGCTCCCGGATGCCCGCGCGGTGCTCCTCCGCGAGCCGCCGCAGGGCGGCCGGTTGGAAGAACCCCCGCCGCAGCGCCCGCGGGCCGAGCACGAACTCCTCGACGATGGGCCAGAACGGCCCGCGCAGCCACCGCCCCACCGGCACCGGAAAACCCATCTTCCGCCGGGTGAGAATCTCGCCCGGCACGATGTCGCGGAGGGCGGCCCGCAGCACGGCCTTCGTCCGCCAGCCGCGGAGCTTGTACCGGCTCGGCATCGCCGCCACGTACTCGACGAACTTGTGGTCGAGGAACGGCACCCGGCTCTCGACCGACGCGGCCATGCTCATCTGATCCTGCTTCATCAGCAGCTCGGTGAGGTAGGTCTGCAGGTCCGCGTGGCTCATCCGTTCCAGCATCCCTCCGGGGGCCTCCGTGTAGCAGCGCATTTCTTCGGCGTAGGGATCCCGGCCGTCGAGGAACCCGGGATCGGCCTGCAGCTCCCGCTGGAGCGCCACCGGGAAGACCGCGAAGTTCTCATAGAAGAGCCCGCGCAGGGACGGCTCGAGGGCCAGGAACGATCGCCGCGCGTAGCGGCCCAGCCGGGGCGGCAGCGACGGGATCGCCCCGCGGATCCGGTCGCGCAGCGGCCGCGGAGCCACGGCCCGGTACGCGCGTCCCAGGCGATCGTTCCACGACGTCACCCTGTACCACGGGTAGCCGAGGAAGAGCTCGTCCGAGCCTTCCCCGGTGAGCACGACCTTGACGTGCTCCCGCGCGAGACGCGAGACGAAGTACAGCGGCACGCTGGATGTGAACGCGATCGGCTCGTCCTCGTGCCAGACCAGGCCCGGCAGCGCGGAAAAGAACTCCGCGGGCGAGACGACCACCTCACGGTGCTCGGCGCCCACCGCCCGGGCGACGAGCCGGGCGTACTGGAGCTCGTTCGCCTCCTGCTCGGCGAACCCGACCGCGAAGGTCCGGATCGGCTCCGAGGCCATGGGCGCCATCAGCGCGGCCAGGCCGCTCGAATCCAGCCCGCCGGACAGGAAGAGCCCGAGCGGCACATCGCTCATCAGATGGCTCCGGACCGCCGCCTCGAGGCCGGCGCGCACCTCCCGGGCCACCTCCTGCGGCGGCGCGGAGGTCTCGTGGATCTCGGCGGGGAGCCTCCAGTAGCGCCGCTCGCGGAATCCATCCTCCGCCGACCACGACAGCGTCCGCCCCGGCAAGAGCTTCCGGATGCCCCGGAAGAATGTTTCGTCGCCGGCGACGAAGCGGGTCGCCAGAAACTCGGGAATCACCGCCTCGTTGAACGCGGGGCGAATGGAGCCGGCCGCCAGGATGGCTTTGATCTCCGAGGCGAACAGCACCTCGTCATCGGTGATGGCATAGTAGAGGGGCTTGATCCCCAGCCGGTCGCGGGCGAGGAGGAGTCGCCGCCGCACGCGGTCCCAGATGGCAAACGCGAACATCCCCTGCAGGCGCTCCACGCAGCGCTCACCGTCCTCCTCGTAGAGGTGGAGGATCGTCTCGGCGTCCGACCGCGTCCGGTAGCGGTGCCCGCGCTGCTCCAGGCCGGGCCGGAGCGCGGCGTGATTGTAGACCTCGCCGTTGTAGGCGATCCAGACGGTCTCGTCCTCGTTGGCCATGGGCAGGTGGCCGCCCGCCACGTCCACGATCGCCAGCCGCCGGTTGCCAAAGCCGGCCGGCCCGTCGGCGATGATCCCTTCGCCGTCGGGCCCCCGATGCCGCAGCACGCCGCACATCTGCCTGAGGCGCGCCTTCTCCGCGGCGTCATGGGAGTCCAGCTTGACGATGCCTGCGATCCCGCACACGGACGCTACCCCGCCCCGACCATTCGTCCGGCTGATGCGAATAGTCTGGAAACCAAACAGTACAGTGTCTTCACCATGGCTCGGCTGACCAGACCCAACCTTTCGTATCGTAATCGCGTAGATCGTAATCCCGTAGATGGATGCGCTCGAACGGCGGCGTTATCAGAACGTGACGTGACCCTCTAACGGCCGGCGGTCTTCCCTGCGCATCGGAGCATCCGGCACCCTTGCGCGCGGCACGGCTTCGCCCTTTCGGTTGGCGGCCATCTGCGGGCCTCTGGCCGGAACAGACAAAATCCGGCCGGAGAACCCCGCCCGGCTGGCCCCCCCCGTCCTCTGGACCGTGCCCCGCCGTCTTCCGAAGCGGGCGCCCTCACGCCGGCCCGACCATCACAGCTAGAGGATAGGTGACACCACCCTGCCCCAGGCATCGGGTAAACGCCTAATGCCATACTGGGAAAAACCCTCAAATCATCCAAATCTGCCATGCTGCCGCACGCCAATGCCTGGGCGCCGGCGGGCCGGACCGGCCTGTCAGGCCCGGGTGCGCGAGATGACAACCTCCTCGTCATCGAAGCGGATGCCGACCTGCTCGCGTTCGAACGCGAGCCCTGCCGGCCCGGGGCCTCGACCGGCGAGCGGCGACACGGCCGGTGGAGAAGCCAGACCGTCCGCGGTGGGGTAGAGCAGCGTCACCAGGCGGAGCGGCAGGACCGCGGCGGCAGAATAGATCACGACCGGCGCCGGCTGCCGCCGGCCATAGTTGAAAGACACCCACCCCTGGGGCGGGGCGACGTCGCCTTCGCGGATCTCCGCCCGCATCGCCACCCCGGCGAACGGGCGGATGAGCAGACCGGGCCCGCCGCGGCCCCGCGCCCGCGTCCACAACTCCTGATCCACCGTCACCGCCATCGGTGCGAACTGGAATCGAAGCTCCACCCGGTGCTCGGCGGCGCCCTCGAGGTCGTCCACCACGACCCAGTACCGCGGCTTGACGAAGAGCACGCGGCGCCGGTGCACCACCGGATCGGGGAGCCGGAGGTAGGCATCGTGGGACGCGTCGGCAAAGTCCACCGCCGCGTCCGACCGCCAGCGGCGCAGGCGGGCCTGGGGCCGCTGCCGCCACTTGAATGGTCCCGCCGGCGCCGCCTGCTCGACGCCGTCCACCATGACGGTGCTGTGCGCCGCGGTGCCGCGGAAGAAATCGCGCCAGACCGGTTCGACCGTATAGCCGTACGTCCCCGGGTCGACGAGGTGCGGCAGGCCGAACACGGAACACTGGATGCCGAGGAGATCGGCATGGGCGTGGCCCGCGCGCACCGGCGAGCCGAGCGGCCCGACGTCGAAGACCAGTTGATGCGCGTCCCGCTCCCACCCGCTCTGCATCACCGCATACCCGCCGTCGGGGAACAGGCGCGACGGCGCGGCCCGGGGGGGCGCGGGCGCGAGCGCCTCGTACGCGGTCGCCCCCGGAGCGCCCAGCAGCCAGAGCGGCTCAGGCGCCGGCCCGCCGGCGACCCACGCGTAGTCGGATCGGCCGAAGAAGGCCGCCGCGACCGCAAAGACCCCCCGCAGATCGTCGGGGGCCCTCGGGATGAGCGGCAGGAGCCATCCGCCGTCATCATCGCCGATGAGCGGCATCGAGCCGTCCGGCCGGCGAAAGGCCGCGAGCGAATCGAGCAGCCGCTGCAGGCGCGCGGGCACGGTATCCGGAATGGCGATCCCGTTTCTCGCCGCCAGGATCAGGAAGTGGAGATAGATCTCAGCGGTGTACCGCTGATAGTACGTGGCCTGCTCGAAGTAGACACCATCCGCAAGGATTTGACGCTCGCACTGCTCGAGGAGGATCCGCGCCCCGCGCGCCTGCCACCGCCGGCCGCGGGGGAGGTCGGGGAACAGGGCTCCCGCGTACACGAGGCCCAGCGCCTCGCCCGTCAGGTGGGTGTTGGGCGAGAAGTAGGACGAGAGATACCGCTCGACGTGGCGGGCATGCGCCCCGATGGCGGCGAGCAGGAGGGCGCGCAGCTCGGCGGAGACCGCCCGCGCGCCTTCGAACAACACCAGCGCCCAGCACCAGGCGATCAGCCTGAGGGCCGCCTCCAGGCTGCTCGCCCAGTTGATGCCGATCCCCGGGGGATTCGCCCGCAGCCATGCCCGCACATACCGGGCGAAGGCCTCCGCGTACCGCTCGTCCCCCGTCAACCGGTAGGCCTGACCGAGGTGGAGCCCCCACTGGTGGCGGCTCAGCTCCCAAATGACCTTGCTGTCTCCGACCGCGGCCGGATCGAGCGGATCGAGCCGGCTCCAGTGCACGAACGGCGCGCGCCGGCCCGAGACCGGATCCAGGTGCCAGTCCACGGGATCGCCGAAGTCGAGCCCGCGGTACCCCAGCAGATCGAAGCGCCCCAGGCAGACCTGGTCGGCGGCGGCGATGATCGCTTCGCGCGTTCCCGGGATCCGCTCGATCTGCCGGACCGCGTCGGCGGCGCGCGCGGCGCCCTCGAAAAAGCCCAGGGCCACCCGCTCGCGGAAGGCGTCGAGGAACGCGGCGGCCACGGGCCGGCGGCCGTCCGGCGCAACAAGCCGGTCGAGCCATTTCGACGCCTGCTGCCGGCCGCGCACGGCGACCTCGGCGGGCGACATCTGCAGCAGGCGCTCCAGCCTCATACCGCCGGCGCTCGCGTCCCCGGCTCGGTTCCCGCCGCCTGCGGCGCGCCCCCGCGTCCCGAATAGACCGCCGCCCACTCGTGACGGACGCGGGCCCAGGTGTACCGCTCCGCCTCCTGCCGCGCCCGGCGCGCCAGGGCGGCGGCGAAGTCGGGGTGTTCGAGCAGCATCACGACGGCATCGGCCATCGCCCCCGGATCTCTGGTCGGCACACGCAGCCCGGTCTCTCGGTCGCGAACGAGCGCGGCGAGGTCACCGACCCCCGTGGAGACGACCGGGAGCCCTGCCGCGAACGCTTCGAGCACCGACACCGGCTGATTGTCGATCACGGAGGAATTGAGGAAGATATCGGCGTCGTCGTAGCACCGGGGCATCGCCTCGGGCTCGACCCGCCCGATGAACCGGATCCCCTCCACGGCCAGGGAGACGGCCAGCCGGCGGAGCCGGCCCTCCTCCGAGCCGAATCCCCCCACGGTCAGGGTGGCGTCCGGATAGCGCGCCTTCACCCGGGCGAACGCTTCGAGCGTGTAGTCGACCCTGTAGTACAGCTCGAGGTTGCGGGTGGAGAGCAGCCGGGGGCGCAGGATCCGCCGCTCCCTGTACCGGAACCGGGATGTGTCCACGATGTTGCGGATCACCCGCGTCCGGTAGCCGTGCCGGGCAAAGATCGCCCGCAGGAACTCGGACGGCACGACGATCTCGTCCACCAGGCGCAGCCAGGGATGGACCAGCGGCCCCCACCGCGCCAGATGATCCTCAGCCGCGCCGTGGTGGTAGTGCAGCACAGCGCGCTTCCCGAAGCTTCGGGCGGCCAGGATCGCCGGCAGAGACGCCAGCACGAACGACAGGCCGCGGGCGGAGACGATATGCGCGACATCCGCCCGCCGGAGCCTGAGGAGGCCCGGCAGGTAGAGCGCCTGGTTGACCACGGTCCTCAGGCCGCGGCGGCGCCGCAGCCGCCGGAGCGCGGGGGGGAAGGTCGGGTTGATCGGCACCAGCGCCACCTCGTACCCCTCGCTTCCCAGTCCGTCCATGAGCGCCTGCGCCTGGACGGCGTTCCCGCCCAGCATCGTCAGGTCGGGCGCGACGACGGCGATCTTCACGGGCGAAGCGCCCCCACCGCCTGCCGCGCGCCGCCGCCCGCGTAGACCGCCGCCCACTCCTGGCGGACGTGGGCCCAGGTGTACCGCTCCGCCTCCTGCCGCGCCCGGCGCGCCAGGGCGGACGCGCGGCCGGGGGTGTCCAGCAGCGTCATCGCGGCATCGGCCATCGCGCCGGGATCTCCGGGCGGAACGACCAGACCGGTCTCGCCGTCGCGCACCAGCGCGGCGAGATCGCCGACCGCCGTGGAGACGACCGGGAGCCCCGCGGCGAACGCTTCGAGCACCGACACCGGCTGGTTGTCGACCACGGAGGAGTTGAGGAAGATGTCGGCGCCGTCGTACAGGCGGGGCATGTCCGCGGGCTCGACGCGCCCGGTGAACCGGATCCCCGCGACGCCGAGCGAGGCGGCCAGCCGGCGAAGCCGGTCCTCCTCGGGGCCGTATCCCGCGACGGTCAGGGTCGCGTCCGGACGGCGCGCCTTCACGCGGGCGAATGCCTCGAGGGTATTGTCGACCCGGTAATAGCGGTCGAGGTTGCGGGTGGAGAGGAACTGGGGGCGCAGGGGCGGCCGCTCCCTGTAGTGGAACCGGGACGTGTCCACGACGTTGCGGATCACATGGGTCCGGTAGCCGTGCCGGGCAAAGACCTCGCGCAGGTACTCCGACGGGACGACGATCTCGTGCGGCAGGCGCAGCCAGGGATGCACGAGCAGGCCCCACCGCGCCAGATGGTCCGCGGCTTCCCCGCTGTGGTAGTTCAGCACCACGCGCTTTCCGAACGCTCGCCCGGCCAGCATCGCCGGCAGCGGCGCGAGCACGAACGACCAGTAGGACGCGGAAAACACGTGAACCAGATCCGCCCGCCGGAGCCGGAGAAGGGAAGGCAGGTAGCGGGCCTGGTTGACCACGGTCCTCACATACCGGGCGCGCCGAAGCCAGCGGAGCCCCGGGGGGAAGCCCGGGTTGACCGGCACGAACAGGACGTCGTTGCCGTCACCCCGCAGCCCGTCCATGAGCGCCCGCGCCTGAACGGCCTGCCCACCCAGGATCTCCAGGGTCGGCGCGACGACCGCGATCCTCACGGGCGGCCCCCTCCGCCCCCGAGCCCGCGTCCGGGCGCGCCGTGGAGGCCGCGGCAGCGGGTGGTGAAGATGCCGCGGACCTGACAGCTCATCACCGCGGCGGAGAAGCGGCCGCGCGCGTCCACAGAGGACGTCTCCCACAACAGCGTGCGCGGCACGGTCAGCAGCGGGTGCTCCGCATCGCGGTGCCGGCAGGTGGTGTACGCGAACCGGTATCCCGCGGCGGCCACCGCGCGGACCGTGTCCCGGTTGAAGCCGCCCCCCGGGTACGCGAAGTGCCGGACCGGGACCCCGAGCCTGTGTTCCAGCGCCCGCCGCGAGCCGGCCACCTCGTCCAGCACCTTCTCCTCGCTCTCGAGCGGCAGCGCAGGATGGGTGCGGGTGTGCGAGCCGATGGTGATCCCCGCCCGGCACATCTCGGCGGCCATCTCCCAGGTCAGGGGGAGGCGCGCGCGGACGGCCCGCTCATCGATCTCGACGCGGGCGCCGAGCGCGTCGACCGCCGGCCTGAGCCGGTCCTGCGGAAACGTCGCGAGCAAGAGCCGGGTCAGCGCGACCGGGTCCCACCCGCCGCCGAGCGCCGCGGTCTCCGGCAGCACCATGCCCTGCCCCAGGAAGAACCCGCGGAGGTCCCGCGCGGCGGAGCCATTCGCGGCGGCGGCCTGCGCCAGCAGGAGGTAGAGCCGGTCGTACAGCGGGATGGCCGTGGTCCCGACCAGATCGGTGACCACGAACACCGCCGCGGGGATCCCCTTCTCCCTCAGGAGCGGAAACGCGTGGGTATACACGTCGCGGTAGCCGTCGTCGAACGTGACGGCGGCCAGCGGCCGGCCGCCCCCGTTGCCGCTCAGCAGCCGTTCTCCCAGTTCGTCCAGCGACACGAGCCGGAAATGTCGCCCCAGCCAGTCCAGGTGCTGCGCGAGCATGCGCCGGCTGATCATCATCCCGGGCAGGGCTCCGCCGGGGGGCGGGCCGGCATCCTCCACCACGCTGTGGTAGCCGAGCACCACCGGCCGCCCGCGAGACCCGGCCAGGCCGTCGATCAGCGCGTCGGCCCCGGTCCGCTCGAGCGCGCGCGCGATCCCGGCCTTGGCGAGGCGCCGCACGGCGAGGCGGTACCGCGGTTCCATCCTACCGCCCTCTCACCAGCGCCTGCACCACCACCTGGGGAAGCATCCGGCGCGCCAGCTTTCGCGCCGCCCGGTCGGCCTCGACCGCGCCCCGCGACAGCCGGCCGCGGAGGGACGGCGCATAGAGTTCCAGCCGGCGGAGCTCCCGGGCGTCCCGCGTCCAGAGGAACTTGTACGGCTCGTCGCCGTGAAGGAAATCGTACTCTTCGGCCCCCTCCTCGATCGCGCTCTTGATCGCGAGCGCCATGGTCACCAGGCCGACGCTGTGCCTGCCGTACTCCGGTTCGAACCCGGACTGGTAGAAGTAGAAGCGCCGCCCATAGCGGAATCCGTAGAGCGCCGACACCGGGGCGCCGTCCAGGCGCAGGGAGAAGAGCCGGAGCCACCCGCGCTCGAGCGCGAGCCGCGAGGCCTCCTCATGGAACGCCAGGACCGCGGCGGTGGAGAATGCGGTCGATCGGCCCCCGCGGGCTTCCCAGCGCTTCCGGTGCAGCCGGACGACCTCCGCCAGCCCCGCCCTGCGCTCGGCGTCCGTCGCGGCGCGCTCGAAGCGGACCTCGAAGCGGCCCGCAAGATTCCGCAGCCGCCGGCGGACATTGTACCGGTGCTCGGCGCCGAGCGTGGCGAGATACGAGTCCCACGAGTGCCCGCCCAGCCGGGCGAACGGGCAGACATCGGTGCGAATCGCGGTGCCCGTCCACTCCCGCCCCGCCAGGCGGGCGGCGACCTCCGCGGCCAGGGAGGCCTCCCCGTTCACCTGCGCCAGTTCCAGCATGGTCCCCCGGCGCGCCAGATGGTCTGCGAGCGCCTCCGCGACATCCTGCTCCCGGCCGCGCCGGCTGATGATGTCCAGGTAGTCGGAGCCGATGCTCCCCGACCCCAGGAACTCCAGCGAGTGGAACAGGCGAAAGCGCATCGCCCGCCAGGGGCTGACGGCCAGCGGGGCCATGCCGGTCAGGCCGTCCCCGTCCCGCACCGCCAGCAGGCAGAGGTTCAGGCCGCTCCCCAGGTGCGTCCACCAGGTATGCAGCCACTCCCAGGTCAGGAAGAGGCAGTCCGCCCCGCTCTGCTCCAGGAGGTCGTTCCACTCGTGCCGGAGCGCATGGAAGCGCTCTGCGCTCTCGATCGGCTCGACGCGCATCAGCCGCTCACACCCGGCGCCCGTCCCGTCCCGATCTCCAGGCGCCCCCGCGCGATCAAGATGCCGAGGTAGACCGCCGCATAGACACCCGACACCGCCGCCAGGAGCACGAGCGGCGCGGTCCCCAGGTGAGGTTTGACCGCCAGGGCCGCCAGGGCGGCGGCGGCGGCGGCGGCGGAGACCTCGCCGAGGCTCCGCCAGGGCAGGAGCGCCGCGAGCGTCACCCCCATGAGCCGCTTGACCCGGATGAGCGCCAGGCTCTTGCCGATGACGCCCCCCGTGAAGGCGGTCGCCGCCGTCGCGCCGACCATGCCGAACGCCGCCATGCCCGCCGGCACCAGCACGGCGACCAACCCCAGGTCGATGGCGTAGATGATCGCGATCGTCCGGGTGTCCGCGTGCACCCGCAGCACCCCGTCCGTCAGAAACGTGGTGAACAGGTAGCCGGCCGTAAAGACCAGAAAGATCGGGACGCTCGCCGCGTAGCGCGCCGTGAAGAGGAAGAGGATCAGCTCCCGCCCGGTCACCAGCAGGAGCCCGACGAGGGGAAAGAACAGCATCGCCAGCCTGCTGGTGGTGTCGTGCCAGATCGCCGCCACCGCATCGGGCCGGCGCGCCGTGAACGCCTCCTGCATCCGCACCATCATCACGTTCGCGGCCGGGGTCAACACGAAATCGAACAGGGGAATCTGCAGGCAGCCGACCGCGTAGATGGCGAAGGTCGCCGCGTTCACGGATGCCGCGACCGCGTAGTAGTGGAGGTTGAGCACCAGCACCCACAGCACGACACCGAGCTGGAGGGGGAGCGAATAGGTGAGCTGATCCCGCAGCAGGCCTCCGGCGGGCCTGAGCCGGCCCCGGAACTCCCGCCCGAGATAGAGGAGCGCCGCGCCCAGGCGGACCGCGCCGAAGGTCACCGCGCCTGCCAGCAGCATGTCCACCCGTCTCGTGACGACCGCCGGGGCCACGAGCGCGACGGCGCGGAGCAGGTCGGACAGGCCGTAGGCCAGCGCGGCGCCGAAGTAGCGCTTGCGGGCCGTCATCACGAGTTCCAGCACCATGGACGGCAGCATGAACATCAGGTAGGCGCCGAGCAGCCCCGACAGCCCCGGGAGCGCGGCGTTGCCCAGCCAGCGCGAGAGATGCGGGCCCGCCAGCGCGAGCAGCCCCAGGCACGCCAGCCCGGCGGCGGCCAGCACCAGCAGCGCATTGGCCGTGTACCGTCCCCCCCGCCCCGGGGAGAACGGCAGGAAGTAGAGCAGGCTCTCGGCCATCCCGAACTGGGCGATCCCCGCGAGCGTCGTGTAGACCACGAAGAGCTGTTTGTACGTGCCGAACTCCGCCTGATCGAAGACCCGCGCCAGCACCAGCGGCGTCGCGAACGTCGCTGCGAACGCCACCGCCCGGCCCGCGGCGAGCAGGAGCACCGGCCCGGCGCCCGACCCGCCCGATCCCGCCGCACGAGCGCCGTGCGCCGTCGCGGCGGGCGCGGTCCTCCCGCGCTCGTCTCCCGGTATCGCCTCGAGGATGGACACCAAGCCGACCGGCGTCCTCAGCGGAACAAGGACTTCAACTTCAGGAATTGCGCCTCGTAGAGATGCCAGCTCAACACCGCCGCCCCCAGCGACCCCGCCGCCGCCACGGCCGTGAACAGCAGCTGGCCCGGCAGCTCGGACCCGGCGAGCGCGGGGACGCTCGTGGCGTTGACGATGTTCCTCGCGTACCACATGATCGGCAGGTGGAAGATGTAGAGACCGTAGCTGTAGCGGCCCAGCACTCTCAAGCCCGGATGGGCGAAGAGCCTTCCGGCCACGGTATCGCGCGGCGACGTCACCGCGATCGCCAGGACGCCCCCATAGAAGATGGCCAGAAGCGTGAGCCCGAGGATCTGCACGGGGGCGTCGGTGGGCACCAGGCGGTGCCTCCAGTAGAAGAGCATCCCCAGGAGCCCCGCCGCCGCGGCCGTGGCCGGCGGCCCCCACTTCGTCAGGCGCGCCAGTCCCTCGGGCTCCCGGGCGAGGAGCGCGAGGAGGCCCCCGGCGGCCAGCGCGTCCATCCGCGCGGGCATCAGCACAGACGCCATCTGGACCACATGCGGCGGCGCCGCGGCCCAGACCGCCGCGCGGACCGCCAGGCTTCCCGCCGCCATCCCCAGGCAGGCGGCCATGAGGGCGCGCCGCCCCAGCATGAAGACCACCCACGGCCAGACCAGATAGAACTGCTCCTCAACGGCAAGCGACCAGAGGTGGTTCAAGTCTGCCACCGGAGGCCAGCCCCTGAGCGAGATCAAGACGTTCAGGAGGTAGGTCCAGTACCAGATCTGGTCGTGCAGCAGCGACAAGTGATGCCTCCCGAACGGGGTCAGCCGCGGGAGGACGATGAAGACGAACCCCAGGAAGCCGTAGTAGAGCGGAAAGATCCGAAGGATCCTCCGCGCATAGAAGTTGCGAAAGTACCCGTCTCGTCCCTTGGCATCGTACAGGATGCCCGTGATCAGGAAACCGGACAGGACGAAGAACAGATCCACTCCCGACCACCCCGGCTCGCTGACCGCGGTCACGATCCGATCCAGCCACACAGCCGGCCGGATGCCACCGAGCAGGAAGGAGTGAAAGACCAGCACCAGCAGGATCGCGATCCCCCGAACGCCGTCCAGGGCCGGGAGATGCATGCGGGAGTGCACAAGTCCCGCCCCCTGCCGCTGCGGCGGAAGCAGATCGGCACCGAATCCGGGGGTCGGCCGCCCCCTGGCGGCCGCCGTCGGCGTGACCGTACCCACAACTTGAAGATAAACAGCGTCTGCCCGAGCGTAATCCGGTGATGACCGGCTGATGTGCCGGTGATTCCCCGTTCACCCCCCTCCTGCCCATCCCCTAGTCACGCCCGGGGGAGGCCGCCGCCTGCGCGGCCGGCGGGATCCCGGCGGTCTCGAACGTGGAGAGCCCGATGGTGCGCTTGCCGATCACCAGAGGCCGCAGGCCCCGCGCGCGGATGTACCAGAGGCTCGTCACCGGCTGCTGCCAGCGCCGCGCCGCTTTCAACCCCACCGGGTTGTCGCCCCGGACATACGAGTACACGCGCTCGAATCCGTCGGCCCGCAGTTTTTGAAAGATGGTGGAGCGAATCCTGCCATCGATCCCCCGGCCGCGCAGCGCGCGGCGCGTGTAGCCGTCGTAGAAGTAGGCTTCCCGGGGCCCCAGAACGAGATCCACGTCGCACTCAGGGATGTACGCGCGCCTGGTGGCGAGCCAGCGGCAGTGAACGATCTGGCCGCGGTCATCGACCCCGATGATGCAGCGGTCTTGGCGCCGAAACCGCTCGCGCAGGGTCTCCGCCGACCTGGCGCCGTCATATCCTGCCACCAGCCTGTCGATCTCGTCGGGCGAGGCCCAGGAGACGGCAATCCCAGGAGAGACGTCGGGATCGGGCACCGACCCGAACAGTTCGCGCGCGAAGAAGGCCACACATCCGAACTCCCCCAGCGGTGCGCTCACCTTGTGCAACACCCACAGGAGGAGGTGATACGCCCCGCCCGCGCGCAGCGCTTCGGCCACCCGCAGCCGGCCGGACGCCACCTTGCCCACGGCCTGGGTGACGGCGACCCCGAACACACGAGGCGCGGCGGCCGCCGGCAGGCCCGCCGGCATACCGTCCTCCATGCCTGCGTCTACCGCTGCTTCCACCCGCGGGCTGTCGCTTGTCATGGCGTATGGACCATAAGCCGGGCGGGGGGAGTCCCCCAGCACGACCGGGCCGACCCCCAATCTCTGCAGACTCCGGAATAGCCTCTTCACCATGCAACCGGTGAAGAGCCCTCATCCGTGCGGAGAATCGCGCTTAAGGAGAATCTCCACCGACAGATGATAAACGTGAGGATATGTCCGGGTTAGCAGGTGAATACCTGATGATCCTGCAGGAGAACCCTGGAGACAGACCGCCTTCCCTAACGGACGGCGCCTGTATCGGCCGGGGGATAGCACTGGAGCAATTACCCCTGGTGATCACCAGGAATAGCCCGATGTAACCTCAGGAGGATTTGACGGGCGTTTTGACGGCCGTAAGGATGACCTGGAGCTCGTCGATGCCGCCCACCAGATAGGCCAGGAACCGTTCGCCGAAGGTCTGGTGCCGGTCGAGGAACCACTGCACCGCGCGGCCCCACGCGCGCTGCGGCCACGGCCAGTCTTCTTCGATCATGAAATACTTCAGCCGCACCCGCACCACGTGAAAGCGCGCGCGCGTATAGAACGAGTAGGCGTTCTCGCCGTAATAATGAAACGACCTGAGCGAAAATGCGCGGCGGTGCGTCGGGTCGATCCAGGCGTAAGTCCCCGAGTAGTGGGGCGTTCGGATGAGCACCCGGCCGTCGGGCCGCGCCAGGCGCCAGACCTCCTCGAGGATCGTCAGCGGGGTGTCGAAATGCTCGAGCACGTGATTGAGGTAGATCTCGTCGGCGCAGCTCTCCGGCAGCGGATACGGCGTCGCTTCCAGGTCGTGCACGAGATCTACGCCCGGCTGGGCGATGATGTCGATGCCGAAGGCTCCGGGGACCTTCCTGGCGCCGCAGCCCAGGTCGAGGATCACCGGCAGCCCGGCGGCCCGGCGGGCCGCGGCATACGCCCCGAGATCGGCACCGGTCTTCGGCAGCATCCGCATCACCGGGCGAACACCCGAAGGGCCATGGGGTCGAGCAGCGCCTGCAGCAGCAGGCGCGGCCGCCCCCGATCCGCCGCTTTCAACAGATCCCACAACAGAGGGCCCGCCTCCTCCGTCCGCAGCCGGCCGCCGGAACGGCAGCGGCCGCACCGGCCGCCGTCCGGATGGAGCACGGAGCGAACGCTCTGGAGCAGGCCCGCCTGGTAGGGGCGGCGGGCAATCCGGCATCCCAGCAGCCGCGCGGCCGACCGGCACGGGATGTGCGCGGGCGCAAACGCACGGCCGGCCGCATGGAACATCGCGAGGTCGGCCTCCCCGTCGCCGATGGCGATCGTCTCGATGCCGCTCCGGCCGGACAGTTCGAGCAGCGCCAGCAATCCTTTCCCCTTGTCGACCTCCCTGGCGACGATCGCGGTGTCCAGGTAGGTCTGGAGAAAGCCGAGCCGGGCGGCGCCGAGGCCGGCCAAGAGATCCCGGATGAAGAGCGTCGGCAGGGGGACCGTTGCGCCCCGCTCGAAGGTGTAGGCCCGGATGAAATACCGGCAGTCCTCGTTCAGGAACACCCCCGGCGCCTGCCGGAGCGCGCGGCGGACCTCGTCCATCTGCTGCAGGGACTCGGCGCTCACCAGGATCCGCTCCCCGCCGTCCACCGCATCCCAGACGACGCCGCCGTATTCGGCCACGGCGCCCACGAACCCGTAGGCCCGGCTGTACTCCTTGACCTGCGCGAGCGGGCGCGCCGTGTTGAGCGCGACGGGCACGCCGTGGGCGTGCAGCAGCGAGAGCGCGGACAGGCTGGCGGCGCTGGCCGATGGGAACCCGAAGATCTCCGTATCCAGCACGCCGTCGATGTCCATCACCACGAGCGGTGAGCCCCAGCGGAGCGCGGCCGGCCGGCCGCAGATGCGGCCGCCGAGGCGGACGGTGTGCACGGTGAGGAAGTGCCAGGCATCGAGGTAGAGCCGGTTGAACTCCTGCGCGCGATCCGAAAGGGTCTCGTCGGCCAGGCTGGTCACGGCCTCGTTCATCGCCCACATCCCGGCCAGCAGTTTGTTGAAGAAGAGCCGCTCCCGCACGCCGGCATCTCCGGAGTGCTCGATGTACCGGGAGATGAACCGGCCCTCTTCCGCTTCGGACGGCCCCAGATAGAGCATCGCCTCCGCGAGATCATAGGCGGGATCCGCCGTGTTGAGCTGGTATTTGCCCTGGCCGTGGTGCTCGAAGTCTGTCTTGAGCGGCGACCCCGGTCCCATGATCCACTCCCGCGGGCGCATCTTCCCGTCGACCAGGGTGGGGACCGGACAGGCGCGGCGGGCGAGCTCGTGCCGGAGGCGCGCGCGCTTCAAGACGGCCGCCGCCTTCCAGCCGTAGGCGCGGGAGAGCGCGCCGGCGAGCAGATCGAACCCTCGATGCTGGTCCGACCGGCTCAGGTCGCGGGTCGGATCGCTCTCAAGGGTCAGACGGCGGGCCCGCGCCGCCACGTACGACGCGGCGGCGTCCCACCATCGATCGCGGTCCGCTGCGGCCTCGCCGGGGCCGGCCTGGGGCAGCCACTCGGTGTAGAGGATGCCGTCGCGCAGCCCCAACAGCGGCGGGACGAACGCCGAGATCCGCTCTCCCGCGATCGCCGCGTGGTACCCCAACCACCCCCAGCCGACGCTCTTCGCCAGGACGTAGCGCGTCTCCGTCTTCCCGCCCTCGCCGTCGAGCCGCACTTCGTAGATTCGCTTGAGGCGCGCGTGCCATCGATCGTTCGAGCGGCGCTCGAGGGCCGCGTTCAGCCGCTCCGCCGCCGGGCCGGTCACCACCCGCACGCCGCCATATCCCCGCTGCGCGAAATACTCCGCCAGGCGCGCCTCCACCGCCGCCGGCTCGAGCAGCCGGCGTTTGTGCCACTGCTCGGGGTCGAGGGTCAGGATGCGGGTCCCGGAGAGGGCCAGGAACCCCGGGCCCGCCGCCCAATCGCGCCCCGCAGGGTGAACCGGCAGCAGGACCACAATATCCCCGGCGGCAAAGCCGGCCCTGCGGACGAGATCAACGGCCTTGGCCAGGGTGGCCGCGGTGTTGGGGGGCTCGTCGATGATGACGGCCATCGCCCCCTTCCCGGCGCCGCGGGCCAGCGCCATACCCTCCCACCGGCTCAGCCCCTTCTTGGGGCGGACGGTGACGGACTCCAGATCCCGGTACCCTTCGACGGCGAGCGAGGCGCACAGCAGCGGGGCAAAACACGAACCCGCCGTGCGGAGCCCGACCACCAGCAGCGGCCGCCGGCGGTCGGGGAATGCCGCGGTGAACCGGCGTCCAAGGGCCAGGACGTCGACATGGGTGAGGTCCTCGGTGCGGAATGCCGATGGCACTCTCGGGCGGCGCCGCAGCACTCCGGCGGGCAGACCGGCGCCCAGCAGCGACGCCAACCGGGCTCGGGCCGGCGCCGGCGCCGCCCGGTCCGCCCCTTCCCCGGCGACCAAGACTCTCAGGAACGCCTCGACGGCGTCCCCCCAGGCGTCCCTCCAGGCCCGCAGCCGGCCGAGCCGCCGTTCGCGGACCCGCCCCAGCGCCCTCGACACCGCGTCGAGCGCCCGCAGGCCGGGGCCGAGCGGAGGGGCGGCGGCCGCCGCCTGAGAGAAATCGAACCGCTCTCCGAGCATGTAGTCATCGACGGTATCCGCAATCGCGCACGAGAACAAAAACACGTTGGTCATCACTTCGGCGCGCTGCCAGTCCTCGCCGACCTCATCCAAACGGAGCAGCTCCCCTTTCAGAAACCCGATCACCTCGCGCAGCCTCGGGAAGGCGTTGAGGCACCAGGGGTACGCGCGATAGAAATTCCACTCCGTGTCGAGCAGGGCGGTCTCCAGGGGCCTGCGCGCAGGCTCGGACGAAGGCGGAGACCCGTCGGCCACACCGGGCATGCGCGGGCTCGTCATCGGCTACAGCCTTCGCCGGTCCAGGACGGCCAGCAACTGCCGCAGCGGCGGGCGCTCCGAAACGCGCGACAGGACGCGAAGCAGGTCATCGGCATCCCCATCGGGGCGGGGCGCGGGGGGGCTCCCGTTGGGGGCGGCGCCCCGGGCGAGCATGTCGCGCGCGGCGGCCAGCAGCCCCTGCTGCCAGGGCCGGCGCATCACGCGGCACCGGCCCCGCCCGGCGAGCTCGCGGACGGCCGGCGCGCAGTTGGCGGGCGCGTAGCTCCATTCGGCCAGCTCCAGCGCGTCGCGGTCCTGCTCGGAGTCGCCCATGGCCGCGGCGGGCTCGTGGGGGCAGCCCAGGTACTCCTTGACGGCGCGCAGCGCCGAGCCCTTGGAGATCCCCTTCTGGACGATGTACGTGTCTTCCGCTCTCGCGATCACGGTCAGCCTGTCGTACCCGCACCGGCCGAGAAACGCCCGGGCCTCGTCCACGCCGAGTCCGGCCGTGTCCGCGCCGCGCCAGCGGTACGCCCGAACAGAGTACCGATAGCCCTCGTCCACACACACCTCGGGCATCCCTGTGATCGCGTCCCGGCACCGGGCGAGTTGCTCGGCCGCCTCGGGATCGATCAGCGGCCGCTCGGTCCCCCCGGCCGCGTCCACGAACACGCTCCCATACTCGGCGATGCCGCCGGGCAGGCCGTAGACCGCGCAGTAGTCGCGGACGTGCTCCACGCTCCGGCCGGTCATCAGGACGACGGAGACGTCGTGCGCGCGCAGGAGGTCCAGGGCGGCCAGGCCGCTCGGCGTGGTGTGGGGGAAGCCGAACCGCTCGCAGTCGAAGACCCCGTCGAGGTCGAGGAAGAACAGCCGCCTGGACCACCTGGTCTGGCGCCGCAGGGATTCGCACAGGCCGCGGCTCATCCGGTAGACGGAGAAGTTGCGGGCGCGGAGGTAGCGTCGATTCCAGTGCTCCCGCTCCGGGCCGGCGCGCGCGCGGGCCAGCCGGGCCCGGGCGTCGCGCATGTGGTGGGCGCCGCACAGCAGCTGATAGAGGAGGATGCGATCGAAGACCGTGTGATCGCCGCTCTCGCGCGCATAGGTGTGCAAGAGGTCCCGTTCTTCCTGCGCGGACAGCCCGAACTCGAAGATGGCCGACGCCAGGTCCCATGCCGGGTCGACGATGTCCTTCTCCGCTCCGCCGAAATTGTGCTGTTCGAAATCCACCTTTCGGGCGCCGGCCGGCGTCTCGATCCACTCCTCGGGCCGCATCCGGCCGTCGACCACCGCCGGCACCGGGGTCACGTACCGCCCGAGGCGCTCGCGGAGGGCCCGATGCTTCAGGCGGCCGATCCGGCGGCCGTACGCGCCGCGCAGGAGCACGACCATCTCGTCCCACCCGTTCCAGCGATACCCCGGGCTGTCAACGCAGGGATCCTCGCCGAGGCGCAGCCGCCGGACCCGCTTCGCGATGTACGACGCCAGGACGCGCACCCGGTCGCTCCCCGGCAGGCCGGCCCGGGTCCGGCCGGGGTCTCCCACCCATTCGGTCAGGAGCAGGCCGTCGCGCAGCCCCCCCACGTCCGGCACGCAGTCGCTCATGCGCGTCCCGATGATATACGCGTGATACCCGAGCCATCCCCATCCCACGCTCTTGACGAACACGTACCGCTCGACGGGATGCCCGCCGGCGGCGGTGAGCCGGACCGAGAACAGCCGCTTCAGCCGGACCTGGAAGCCGTCGGGGTAGCGCGCCCACAGCCGCGCGTTGACCGCGTCGACGGCGGCGCGCTCCTGGATTTGGACGTCGTCCCAGCCGGGGTAGCACTCGCGGATCAACGATCCGGCCGCCGCCGGATCGAGCCGGCGGGCCTTGTAGAGCTCGCCCGGCTCCAGCCGGATCACGGCGACCCCCTGGGAGGCTCCGGGGTCTTTGAGCAGCGGCCCGGCGGGTTCGGCCGGGTGGCGGGGGGCGGCGACGGTGATCCGCTCGAGCGGCACCCCCAGCCGTCTGAGCAGGTCGAGCATGAGCCCGAAGGTCGTCCCGGTGCTGGGATAGTCGTCGACCAGCAGGAGAGGGGCGCCGCCGCGGGCGGCCCGCCGCAGATCGCGCCATTCCCGCCACGACAGCCCCGTCTTCGGCCGGATCGTCATCCAGGAGACGCCGCGCCAGCCCTGGGCCGACAGGTAGGCCTTGACCAGCGGCGCGAGGTAGGCGCCCGCCGTGCGGGGGCCGATGATCGCCGCCCCCTGCCCGGGGCCCGGCCGGCCGGCCGCGAACCGCCGCGCCAGGGAGATGACGTCGTGGTGCGTCAGGTCTTGACAGCGGAATCCTTCCGGCAGGCGCATCCGCTGCCGCAGCACCCGGTCCGGCAGCCGGGCGCCGGTGAGCGCCCGCACCATCGTGCGCAGCTCGCCCCACCGGCGGGCGGCCGGCGCCGTTTCGGCCTGCCCGCCCTCCTGCCCGACCAGGATGTCGCACACGAGATCCACGCAGCGGCCCCACCTCTGCCGCCACCGGGCAATCGCGCGATCCCCGATCAGGCTTCGGGCCGACCAGGGCAGGTTCAGCAGCGACTGCGCCAGCCCGGCGAGGGATCGCGCGCGGGGGACGCGGGCGGCGATCGCGGCCAGGTTCCACGGCCGCCACGCCAGATAGTCATCGACCGTACAGGCGATCGCGCAGACGAACAGGTAGAGGTTGATCCCGCTCTCGTCCCGCTGCCAGCCGGCGGGAAGATCATCCCGGCGATCCAGTTCCTCCCGGAGCCGGAGGAACAGGTCGCTCAGGGACAGGACCGGATTCAGGCACCACTCGTAGTGCGCATAGAACTCCCGTCCGGCGGGATCGGTCCGTCCGGCGGGCCGGGACGCGTCGATCAGAGTCTCTCGCATCGCACGTCCCGCGGTCCCACGGCCGGGCGCCCCTCGTCCGGCAGGAGCGAGGACCCGCCCCGCAACAGGTCGCGGACGACCCACCAGACCATGCGGGGGTTGTGCAGCGCCCTGGAGAGGGCGTAGGGCAGGTAGGCCAGGCCGTACGGCACGTAGAATCGCACCGGCACCTCCGCCGCCGCGGCTTCGCGCAGCGACGGCCCGGCCGGCAGCCCCAGCAGCAGTTGCAGTTCGCAGGGCGTGCCGGCGCCGCGCAGCCGGCGGAGGGCTTCGCGCGCCAGCGGGGCATCATGGGTGGCCACGCCGACATGCGACGCCCGACCCGCCAGGCGGTCGATCACCGCCAGGAACCCCGCGCGCAGGTCGAGGTCGGGGGCGTCCGGGTCGGCCCACTGCCCTTTGACCACCCGCACACTCAACCGCAGATCCACCGCCAGGTCCGCATCGCGGAGACTGCGGCGCCAGCGGCCGGGAAGGGTGCAGCCGAGCCTTGGATAGCTCGCCAGCACCTCGGCGATCAGCGCGAAGGTGTCGTCGCATGCGTCCGGAGCCAGCGAATCGAAGTGGACGGCCAGACCGCCCTCCCGGGCGGCCCCGACGATCTCCGCGAACAGGTGGCGGGCGAACCCGAGCGGCGGGGCCTTCACCGAGAGGGAGCAGTTCAACCCTTCCCCCGCCAGCCCGGCGAGGGCGGATACGCATTCGTCCGCGATGCGCCGAGGGCTGTCGTCGTCTCCGTTCCAGTAGCAGACCGTCCCGGTGAACCCCTGACGCGACAGCCGGCCGGCCGTCTCGAGGGCGTCCCTGAGGCCCGGGCCCGCGACATAGCCGCGCGCCGCGCGCGCGGCCAGGGGCACCCAGCACGCCCGCAGCATACGCCGCAGCGCGGTGCTCATGGCGCCCGCCGAAACAGACGGGCGAGCCTCCGGCGGGCAAGCCTGCCGACCTCGGCCGCGAGCGCCGACATGCCGGGGAGGCTGGCGGGGTATGCCCGCACCGACACGCAGGGTCGCACGTGGCTGGTCCACATCTTCGTCCACGGCTCCTCGGAGCCGAGGAACTCATAGGAGTGCAGACCGCGCGCCACGGCGTACCGGATCGTCTCGAGCATCAGCAGCACGCCGGGCGAGCAGCGGGAGAACGCATGATCATAGCCGATCTTCAGCAGCCAGAAGCGCCCCCCCGACGTGACCGCGATCTGCATGGCCGCCACCTGCTGGCCGATGCGCAGCAGGCACACGAGCAGGTTGCCTTGCTTGCAGGCCGCGTCCGCGTACCGGCGGTAGAACAGTTCCCTGGTCGGATCGCTCACGAGCGCGGTGCCCTCACTCCCCTTCCAGCTGGCGGCTTCGACGCGGAACGCCTCGTCGAGCAGCGGCTCCAGGGTTTCGGGCGTCGGCAACACCACTTCCGCCGAGATGGGCCCCTGCTTTTCTGCGAGCCGCCTCGCGCGCCGGAGATCGGAGCGGCGGCCGGGATTGAGCTGCCGCTCCGGGTCCGTCCACTGGGCATCGAGCGGAATCCACGGCCAGCCGCCGACCTGGTGGCAGAACACCTTGCCTCGCCCTCGATAGGAGCGCCGCAGGGCGGCGAGCGCGGAGGACGCGGCCGGCATCCGATTCAAGGCGAGGTAGCCTCTCACCCGCGCCAGCGCGTCGGTGAGGGCGGCCAGGGCCGAGGGGGTGGCATAGAGGAAATCCATCGGCTCCCCCAGCTCGTTCACGCCGATCATCTCCAGACCCCCGTCATCGCTCCGGCTCCAGGCGAGCGGCGCGACCGCCGTGATGGCCGGCGGGACTCCCACCGCCACGATGTGCAGCCGCCCTTCCGCGGCGAAGCTCGCCGCGGCGGCCCGGGCCCATCCGTAATCCTGCATGGGCAGACCTGATCGCTCCGCCAGCGCGTCCCACGCCTCCGCGAGCCCGTCGAGTTCGGCGAGGCGCTGGATGACGGTCACCGGCCTCGCCGCCATCGCCCGAATGCCGCCCGGGGGCCGCTCCCTGTCCGGCGGGAGTTCTTTGTGCAGCGAACCCGGCCCAACGACCTCGATCGGCGCCACGGCCTACGGCTTCTCAACCGCCCGCGAGAGGGTGGTGCTGCAGGGCGCGTCGGCGAGGGGCCAGCGCTCTCGGATCGCCCCGGCCGCCAGGGCGATCCCGCGCGCGTTCCAGTGGATATCATCCAGCCAGTAGAGATACCGGTCGTGCCGCAGGTCGCGCGCCGCCTCCGCCGAGATGAGCGGCGTCAGGTTGAGGACGGGGATTCCCGCCGCCCGCAGGTCCTGCTCGAGACGATCGAGATAGTCCGCCCCCGCCCCCGGCCCAGGCCGCTGATCCACCAGGAACGGCCGGTACACCGTGTACTTGCTGGGCACCAGGACCACCAGCAGATCGAAGCCCGCCGGCCGCAGCGTGTCCCGCAGCCACTGCCAGTAGTCCAGCCTGACCTCGCGCCGGCGGTAGAAGTTGTTCACCTCCGACGCCTGAAACAGCATCGGGTCCCCGTTGTCCAGGGTCGCCCGCACGACATAGCCGGCATACCGGTTGGGGAGAATCCTGTCGTCCTCCAGGGCCTTCACGGCGCGCCCGCTCAGCACCTGCAGCGGGCCCACGGCGGCCAGGCCCCTGAGCCGGCCGATCAGGGCGCGCAGGCGGGCGGGCATCCGCGCTTCGAGGTCCCACAACAGCCGCTCCCGGCGGGTCGGCATCGGCGGCACCGCCGCGTCCTCCGCGTACAGGCGCATGACCAGGTGGTTTCGCAGGTGGAGCCGGCGCGCCAGCGCCAGCACCTCCTTGGGGACGACGCGCCCCAGGTCGCTCCCGGCGTTGTAGACCACACACCCGGTGATCTTCGTCAGCCTCGAGGACAGCGTCTCGTCGTCGCTCACCCCGGACCCCACGGCGAACGAGTCTCCGATCAGGATCGCGCTGACCTCCCCTCCCAGGACGTGCGGGGGATTTCGAAATCCGAGCGCGTCCGTGGTGAAGACCTCGGGCCGGTACTGCCGCATCGCCGGGAGATTCCCGAACGACGCGAGATCCCCATACGCCCGCGCGTTGACATAGCGGCGGTTGGGCTCGAAGGCCGCGCCCGGCGGGCGGTTGCGCGACATGGCCTCCCAGGCCCGGAACGTCAGCGGGTCGATGGACGGAACGCGCGAGACGAGATCCGCCAGGAACACGACGACCAGCAGGCACGGGATCACGCGCCCCAGGCGCCAGACCGGACGGTGCGTTGTCGGCTGTCCCATCGCTCGTCTCAGAATTGGAAATACAGGTACGGCGCCGGCCGCGACCCGTAGAGCATAAAGAGCCCCAGCCCGAACAGGACGGCCATGGCGCCCACCCATCCCGGCGACCACCGGTGGTGCATCTCGAACGAGTTCGGCGCAAAGTGCGCGAGGCCCGCGGCCACGGTCAGCATGCCGATCAGGACGGTCCCGCCGACGATCCCTGTGGTTCCGGCGTGCCAGGTGAACATCCTCTGCAACATTGCGCCGGCCATGGGAAACCCCGTCGACCGGAAGATCGCCAGCCCGACCACCCACAAGCCAAACGTCCCGATCCGGCGGGCCGCGAGCGGCAGACGCTCCCAGGTCCCCTTGACCATGCTGTTCAGGATGAGCAGCAGCCCCTGGTAGGCGCCGAAGACGACGTAGATCCAGCTCGCGCCGTGCCACAGCCCGCACAGCACCATCGTGAACATCAAATTTCGGTACGTCAGGAGCCGCCCGCCCCGGCTGCCCCCCAGCGGGATGTAGAGGTAGTCGCGGAAAAACGACGACAGCGAGATGTGCCAGCGCCTCCACATGTCGGCGATGTCCGCCGACTTGTACGGCGAGTTGAAGTTCTGAGGAATGCGGAACCCGAACAGATGGCCCAGGCCGACGGCCATATCGCTGTACCCCGCAAAATCGAAGTACACTTGATAGGCGAAGCCCAGCACGACCAACCAGGCGTCGACCGTGGAGAGCTGCGAGTACCGCGCCAGCGCCGGATCGATGATGGACGCGATGGTGTCGGCGATGAGGACTTTTTCCACCAGCCCGACGACGAAGAACGACCACCCGGTGTCCGCGTTCGCGGTCTCGTGCGCGCGATCGACGTTCTCGAAATCCTGCTCGATCTGCCGGTAGCGGACGATGGGACCGGCCACCAGCTGCGGGAACATCGAGACGTACGCCGCATACTTGAAGAAGTTTCGCGTGGGGGTGATGACCCCCCGATAGGCATCGATGACATAGGTGATGGTGTGGAACGTGTAAAACGAAATGCCCACCGGCAGCACGATATCGAGAATGGGGAGCGATGATCGGCCGCCGAGCCAGGACGTGACCGCGTTGATGTTCCCCGCCATGAAGTTGCCGTACTTGAAGAACCCCAGCACCGCCAGATCCGCGCAGACCGGGACCACCACACACCACCGCCGGAGTCTGGGACTCTGCCAGCGGAGCAGCGCCAGCCCGGCCAGGTAGCTGACGCCCGTGGAAAACAGCATGAGCGCGCAGAACTTGTAATTCCAGAACGAATAGAAGACGTACCCGCCGATCGCCAGGACCATCCACCGCTGCGCCTTTCCCGTGACGCGCCAGAACGCCAGGTAGGTGGCCGGCAGAAACCCGTACAGAAATCCCAGGCTGTTGAACAGCATCAGCCGGCCCCGGCGGCGCGATGCGCGTCCGCCATCATCCCACCGGCGCCAGCGCGGCCGAGCGGGCGCCGGCCGCCGTTCCGGCGGCGGGGCGCGCCTCGGCCTCGTACACGGCGGCGGTCGCCGCCCCGAGCGCGGTGATGTAGTACAGGTAGGGCTGATAGGCCGCGGGAAGGAAAAACGCGCTCACGACGCCGCCCACGATCGAGATCCGGATCGCCTCGGCCAGCACCGCCAGGTCCCGCTGCGCCGGGGCGCCCGCGCATCGGCCGCGGACGCGCACGGCGCACCCATAGCAGCTCACGAGCAGCAGGAGAAACAATCCCAACCCCAACCACCCGAGATCCACGGCGTATTCCAGGAACGTGTTGTGGACCCAGAGGAGGCGGGCCGGCTTCCCCTCCGCCTGGTGGAGCTGGTAGATGACGAGGCCGTTCATCCCGAGCCCGGCGGCGGCGAGAGGGTGGCTGAGCACAAAGGCCAGCGCGATCCGGTTGTTGTCCAGCCGCTCCTGGGCGGACCCTGTCGTATCGGCATTGATGTTGGCGATCGTGCTGAGACGGTCCACGTACGTTCGGGGCAGCAGCGGGACCGCCGCCACCGCCAGCAGCAGCGCGGCGACCGCCCACTTCCACTCGCCCGTCTTGTTGAGCGTCCGCAGGTAGATGACGAAGAGCGCCGCCAGGGTCAGGAAGCCGCCCCGCGAGAACGTGAAGACGACGGCGCCCGCTTCGAGCGCGACGAGGCCGGCCAGCAGGAGACGCGCCGCCCGCCGGCGGCTGATCAGGAAGAGCCCGACCGTCAGGGGCAGGATCAGGTTCAACACCATCGCCAGATCGTTGGGGTCCGCCGTCAACGGCGAGTCGTAGCCGACGATACGATCGAGGCCGAGGCCCGTCTGCACCACGCGGTGGGAGAAGAAGTCCCACACGCCGGTGGCGGCCAGCGGCACGGCCGTCAGCGTGAACGCCCACGCCACCATGCGCAGCCGCCCGAGCGTGGTCACGATGTTGCCGAACAGCCAGAACACGCCCACCACCTTGAGATACTCGTCGAGGAGCACTTTCTCGCTGAATTCCGGCAGGCTGGACACGGGGAGGGTCACCACGGACCAGGCGAGCAGCGCGCCCACCAGCCACATCTCGCGCGAGTTGCGCATGATCGGGCGCCCCCCGGCGAATCGGGTCCAGCAGTGCGCCAGGATGGCAAAGGCGCCCACAGGGAGGGCCATGCGCAGGCGGCCGAATCCCGGCACAAACGTCTGAGGCGCGAGGAACAGCAGGCCGGTGAACACCAGGAGCGCCGCGAACGGCACGACGCTGTCCTTGGCGGGCGCGCCGGCCGTCCCGACCCCGGGCGCGGCCGCGGGCCGCCACCATTCCGCGCCCGCGCTAGGAGCCACCGCCCACTCCTTTGTCGCCTTCCGTGCCGAGCCAGCACACGAGCAGCACCCCCGCGATCCCGACCAGATCCAGCAGGAAATTGGTGAGCGACGGATCCCGCCCCGGCACGTAGACCTGATGCCACTCGGCGAGCGCCGCGAACGCCCCGGCCCCGACGAACGTGAACGCGGCGCGCCTCAGCCGCTGCCCCGCCAGCGCCTCGCCCCGCGAGATGGCCTGCAGGAGGAAGAACCCGAGGCCGGCGTACAGCGGGACGTGGTGGAGGCTGCGCGCGAGCCGGACCCCGAGATCGTGGGCGGCGATCCCCAGCTCCGGGCGCGAGGTGAGCCAGAAGATCATCGCCAGATACGCCAGGGCGAGGAGGCCGTAGCGGAGATCGAGCGCGGTCGCCTCGGGAAGCGGTGTGTGCCGTCTGTGAGCTCGGGCCATCGCCACGCGCACCCAGCCGGCGAGGGCGGATCGGTCACGCCGGCCGGTCTAGACGCCCCCCTAAGGACCCGGCTCCGGCTCGGGCCAGGTCCCCTGCGATCCCTCGGGGCCGCGGACGGCCGCGAGCGCCGGGACGCGGTCGTCGACCCGGATCCCCGCCCGCCGCTCCGCGGGGACCGGCATGCCCTCGTCCGCCGCCACCGGGCGGGCCGCGGGCGCGTCCAGCTCGCCGCCGGAGAGCAGCATCTTCAGCGTCTCGAAGAGGATGCGGACGTCGAGCCAGAGCGAGCGGTGCTTGATGTAGTAGAGATCGTAGCGGATCTTCTCCATCTCCTCCTCGAGGGTGTTCGCGTACCGGTACCGCACCTGCGCCCACCCGGTCAGCCCCGGCTTGACGGAGCACCGCAGCGAATAGTACGGGATCGCATCGCCCGAGATCTCGCTCAGGTTGCGGGCCGCCAGGATCATCATCTCGAGGTCCTTCATCGTGTGGGGCCGCGGGCCGACGAGATTCATGTCTCCGCGGAGGACGTTGAGGAGCTGCGGCAGCTCATCGAGCAGTGAGTGGCCGGCCTTGAACTGCCTGAGCAGCCGGCCGAGGCGCGTGATCCGATCGCGGTTGTCGGCCGCCCACTCGGAGTCCGACCGGCGGCCCGGGTGCATGGTGCGGAACTTGATCAGCCTGAACGGCCGGCCCGACAACCCCACGCGCTCCTGGATGAAGAACACGGGCCCCGGGGAGTCGAGCTTGATCAGGAGGGCGATCAGCCCGATGACGGGGGCCAGAACGAGCAGGGCGATCGCCGACGCGAGGAAGCTGAACGCCCGCGCCACCGCGCTCTGCAGACGCGTGGTCCGGAAGTCGCGGCAGAAGATGACGCCGCTGGGCGAGAGCGCTTCGAGGGCGAGCTGGCCGGTCAGGCGCTCGTAGGTATCGACGACGTCCTCGACCAGGATCCCGCGCGCCAGCGACTCTGCCAGCGACTCCACGAGCCGGCAGCGCGGCAGGCGTCCCCGCCACCCGGTGAGCGCGACGACGATGCGGTTCGGCCGGATGGCCTCGATGACGCGCCCCACGTTCTCGTTCTCGTCGTCGACCACGGCGGCGACGACATACCGGCAGTCGGGCCGCATCTCGATCTCCCCTACCAGCTTGCGGGCCAGAGGGCTCCCGCCCACGATCAGCAGGCGCTCGGCGAACCGGCGGCTTCTCAGCAGCCAGTACGCGATCGCGCGGATCGGCAGGAACGGCCCGAAGACGACCCCGACCACGACGAGGGCGCTCGACCCAAGCACGTCCCCCGCGAACCGGGCGCTGGGGACCAGCATCGAGAACACGATCACCACGGGGAAGGCCGCCAGGAGCGCGCGGGGCACCCGCCCCAGCAGCGCATCGAAGCTCCGGATCACCCGGAAGTTGTAGAGGTCGGCGAAGCCGAACGCCAGCAGGAAGCACAGCGAGAACCCCGCGGCCATCGTCAGCACGGTGAGCCCATCGACCCGGCCGGCGAGGGGGTGCGCCCAGATCAGGAGCGCCGCGCCGGCCACGACGAGGACCGAGCCGCCGTCGATGAGGGCGAGAATCAGCGCCATCGCGACCCCAGGACCGCGTGCACGGCTTTGTTCAGCACCGACGGCTGCGGGGCATGATCGTTCCCGTTCCCGCGCCCGTTCCCGGTCCGCCACCACCCGGTCGCCCGCCGGCCGCCCTGCGAGGACCCATAGTAGTAATAGCCGTGGTAATAGTCGGAGCGCCGGCGCTCGGCCCCGTTGAAGACGAGGCCGATGAGCTTGGCCGGGTCCATCACGTTCAGGGCGTCCTCGAGGAGCCCCCGCGGCGTCCGGTGCGCCGCCACGACCATCACGAAGCCGTCCACCCAGTCGGCGATCAGGCGCGCGTCCTGCACCGCCGCCAGAGGGGGCGTATCCAGGATCACGTAGTCGTACTGCCGGGTCGCCAGTTGAAGGAGCTCGCCCAGCCGCGGGGATTTCAGCACCTCGTACGGCACCGTCAGGGCCCGGCCGGCCGGCAGGACCGCCAGGCGGAACTGGGGGTGCCGCCGCACCACGCCGTCCAGCGTGAGGGCGGGATCGAACACCAGGTCGACCAGGCCGGGACTCGGCGCGATCAGCCCCACGCGGTCTCCCACCGCCGGCGTCCGCAGATCGAGATCGACGATCAGGATGCGCGCGTCGGGCGCCTGGGCCAGGACCCCGGCCAGATTGATCGCCGTCGTCGTCTTCCCGTCGCCGGGCAGGGCGCTGGTGACGGCGATCACCTTTTTCGTGGCGTGCGTCCGCTCCAGCGCGTGGCGCAGCGTCCGGTACTGATCGGCCTCGTACGACGTGGCATCGACAAGGCTCACCAGATGCTCATCCATCCTGCGCCACTCGCGCTGATCACCCGCCGTGGAGAGCTGGGTCATGGTGTGCGTCATGACGGCCTCCTCACCGATCGGCGTTCTGCGGCCCCGGGAGCCGCGGGCGCCGTCACATGCCCCCTCCGGCCAGCAGATTGATCAGCGCCGCGTTGGAGTGGGCGAGGTGGGACAGGGCGCCGGCGATGGCGGCGACGCCGAGCGCCGCCGCGAGCACGGTCAGGCCGGCCCGGCGGCGGCGGCGGACAAGATCGGCCGCCGTGATGATCGGAGGAATGCTCGCCAGCACCGGAACGCTGGTGAACGCCCGCAGATCATCGAGCCCGTGAAACGAGGTATCGGCGATCTCCGCCAGATGCGCCGCCCCCACCGCCGCTCCCGCGGCGAGCAGCAGGCCGATCAACCGGAGCAGGAACCGCTTGGGAGCCACCGGCACCCGCGACGCCACCGCGGGGTCCAGGATCCGGAACTGATCGCCCTGCATCCGCTGGCCCATGCGCTCCTCCAGCTGCGCGCCTTCGTAGCGCTGGAGCAGCGTCTGGTAGAGCTCGGTCGCGGCCGTGTAGTCGCGTGTGAGCTGCGAAAGCTCCTGCCCGATCACCGGGGTGTTCTCGATCCGCTGCTGATAGGCGGCGATCTGGCCGCGGAGCCCCTGCTCGTCGGTGCGCAGCGCCGCGAGCTCGGACTCCACCGCGGGGTCCTTCACCAGCGGCCCCCCGGTCGCGTCCTCCCCGGCCGCCCGCCTCCCGCCGTCGGAGGCCACGTGCCGTTCGAGGGCGGAGATTTCCTCCTTGACCCGCACGACTTCCGGATACTGGTCGGTGTATTTCGCGCGCAGGTCGGCGAGTTGTTGATGGAGCTTGGCGAGCCGCGCGGAGATGGTGTCGCCGGCGACGCCGGGGATCTCCAACCGCTGCCTGGCCAGCGTGTCCCGCCGCTGGATGTTGACGATCAACTGCTGGTTGAGGGCTCCCAGCGCCGCCAGGTTCGCCGCCTGCTGCTCCGGGAGCTCACCGTTGTGGCGCACCTTGAATTCGGCGATCCGCTGCTCCTGCTGTTCCAGGTCCCGCTGGGCGCCGTCGAGCTGAGCCCGCAGGAATTCGGCCGTCCCGGCCGTCTGCTGCTGGCGGATCTTCGAGTTCTCCTCGACATAGAGCACCGCGAGGGCGTTGGCGACACGCGCCGCCGTCCCGGGATCGCGCCCCCGATAGCTCAGGCTGAACGCGATGGTCGCGTCGTCTCCGGTCGGCTGCCGGACGCCCTTGAACTGGAACCGGACATCCCGGCGCATGCGCTCCACCGCCGCGTCCATGCCCGCCGTCCGCCGCACGTCCGGATAGAGATCGAACCGGGTGATCAGGTCGGACAGCTGCGAGCGGCTCAGGACGTGCTGGATGATGGTGCGGAGCCAGGTCTCCAGTTCACTGACGCGGAGCCAGGCGTCCCCGCCGTTGTCCGCCGGCGCGCCGGCAATGCTCTTGGGCGCCTGCTGGTGCTCCACGAGCACCGTGGCCGCGGATTCGTAGACATTCGGGAGGTTCCCCGTCACCCCGACGGTCGCCGCGAGCACAGCCACGAAGGCCACCAGGGCCGGCCATTTGCGCCGGTGCCAGACCGCCCGCGCCCATTCCAGGCCGGAGGCTGCGTGACCCGCGTTTGCGTTCTGCATCATCTCGGACTCCCTCGGACTGCGCCCGATGACCGGCGGCCGCCCCGTCCCCGCGGCCGCGACGTCAGGCCGGAACGACCCACGTGCAGTCCACCTCGACGGCGACGCTGCGCCTGAGCAACTCCACGGAGAGGACGAGCACCCCTCGGTGGGGCTCCTGCCGCGCCAGAATGCCTTCCACATCGGCGAGGGGCCCGCAGGTCACGCGGACGCGCTGTCCTTCGCGCAGGTGTGGGTGCGCCATCACCGGGACGCGCGAGCGCGCCACCCGCTGAATGGCCTCGACCTCGCGGTCCGGGACCACCGCCAGCGCATCCCATCGCTCGCCCAGGATGCCGACGAGCCCCCTCGCCTTTCGCATCTCGATGTAACTCTCTTTGTCCATGGCGTGGCGAACGAAGAGGTAGCCGGGAAACATCGGGACCTGGATGCGGTGGCGGATCCCGGTGCGCCGCGACCAGACATCAACCGCCGGCAGGAACACGTCGAACCCCTTCGCGGCGAGCTGGTCCCACACCAACCGCTCGCAGTGGCTTCTCGTCCAGAGCGCATGCCACCGCAGGCCACCCGGCGCCGTCCCGTCGACGCCGGTTCGCGCGCCCGCGCCGGCCTCGGCGCCGGGAAACCCCGCCGGCTCCCGGCCGTCGATCATGGTGAGCCCGCCGCTGTGCCCTATTTCCCAGGTTGCCGTGTGTGGCAAGGCTCCGCCCTTTCGGTTTCTGCCCTCTCGTCTGGTTGCTCGCCCGGCGCCTCGTTGTGGGATGGGCTCCTACGCTCCAAGCGAACCACCGGGCCGCCTCTTCATCCCCTCAGGGCCGGCCTCGACCCCTTCGGCCTGGTGATCACAGCTAGAGGATAAACGCGCAGATCTGTGGTCGGAACCAGGTGAACGCCTGATGCATACCAGGGAAAACCCTGCATTCTTGCCCCCCGTCAAACCGCTCCTAGGGGCGAACGGATGTCTGAAAGCCCGGCAGTCCGCCCATTGTCGCGGAGCCTCCGAACGATCTTCGCCAGCCGATCGCTCGCCCGCCGGAGCAGCAACCCTGCCTCAAACCATGCCTCGTACTCCGGCCGCGACTCCAGCGCCAGGCGCGATGCCTCAAGCTGCAGTCTTCGTCCTTCCTCATCAAGCCGGCTCATTTCGGCCGCCAGCGCAGGTTCGAGATCCGTCGCCTTCAGGACTTCGACGTCCTCAGACACACGGACCGCCAGAATGGTGTCCTCCCCCTCGCCCGCTACCCAGAGACTGTGTGTGCGCGGCAACGCGTCCCCCACCGGACCACGATGGCGAGGGCCCCCACCCCAACCGGACCTTCACTAGTGCCTTTGTACCCGGGACCGGCTCCACGCCTTTTGCGGGGTGAGGGCCCTCATGTCAACCCGGGACTCATTACGCCACCAAGGATAGGGACCGCAAACCTGAATCGGAATCGGGTGAAATCTCGACTCCTAACGGGGGAAAACCCTCATCTTCCACAAGGCACGGGCGCCTCTCGCGGGGGGATTTATCAGGCCCGGCCTGCACCGTTTCCTGAGCGCGGCGTGATGAGTCCCCGAGCCGCCTCGGCCCGAACCGACTCCCTGAACTCGATCTCGATGGCTTCTTCCTTCGGCCGCTTCATCGCTTCCGGCCGCTGTGTTGGCTCCGCCTCATCGGGCTGCGGACGGACAACGATCTCGACGTCTCGACGTCCTTCAAACACCTTGGCCAGCAGAGGCGCGAGATAGGCGCGGGACCAGGGGACCACGATACGAACGCTCTTGGAATCGCTGCTGGGGGTCCCGCCGCCGGCACCGGGATCTGCAGTCACGAAGGAGATCGCCGGCGGCTCCATCGCCCCGCCCATTTCTGTGTCCCTGCGCGAACCGGTCGCGGCCGTCGCCTGCGGAGAATCAGGCAGCCTGCGAAGGCCCCAACGCCCCGCGCTGCGCGAGCGCACGCAGCACGACGTTCACGCACTGCACGATCTGGGCCTTCCCAAACCACAAGTCCTCAGCCGTGAGCAGGTCGGCCGCCTCGTCCCTCATGGGCCGCCCCGTGCTCAGACTATAGCGCAGCAGGTAATCGAAGGCGGCTGTTTCTTCAACCCGGAGGCGCCGCATCAGCATCCGCTTCGCCCGCTCCACCACGATCCTGGTGCAGAGCGCCCGCTGCAGATCCCCATCCTGCTCGCACAGGATCCCGAGTTCGCGGTAGCGGGTCAGCGCCGTCTCGATGGTGGCTCCCAGCGATCTGGCATCGACCGGCCACGTCAAATAGGCAAGGACCCCGGCCTCCTGGGCCCGCCTGACGAGGTCCGCGGCGCCGTAGCCGGTGAGCAGAATCGATGGGATGGCCTGCCTGGTGAGGATCGCCCGCGCCGCCTCGATCCCGTCATTGGGAGGAAGGTGCAGATCCAGCACCATGAGATCCGGCTGCAGCTCGCGGGCGTTGGTCACCGCCGTCCGGCCGTCTCTGGCGACGCCGACGACACGGTGGCCGAGGCCTTCGAGCTGCGCCGCAAGACGCGCCCGGACAATGTCCTTCTCCTCGGCGATCAGGACGCCCAACGACCGCACAACGGTCCCTCCAATTGACTCGACAGACAATCTCTACTGAATGGTAGTCGCCCCGCAAGAGCGTCATCAATCCGGAGGAGGCCGGGGCACGAAGAGGAAAACTCCTGAGAAATCCGGGAAACCCCCGCCAGAGACGCCGGCAATGCCTCTGGGAGAATCGAGCGAGGCTGGGCCCAAGATCGGGGGACCCCGGTGGATCGCCGGATCCACCCCCTCCTAGGTGGAACCGGGGCGCGGCCGAGAGATCGGCTTTACCGATTGTTCGCCTTTCGGCCTCCGCCGCGTGCCTTTCCGCCTCGAGGTCCCCCGCGGCTCCGCCGCCGCCTGCTGCCGGTCCGCCGGCGCCGGCCGTTCGCGGGGCCCACGGTCCCCCATCGTGGGGTCGACGACGACTTCGACGTCCTGCTGCCCTTCGAAGGCCTTCCCGAGGAGGTCCGCGAGGTAGGCGTAGGAGGCGTGAACGGCAATGTGGATTTTTCGTGTGCCGCCCGCGGGCCGCACATGTTCGGAAAGGAGTTTCACGCGCAGCAATTCCATCAGTGTTCCCGGAGCCTCTGCACGGCACCCCCCGGCCACCGCGCATGCGCCGGCAGCGCAAAGCGCACATGCGTCTCGAGCGCAACCCGGCCCGCAGGCTGTACGCGATATCTTAGAAGGGTTGATGTGAGACGCAATCCGGTAGACCCTGCGGAGAACAATCCCTAAGGGTGTGACCGAGCGGGCCCGGAGCGCCGCAGCACGCAGCGTCCGCATGCGTTGGCGCCGCAGAACGTGCGGGCGGTACCCGTTTAGAGGCGGACCAGACCCTGGCGGATGGCGTAGCGAACGAGCCCGGCCGTGTCGTGGATGCCGAGCTTGGTCATCAGCCGGGTCCGGTGCGAGTCGGCGGTCTTCACGCTGATCCCAAGCTGCTGCGCGACTTCCTTCGTCGTCTTTCCCTCCGCGACCAGCTGCAGCACCTGCCGCTCCCGCGCCGTCAGCTGTCCGGAGGACGCTTCGCTCCGGCCCAGATACGCCTGGACGATGGCGCGCGACACGCCCGGGCTGAGGTAAAATCCGCCCTGCATGACTTCCTGGATCGCGTTCACCAGATCCGTGCCGCTCTGGGTCTTGAGCACGTATCCCCGGACTCCCGCCTGCAGGGCCTTGATGATGTACGGCTCCTCCGAGTACATCGTCAACAGAATCGATCGCGTCTGCGGCGACACCTGGACGATCTCCTCGGCCGCATCCGGTCCGTCCATGACCGGCATGGCGAGATCGAGGATGGCGATCTCCGGATGGTGCTCCTGCGCCAGCCGGACGGCCTCCCCTCCATCGCCCGCCTCGCCGACCACATTGAACCCTTCGCGCTCCAGGAGCCCCTTCAGTCCCTGGCGGAAAATGACATGGTCATCGGCCAGAATGACGCGAAGCGACCCGTCGATGGAACCGCTCCTTTCGCGCACAGTGTATCCGGCGTTTACGCCCCGGTACCACGCCGGTTCGGCTATCCGAGAATATCCACCGCAATCTGCGCCGATATTTACCTGATCTTACACTGCGGCGTCGCGCGAATCCCTCGTCCGAGTGTACGGTAAGCGAAATCTGATGGCGGACCAATCGGGAAAATGCCTGAATCCCATGCGAGGAAACCCTTGATAAATTCTTGACGCGGTCGGGAGGCCTCCGGGGGAGACCGGAACCCTTCCCTCCCCGCCCCGCCGGCGGCGGCGGGAGATCCCCCGACGCAGGCCCTAGGGGCGAACCAGGCCCTGCCGGATGGCGTAGCGGACGAGTCCGGCCGTCTCGTGAATGTCCAGCTTGGTCATGATCCGCATGCGGTGCGACTCGGCCGTCTTCACGCTCACCCCGAGGAGCGAGGCCACCTCCTTGGTCGTCTTCCCTTCCGCGATGAGCTGGAGGACCTGGTGTTCTCGAGGCGTCAGCGGGTCGGTCGGGAGGTCCCGCTTCGTCAGGTACGCCTCGACCACGGTCTGAGAGACGCCGGGGCTCAGGTAGACCGCCCCCCGGGCGACCTCGCGGATGGCCTGCACCAGGTCTTCCGCCGCCTGGCTCTTCAGCACGTATCCGCGGACTCCGGCCTGCAGCGCCCGGGCCACGTACGGGTCCTCGGCATGCATCGTGAGCAGGATCGTTCGCGTGCGGGGGGACACGCGGGTGATCTCGCGCGCCGCATCGAGGCCGTTCAACAGCGGCATCGCCAGATCGACCACCACGACATCCGGCGTCAACTGCGCCGCCATCTGGATGGCCGTGTGGCCGTCCGCGGCTTCGCCGTCGACGCGGAAGCCCTCGCGCTCCAACAGCGCCTTCACGCCCTGGCGGAAGATCCCGTGATCGTCAGCGAGCAATATTCGCAGCGACATCTCCGCTCCCTAGAGGAATCGTGATGAGGACTTCGGTGCCGTGCCCGGGCGTGGACCGGATGGCAAACGTTCCGCTCAAGGCCCCCGCCCGCTCCCGGATGCCGATCAGGCCGATGCCGCGCTCGCCCCGGCGCGACAGGACCTCGGCGACGTCGAACCCGGCGCCGTCATCCCGGACCGAACACTGCACGGCGCCGTCTTTTTGACGGATTTCCACGTCCACCCGCGTCGCCTGCGCGTGCCGCACGACGTTGTTGAGCGCTTCCTGCACGCTGCGGTAGAACGCCGTCTCGACGGGCGGCGCCAGCCGCCCCTTCGTCGAGCCCTTCACCTTGATCGCCAGCCCGCTGCGCTTCGCCACCCGGTCCGCCAGGAACTCCAGGGCCGGCAGGAGCCCGAGGTCGTCGAGGATGGTTGGCCGGAGCTCGTGGGACAGCCGCCGCAGCTCGCCTTCCATCTGCTCGAGGAGGGCCTTGACGGCCTGCAGGCGCGCGCCCGCCCCCGGGGGAAGCTCCCGCGCGACCTCCTCCAGCGCGAGGTGCACCGAGCTGAGGAGCTGGCCCGCCTCGTCGTGGAGCGCGTGGGCGATCCGCTTCGCCTCCTCTTCCAGCCGCTCGTTCAGGCCCCGCAGCGCTTCCTCCGCGCGCTTGCGCTCGGTCACATCCCGCGCGATGCCCTGGATCCCGACCGCCCGCCCGTCTTGATAGATCACCGACGTGTGGACCTCCATCGGGACCCGCCGCCCGTCCCGGGTCACGAGGTTGATCTCGTAGCGGGTGTGCTCGGACCCGCCCGCCCCCGTCCGCTCGACGATGCCCCGGGCGATGGGCAGGTGCTCCGGCGCCACCAGCGCCGAGAACTTCGTGGAGGACACCTCGTCCCGCTGGTAGCCGGTCAGCTTCTCGCCGGCCCGGTTGAGGGACGTCAGCTCCCCCGTGAGGTCCGTGGTGAACACGACATCGTTCGCGTTCTCGAACAGCTCGCGATAGCGCTTCTCGCTGGCCTGGAGCGCCGCATTGGTCTCCCGGTATCCCCGGTGCGTCATCTCGAACGGCGAGAGGCTCTCGGAGATGAACTGCGCCGCCGCCGCGATCGCCCCGGGCAGATCGCCGGAGGTGCGGCCTGAGCCGGACGTCCCCGCCGGCCGGAGGACCTTCATCATCGCCTGATGGTGGAGCGCCGCCATTTCCAGGACACCCAGTCCGTCGGCGAGCCCGGTGCGGCCGAGCTCGTACGCGCGCTGCAGCGCGGCTTCCCCCCCGCCGTCGAGGTACTCCTTCAAGGCCGCGGTGTACCGGGCCAGCAGCTTCGGCGTCCGCCCGCTCATCGCGGGAGCCCTACCCAGCGCGCCACCACCACCAGCGCGTCGTCCGTCTCCTTCTTGTGCCTGGCGAGGATGCGCTCCGCGATCGCCTGCGGCGCCATCCCCGGGACCACGCTCTGCGCGGGCGGAAGCGTCACCCCATCCGTCGCGAACACCAGCGTGTCGCCGGGCTGCACGGGGAACACCGTCGCGAACAGCCGCGGCAGCCGGCCCCCCACCACGCCGCCCCGCAGCACCAGGAACTCGGCCGACGGCGTCACGTCGCGGCTCGCCCGGTCGAGCCGCCCCTGCACGTTGCCGACACCCAGCCAGGTCATCGTCTCGTCGAGCGCATTGAAGGAGGCGAGGCTCATGACCACGCCGCGGGTCTCGCGCAGCTGCTCGTGACAGCGCCGGACCAGCGTGATCACCGACTCCCGGGGATCGCGTTCGAGGACGCCGGCGGCGAGCCGGGCGGCCGTCGCCGCCTCGGCCCCGTGTCCGAGCCCGTCGATCGCCGCGACGAGCACGCCGGACCCGGACGGCGCGACGACACACCGGTCACCGGATTGGATCTGCCCCGCCAACGTGAACGTTGCGGCGCCCCACTCGACCGGGTGAGTCAGCGTTTCCACCGTTTTATGGTGACCGTGGTGCCCTTGCCGAGCTCGGAGGAAATCTCGAACTCGTCCATCAGCCTCCGCACGCCCGACAGGCCCAGCCCCAGGCCGCCCGAGGTGGAGTACCCGTCGGCGATGGCCCGGGACACGTCCGCGATCCCGGGGCCCTCGTCGCGCGCCACCACCACGATGCCCTGTTTCGGCCCGTCATTGGCGCTCGCCAGCACGATTTCGCCGCGCTTGGCGTAGAGCACGATATTCCGCGCCAGCTCCGAGATCGCCGTCGCGATCAGGGTGGCCTCCGTGGGCGAGTAGCCGCGCTGGGATGCCAGCGTCCGCCCCCACTGGCGGGCGGTGACGATGTCGAGGTCCGACGCGATCGGCACCGTGATCTCCTGATCCGTCGGCCGGAGCGCTCTCGTCACGTGTCCGACCGCCATCACATCTTCATGCGCGACGTCCAGAGTGGGGACCGGCGCCCCGGAGCGTCGGACGCTTGGCCTGGCGGTCCAGGTAGGCGAGCCCTTCCTCGAGATCGAGGGCGGCGGCCACGCCCTCGAGCCGCAGCCCGAGCTGGGTCATGGCGAAGGCCACCTCGGGCTGGATGCCGACGATCACCGTCTCGGCCCCGCGCAGGCGCGTCATGTGCGCCAGATCGCGCAGCGTCCGCACGGCGAACGAGTCCATCACGTCCAGCGCGGTCACATCGACGATGACGCCGCGGGAGCGATACTCGCCCACCTGCGCCACCAGCGCGTCGCGCAGGTGCTTGAGGTCCTCGTCCGTGAGCGCGGCCTGGATGCTCGCGATGAGGTAGTCCCGCTGCTTGAGGATGGGAACCTGCACGCGCCCGCTCCCCTATTCCTCGACCGCCGGCGCCGCGTCCCGGACCGGGGCCACCCGGTAGCCCAAGAGCCGCTCGGCTTCCTCGATGCCGCCCTGCATGTCCCCCACCGTATTCATTTTCCCCAGGTCCACGCCGATGTTCACCAGCGTCTGGGCGATCTCCGGCGACAGGCCGGTCACGATCACCGTGGCGCCCAAGAGGCGCGCCGCCTCCACCGTCTGCACCAGGTGGTTCGCCACCGTGGCGTCCATCGCCGGCACGCCCGTGATGTCCATCACCACCACCTTGGCCCGGTTCACCCGGATGCCGTGCAGCAGCTGCTCGGTCAGCTGCCGCGCCCGCTGGGGGTCGATGATGCCGATGATCGGCAGGATCAGCAGCCGTTCCCGCACCGGCAGCACCGGCGTGGACAGCTCCCGGATCGCCTCCTGCTGCTGGCGGATGACCCGCTCCCGCTCCTGGACGAAGCCCACGGCCACCGTGATGGCGATCCGGTTGGCCGCCGGCTCGTACGCGTCCAGCACGCGGCTGAGCAGATCGAAGTTCTGCCGGTACTTGGCGAACAGGGACCGGGCCAGCACGTCGCGCAGCAGCAGCACGATCCCGACGACCTCGTCCGTCTCCACGCCCCGCGGGATGATCCGCTCCGACAGGTTCCGCGCGTACGCTTCCAGCGCCTCGATGGAGCCGGTCTCCAGTGCCTCCAGATAGTTGTCGTACACCGCCGTCGCCTCGGCGAACACCTCGTCCGCGCTCATCGCCGTCAGCAGCTTCGCTTCCGTGATCCGCCGCGCCCATTCCTCCCGCAGCTGCGTGCGGTTCTGCCGCAGGTGGGCCACGAGTTCCCGGAGCAGCGTGACCGTCGATTCGTCTCGTTCCAGATGGGCGACGACCGGACTCATCTTCACGTCACGCAAAGGGTCCCCTCCCTCGGCCCAGCCGGTCCCACCCCAGGTGGAGCCGGCCCCCCAAACCAGGCCAGCATGTGCCGACGACCTTTGAACACCGACCTACCACTTACCATCTACCATGGCATGAATCCACAGGCCACCGTATCAGGTAAACACCTGATACACCTGAAGGTGAAGCCTTGAATACGCCTGGTATCACCAAGGGTGACGTTCCCCCTAAAAATGGGTGGCCCCTTCCCAGCGAACACCTAGTACCAGGGACGACCGAATTGCCGGGTTCTTCGGGAAAAACACGGAAAATTGTGCCCCCAGCAGGTATCCGTCGAGAACGGCCACGGTAATGGTAACGCATTCAACGGCGGTTTGTCATCCCCCATAAGTGCATTTCTCACCTCAAAATGGCCTCAGGGGGATCCCCCCTATGCTCCTGAGCAAACTCGCCCGGGGGGTAATCCCCGAGCACGACCTTCGGGACCTGGATGGCCTCTCCATGGCCCTGCCGACATCGCCCAAGGAAGGTATTGACTGTATATCATGGAGGGTTTTCCCTGGTATCGGTCCGGGCTTTACCTGATTCCGACTCCAGCCTGCCGGCATCTATCCTCTTTGCTGTGATATGTCCACGACGCGCCATTCGCCGCGCGGGTAAGGGACCCTGCCCGCCCTCGGCCGGCCGGCCGAGGGCGGCGCGCTGGCGGCAGCCGAGGACCGAAGGAGGAGCCTGAATGAATCTGCCTGTGCGGACCCTGGTGGCGCTCCTCATGGCCGCAAGCCTCGCGGCAGGCCTGAGTGCGGGCGCCATGGGAGCGCCGGCCGGACCGGCGGCGAAAGAGGGATATACGCTCGGGCCGGGAGACACCATCGATATCCTGGTCGTCGGGGATCAGGATCTGTCCCGGGCGGTGACGATCAAGCCCGAAGGCACCATCGACCTCCCACTCGTGGGAGAAGTGACGGCGGCGGGGAAGACACCCTCGCAGCTCGCGGCCGACCTGACCACGCGCTATTCACGGTACCTGATCGCCCCGTCGATCACCGTGGCCGTCCGGGAATTTCGCGTGGACCGCATCTACGTCCTGGGGCAGGTGAACCGGCCTGGGGAATTCCAGATCCGGCCCGGCGTCGGCGCGCTCGAACTCCTGGCCAGCGCCGGCGGACCGACCGACCGCGCGGACCTGGCCAAAGCCACCATCATTCGGGGGAAGACGGAAACGATCGACCTCGACCTCCACGAGGCAATCGCCAAGAGCAAGAGCCCCGACGTCAAACTGGAACCGGGGGACGTCCTCTTCGTGCCCGCGGCCGACAAGCGAATCGTCATCCTCGGGCAGGTCAACCGCCCGGGCGCGTATGATTTCCTGGAAGGTCAGCGCGTGTCCAATCTCCTGGCCGGGGCCGGGGGCGTCACCCCCCAGGCGGCGCCGCGGCGGGCGTTCATCGTGCGGGGCGGCGAACAGATCCCCGTCGACGTCGAGAAGGTCCTCACCGGAGACACCGAGGCCAACATGCCCCTTGAGGCGGGCGACATGATGGTCGTCCCGGAGTCTCAGGATCGGATCGCCGTGCTGGGCGCGGTCAACAGACCCGGCACGTACCCCTATGATCAGGTCAAACCAATGAAGCTGATCGACGCGATCGGCCTGGCCGGCGGGCAGCAACCCGAACTTGGCGATCTCAGCCAGGTCGGGATCGTGCGGCTCGTGGGGGGGAAGACCAAGACGATCGCCGCCAATCTCACCAAGGCGTTGAGCGGCAAGGATATGAGTCAAAACCTGCCGCTGCAGCCGGGGGACGTCGTGTACGTTCCAGAGAAAGGGATGACCCTGAACAAAGCGGCGCAGTTCTTCAACGTCCTGAGCTTCGTCAAGTATATCTTCGGCATCTTATAACGGTGACAATCGTGTGGAGGCTGGGCCATGAATAACCTGACGTTTGCCGGTTCCCCCTTGACGGGCGCCTGGCCGGAGCAATGCCCGCTCGGCCACAGGCTCGAGTGGGTGACGCTCGATGGTCAGACCTGGCTCATGTGCGAAGAGTGGAACTGCCGGTTCGGCAAGCAACCGGGGCCGACGCGCGAGGAATATCTCGCCGCATTCGGCGAGGCCGCCGCCGCGGCGGATCGCGAGAGGGACGGCCGGAAGGCGCTCAGCCTGCGGGATGAGCGGGAGGAGAAATCCCTCGGAGCCCGCGGGCTGTGGCTCCGGCAGAGCCCTCCGGGCCCCCGATACGGATCCGCCGCCGGTCCCGTGCCCCCGAACGGATTCGGCTCCCCCCGGCCGGCCCGCCGCGCCTTCGGCGTGCTCCGGAGGCGGGCGTGGATCATGGTCCTGGCCGCGGTCCTGGCGGCGGGCGGAGTCGTGGCTCAACAGGCCGGCCAGGCTCCTCAATACCGGGCCGAGGTCAGCCTGATGGTCCGGCCTCAGCTGCTCATCGCCCCTGCCGCCTCCGGCGACCCGGGCCTGTCCACGGTCCAAAGCGCGTACCGCGAGACCATTCTGAACAATATCATGCATCTTCTCAGGAGCCGGACGCTGCTCGATCGCGTGGCGGGGCAGGTTCAAGCCTCAGACCCTGAGACGCTCTCCCGGCGCATCGGAACCAGGGCCATCCCCGGCACCGACTTCATCATCCTCAGCGCCGCGGACGGGCAGCCGGACCGGGCCGCGCTGATCGCCAACGGCATGGCGCTGGGACTGGTCGATTTCTATTCCGAACTGAACCGCGCCGAAGCCGCCAGCGCCCGGAAGTTCATCGAGTCACAGCTCGCGCTTGCCCAGGACCGGCTCGGCTCGGCGGAGCAGACCTTATCCGAATTTCAGTCTCAAACGGGGGCGATCGCGCTGCCGGAAGAGATGTCGCACACCGGCCAGCGGATCCTCGACCTGCAGGCCGCGTACGACGCCGCGATGCTGGATGCCTCGAGCGCGGACTCGCGCGTCGCCGCCATCCGGTCGCACCTCGCCGCTCAGCACGACGGACGGTTCGCCTCGGTCTCGATCGCCACCAATCCGGTGGTCGCCCAGATCCGCGACCACCTCACGGGATTGGAGCTCGAACTGGCCAAGCTCCGTCAGATGTACACGGACGAGCATCCCAAGGTCAAGATGCTGCTGGGCAGAATCGCCGATGATCGGAAGCGCCTGAACGCGGAAGCCGCCAAGGTCGTCAACGACACCTCGCAGGCGGCCAGCCCCATTCGCGAGCAATTTGTCCGCGAGATGGTCAACGGCGAAGTGGACGCGGATACCGCCCGGGCCAGGGCGGCCGGGATCACCCCAATCCTCTCGCGGCTGCAGGCCAGGCTGAGCGCCGTGTCCAAGAACGACCTGGCGCTGCTGCGGCTCCAGCGCGACGTGCGGGTCGACGAGCAGCTCTTTACAGCGCTCGCCTCGCTGCGTCAGGATGCCCTGATCCGGGAGAGCAAAGCCGCCTCATCCGGTCAGACCGCCATTGTGGTCGTCGATCAGGCGACGCCGCCCGGCAGGCCGGTCCCCACCCGCCTCCCCGCGAAGGCGACCTTCGCCGGGCTTCTGGGGCTGCTCGGCGGCGCGGCGCTGGCCCTCGGCGTCGACCTCTTCGAGCACCGCGCGCGGTCACGGCCCCGGGCCGCGGCCGCCGGGCTCTTCTGGGGGCCGGCGCTGCCCCAGGCGGAGGAAGCGTACGGCGTGTCCGGGCTCTTGTCACAGGCGGAGGGCGGCTACGGCGTGCCGGTGCTGACCGCGACCCCCATGACGAAGCACGGCCAGAGCCACAGCGCCCTGCCCCCAGCGCCGGGGACCGCATCCGCACGGGTGCTCTCCATTATTCTCGCGGTGTTGATGCTGGGGATGACCGCAGGCGTCTATACCGCGGTCGCGACCATGCCGGGCATCACCGCCGGCGGGGAGCGCTGGATGGAGCAGCACCCCCAGGCCGCGGCGTTCTTGACGGCGGTGGCGGGAACGCTGAACGGCGCGGTGCGGGACGTGGCGGAATCGCTGAGGACTGCAGGCCGGGAGATGGTGCAGCAACTTTCCGGAACAGTCGTGAGCCTGGTCCAGCAGGTGGTGAAGATCGCCGGCACACCCGCCGGCGTGGCTCACTTCGGGTAGGCGCCGCTGCTAGGCCTGGATCAGACCCGAGCGGATGGCGTAGCGAACGAGCCCGGCCGTGTCGTGGATGCCGAGCTTGGTCATCAACCGGGTCCGGTGCGAGTCGGCGGTCTTCACGCTGATCCCAAGCTGCTGCGCGACTTCCTTCGTCGTCTTTCCCTCCGCGACCAGCTGCAGCACCTGCCGCTCCCGCGCCGTCAGCTGTCCGGAGGACGTCTCGCCCCGGCCCAGATACGATTGGACGATGGCGCGCGACACGCCCGGGCTGAGGTAAAATCCGCCCTGCATGACTTCCTGGATCGCGTTCACCAAATTTGTGGCGCTCTGGGTCTTGAGCACGTATCCCCGGACTCCCGCCTGCAGGGCCTTGATGATGTACGGCTCCTCCGAGTACATCGTCAACAGAATCGACCGCGTCTGCGGCGAAACCTGGGCGATCTCCTCGGCCGCATCCGGTCCGTCCATGACCGGCATGGCGAGGTCGAGGATCGCGACGTCCGGACGGCACTCCTGGGCCAGCCGCACCGCCTCCCGGCCGTCGCTCGCCTCGGCGACCACGTCGAATCCTTCGCGCTCCAGGAGCCCCTTCAGCCCCTCGCGGAAGATCGCATGGTCGTCGGCAACAATGACCCGACGCGGCCCGGCCGCACCGGCCATCCGCGGCGCGATATCGACCGTTTCGCGCATCTCCTCTGGAACCATTTGCGCATCCTCCGAAGGCTCGACCACGTGTACGGCACCTGGGGCGCCGCGCCGACCGCGATGTGCGGTTGATCTCGCCATTGTCACAACGAACTCCCTGGCATCATCCTAACGGTAGATGACCATTCGGGTACGGCCAATCAGGTGTATGCCTCATTCTATCGATGGGGAGTTAATGAGGCTCAGGGAAATCCCCCTAGTATTTAACCAGGTAAAACATCAGCGCCGCCTGAGGGTATCGTGCCTGGTGCGTGGATGGCCCCAGGCGGCCCCCGTAAAGACGCGCAAATACTAGGGGTAGATTAGGGGTGGATACTGAAAGGGCGAGAGAACGCGGCGAACTGCCGGGCTCCTGGGGCGAGGCCGAGCCGGTAGACGAAGCGCATCCGGTATCTCCCGGCGCCTACCGCGGGCTTCCCGGTGGGCGGCAACCCCATCCGGAGGTGGATGCTGAATGGGTTGATCGCCACAACCCGGCCCCGCCCGGGGCCGATGGCCACGACCATGGAGACCCGCCTCAGGGCGCAGCCGGGGACCGTGCGCCAGGCGTCCGCATCCGACCGCTCGAGGAAGACAATGGAGCAGTCGGTCTTCTCATCTTCGGTGTACAACGTGCGCTCCAAGCCGTTTGCGATCACGGCCCGGATCACATCGCCTTGCGCGAATGCGGGCGCGCTCGGAACGACGCTGACCTCCCCGGAGTGGACGTTCATGGGCGTTCCGAGATCGGCCGCGCCCCCAACGGGCGCCGGGGAAGATCCGGGCGCCCCCTGGGGCGGGAGCTGCTGGAGCACGGCCGGCGGGGGTCCGCCCTGCCCGCCTACCGCCGGCCGGCAGGCTGCGGTGACACCGAGGCTCAGGCTGAGCGCGAGCACCGTCAGCGCGCGCATTAAGGCAACTCCTCCCAGCGGGCCACCCAGGCGATCACCGGTGCGCCCGGCGGCGGGGCGAGGAGCCCCGGTGTTCCCAACACCGCGGGATCGTAGCGGATCACGACCGAGGCGCCGGCGTTGTTGACGCTGAATCCCGAGCCCCCCGCCAGCAGACTCCCCACGATGTCGACACGCGCATCACCCGTGGCCTCAAATGCCTGGGAGTAGACGAGGCCGTGGACGCGCAGGGTGGCGCCGGGGGAGACGAGCAGTTCCCCTTTGTCCAGCGTGACGAGCCCGGGGAGCGTGCGCGTCGCGGCGGAGTGCGTCACCTCGAGCGACGACCCCTTGGCGAGCCGGACCGTCCCTTCGGTAATGAGCGCGCCGCCGTCGATCTGCAGCCGCCGCCCCTCGTCCAGGGTCATGCCGCCCGCGACGTAGACGATCCCCTGCAGGGCCTCGGAGCCACTTGGGCGATTCAGGTAGCCGAGCAGCAGGTCCCATTCCCGCACCGAGTAGAGGCTGTCGTGCTTGCGGGCGAGGCCATCATCTCCGAGGAACTTCCCGGCGGCCGCATTGGTGCCGGCGTTGCCCGTGTTGCCCGCGGCCCGGCGCCGATAGAAGCCGCCGTCCACCTCCGGCACCGCAGGCAGCGGCCCGGGCGTCTGCACGATCCGCTCGATGTTGACCCCCAACGCGCGCAGCTCCTCGGCGCTCAGCGGCTGGCTGCCCCGATCCAGCCTCACCGAAGCGCCGCGGCCCAGCCAGACGCGGACCGGACCAGGATCGGGAGGCACGGTCGACGCCTGGGCCTCGGGAAGCGCATCGACCGGGCCCGATCCCGCCCGGAACGGCACGGACGGATTGTTAATGGCCACGTCGGGTCCGGCGAGCCAGAGCCCTCGGCCGGCCGCGACCTGAATCCACGGGGCGTCGACGCCGCCGTAGGGAAGAATGACCGTGGCCGCCGGCGGGTGCTCGAGGCGGACGACGCTCGCCCCATACAGGGCCGCAAGCTGCGCAGGCGAATCCACATAAACACGCGCGCGAAGGCGGCGCACGATCCCGCCAACCTCGCCGGCGCTGGTCACCACGACGGCCCCGTCGAGATCATCCACGAGCGCCAGGGTGAATTGACCTTCGAACGACCCGACGTGGATGGTCTCCGCATACTCCTCGGTCCGCCACGTCCGCCCGGGCACCGGGGCATCCGGCGCCTCCCCTTCCAGGATCGACAAGGCCCGATGGACCCCCGCGTCCGCCACCGCCAGCGCCGCCGCGGATCGGTAGCGCGCCCCGGCCCGGGTGAGCTGCTGATTCATCAACCAGACGAATGACGAAGACCACGCAGCGATCGCCAGGAGCACGATCAGGACGACCAACAGCGCGGTCCCATCGCACTCGCACAGCGCACGGCGTTTGATGCGTGTGGGCATCACACGTTCCTCGAGGCCGCCACCACCCGGGCGTCCTCCCCTCGATGAGGAACTCGTTCTCGGAGCGGATGAAGCGAACTCTAGTATACCAATCTGCGCCGGATATCGGCCCAGGCGTTTGGAAACACTGCGTTTCTCCCTACGTATCCGCCGGCCACCGCGTTCCTTCCTCGGTTCCACGCAATAGCGTACATCAGTTCGGCGATCATATGTACACATTCAAGCGAACGATTCACTTTTATGAAAGATTCTGTAAGGATTGATGGGGAGAATACCTTACAAAGATACAGACAATATCCCTAGATATGATTAGCCAGTCCGACGACCCTTCGTAGTCATGAGAATACCGGCGGCTACCCACGTGACATAGATCGTCGCGTTTGGCGACCGCAGCACGGGTGAAGAGAGGATAAGGAGGTGGGGCGGCGCGTCCGACGCCGGGGCAGGGAAGCGAACGAATCGCATAATCTTGGGGGGGGAAGAAAAGATGAAGGTCTTCAGACGGTTGGTCCTGTTTCCGGCTTTGATCGTCGCCCTGGTGCTCGCAGGCCTGCCCTACCCGTTCTCCACACTCCACCTTACGGCCCAGAGCGCGGGAGACATCCCCGCTGCGCTGACAGTCTTGAACCTCGCGCCGGCAGGGCTGTCGGCCGCGCCACAACTCTCAGCCCTGGAGCTGCAGGCGATCCGGGATCGCATTCTCCAGATTCACAATCGAATGGCCGCCCAGGAGCGGCAGGCCTCCGACGGGCCGGGTGGAATCCCGCGCGTCGCCGGCCCCGAGACGGTGGTGCGCAGGACCGGTTCTGTGACACCACCGGCCGCGCCCCAGGCGCCGGCGGTGAGAAGCCTCCCCGGTGCCGCCTCCGGGCTTCTCACACAATCGTTCGTCGGGGTGGAGAACCAAATCGATTTCGGCCGCGACCATAGAGACCCCTTCGCATCGGACACCGGGGGCTGCGGCGCGCCGTCGGACGTCGCCGAGCTCGTGGGCGCCAGCAACGGCCTGGCGGCCTTTGCCGCCGGGAACTGTTCGCACGTGGAGGCCTCCCAAACGGGTGGCGCGACCTGGGACCCCAACCTGGTAACCCCCGGGCCCCCCCCTACAACGACAGTCTGCTGCGACCACGACGTCATCTACGACGATTCCACGCGGGTCGTCTTCCACACCGATCTCTACACGAACGGGTCCGGGACCCAAACCGCGATAGGGATCGACGTGTATCGTTTCATGTGGAACCAGAGCATGCCGTCGTGTACCTATTTCATCGGGCCCTTCGCCGGCATGCTCGATTTCCCCCACGTCGGACTGACCAAGAGTGCCCTCTTCATCTCCATCAACTTTGTCACGGGACCGACCACGCAGTCGGCGGTGATGCTGCGATACCCGAAAACCGCAGTCGCCAACTGCACAGCGGGTGTCACCGCCCAGCAATTCCTCTGGCCCAGCACCAACGACGGCCAGAGAGTGTGGGTCCCCAGCAAGGGGACGAACAACAAGCACACCATGCTGTGGGCGCACCGGATAGACAACTACACGCTGCGGATCTTCAAGTGGGATGACTCCCTCTCCGCGCCGAACAACTTCATCCGGCCGATTTCGTTCACTTCGTCTGCCGCGCCGGACGCCACGCACTGCGGCGGCGGATTAAACAACACCGGCTACATCACGGCCACCCAAACGTCGCTCGTCGGCTTCAACTTCGTGGGCGCCGTCACCGACGATAAGGTCTACTTCTACTGGCAGGCGGGGCCCGCGGCGGCCCCCATGACCCTGCCGCATATCGACGGGGCGGTGTTCGGCCTGCAGGGGACCGCCGACGTCCCATTCCTCTATTCCCAGACGCCCCTCGCGCAGCCCCATATCTACAGCACCGCGTACTGCATTGGGTATCCCGCGGTGACCGCCAACAAACTGGGGGATATCGGGATGGTGCTGGCGTTCGGCGGCAAGGCGGGGGGTGGGGGCCTGCCGGTCCGGCCGGCCGTGGGCGTGTCCGACGAGTTCAGCCCGGGGACGGGGCAGTTCGGGCCGAGCGACCTGGCCGCCGTCCCATCGTCTCTCGATTCGAGTACCGGCGCCGAACGGAACCCGGCTGCCGACGACCGCTACGGCGACTACTTGTCGACTCAACCGGAAGAGCCGTGCGAGAAGTTTTTTGTTGGGACGGGGTACTTCATCGACATCACCGGTGCCGTCAATCAACGGGTGTTCGAGTTTGGACGTCACAAGAACCGCCGGTGCTACGACGATTTCGCGACGTTCTTCGGCACTACGGAGTGACGGAGCGCAGTCGTGAGTGTTCCCGGAGCGGCCCTGCCCTCAAGGGCAGGGCCGCTCCGCTTTACCAGGAGTCGGTCCATCTCCGGCAGAATACCGGCCCGAGGGAGCGGGATGAATCGCCATCGGGCCTCAGAGACGGGCATGACGATCATCGAAGTGCTCATTGCCCTGGTGGTGTTCGCGGTCGTCGCCCTCGTCGTCTTCGCGGCGTTCGCACTCGGCCTTCGGGCCACGGCGCTGGCCGGCAACATGCAGACGGCCACAAGCCTCGCCGAGGAGGCGCTCGCCCGGCTCGCGGCGTCGCCCTGCGGGTCCTCCTTCGAATCCGCGCTCCCGCCCCTGTCCGGCCGGCCCGACCTGGCGCGCTTCCAGCGCGACGTGCGCGCCGACCGGGGTCCCGAGATGGATCTGTGGGCGCTGACGGTCACGGTCTCGTGGACGCAGGAGCAGGCCGCCCGCAGCGTGACCCTCACGACCGTCCGGCAGGTTTCGGCCGCCTGCGCGGCCGTCGGACAATGAGACCCGAGCGGCACCACGGCCTGACCCTGATCGAGATCATGGTCGCGCTGGCGCTGGGGTCGGTCGTCGTGACGCTGGTCGGCTCGCTGTTCGTGGCGAGTCTCTCCGCCCAGCGCCGCGGCGTCAATCTTCGTGACGCGCAGGACCACGCCAGGGGGCTCGTGGACCTGATCGCCCGCGACGTCCGCAGCGCCGGCCGGACTCCCGGCGTGAGGGTAGGACCCCGGTTCGCCCTCGACCAGGGGGAGCCGCTGCTCTCCTTCCTCTCGGAGACGCCGGCGCCGTATCGGACCGGTCCCGCGTGGATCGCGTACGTCTTCCTGCCGGAGCGGGGTGAGGTCCTGCAGCAGGTCGTGGCGCCCGATTCCCGGGGGGGAGTGACGGTAGAGGATTCCCGGGTGGTGGCCACCGGCGTCGTCAGGGTCGTGGTCGAGCAGGTCGCCAATGGCGTTTCGGTCGAGGCCGAGGTGCGCCGGGGCCACGAGACCGCCGAGGCGCGAACCGTGGCCACACCGAGAAATCCTTGAGCTCGAGACATGGTGCCGGGGGACGGAGTTGAACCGCCGACACGGGGATTTTCAGTCCCCTGCTCTACCACCTGAGCTACCCCGGCCCGGTGAGTCGGGTTAGAGTATAGCCGAGCCTCTGCGCACGGGCAAGGGCGGGGCGGCGCGCGGGCCGCCCGCGGCGGGCTCAGGCGCTCAACGCCACACGTCTTGGATCGAGGCCGCCCCGGCGCCGCCACCGAGCGGCGCGAGCCCCCAGTTGTCCGTGACCGTCCGGCAGAAACTGTAGTGGGTGTAGCGGGTGTGCGACACGACACCCCGCCGCGCCCCGCGCCCCCACCAGGACGCGAAGACCCGATTGTCGCCGTCCCCGTCGTCCTCGTCGTAGCAGAAGAAGAACGCGGGGTACCGCCCCTCCCGATCCGGCCGCGAAAACCAGCGGGAGGCGGCGAGCGTGTCGAGGAGCGCGGTGAGGTTCCGGTCGGCGACGGCGGGGGGGCCGTCGTGCATGCTGTTCTCATCGTCCCACCCGACGTAGACGAGCGCGGGGGTAGGCAGCGCGCCCGCGAGGTCGCGCCGAAAGGCGTCCAATCCGCGCCGCACCGCGGCCACGGGCGCGCGCAGGTCGGCAAACGGGTTGTGCCTTTGCGGGATCTCACCCGCCAGATGGTACACATAGGTCGGAATCGGCGGGGCCTGCGCGGCCGCCTCGCTCGCGACGGACGGATGGAATGTGTCGACCGTCTCCCCGACGCCCCACGTGGCGCCGGAGATCATCGCCCGGTAGTTGGGACCGGAGGGGTGCGAGACGGCGGTGTACCGCGCGAGGACCGTCCCCTCGCGCGCCAGCCGCCGGTGCGAGGGCAGACCCGCGACCTGAGCGAACCCGTGGTTCTCGAACACGCCGAACACGAGGCTGCTCCACCACCGGGAGCGCGCGGGGGCGCGTCCGGCCCTGCCGAGCGTCGCGGCCGCGGCCGCCGCGGCGATCGCCCACCGCACGAACGCGCGCCGGTCCACAGGTTGACCGGCCCTGTGCAGCCGGCGTTCGCGCGCGGCGTGATGGACGGACCCGAGGAACGCTTTCATGCGATGTGGGGATGCCCCCGTCGAACTCTCCTGCTGGCCTTGATTTGGCGGGAGCGACGGGATTTGAACCCGCGATCTCCTGCGTGACAGGCAGGTGTGTTAAACCAGGCTACACCACGCCCCCCGCGACGGCGGCACTCCCGCCACATCGTCAGTCTACGGCCCGATCCTTACCGTGTCAAGGAAACGTCGACGCCGCCGGACTCCGGCGGCGCTGCGGCGCGTGCGAACTGCACGGGCGGGGATCGGGATCAGACCATCGCGCTTACGAGATCGGCACCTTGACGCGCGCCGGGGAGGTGGGCCCCTGGGAGAGCAACCCCGTGATCTTGTCGAAGAGGCCGGCGACGGCGGTCCCGTCCTCCGGGAACGTCACAACGGCGGCCGAGATCATCAGACGCTTCACGCCGAGCAGCTGGGCGGCGACCGCATCCTCTTCCAGTCTCCGGGTCAACCGCTGCAAAATATCGACGGCGTCCATCTTGGCCACCCGCGGGAGGAGGATCGCGAACCGTCCGGCCCCGTCGTGCGCGATCACGTCGATTCGCCGCACGCAGGTCTGGATCAGCTTGATGGCCCGGCGCAGGGCCAGATCCTTGTCGCTCTCCCCGACCAGAGTGTCGTCGATGTAGTCTTCCAGCTGAACCTCCGCGAACGAGAACACGAGCAGCAGCCCCGAACACCGCCGGATCTCGTCGGCGACCAGCTTCTGCAGCCCGCCCCAGGGAAAGAGCGACCGCGAGGGATCGACGCCGACCATCCGCTGGACTTCCTCGTGCAGCCGCGCCGCCTCGAGCGCCGAGACCCCTTGCGCGGCCAGACCGCGGACACGCCGCAGCACCGGCTCGGCGAACGACTCCGGCACGCCGCCGAGCCCGCACAGCCAGCCGCGCAGGCTCCCGGCGCGAATCAACGGGACGCTCGCCACGAGCCCCTCCTGGCCGCCGCCGATCGGCGACCGGTGCGTCACCACTTCTCCACCCGTCGCGCCGGCGGGCAGCGCGGGCAGCAGCATGCTGGCCGGCCCGTGCTCGCCCTCCGCCCATTCGAATCCCCGGCTGGTCGCGATGCGCGGCGTCTCGTCCTCTCCGATCACATAGGCCGCTCCCTTGGCGAGGCCCGTCGTCTCCATGAAGACTTGAAGGAGGATCTCCAGGACGCCGTCCACCCGCAGTTCCCCGGAGAGGCGGCTGGCGAGCTCGTTGTAGAACCGCAGCTCACGCAGCTGCTCCTCGAGCAGCCCGGTCGCTTCCTGGAGGCGCTGATCCAGCAGTTCCGTCCACCGCGCCCGCTCCGCGGCGATCCGGTACTCCTGGACGAGCATGCCGAGGAACAGAGCCATGAAGAAGCCGCCCGCGATAATGACGCCGAGCCGGAACCCCGCGGTCTCCAGGGTGGCCCCCTGGCCCGACCGCGTCCACAGGAGGACGATCATCCCCGCCATGGCGAGGGAGGCGGCGATCGCCTGGCGGAGGTTGAGCCGCGCCGCGGCCTCGAGGATCGTCAGATAGTACAGGTAAATGAACGGGCTGCTGAGGCTGCCCGAGATGATCACCACCAGCGTGACCACGAGGATATCGAGGGCGATGATCAGGTCGGCCTTCCGGAGCACCTTGAACCACCGGGGGCCGAGCGCCAGCAGGAGCACGTAGACCCCGACCAACGCAACGGTGGTGTGGACGGTCGGATGGTTGATCGGGATGATCCCAAGCGAGAGCGCCAGGATCAACGTCAAGAGGATCATGACCCGCACGAGGCTGATCCATTCCTCGGCGGTGCGGGCTCCGAGGCGCCTGAGGGGGGTCGGCAGCTTCTCGTCTACCGGGGCGGTCGGGGCGGTCAGGGCGGTCACGGGACCTCCTCACCGGGAATGGCGGACATTCTCCGGCCAGGGCTTTTTGGGACCGGCGCACCGGCCCAAGCCCAAAGCATTAAGTTGTGTACCCCATAAGGGGGCGGGACAGGACACCGCCGCGGAGGCGCCGTCCGCTCGCCTTCAGGCGACGGGCAGCCCCAGCGGGTAGCCGCCGGCCTCCAGCACGCGCTCCGCGATCGAGCGCCGGAGGGCCGGCGTGTTCGAGGACGTGTCCTCGAGCAGACCGCCGATGCCGGCCAGGTCCCGCGCCAGCTGCGGGCCGTCTTCGACCGCGGTCAGGACCTCGAACGCGAGGGGCCGCAGGCGTCCCGCCACCTCCCCGACCGCGGCCAGCGCGAGATCGGCCATCAGGCCGCCTCCGCCGGAGCCGGCGTCCAGCTCCGCTCGAAGGACCCCGGATTCGGCGGCAAACAGCTCGATCATCTGGTCGCTCAGCGCGGCGAGGACTTCCTGGTGCTCCTCCAGGTCGGGCCCGAGGCGGTCGACGGCCCGGCCCAGGCACGCCAGTGTGGCCGTCCGGGCCCGCGCGAGGCGATCCGATGCCGGGGCATCCGAGCCGCCCCCGGCCCGGCCGAGGCCCTCGGCGGCGGACTTCGCGGCGTCGAGCAGGGGGAGGCGGCCCCGGGCGGCGCGCCGCAGCACCTGGCCGGCGATGACCAGCCGGTTGATCTCGTTCGTTCCCTCGTACAGGCGGTTGATGCGGGCGTCCCGGTACGCCCGGGCGGCCGGGTAGTCCTCGATGAACCCGTAGCCGCCGTAGATCTGCACCATCTCGTCCACGACGAAATCGAGCATCTCCGACCCGAAGACCTTGTTGATCGCGCATTCGGGCGCGTACTCCTCGAGGGCCCGCGCGGCTTCCGCTCCTCCGCGGTCGCCCGTGAGGTCGATCCCTCCGAGCGCCCGGTCGAGGAGGCCGGCGGTCCGGTAGACCATGCTCTCGGCGAGGTAGAGGCGGATCGCCATCCGGGCGACCTTCTGGCGGATCAACCCGAACGAGGCGATCGGCCGCCCAAACTGGCGCCGCTCACGCGCGTAGGCGACCGCGTCGCGCAGGGCGCGCTTGGCGGCGCCCACGCACCCCGCGCCGAGCTTCAGCCGGCCCACGTTGAGGATGTTGAGCGCGACGACGTGCCCCCGCCCGGGCTCGCCGATGACGTTTTCGCGCGGCACCCGCACGTTGTCGAGGAAGAGCGAGGTGGTGGACGATCCCCGGAGGCCCAGCTTGTGCTCCTCCGGGCCCACCGTGAATCCCGGCGTCGCGCGGTCGACGATGAAGCAGGTGAGCTTCCCCTCGACCTTCGCGTACAGCACGTAGACGTCGGCGATCCCGCCGTTGGTGATGAACTGCTTGCTGCCCGTCAGCCGGTAGCTCCCGTCCGGGTCCCGCACGGCGGCGGTGCGGAGCGACAGCGCGTCCGAGCCCGCCGTGGCCTCGGTCAGCGCGTAGGCCCCGATCCACTCCCCGGTCACCATCCGGGGGAGGTAGCGCGTCCGCTGAGCGCGCACGCCGAAGAAGACGATCGGCAGCATCCCGATCGTCACATGCGCGCCCACGCTGGACGAGACCGACCCGCGGGAGATCGTTTCCGCCAGGAGCACGCCGGTCACCGGGTCGGGGCCCAGCCCCCCGTATTCGGGCGGCACCTCCGCCGCAAACACGCCGAGAGCGCCGAGCCCGGCGAGGACCCCGCGCATCAGCGGCAGGTCCTTCTCCTCCAGCCGCGCATCGAGGGGCGCGACCTCCTTGGCGAGGAACGCCCGGACCGTCCGCGCGATCAGGCGGTGCTCATCGGACAGCCGCTCCGGGGTCAAGACCTGCGAAGGCTGGGCCGGCGCGATGATCCACCGCCCGCCCTCCGCCCGTTCCCCGGTCGCCATGCGCCGCGCCTCCGAGCGCTACGACGAAGGCGGCGGCGGGTACGTGTACCACCCCCGGCCGGTCTTGCGCCCGTAGTCCCCGCGCTCGTACCGCTCCACGATGCTGCGGGCGGGCCGCTGCGCGGGGTCCCCGGTCTCCCCAAACCGCTGCATGCGGACGTGGTAGGCGATGTCGATGCCGTTCATGTCCATCAGCTCGAACGGCCCCATCGGATGGCGCAGCCCCTTCTTGACCGCCACGTCGATGTCCTCGAACGAGGCGATCCCCGCCTCGTAGAGGCGCACCGCCTCGTCCATGATCGCGGCCAGGATCCGGTTGACGACGAACCCCGAGATCTCGCGCCGCAGCAGAACCGGCGTCCGGCCCATTTGCCGCGCCAGCCCCATCGCCGCCGCGGCGGTCGCCTCGCCGGTCTCGGGGTGCATGACGACCTCGACGAGCTCCATCACCAGCGGGGGATTGAAGAAGTGCATGTTGCAGACCTGTCCGGGCCGCGCGGTGGCCGCCGCCAGGAGCGAGCTGCGGATCGTGCTCGAGTTGGTCGCCAGGATCGCCGGCGCCGGGGCGATCCGGTCCAGCCGGGTGAAGAGGGCGCGCTTGTCGTCGAGCCGCTCGATCACGGCCTCGATGACGAACTCGGCGTCCCGCGCCCCGTCCTCCAGGCTGGTCGTCCAGCGCAGCCGGCCGAGGGCGCGCTCGGCGTCCGCCTCCGTGAGCCGTCCGCGCTGCACCCACCGCGCCATGTGGGCGCGGTTGCTGGATTGCGCGCGCTCGAGCGCCTCCGCGCTCACATCCACCACCGCGGTGGCGCAGCCGGCCAGCGCGCCCAGCATCGCGATCTGGTGCCCCATCGTCCCGGCGCCCACCACGCACAGCCGCCGCACCGCCTCAGGCTCCATGGTCCCACCCCGCCGCCGATCTCATCCCGCGCGCGTCCCCTACCGGGCCGTCGCGCCCCCATCGACCACCAGCACCTGCCCGGTGACGAAATCGCTGGCGGCGCTCGCCAGAAACACCGCCGCCCCCTTCAGGTCGTCCTCGCCGCCCAGGCGGCCCATGGGGATGGTGCCGAGAATGGCCTCCCCCCGATGCTCGATCAGCCACTGCGTCATCTTGCTGGGGAAGAACCCGGGCGCGATGGCGTTCACGGTGATCCGGTGCCGCGCCCACTTCACCGCCAGATCCCGCGTGAAGGCGATCACCGCCCCCTTGCTGGCGCTGTACCCGATCGCGTCCAGCACCTCCGCGTCCGTGCCGGCGAGGCCCGCCACGCTCGCGATATTGATGATCTTGCCCCCCCGCCCGGTGTCGATCATGCGGCGGCCCACCGCCCGGCTCATCAGCATGGTCCCGGTGACGTTCGTCTCGAGCACCTTGTGCCACGCATCGAGCGGCATCTCGAGGACCGGCGCTCCCCAGGTCGCTCCCGCGTTATTGATGAGGATGTCCACCCGGCCGTATTCGCCGAGCGTCCGGGCCACGGATGCCTCGACCTCCTCGGCCCGGGCCACGTCGCAGGCCGCCGCGAGCGCCCGGATCCCGCGGTCCCGGAGGCGCGCGGCCGCGGCGTCCAGTTCCCCGGTCTTGCGCGCGGTCAGCGCGAGCGAGGCGCCCGCCTCGCCGAGCGCCTCCGCCATCTGGAAGCCCAGCCCCCGGGAGCCGCCGGTGACGATCGCGACTTTGCCCGTGAGGTCAAACAGGTCGCGGACGTGCATGGGTCGCCTGGGCCCGGCGCAGCCGGCGCGTCAGCCGCGCCCGACCCGCGCCTCGATCGCTTCGGCCGCCCGCTGGGCGGCCGCGAGCACGCGCTTGAGGGGAACGCCGTGGCGCTCCGCGAGCGCGCGGCAGGCGTCGAACTCCGGCGCCATGTTCAGGACGCCCGACCGGTCTTCGGCGATCTTGACCGCAACGACGCCGTACTCGGTCTCGACCTCCACGCGCCGCCGGCGGGCGGCCAGGCGGGAGACCTCGTAGACGCGCACCCCGAGGGTCGTCGTCTCGGCGAGGAGGATGCCGTAGAGCGCCCGCACGCGGTCCGGGGGAGCGAGGACGCGCAGCAGATGGCCGGGGCGGCCCTTCTTCATCACGGCCGGAATCGTCATGACGTCCAGCGCGCCGGCGTCGAGCAGCCGCGCCGTCACGTGCGGATAGAGCTGCGGGTTCATGTCGTCGATGGACGTCTCCAGCACCGCGAGCCGCTCGGCCCGCTCCTCGTCGGACGGCGCGGCGGCGCCGGCGCGGGGATCAAGGACGTCGGGGTCTCCCAGCGCCTCGCCGACAAACACCCTGAGGACGTTGGCCCGGGGCGGGTCGGCCGCGCCCGCGCCGGTCCCGATCCGCTCGAGGCGCATCAAGGGCAGGGCGCCCCAGCGGGTCACGAGCGAGGACAGGAGCACCGCTCCCGTGGGCGTGAGCAGCTCGCCCTCGACCTCGCCGGCGTACACCGGCATCCCGGCGATCAGGGCCGAGGTCGCCGGCGCCGGCACCGGGACGGTGCCGTGCCCGGTCTCGGCCCAGCCCCGCCCGAGGTTCACCGGAGAGGCGATCAGCCGGTCCAGGTTGAGGGCCCGGACGCCGGCGAGCACACCCACGATGTCGACCAGCGTGTCTACGCCGCCCAGTTCGTGCAGATGCACCTCCTCGATCGGCGTGGCGTGGATCTCCGCCTCGGCGGCGGCGAGCCGCCGCAGCACCCCGGCGGCGCTGTCGCGGAGGGCCGGCTCGAGGGAGGCGTCGGCGAGCACACGCGCGAGGACGGGGTAGCGCCGGGAACGGGGGGGCTCGGTTTCCTGGACTTCAACACGCACGGCGGGGACGCTCTGCCGGTGCACGCGGCCGACCGCAATGCGGACGGGAACGCCCAGACGCCCGATCAGGTCGCGCAGCGCGGCTTCGGTCCAGCCCGCCCCCAGGAGCGCGCCCAGCAGCATGTCGCCGCTGGCCCCGCTGGCGCAGTCAAGGTAGCCGATGCGCATCGTCGTCGCAGAGCGCCGTCTCGCCGGACACTTCCTCCGGGGAACGCCGCGCCTCCGGTCCGGCGTTGATCACCGCGGCCAGGTACCCGGCGCCGAAGCCGTTGTCGATGTTGACGACCGCCACGCCGGGCGCGCAGGCGTTGAGCATGGTCAGGAGCGGCGCGATCCCGCCGAAATGCGCGCCGTAGCCCACGCTGGTCGGCACCCCGATCACCGGCGCGCGGGTGAGCCCGGCCACCACCGCGGGCAGCGCCCCATCCATCCCGGCCACCACGACCAGCGCCCGCGCCCGCTGGAGAAGATCCCGCTGCGCCCCGAGCCGGTGCAGGCCCGCCACCCCGACGTCGTAGGCCCGGGTCACCGACGCCCCCATCGCTTCGGCCGTCCACGCGGCCTCCTCGGCCACGGCGAGGTCCCCCGTGCCGCCGGTCAGGACCCCGACGCTGCCGATCCGGCGCTCGGGCAGCGCGCCGATCACGACCAACGAGGCGCCGGCGACGTGGCGCGCGTCCGGGAATGCGGCCAGCGCCGCCGCGGCCACCTCCGGGCCGGCGCGGGTGAGCAGCACGGGGGCCCCGGCGCCGCGGAGCGTGTCGGCGATCCGAATGATTTGCTCGGCCGTCTTGCCCGGGCAGTACACGGCTTCCGCGGCCCGCCGCCGCAGGAGCCGGTGGGTGTCCACCTTGGCAAACCCCAGGTCCGCGAACGGCAGCCAGCGGAGCGCCGCGAGCGCCGCCTCGATGGTCGTTCGGCCCGCGCGGACATCGCGCAAGAGCCGGTCGAGCGCTTCCTCGTTCACGGGCGGCCCGTCCCGGGCGCCGCGCCCTGCCCCGGTCCCGCCCCTCCGGCATCGCCGGGCACTGCCCCGCCCTGCGCGCGGAGCGCCTCGGCGGCAAGCCGGCCCGAGCGCAGCCCGCGCCGATCCACCTCGACCTCGCGAAATCCGAGGGCCACCAGGGCGGCGGCCACCCGGGGCGCCTCGGCGAGCAGCCGGGGGACCAGGGGCAGCGGCACCTCGATCCGGGCGACCGCGCCGTGATGGCGGACCCTGACCTCCGGGAAGCCGAGCCGGTGGAGCACCCGCTCGCCTTCCTCGATCTGGCGGAGCGCCCCGAGCGTCACCGGGGTTCCGTGCGGGAGCCGGGACGCCAGGCAGGGCGACGCCGGCTTGTCCCACGCCTCCAGACCCCGCGCGCGGGCGAGCACCCGTATCTCCGCTTTGGTCAGCCCGGCCTCGAGCAGCGGCGCCCGCACGGCGAACTCGGCGGCGGCGCGCATCCCCGGCCGGTACTCCCCGCGGTCGTCCGCGTTCGCGCCGTAGGCCACGGCCGGCAGCCCGAGCTCCACCGCCAGGGCCCCGAGGCGTGTGAAGAGCGCGGCCTTGCAGAAATAACACCGCTGCAGGTCGTTCCGCCGGTAGCGCGGATCGTCGAACTCGTCCGTCTCGACGACGACGTGGCGCGCGCCCATGGCCGCGGCGAGCGCCCGCGCGGCCGCCAGTTCATCGCGCGCGAGCGACGGCGACACGGCGGTCGCGCCGACGCAGCGATCCCCGAGGACGTCGGCGGCCGCGGCCAGCAGATACGCGCTGTCGACGCCCCCCGAAAACGCCACCACCACGCCGCGGAGCGCGCGCAACGCCTCCTCCAGCCGGGCGCGCTTGGACTCCAGGGGGAGAGGCTCCGGCGCGGGACCCCGCTCGGGGGCGGGGCCAACCTCGGGCACCACCACGCGCTCGGGCATTTAGAAATCTCCCCAGACCGGCCGCGCGCCCACGGGGACCGGGGCCAGCGGGGGGATGAGCGACCCGTCGCCGCTCCATTCCAGGGCGAAGGGCTTCGAGATCGTCCTGGCGTGAGGCTCGAGGTGGGGAACGAGGGCGGTGGAGACCGCCACCTCCCCGAGCGTCAGGGTGTTGCGGATATACACGATCCGCGCGTCCCCCTCGGCCGGCCGCTGGGTGGTCAGCATCGCGGTGGACACCGCATCCCGATCGGTGAGCAGGATCATCGGGAGGCGCGAGCCCTCCGTGATCGCCGCCGTGATCCCGTTCATGTAGGTCGGCTCGAGGTCGATCTTGTCCACCACCCGCTGGGAGATGAAATCCGCCATGCCCACCCCGGTCGCATTGCCGTGGGTCTCCTCGGTGAGGTCGAGCACCGCGATCCGCCTGACCGTCGGTCCGCCCGTCACATGCGGCGAGAGGTACCGGCCGGTGATGTTGGGATCCATCCCATCCCCGCTGATGTTCTTGCCGATCTCCTGCACGATCAGGACATCGATGTCCCGGACGGGGAGGCTCGCCATCAAGCTCCGGGCGCGGGTCAGCAGACCCGGCTCCCGGTCGACGAAGGCCTCGGCCGGCACCACCGCGATCTCCACCGGCACATCGTAGGCGTCTTCGACGACGGCCACGCCGCACATGATCGGCGTCCGCGCGCGCACGATCTCCCACGCCTCCCGCAGGCGCGGCTCCAGATCCTTGGGGCCGGTCGCGTGGATCGACATCGCCCCGCGCTGCTTCCCGGCGCCGATCACGGCCATCTTGATGAGGCCGCTTTCGAACGGGCCCCGAAAGAGGGTATGCGGCTTCACGCGGCCGATGACGACCACGGCGTCCGCGGCGTGCGCGCGGCGATCCCAGTAGACTCCGGACCCGTCGGCGAGGCGCCCCAGTTCGACCACGTCCATGGACGAGACGACCGGCGCCCCCACCCGCGCCTCGGTCACCCCGAGCGCGGCCAGGACCTCCACCTGCCCCTCCGCGGTGGCGCCGCCGTGGCTCCCCATCCCGGGAAACACGAACGGCCGGGCGCCGTGCCGGCTGAGGGCCTGCACGACGGCGGCCGCGATCCGATCGATCTCGGCGACCCCGCGGCTTCCCACCGCCACGGCCACGGTCCCTCCCTTGGGGATCCGGCGGGCCACCTCGGGCGCGTCGAACTGACGGCGGATCTCCGCGTCCACGTCGCACCGGCCCGGGGTCGCCCACCGCTGGGCCACGCGCACCATCCGGGGGACCTGCACCTCGCGGGGCGCCCGGATCCCCCGCAGGCCGCGCGGAGCCGTTCGGGCCTGATCGACCTGCGCCATCGTCATCCCTCCACCGCCGTCAGAGTTTGTAGCCGATCTTCCGCAGCAGATCGTGCCGGGCCCCCGCCTCCCCGGCGCCTTCGACGCCCAGCGGCGGCTGGCCGTCCACCACGCCCAGCACGCCGCGCCCCCGCGCCGTGGCGCCCACGATCACTTCCACGGGATTGGCGGTCGCGCAGTAGACCTGGCAGACCTCCGGCACCTGCCGCACCGCGCCGAGCACATTCACAGGGTAGGCGTTGCCGAGAAAGATCAGGAAGGTGTGCCCGCACCCGACCGCGAGCGCGTTCCGGGTCGCCAGAGCGACCAGGGCCGGGTCGGTCCCGGTTGTGCGGACGAGGCGCGGCCCGCTGGATTCGCAAAACGCCAGCCCGAACCGGATGCCGGGGACGGCGCCGGCGAGGGCCTCGTGGAGATCCTCCACCGTCTTGATGAAATGCGACTGGCCGAAGATCAGGTTGAGCCCCTCCGGATTCTCGATCGGCACCGCGTGCAGCTCCATCCGGGCATCCTCCGGCCTGCGTCGAGGCGCGCCACCCCTCCGGCCTGCCCGCGGAGCGGCGGGACCGCCGGGCCCGACATCTCCCCCGCATGGGGATTCGCGCCTCGATAGGAGTCTTCCACCGGCGCCGCCCGCACTCCTGGCCCGCCGGGGCCAGGGCGGGACGGGCCGCCCGTAGAACCTACGAGAGGCGCGGGGAATCAGGCTCCACCGGGAGGAAGCCAAATGCACCTGCTCCGAGAACGCGATGCCGAGGCCGTGCGCGGCCGGCTGGGGGCGCTCAGCCGGCCCGTGCGCCTCGTGTACTTCACCGAGGGCCCCGCGGGGCTCGTCATCCCGGGGCGGGAATGCCGATACTGCGGTGAGACCCTGCGGTTGCTGGAGGACGTCGCCGGCTGCTCGGGACAGGTCACTCTGGAGGTGCACGACCGGATCAGCGACCCCGCGTCGTCCACCGCGTACGGGATCGACAGGGTTCCCGCGATCGTCGTGCTGGGCGCGCGCGACTACGGGATCCGCTACTACGGCCTCCCGGCCGGCTACGAACTCGCCACGCTGCTGGACATCATCCTGGATGCCGGACGGGGGGCCGCGGACCTCGAGGCCGCGACGCGGACGGCGGTCGCGCAGCTGCCGGGAGACGTGCACCTCCAGGTCTTCGTCACCCCGACCTGACCGCACTGCCCGCGCGCAGCCAGGCTGGCTGCGGCGCTTGCGATCGAGAGCGCGCGCATCCGAACCGACATCATCGAGGCGGCGGAGTTCCCGGACCTCGTCGCCCGGTACGCGGTGCGGGGCGTGCCGAAGACGATCCTCAACGACCGCCTCTTCATCGACGGCGCGGTCCCCGAGCCGGACCTGGTCGCCGCGGTGAGCCAGGCGGCCGGGCCGGCCGCCCCGGAGGCACGGACATGAAGACCACGATCCGCTGGACGGCGGGCATGCAGTTCGAGGGGACCGGGGAAGCGGGCGCGGGCATCACGATGGATGCGACCCCGGAGCACGGCGGAGGCGGAAGCGGGCCGTCGCCGATGGAGACGGTGCTCCTGGCCCTGGGCGGCTGCACCGGGATGGACGTGGTCAGCATCCTCACCAAGATGCGGGCGCCGCTGGTGGGGCTGGAGATCCGCGTGGCGGCCGATCGCGCGGAGGACCATCCCAGGGTCTTCACGCGGATCGCCCTGGAGTACGTGTTCTTTGGGCCCGGCCTCCGGCCCGAGCAGGTGACGCGCGCCGTGGAGTTGAGCCAGACGCGCTACTGCTCGGTCTCCGCGATGCTGGGCCGGATTACGGAGTTCACGTACGCGTGGCGGATCGAGGAGGCGCGCCCGGAAGCATAGGCCGCGGGCGCCGGCACGCCCGGGGGCCATCCCTAGGCGAGGCCCCGGAGCCGAAGCCGGACGTCGTTGGGACTGTCCGCGTAGTGCATCCCGGTCTCGGTATCGATCGCGCCCTCCTTGATGAGCGCGTAGACCGCCTGATCGAAGGTCTGCATCCCTTCCCGCGTCCCCGCCTGCATCGCCGCCCGCAGCCCCGAGATATTGCCCTTCTTCAGCAGTTCGCGGATGTGCGGGGTGGCCACCATCAGCTCCAGAGCCAGCACCAGCCCCTTTCCGTCGGACCGCGGGATCAGCCGCTGAGAGACCACCGCCAGCAGGTCGAGCGAGAACAGCAGCTGGACGCTCTCGTGGGCTTCCGGGGGGAAGAACCGGAGGATCCGCTCGATCGTCTGGCTCGCGTTCATCGAGTGCAGGGTGCTCAGGACGAGGTGGCCCGTCTCGGCAAAGTGCACGGCGGCCGTCGCGCTCTCAGCGTCCCGCATCTCGCCGATGAGGATGACGTCGGGCGTCTGCCGAAGGGCGTCCCGCAGCGCCATGGAGAACGAGTCGCAGTCGGAGCCGATCTCCCGCTGGCTCACCAGGCTCCGCTGATCGGTGTGGACGAACTCGATGGGGTCTTCGATCGTCACGATATGGCCCGGCGCGTTGCGGTTGCGGTAGTCGATCATCGACGCGAGCGTGGTCGACTTCCCCGACCCGGTGGGGCCGGCCACCAGGACCAGCCCGCGCCTGCCGAGCGCCAGATCGGCGATCAGCTTCGGGAGCCGGAGCTCCTCGAACGACGGGATCTCGCTCTTGATCCTCCGGATGACGATCGCCGGCGCCGACCGCTGCATGTAGATGTTCGCGCGGTACCGTCCCAGGGCCGGGGTGTGGTAGGCGAGGTTCACCTGCTGCCGTTCCTCGAACTCCTTGCGGTGGCGCGCCTGCATCAGCTGCCCGGCCAGCTGCTCCACCGCCTCGGGGGTGAGCGGGGTCTCGCCGACCGGCATCAGCTGATTGGCGATCCGCAGCATCGGCGGGACCTCGGTCTTGATGTAGAGATCCGATGCCTGGCGGCTGACCATATGAATGAGCAGGTCGTTGATCTCCACCGGCTACCGCTTGGGCCGGAGGTCGGCGAGCTCCCCGCGGCCGCCCACCGCCTCCTCGGCGAACGCCTGCTTTTCCACCGCGACCTTCAGCGCCTCTTCCGGGCTGATCTTCTTGCTCTTGACCAGGGCCTTGAGGCTCTGGTCGAAGGACTGCATGCCGTCGCGCGCGCCGGTCTGAATCGCCGAGGGGAGCTGATGGATCTTGTTCTCGCGGATGATGTTCCGGATCGCCGCCGTGCTCACCATGATTTCCATGGCCGCCACGCGCCCGCCGCCGTTCAGGGCGGGGACCAGCGTCTCGGCGACCACGCCCAGCAGCGACTCGGCGAGCTGGACGCGGATCTGCTCCTGCTGGTGCGGGGGAAAGACGTCCACCACCCGGTTGATCGTCTGCGGCGCGTTGTTCGTGTGCAGCGTGGACAGGACGAGATGGCCGGTCTCCGCCGCGGTCAGCGCCAGGGCGATCGTCTCGAGGTCGCGCATCTCGCCGACCAGGATGACGTCGGGGTCCTCCCGCAGCGCGCTCCGCAAGGCCACGGCGAAGGACATCGTGTGGGGCCCGACCTCCCGCTGGTTGATGTTGCACTTCTTGTGCGTGTGGACGAACTCGATGGGGTCCTCGACCGTGATGATGTGATCCTCGCGGTTCTCGTTCATGTGATCGATCATCGCGGCGAGGGTGGTCGACTTCCCGGAGCCGGTGGGGCCGGTGATCAGGACCAGCCCGCGGTCCTGCATCGCCAGGTCCTTGAGGACCGGCGGCATCCCCAGCTCGGCGAGGGACTTGATTCCCTCCGGGATGAGCCGCAGGACGGCGCCTTCCCCCAGGCGATGGAGGAAGGCGTTGATCCGGAACCGGCCCACGCCGTTCAGCTCGAGCGAGAAGTCGAGATCGTGGGTGGCTTCGAATTTCGCCTTCTGTTCGTCGGTGAGGATGTCGTAGATCAGGGCGTGGATCTCCTCGCGGCCGAGCTCGGGCATGTCGAGCCGGGTGAGCTTGCCGTTGATCCGCAGCGTAGGCCGGGCCCCGGCGGTGAGATGCAGGTCGGAGGCGTTCAGCCGCTTGGTTTGGACGAGCAGATCGGTAATATCCACCGGGTTGCCTCCGGCCCTCGGGATCGCGCTTCCGGAGAGGTCAGGCCATTGCGGCGTCACGTCCGGCCGAACATGCCGAACATATGGATGGACGGCGATCGACTGACGTCCTGTGTATGCCCAGAAGAAATGGAGGATCGGACACCGAATTACCCTGGGACCGAAGGGGGTCGCGCCGAGATGATGCTGAGTAGTGGAAAGCTCGCCAACCTGCTGCGCCTCGCCGACGCGGCGGGCCGCTTCAAGATGCTGGCCGTCGACCAGCGAGACTCGATGCGGGCCGCGCTGGCCAAGGCGGCGGGGCGCCAGCCGCAGGACGTCGCCTACGAGGACATGGCCGCCACCAAGGCCCTGATCACCGACCTGCTGTCGCCGCACTCCACGGCGACGCTGGTGGATCCGATCTACGGGCTCCCCCGGGCGGTCAAGATCGTGCCGGGCGACGTCGGCCTCCTCGTCGCGGTGGAGGACGGCGAGTACGACCAGGTCGGGCCCACCGGGCGCGAGCGCAAGACCAGGCTGCTGGACGGGTGGTCCGTGGCGCAGGCGAAGCGGTCGGGGGTGAACGCCATCAAGCTCCTGCTCTACGACACGCCGGAAGCGTCGGCCGAGGTGCGGGCGCACCAACGGCAGATCGTGCGGCGGGTGGGCGAGGAGTGCGTCCGGCACGATCTCCCGTTCCTGCTGGAGGTCGTGACGTACCCGATCGAGGACGCCTCCGCGGACACGCCCGAGTTCGCCAGGAAGCGACCGCGCCACGCGATCGACGCCGCGCGGGAATTCTCGGACGCCACCTTTCACGTGGATCTCCTCAAGCTCCAGTTCCCCGCCGACCTCAAGTACGCGCGCCAGTTTCACCAGGCGGTGTTTGACGGCAAGGAGCGGCCGGCCGTGTATTCCCTCGAGGAGATCCGGGCGTTCTGCCGAGAGCTGAACGAGGCGGCCCGGCGGCCCTGGGTGCTCCTGAGCGGCGGCGTGGGAATCCAGGAGTTCCTCGTCGACCTGGAACTGGCCGTCGAGGCCGGCGCCAGTGGCTTTCTGTGCGGGCGGGCGATCTGGCAGGAGGTCCTTCCGCTCCACCCCAACCGGGAGCGGATGCGGGCCTACCTCGTCTCCACGGCGGTCTATAACTACGTCCGCGCCAATGCCGCGGCCGAGCGCGCGCGGCCGTGGTATGCGCATCCGCACATCGGCGGCTGGGAGAACCTGCGACTGCACGACGGCGACGCGGAGTGGTACCGCCGGTACGGGGCCTCCCCGCAGCGCGGCGAGTAGCCCGGGAGGGTCCCGCGAGGCCGGCTAACCGCCGCCGGTCCTGGGCGGGTCCCCCTCCACCCGCTCCTTGAGCCGGGCGAAGTCGTCGGGGGTATCCAGGTCCGCGGCGGCCAGAGGCGGGAGGGACACCTCCGCCACCAGGTCCGGGTGCCGCTCGATGAGGAAGCGCCCCCCGACGTCTCCGGTGAGATCCCGGGCCTCGTCGAAGAGCGCGCGGCCCAGCAGCGTCGGCGCCCCTGTCACCGCCCCGTACCGGGATGCGATGATCGGCTTCCCCGTCCGCCGGTGGGCGTCGATGAGGGCGTTGATGGCGCCCGCGTCCACGCACGGCTGGTCGCCGAGGAGGACGACGGCCGCCTCGCAGCCGGCGGGGAGCGCGGCGATCCCCGCCGCGAGCGAGGTGCCCATGCCCTCACGGGAGCGGCCGTTGACCACCAGCCGCACGAGCGGGCCGCGCACCTCCGCCGCGATCCGATCCTCCGCCTCGCCCACGACGACCACGATCTCCCCGCACGCCGACCCTCGGGCGTTCTCCACGACACGGCGGACCACGCTGCGCCCGGCCAGGGGCAGGAGCAGCTTCGGCCTGCCCATCCGCCGCGACTGCCCGGCGGCGAGGATGACGGCGGCGATCACGGATCACACCGCCGCGTCGTTACCCCCGGCGCGGTCGCTCGGGGACGTCGGCGACGCGCGCTGTCACCGACTCGGCATCAGCGGGCTCGTGAATCGGTCCCCGGCGGTCGCGGAGCGAGGTCGTCGCCCGGCCGTTGCGCACGGCCAGGATCTCGGTCAGGATGCTGAGCGCGATCTCCTCGGGGGAATCCGCCCCGGTGTCCAGCCCCACGGGCCCGTACAGCCGCGCGCGCTGCGTGTCGTCGAGCGCCACCCCGCTGCGCTCCAGCTCGGCCAGCAGTTTGTCGGTGCGCGCGCGCGGGCCGAGGAGGCCGATGTACC
>Ga0209577_10000084_pt1 | contig 86703 bp, 71 predicted proteins | sample GraSoiAngelo_109_FD_185874 | JGI IMG/M metagenome (GOLD analysis project Ga0209577, IMG submission 185874) | Grasslands soil microbial communities from the Angelo Coastal Reserve, California, USA - 14_0903_12_20cm (SPAdes) (version 2) | ecosystem: Environmental > Terrestrial > Soil > Grasslands... | reverse complement strand
TGTAGATACGATCTTGAAGTGCAAGTCAGTTGTGTAGTCATGCGAGTGAGGGATTAAAAGGCTTTTGGTGTTTGAGCACACCGAAGGCGATGTGGATGAGTTTGCGCATGATGGCGCAGACGATGCTCATTTTTGGTTTGCCAGCGGCGCGGAGTCGGGAAGCGAAGTGGCGCAGTGGGGCGTTATATTTGATGGCTACCAGAGCAGGCATGTAGAGGGCCTTGCGCAGATAGCGGTTGCCTTCTTTGCCTAGACCTCTGTTGCGACGCACGGAGGTACCGCTTTCTTCGCGCCTTGGAACCAGACCGGCATGAGCAGCGGCCTGGCGGGCACGCTCCACTTGACCGGGACGCGCCATTTCGGCCAAAAGGATAGCGGCCGTGAGCGAGCCGATTCCTTTGATGGTGCAAAGCAATTGATGATCGCGAGAGAGCTGCTGGTGAGAGAGGACATGTTGGGTGATGAGTTTTTCCAAACGCGCTTTCTCCGTGCTGAGTGTGGCGATGACATGCTCTAGAGAGGAGCGCACATTGGGAGCGATTCCTTCCAGGCGGTTCTTTTCCGCCTGCAGCATGAGGGAGAGCTCTTCCCGGCGCCGCACCAGGGCTTGGAGCTGCGCCACTTCCAGAGTCGGTGGTTGCCATGCAACAGGCTGATGAGCGCAAACAAAATCGGCAATAACGGCCGCATCCAGCAAATCGGTTTTGTTGCGATTGCCGGCACTGCGAGCGTAATGCTTAACTCGCCGTGGGTTCAGTAAACTGACACGATGGCCCTGAGCATAGAGCCACAGTGCCAGCGCTTGGCTGTAAGGTCCGCTGGCTTCCAGGCCTGCCCAAACCTTTGGCACGTCGTGCTCTTTGAGGATGCGAGCCAGCTGAGCAAAGCCCTTGGCGTTGTTCGCAAAGCCAAAACGCACCTTGTTGCTAGAGTTTCGCAGCTCGGCTTGCACGCTTTTCTTGGCGACGTCGAGACCAAGCACAGGCACTGCGACAGTGACTCGATCAGTGGATGAGCAAATAGAGTTCATTTTTTGGTTTCCTTTCGTTTTTTCATTTTGGTTGATTGGCCGCTCTTTGCTCGCATCTGGCTTTTCGAGGACACCCGGCGTTGGAGACATGCTTGTATGCGCGCTTTTTCTTCGATAGATTTTGCGCTGGATACGATTCGGCTTCACAAGCCGGAGGTGGGACGGAGGAGCCAATCTACAGCCAAGCTTTAGTGCTTGAGCCACGGCACGGTCTTCCTCCGCCCCCGCCTCAAATCGCTTCGCGATTCGCGGCTCAAATAAATTTAGAGGGACAAGAGAAGATACAAGCCACGGCCCTGTGGGCCGTTTTGCTTCGCAACGGGCGGCCATGTGACCGGCCACAAACCGGTGGCTACAGCAATTTTGCGTCCAGATTGATCTGTGTGCCGGCCAAAGCGACTGAGACAGGGCAGTTCTTTTTCGTCAGCTCGGCTTGCTCGCGGAATTTTGCTTCGTCAATACCCGGAACGTCGACTTCGGTTTTCAAATCGATCGATGTGATCTTTGGACCGCCGCCGACCATTTCCAGTTTCACCGTCGCGGTCGTGCTGATTCGCTTTGCCGGATGACCTGCCTTTTCCAGATTTGCCGAGAGCGCCATTGAGAAACAGCCCGCCTCGGCAGCGCCGATCAATTCTTCCGGGTTTGTTCCTTTCGCTTCTTCAAAGCGCGATGAAAATGAATAAGGCCCATCGAAGGCGCCGCTGCCGAGTTTCATTGTTCCCCTGCCCTCTTTGAGAGTGCCTTCCCATACCGCCGATCCTGTTCGTGTTGCCATGATTCTGCCTCCTCTATGTGTTGTTGATTATGAGTCGCGCCAGACACCGGTAGGCGCAATCGATTTCCGCCTAATCAAGCCGCTGTGGCGGCGCTCGCCGCGGCGAGCGCCGAACCAAAATGAAAACGGCGGCTGACACAGCCACCGCTGCAATTATGCAGCTTCCGGTGCGGCGGTGCCGCGGATCACAGTGGATCGCTCGCCCTGCACTTCGGCTAAAGCGCGTTGTTTGCGCCCGAGCCAGATGCCTAGGGCACACCAGATTGCACCAAGCGGAACTGCCACCCAGGAAATGCCTACCAGGCCCAAGCCAAACCACCGCATTAATGGATAAGACCAGGCACCGATTTGATCGCCGAAGCGGTAGCCGAATGTGTCGATGAGGCTCTTGGCTTTGTATTTGTCCTCTCGCCGCAAGACGGTGAAAAGAACTTCGCGCGCTGGTCGAAGCAGCGCGAAGCCTGCCGCCCGTCGCAAAATCTGGAACGTCGCAAGGACGGTGAGAATCGGCGCGAAACCGATGGCGGCAAATCCAACCGCACTCAAAAGCGGCATGAGCACCAGCGTGATCCCAACGCCAAACCATTTCATTAGACGGCCGGTCAGAAAAACCTGAATCAGCACCGTAATGGTGTTCACCGCGATATCGATGTTCGCCAGGAACGACGTGCGTGCAGCGCGGTCCTGCAGTTGATGTCCTGTAAGGTCAGATTGTTGAAAATATGCCCACGTGTTCGTGAGCGTGTAGATCATGAGAAACCCCGCCAGACCGAGTAAGTAGGGAGATCGAGCAATATGCGTCGCGCCTTCCCAGAATTTGCCGCCGATTGGTTGCTCCTCGATTTTTGTAGGGCGTTTCTGCGAAACGCCGGCGTCTGACACAGACGCCCTACAGCTATGATCGAAATCTGCGGGAAATCGGCGCACACATTGCGCAGCAACCTCCAACATGACCGCTGTGATGAGAAAGAAAAGCCCGGTGCTCAGCTTTCCGGCCAGCGAACTCGTGACCAAACCACCAACAATTCCGCCAATTGATCCGCCGACAGCAATAAATCCGAAAAGCCGTTTGGCTTGCTCTGGTTTGAAAACGTCAGCCATGAACGACCAGAACATTGTCGTGGCGAAAAGATTGAAGACGCTGACCCAGATGAAAAATATGGGCGCAAGAATCGAGCGTTCCTGCGCGGCTGGCATCCAACGCATGAGGAGGAAGAAAACAAAAAGATTCGCGATGGCGAAACGGTACGCGATGGGAATAAACTGCCGCCGGGACATACGCGCGACGACGACCGCATAAAGCGCGTTGGCAAGCAACATGCCAATCAGCGTGCCAGTGTACATCCACGGCAGATTTTCCACGCCGCGGTCGGCGCCGATTTCATCGCGTATTGGCCGGATGACGTAATAGCCCCCTAGAACGACAAAGTTGAAAACAAACGCCAGTAGCAGCGCTCGGATCTCCTCCGGCTTTACATCCACGATCTTCGCGAAAATTTTTTTCATGCTGTAGCCGCGGCCCTTGCGGGCCGAGAGCACGCGTCGCACAGCGACGCGGCTACAATTTTTGTTTTTTCCACGCCGCGAGGACTTCCGCTTCGCGTTGTGACGAGAGACCGGCCTTCGGATGCGATTGTCGATCCTGCGGGAGCGATTTGAACCACGCCAGCGTGTCTCGCGCGGTGACCTCGAGTGGCCGAAAAGTCAGGCCGTTGCTCAACGCGCGATCGATGTTGGTGCGCGCAACCGCATCATCTTTCCCTGCCCATACAGGCATGTCCGACCACGGCTGCACTCTTTGCTCGGTCAAAAATTCTTCGCTCACCCACGTGAAATTCGCGTCAGATTTTAGCGCGTTCTTGATTCCGTCGAGCATAGGACCAATCCCGAACGGTTTGGCAGGACCGGTTGCATTGTAAATTCCCGTCTCGCGATTCTCGACCATTCGAATGGTCCACTCGGCAAGATCACGCGCGTCGATGAACTGGACGGGGTCCTCTGGATTTCCAGGCACCAGCATCTCTCCGCCGTGATCGATCCGGACAGGCCAGTAGGTGAAGCGATCGCTCTCGTCGCGCGGGCCTACTATCAACCCGGGCCGAATGATCAATGTTTTGCCGGGAAACCATTTTTCGGCTTCCCTTTCTGAAAGGGCTTTGAGCGGTCCGTACAACTTGAAACCATTCGCTTTCATTGATTCGAGCGTTTCCTTGTACGGATCAGCTCCGTCGTAACTTTGCAGCGGAGCGTTTTCATCGGGACCGGTCTTTGAGTCCGGATAGACGGAAATGGTCGAGGTAAAAACGTATCGATCGACGTTTCCCTTCAAAATCTGCGCAGCATCTCGCACCCAAACCGGCAGAGTTGTGGGATTATCGATTACCACATCCCATTGTCGACCGTTCAAGGCGTCGAGTTGACCATTGCGATCGCCGATCAACTGCTCGACTTCGTTTGGCAATTCCCCGGGATGCGATTTGCCGCGATTGAATGTAGTGACTTTGTGCCCCCGGCTCAGCGCGTATCGAACCTGATATGGTCCGGTGAATCCTGTTCCGCCGAGTATAAGAATGCGGAGCGGTGCCGGTGTTTTCTCCGCGAACAAAGACGATGTTGTGTTAGAGACCAGAGCAGTCGCGCTGCACATCTGGATGAAGCGGCGTCGATTCATATAGGGATATAGCCGTTGTAGGGCGTCTGTGCCAGACGCCATTGGCGTTTCACAGAAACGCCCTACAATTTGCACATGACTCGACGCGAAGCTGCAAAAGTGATCGGCGGAACAGCGGCCGCTCTGGTTTTCCCGGTCAGCGTGGAAGGCGATTCATTAACGATGCTGACGCGCATCATTCCTTGCTCTGGCGAGAAACTTCCCGTGATCGGCCTCGGGACGTGGCGGGCCTTCGATGTCGATCTTACTGCGGAGATCCGAAGCCAATTGGAAGACGTTCTCTCGCGCTTTGTAGAACTTGGTGGCCGCGTCATCGATTCATCCCCAATGTATGGTCGCGCTGAGCAGGTGATCGGCGAGCTCACATCGTCGCTTGGGATTCGGGAGAAGCTCTTTCTGGCGACAAAAGTTTGGACTCGGGGAAAGCAGAACGGGATTGAGTCGATGGAGCGTTCCCTGAGGCTCTTTCGCGCGAACCGAATCGATCTGATGCAAGTACATAATCTGGTCGATGTGAATACACAGCTCGTGACGTTGCGCGAATGGAAGCAGCAGGGGCGCATTCGTTACACCGGGATCACTCATTATGAATCGGGAGCTCTGAGCGACATCGAGAAGCTGATCCGGAGCGAAAAGTTCGATTTTCTCCAGATTAATTATTCGCTAATGGAACGCGACGCGGAGGAGAGCGTCCTGCCGCTGGCCCGGGAACGCGGGATCGCCGTTATCGCCAATAGGCCCTTTGGAGCCGGCGATCTCTTCGAGAAAGTGCGTTCCAAACCTCTACCCGAGTGGGCCTCGGAGTTTGATTGTCGTTCGTGGGCGCAATTTTTTTTGAAGTGGATTGTGGCAAATCCGGCAATTACTTGCGCCATCCCAGCCACAGATAAATCGCGTCATCTAGAGGATAATGTGCAGGGCGGAATTGGCCGGTTACCGGACGCAAAAATGCGCCGGCGAATGGTGGAAATGGTCTCATCTTTGTAGCTGGGCCGGCGCCTCGCAGCATCCGGCGGAAGTCAAACGAAAAATTTTACGTTTTCTCGAAAAAATCGGTTGCGACCCGGGCCTATCTAGGGAATAGAACGCGCGCTTTATGCGAAAACTTCTCACTCTGACGTTCGTTCTTCTAGGGGCCGCGGCTTTTTGCCCGCGTCCGGCAATGGCGCTGGTGTTCTCGGCGCCGAACCCGAAATTCAATTACACGGATGCTTCCGGCAAAAAGCAATCTGTTGAGGTAGTGGACAAGTATTATCCAAAGAAAATCGTCCACCCATTCGCGAAAGTGGATCCGCAGATTGACCCAAAAATGCGCCGAGCGGCTACCATTGCCGAGGAACGCGCGCGCGCGCACTCGCTGTCCAAGTGCTGGCATTTCGTCAAGGAAGCGCTGGTGGCTGCGGGCGTAGTGAAATCGCGGCCACAAACAACTCTTGCCAAACAAGCCGGTCAGGAACTTGTTAAGAATTATGGGTTCAAGAAGCTGCCGGTCTCAAATCCATACGAAGCGCCCGTCGGATCAGTCTTGGTCTACGACGCGAAACGCGAGGCCGGTCATGTGGAGATCCGCACCGAGACTGGTTTCGTCAGTGACTTTCGCTCAAAGACGCCGTCACATCGTCCGTTGATCGGGGTTTTCGCTAAGATCTAGCTCGGAACTGCGCCTGCGGCGGCTAGGTATCATCTTAGGAGCCGTAACGGATGCGAAGCAACGGCCGGGCTTTCCACCCGATCCACGTGAAGCGCGTTGTCATCAACGCGTTGCATGCGCGGTTCTGTCGCCTGACTGTTCACACCATGAGCATCCGCATCGCGATGTGGTCTGGGCCGCGAAATATTTCTACCGCCATGATGCGCGCCTGGGGCAATCGGGACGATACTGTCGTTATCGATGAGCCGTTTTACGCGTTTTATTTGAAGGCGACCGGCATCCAGCATCCCGGCGCGGATGAAGTGATCGCAACGGGCGAAACCGATTGGCGGAAAATCGTCGCGCATATCACCGGGCCGATCCCGCATGGCAAGCGGATCTTTTTTCAGAAACAGATGACGCACCATCTTTTGCCACAATTAGATCGCGAATGGCTTGGCGCAGTGACAAACTGTTTCCTGATTCGCGATCCGCGCGAAGTAATTGGTTCGTATATCAAAAAACGAGAGGTTTCTGCGATCGAGGACCTCGGCTTCCTGCAGCAGGCAGAGATTTTCGATTTCGTCCGAGCTCGCACGAATGCCATCACACCCGTCATAGACGCTAAAGACGTGCTGGAAAATCCGGAACAGATGCTGCGGCTGCTCTGCGAGGCAGTCGGGGTCGAGTTTACCAAGTCGATGTTATCCTGGCCGCCGGGCTTGCGCGAGACTGATGGAGTGTGGGCGAAGCATTGGTACGGTGAAGTGGCAAACACAACCTCGTTTCAACCGTATCGCCCGAGACACTATGAATTGCCTGAAAGTTTGCGCGACCTTTGCGCGCGGTGCCGCGATTGCTATGAGCGGCTTTATAAATATCGGCTGCATTGAAGATCTCGCACAAAAAACACAACAGGCACAACCTAACTGAAATGAAAATTTTCTTTGTGTCCGTAGCGGACGTTCTGTGAGGTAATCAGATGCTTCAAAAATTCGACGAGCGAAATCGCGACCTCATCGTGAACATCAACGGTGAGTTGGTGCACCGCGACAAGGCGGGGATCAGTCCGTTCGATTCTGCTGTGCAAGGAGGCGACGCGGTATGGGAAGGGCTGCGCCTCTACAACGGCCGGATTTTTAAACTACACGAACACCTGGATCGCCTCGAGCGTTCAGCCCGGGCGTTGTCCTTCGCCGAAATTCCGCCACGCGAAAAAATCATCGGCGAAATTAAACGCACGCTCGCTGCGAACAAAATGCGGGACGGAGTACATATTCGGCTTACGCTCACGCGTGGCATAAAGACTACTTCGGGTATGGACCCGCGGCTCAATCAAAGCGGCCCGACACTGGTTGTGCTGGCCGAACACAAAGCGCCGGTTTATGCCAAAACGGGATTGAGCCTGATCACGAGCAAGATCCGGCGTCCGCCGCCCGACGTTCTCGACGCGCGAATTCATCACGCGAATCTGCTGAACTCGATCCTGGCAAAAATCGAGGCAAACAACGCCGGAGCGGACGATGCGCTCATGCTCGACACGCGCGGGTTCGTCGCTGAAACGAATGCAACGCACATTTTTATCGCGCGGAACAGTGATGTTGCAACGAGTCGCGTTGTAGCGTGTCCCGAGGGAATAACTCGCGCCACGGTGATCGAGATTTGTACCGCCGAAAAAATTCGATGCCTGGAGACCGATCTGTCAGTCGTCGATGTTTATGGCGCGCATGAAATCTTTTGCACCGGCACAATGGGCGAACTAGCCGCCGTAATCCGAATCGACAATCGGCAGATCGGAGATGGAAAAGTCGGGGCGATGACGAAACGTCTGAGCGATCTCTATTTGGAACGGACCAAGATTGAAGGCACGCAAGTTGTGGATCTTTAGAAGCTCATCGCTTCGCATCACAGCTGTTGCGCGGGCTTGACGACTCCCAGCAGGATTGCGACAGGAATCGAGCTGTAGCCGATAAAGAGAAGCCACGCGAAGATTCGGCCGCCCAGCGCCAGACGCGGAGTCAGTTTCTTGTCGTTGAGTCCGAGGGACTGGAAAAAGCTCGACGATCCATGGCTTAGATGAAGCGTAAGTAAGAACAGGCCAAGCACGTAAAAAGCGGACACGTAGTAATTTTGGAATCCGTACACCATCATTGAGTAAACATCGTAGTGCCCGAGAGGATCAGCCTTGAGTAGGCCAAAACGCCTGTCAGTGACTCGCACTGTAAAATGCGCGAGGTGGTAAATGATAAAGGCAAGGACGATCAACCCACTCATCACCATGTGACGCGACGCAAATGTTGCTTTCACGTACTCCCGGTCGACGTAAGCCTCCGGGCGCGCACGGCGATTTTCGATCGCCAATTGAATGGTCACGTAAATGTGAATAATAACAGCCGCGAGCAGGAACAAACGGATTGCCCACAGCAGCGGGCCGAGATCGTGCAGATGTTGCGAGTAACCGTTGATCCAATCTGGACCCAGAAAAATCTGCAAATTCCCGAGCAGATGTCCGATAACAAAAAGAATCAAGACAACTCCCGTGACTGCGACGATCATTTTCTTTCCAACGGACGAGCGGTAAAAAGCGGCGAAAATATTCACGACAGATTTGGCGCACGGCGAAGCGCACCGCACGCCTCAGAGATTATGAACGTCGTTCGGAGCGTCAAGGCCGCACGGCGTTAGCACAAGATTCAGATTCTAAGTTACGGCTCCGCGCCGTGGTGGAATAAGTAATCTTTCACTTCCGTTTATCCGAGCCTATAATTGGCGACCTGATGGCAAACAGCGAACAGCCTCAGAGTGTTTTCCAGGAAAGGCTTGGGTTTCACGAGGAGCGCCGAACATTCGCAAGCGAATCCGTTGCTACGACGGGCCACCGCGTTGGTTTCTGGTCGCGGTTTCTCCACCACGAATGGTCTTCGGCTGCGCTTTATCTATTTTTAGATGTGGCGAGCTGGATCGCGATTTACCGAATCATGGGCTGGTTTCGGCACGATGCATTTTATGCCACGCCATTTCAGTTTTTTATCATTAACGTTATTCAGCTCGGGGTGATTGTAGCGGCGCTTTATTTCGTAGGCGGCTACGATCGAACGGTCGAAAAACTCACCCTCGGCTATGCCGCAGAGCATCTCCTTGCGATCACCGCAGCGGCGATAGTCAGCGCGATGCTGGTTTATTCTGCGGCGACCTTTGATCAGACGATGAAGCCGAGCCGGGGCGTGCTCTTGTTGAGCTTCACGATCTTTCTGCCGCTGTCATTGGCTTACCGGCGATGGATTCGGCAATATGTGGTTACCAGCAGTGCGCACCGGTCGTTCCTCGTCATTGGAAGCGGCGGCGCGGCAGTTCGTTTTTACCAAGCATATAAGAAGTCTTCAAACAGCCAGCATTTGGAATTCGTGGACGTAAATGAAGCGCGCGTAGGCCAGGCAATTGCTGGTGAAGGATCGCCGATCGTGCAGGGAAATCTCACGGCGAGGTTAAACAAACTTGGCGACCGTTATAGCGGCATCATCCTCGCTGAGGAAGCGAGCTCCCTCAATACGCAATTACTGGAACGGCTCGTGCACGCGCAGTTCCGGGAAACGCGAGTCTACACCTTGGAATCCTTTTACGAAACACACTGGCGTTATCTGCCGCTGGGCATTGTCGATCCGTTCTGGCCGCTCCAAGCAGGGTTTCAACTGGCACGCACTTCGCCGTATCATTACCTCAAGCGGGTTTTCGATATCGTCGCCTCGGCAACGGCGCTCGTCATTTGCTCGCCGCTCTTCATCCTTGTTCCTCTGCTCATCTGGACGGAGGACGGCGCTCCGGTCCTGTTCAGCCAGGAACGGGTCGGTCGCGACGGGAAGCGATTCATTCTTTTGAAATTCCGGACGATGCGCCGGCACGGGGATGAGACACACGATGATATTTATACGCGCGAACGCGACCGACGGGTGACAGGTGTGGGGCGCTGGCTTCGGAAACTTCGCCTCGATGAGTTGCCGCAGCTGTGGAATGCCCTGAAGGGCGACATCAGCCTGATCGGTCCGCGGGCTGAGTGGAGCAAATGCGCCGAGCGCTACGAGCAGACCATCCCATTTTATCATTTTCGACATTTGGTCAAACCGGGGATCACCGGGTGGGCGCAGGTGAATTATCCTTATGGCGAGAATGACTACGATGCGGTTGAGAAGCTAAAATACGATCTCTATTACATCAGGCATTACTCGCTGAAACTGGATGCCATGATTGTGTTAAAAACGTTGTACACCATGCTCTTCGGAAAAGGACGCTGAGGGAGGGGACATGTCAGATATCACAAGTCAGAGGTCGGAGGCAGCGAGCCGATCAATTCGGCGAAGGCGGCGAAACTGGGCCTCTTGGTTCTGACTTTCAACGTGTGATCTCTCAGATCTTCCGCACCGCATCTTGTTGGATTTTTTTTGCTGCGGTTCTCTATGCTCCCTGGGCCTATGGCGCCACAACGTCGGCGGCTATCCAGACGACCAACTGCATGTTGCTCGCTACGCTCGTGCTTTGGATTTTCGAGTTACTGATCAGCCGCCGAAGACCGCGGTGCCCGCGGTTCCTTGGCTTGTTAGCCGGTATGTTGATATGCGTCGGAGGCTGGATGGCTTTCAATGCGAGATCGATGTACGATTCCGAATTCTCTGTCTTCGTGCCGCTGCGCAACTTCGCGCCATCTTTTACCGGCTCCGTTGACTATGCGATCAGTGCGGCCTGGATGTTTCGAGCGGCGTTGCTGCTCGGAACGATGTTGTTCGTCTCGGATTTATCCCAGAGCAACCGTTGGTTGCTGCGGCTGTGGTATGTGATCGGTCTCGCTGGCGGGTCGATAGCGTTTTTGGGGTTGCTCCAGAAGGCGACGGGCGCACGGATGATCTTCTGGCAACCGCCGCCGCCGCCGGAGTTCGGCGTTACCACGTTTTTTGCTACGTATTTTTACCACGGAAATGCCGGTGCTTTTTTGAATCTGGTCTGGCCATTGAGCGCCGGTCTTGTTATTCGGGAATTCACGAACCGATCCCATCCTGGCACGCGCGCGCTATGGACAGTGGTCTTTATCTTAACCATCGCCGGAGTGCTGGCGAATACCTCGCGCATGGCTCAGCTGGTCGCGCTTGTATTGCTGGTTCTCATCGGGCTGCATTATGGACCGGCGTTTCTACGAAAATTGTCTGGCGCACAGAAGAGCGTCGTGATAGCCGGTGCCCTTGCTATTGGTTTGACGCTGATTGCCCTGGCGCAGGCGACGCATTTGGAACAACCGCTTAACCGCTGGCGTTTGCTGGGTGAACGAATGCCTACCGATGCCCGTTGGCAGGCTTCATGCATAGCGATGTCTGCGCTGCCTCACGTGGGATTTTTCGGGTTTGGGCCAGGAACATTCCGAGTTGTATTCCCTGGCTACAACGTTGGATCGGGCAGGACCCTTCCAGGCACCTGGAGATTCTTGCACGAAGATTACCTGCAAACAGTGCTGGAATGGGGATGGCTGGGAAGCACTCTCTGGACATTGCTCTTCTTCGGCGGCATAGCGGTCGCAATTCGTAGCTACAAAACGTATGGCAGACGAGAGTGGACGCCACGGAGACGCATGCTACAGCCTTTGGTTACCGTAGCGCTCATGGGAGTGGCGCTGCATGCGCTAGTCGATTTCCCGTTTCAAATCGAGTCGATCCAGCTGTATGTCGCGACCTATTTGGGAATTTGCTGGGGGAGTAGCTTGTGGTACCAGAAATCGGAAGTCAGGCATCAGGGCTCAGAGGTCACTGTCAGAACTGGTTACTCCTGATCTATGCTCCGTTACCTTCATGATTGGAGCCGGACGTTCGACCATAACGGCGAGAATAGGCTCCCTCTTCAAGACCGTAACCATGCGAAGAGTAATGGTAATAGTAACCAACTCCACCGCTCCGTCGCAATCGATTCAAGACCAGACCAGCCGGGCGAATTCCTGACTTCGCTAGTAAAGAGATTGCGCGAGAGACCGCCTGATGGGGCGTTTTTGCGGCTCGCACCACAATGCACAATGTCTGGACATGTGGCGTCATCAGAAGAGTATCGCTTACTGCCAGGATCGGTGCGCTGTCGATCACGACGCGGTCATAAAGCGTAGCAGCCTCAGCGATTAATCGCCCGAAGAATGGGCCAGCGAGAATTTCAGCCGGGTTAGGCGACTTTCGTCCGCCCGCGAGAACGGAAAGCTGACCCCCGGTCGCCGTGAGGATATTTCCGGTAACTGCAATATTCTCATCGACGATCTGGACTTCACCGGCCGGAATCTGACGCGCTGCCGAGGCCACATCGGCTTCGCCCAGCAGGCAATCGATCACTCCAAGGTCGGTATCTTCGTCGGAATGATTTCGTACGCTCGGAAAACGGAAAATTTTGTGCAGCGTCGGCCGGCGCAAATCGCCATCAATGAGAAGCACGCGATAACCCTGCTGTGCCAACGCAAGCGAATAATTGGCGCTGGTGAAGCTCTTTCCTTCGTTAGGCACTGCGCTGGTGAAAAGCGAAACTTTGCGCTCCACCTCCGGTCCTAAAAGGGCAAGCGCAGCGCGTAAATTGCGGAATGCTTCGGCCGCCGGGCTTTCAGGAGTTTCTACAACCACACGGTAGTTTGAACTGCCGAACGCCTTTTTGCTTCGTCGTTTGAGACGATTCACCGGACCTTCGTCCGTGGTTTCCGGCACAGCTGCGAACACGGGCAACCCAAGCGTGTTTTCTGCCTGATCCACGGTTTTGATGGAACGGTCCAACGCATCGGCGCCAAAAACGAATGCCAGTCCGGTAACGAGTCCCCCTAGTAATCCGAGAACGATTGTTCTGGTTGGGCGCGGACTCACCGGTGACTGCGGAAGAGGCGAATGCTCAATTACGCTAACAGCGTTCGCCTTCACGTCTTTGCTTAAGCTTGTCTCTTTTATTTGCCGAAGGACACTCTCGTAAAGTGCGCGATCAGTTTCGGCTTGCCGGGCCAACTCCTGGTAACCAATGGCTGTCCGATTGAGCGCGACAGCCACGCCCTGCTGATCTTGCAATGCCTTTTGCAAGCTGGCCTCCGTGGCTTTCGTCTGTTCGATGGCATTGCGCAGAATGGCTGGTTGCGCCAGCACAGCTTGACGGAGCTTCTCTTTGGCATCGGCGAGCGAAGCCTTGGCGGCGATCATTTTCGGATGTTTGTCCTTGTATCGCAGCGCGTATGTGGTAATCGCAGCTTCTATTTGCGTAACGGTTCGCCGCGCCTCTGTTACCATGGTAGCAACGGAGATACTCGGAACTTGAAGCAAGGCGTCGATGTTATCGCCGCTTTGCTGGATTTGATCGAGCTCGCCTTCAAGGCGAATTCGGTCGGCTTTTGCTGCGGTCAATTTGTTGTTCAGGTCTTGCAATTTGTCTTCTACGAGGCCGCCGCGAGGTCCGCCTCCACCCGCACCCGATCCCTGTTGTGAACCTGTCGCAGCGGTGCCACCGCCAAGCTGTAATGCATCCGGATTGTTCGCCTTGTAATCCGCGACCGCCGCTTCACTTCTTTGCAGGTTCCTCTTCAACCGCTCTTCTTCTTCGAGCAGATACCGCAACGCCTCTTCACTCATCAAGGCGCGCCGCTCAATTGAATTGCGGATGTACTCCCGGCCGATTGCTTCGGCCAGGCGCTGTGCCATCGCCGGGTCGGGATGGGTCACGTACAAGTCGATAAGGCGTGTCCCGCGCCGAATCGCCGGTTTTATCATGCCGACCATCGTCCGGCCCAATGCCTCTTCGAGCTGAGTAAACGTTGTAATGCTACCTGCGCTTCCATTTTTTACGCCGGTTTCTGGAGTTTTTTCACTGCGTTGCGTAGCACTGGAGGTTTTATCGGGGCTCGCGGTTTGGCCCAACAACGCGCGTCCACCGTCTGCCGCCAGTCCTTCGGCGCGCACCACCCTGGAAAGCAGCGTTTGGTTTGTCAGATTCTGTTCAATGGTTCGCAACGCCTCCTGACTAGCCAGAAACATGGAGCGCATACGCGTGGTGGAATCATCGGTAGGAAGGAAACTGGGCTCCTGAAATTCCACTTCAAGCACGGTGTGCCCCTGGTAGAGCTCCGGCGTGCGTGCCAGATAGCCGAGCGCGAGAAAGAGGCCGGCTAGAATACAAAGGGCGACAATCCAAATGCGCTCGACAAAAGAATGCCAGAAGCGGCGGAAATCGAATCTCTGAAATGCCTCGGCGTAACGCCCCGTGAAATCAGGAAGAACCGGTTTCTCCGAATTTGTGGAAACGGTCGTGCCGATGGAAGATTGCACGGGATCAATCACGGCAGAATATCGACTGCAACCATACACCAGGAAGCGTGCTGGAAAAGGCGCACGACGCGAAAACTTTCGCCGTTAAAAAATACTTTCGCCTACCGTGATGGTATCGCCAGGTTCGACGTGAAAACCGCCGCCGCCGCCCTTGTTGAACTTCTTGGCATTAACCTTAAAGATTTGGTCCCCGTTCGCAGTCTGCCGTCGCACTGTTATTCGTTCGGGCGCAGCGATGCGCGTATATCCGCCGGCCAACGCTATCGCTTCCAGCAGATCTATACCGCTTGGACTGGACTCGGGCATTTCATAACTGCCCGGCCGGCCTACTTGTCCCAGGATCGAGAACCGCCGCTTGGCGAAACCGAGCAGCATGATATTGACTTTTGGATTCACCAGATAATCGCGGCCGTACAACTCTGTAAGCTTTGAAGCCGCTTGGGTCAGCGTCAAACCCGCCAAATGCACGGAGCCCAGCAGTGGCACGCTCAAATTGCCTTCGGGATTCAACCGGCCACTTGTGCGTAGATCGTCTTCGCCGAAAACCTCGACGCCCACATAATCGTTAGGACCTAAAACATACCCAGACGGCGCACTCGCTCCGCCTCCGGGTGGAAACGCCGGCCTGGCAGCGGACGATGTGCTGGCAGATCCGGTTGTCTGCGACGCTCCGGTTCCCGGAGTGATTTGTCCCTGCAGAAGCCCTGGCAGCAACGACAACGCGAGCGCGATTGGGAGCCACTGGACTCGCATCTCCGCTCGCAAGCCGGTCAAACCGTTTTTAGAACCTGACCGTCGCTCGAACGCCCACCTGATTGTCATCGAAGCTGAAGGAATCGATATTGCTACTATCGTCACGGTGCAAGTAATATACCCCGGCGTTCAGCCACCTGGTAATCAGCACGTCAAGCGACGGCTCAATAAACCAGTAGTTGTCATCGCGCGACGCACTGATATTCTCGGCAGCAGCGAAGTAATTTGAGTTTTCATAGCCCGCGCCCAAACCGAAGTAAAGGCGACGGAACAATCGCTGCTGAAAGCGGCCCACAAAGTAGGTATCCGCAAAATCTTGAGCGCCAAGAAACCCTGAATTGTAAATCCTCCGGCCGGCCGCCAGGTTAATCGTGGTTCCATCGAATGGATGATGTGTGACCCCGACTTCGAAGACGGGTGTGGTGTATGTACTTCTGTGGCCGTCGAACTGGCGAAACTCGGCACCTGCTGAGGCATACAAACCCAATTTGGCGGTGGCCTGATAATTGAGGCGCGCGTTCATCTGCTCGAAGGCTTGGTTTGGAGTCGGCTCATCCACCCAGTCATAACCGAACGTGCCACCAACGCCGACAGACACCTTCGGAAGCCAGTTGTAATAAAGGTAAAGGCCACCCGAAACCGTGTAGTCACTGATGTTACCTGGGTAGAAGTAGACGTACGAATCAAATTCCCCCTGCAGGTATAGTTTGCCCGTCAAATCGTATTGTACCCTCATCCGGGTGTTGAAAATGTTCACTCGAGTGGACGCGCTTGCATCGAGATTTGCCCAGAGACCGGTTGTATCGATGATGCTGTTGAGATTTGCCGATTCAAGCAGTGCTATGTCCTCAAAAAGACTCAACCTGAGCCGGCCTGTGCTGTATCCGCCTTCGAGGTGAATCAGCTGGTTAAATGCGTCCTGATCCGAGTGATTCACAAACAGAATCGCGCTCGGCATGTAGTCCAGGCGCAAATAGCTTCTGTTGCGCCCCTCGATATCGCCAACCCCAAGTGTGATGTCTGGCTCAATCGCGAAGTAATAATCCGATTTTCGATCTGTGTGACTGATGAAGATGTTGTCATCCCACACACCTCGCACCGTCAGCTGCAAAGCGTAATGAAAGCGACGCGGTTCGCCTGAGGACGCTGCTCCCCCTGTCGCAACATTCTTCGTGCTGAACTCCCCATATGGGCCGCCTGCTGCCGGTGCCGGGACAACGGTTGTCTGCGCTGTGGTGTAGTTTGTCAAAGAAGACCACGAATCGCTCGAAGATGGAAAGACCTCCTCCGAGGCAGGCAGTGGCTCCGCGGGAGCAGCCGGCAACGGTTCCGGGGCAGAAGGCACTGTCTCCGCTTGCGCGGACGGGGCCAGTTCGCTGGACGGGAGCGTTGGCTCTGACCAGGGCGGTAACGCCACCTCTTGGATGGATTCTTGTGCTTGCCCAGCGAGAACAAGTGCGAGGAAGATTGCTGCGGCGGACGCCGGAGTTTTGCCGGTAATCAGGTGGGCGATTTCGGCAGCAGTGGCTGCTACCGTGCGGGTTAAAAGCGGTGCGAAGCGGTTGAGATACGGGTGACAACCGCGGCGCATGGGCGCGAGACTAGAATGCCGGTGTACGAGCGTCAATTAAAAACCCTTAGAATAAGAAATTGAAAAGCAGTTGCTGTCGTCTGGGAGTTTGCCGTCGGAATCTGGTAAAGCCGTGGGGTTCGCGCGTCGAATTTGCCATGTGGTCGTTTGCATAAGATTTTATGTCGATTCGACAAAGGAACTGTTTACTGAATGTCAGAGCGCAAAAAAACGCTTACGATCAACGAAATCTATCACTCCATTCAAGGTGAAAGCACGTGGGTTGGTCGGCCTTGCGTCTTTGTGCGTCTCGCGTTCTGCAACCTTCGCTGCAACTATTGCGATACCGAGTACGCGTTTTACGAGGGAAAGAAACGAACATTAGACGAAATTCTGGAGGCGGTCGCGACGTTTGGCTGCCCTTTGGTCGAGATCACCGGTGGCGAGCCGCTGCTGCAGAAGAACGTGCTGCCGTTGATGATGATGCTTTGTGACTCACGCTACACTGTGCTGCTCGAAACCAGCGGCGCGCATGACGTTTCAAAGGTGGATCCTCGGGTCTATCGAATCATGGACTTAAAGACGCCGGGAAGTGGTGAAGTCGGGAAGAATCTTTGGTCGAACATCGACCATCTTACGCTGCGTGACGAAGTAAAATTTGTGATGGGAACTCGCGAAGATTACGAATGGGCGTGCGAGAAAGTGCGACGCTACGGTCTGGCATCGCGCTGCCATGCGGTGCTCTTTTCACCGATCTTTGGCCGGATCGATCCGCGCCAGATCGTGGAATGGATTCTGGAGGACAAACTCAATGTGCGGTTTCAACTTCAGATGCACAAATTCATCTGGAGCCCAGCGCAACGTGGTGTTTAAAAGATGTGCGAAAATCGAGGACGAGCTTCCGCGGACCCAGTTTACCGAATGGCAGTGCCGAAGCTCCGCCGTCTATTATATCGCAAGACAGATAATGACATGATATTTTCAGAGCCGTGAGAGCGCGGTTAACGAAGGATTTCACGTTCGAAGCGGCACAGATCCTGCCAAAGGCGCATGAGGGTCACAAATGCCGCCGGTTGCACGGACACAGTTTCAAAGTCGAAGTGTCGGTTGAAGGTGACGTGAATTCCGAAACCGGGTGGGTTTACGACCACGCGGAGATCAGCGAGGCGATGAGACCACTTTTGGAATTGCTGGACCATGAATACCTCAATGACATCGAAGGCTTGGACAACCCAACGATCGAAAACATGGCGCAATGGTTCTGGCAAAAACTGGAGCGTCAATGCCCTGGCCTGTGCGAGATCGTCGTGCACGAAACACCTACCGCTCGGTGCACCTATCGCGGCGAATAACATGACAAACACACGCGGCGTGCAGAGGACTGCCCGCCCTACCATCTCGCGTGCGTTGAGTTTCTTGGTAGGGCGCGTCACTCCGTGCGCGCCGTTTTGTGGCAGGAATTTTTACAACTCGATCGCGTAACGCTTCATCTTGTTGTAGAGCGTGGGACGCTGGATGCCGAGCAGTTCGGCTGCTTTTTTCTTGTTTCCCCGAGATTCCGCCAGGGCTTGCAGAATGGCCTGGCGCTCCAAATCATCGAGAGTTTGCACGCCTTTGCGCGGCAACCCACCCAGCTCGGCATGTTGTAGCGCCGGAGGCAATTGTATTTCCGTGGGCAACTCTTTCACGCCAATAACGCCCTGCTGCGCCAGGACCACACCGTATTCGATCGCGTTTTGCAGTTCGCGAACATTTCCCGGCCACGCGTAGTCAAGCAACTTTTGAAAAGCATCCGGCGAAACGTCCGGCTCAGGCTTTCCGAGTCGTTGGGCAAATTCTCTCACGAACTGCCCGATCAGCGGCGGTATGTCTTCCTTTCGTTTCCGCAACGGTGGCACTTCGATCTGGAACGTGTTCAGCCGGTAATACAAATCGGAGCGCAGCCGGTTCTCGGCCAGCGCCCCGGGAATGGATCGATTAGTCGAAGCAATCGCGCGGAAATCTGCCTTCATTGTTTGCGTGCTGCCGAGAGGCCGATACTCCCGTTCTTGAAGCACGCGCAAGAAGCGCGTCTGCAAATCAGCGGGCATATCCGATATTTCGTCGAGGAACAGCGTGCCGCCGTCTGCCGCCGCAATCATTCCTGGAAAATCGTGCATGGCCCCGGTGAACGCGCCTTTGACGTACCCAAAAAGTTCTCCCTCGATCATCGTTTGCGGGAACGCCGCGCAATTGAGCTTCACCATCGGTTGTTCAGCGCGCCGGCTGCGAGCGTGAATCGTATTGGCAATCACCTCCTTGCCTACGCCGCTCTCTCCCACGATGAGAACGTTGGCATCTGAAGGTCCCATCGTGTCGATCAGTTCCTGGATTTCCTGCATCGGCTTGCTCTGAAAAATTGGTGTGGGACGCGCCTCTGCGATTTCCAGGCGCTTTTCGAGTTGCACTGTTTTCTCCCGCAATTTTTCCGCCTCCCGAAGCAGGAACTGTTTCTCCAACGCGTTCTCCACGAGGCTGAGGAGCTCCTCTGGCGCGTACGGTTTGCTGATAAAATGGAATGCGCCGCGCTTGATCGACTCGATGGCATTATGCAAAGAGTCGTGCGCAGTCAGAATGATCACCTGAACGTCGGGCAACTCTGTCTTGATCCGATCGAGCATTTCCAAACCATGCGCGTCGGGGAGTTGCAGATCGAGCAACACAAGCGATGGCAAATTCGATTTGAGCAACTTGACTCCCTGCGAAGCAGTCCCGGCAGTGTCCACGCGATAACCGTGCCGGTTCAGTAATGCTTCGAGCGTCATCAACACGGGGCGCTCGTCGTCGATAATCAGAACGCGACGGTTGTCTGTTTTCATCACTTCGCGCTGCTGGTATTACGCACGAGCAGCGCCTTCCAGTTGTTTAAACCCTGAGATGACATTGACGTCCAGATATGTTCAGAGTGCACGCTCCACGGGGAGTGTCACCGTCGAGACGAGTGCGGAAGCTTTCGGATCATAGTGCGCCTGTAGCTCACCGCCGTGGGCTTCTACGATCGCCTGGATGCGACTCAGACCGAGACCGTAGTGACGCTGGCTTATGTTCCGGAACGGTTCGCGCCCCCAATTTTGTGTGGCCGAGTCAAAAGCAAGCTTTGGTTCGTGCAGAGTGAATAGTAATCGGTCATTGTCGATCCTGGCATTGGCCAGCAGCGGGCTGTTGCCGCGATCATGCTGGAAGGCATTGGCAAAAAGCTCCGTAAACGCTTCCTGTAGAAGTTGCGGATCAACGTGCAAGACCACGTCCTGAAGTTGCGCGTCCCAATTAATTTCGTCGGTTTTTATGGAAAATTTCCGCTCGATTTCCGCGCGCATATCGGCCAAAAATTCAGGAGCCCGGTAAGAAATCATATTCGGTGTGATCTCCCCGACTGCTCTGGAAAGCCGTTGCAAAGTCGAGTAGAGGGTTGACGTCACTTGTCGCAGACGCTTGATCTCAGTTTGCAGTTCCTGGTCCTGCGTCAGTTCAGCGATGTAAGCCGATTGCAGCTCGAGCGCATTCAGATCATTGCGCAAATCGTGACTGAGTTGTCGGACAAAACGAACCACGTCATCCCAGGGCACACTCAATGAATGGCTGCGACTTTGAGTAGACTTCTCCGGCATAAGCGATGGATTATGGTTTCTCTGCGAGTGAAAAGCGGTCGTCCACCGTTTCCTCGCCGGGCGTGACCTTGATCGAGGGATCGTTGCTCGCCAAATGCCGCAACAAATGAAACACGTCTTCGGGATCCCCGTCGACCAAGCGGGCGATTTCTTCGGCAGTTTTCCCATCGTCAGAAAGCTTCTCGCGCACTTGTTTCTGAAGCTCCAGTAGCTTGCTCGCCGCTTTTTTCCCCGCTTCTACACCGGGTTGATCGTAGGCGTTGACATCAACCAGTGAACCGTAGAATCCGACCGCACGCTCATAGAGTGCGATCAGCGCCCCGACATAGAACGCGTTCACCTCAGGGATGCTCATCGTGATTGATTCCCGCCCTTTCTCGTACAACGCGCCGCGCGTGCCACGGAAAAAGCCATGAAGATAATCGCCGCTCGTGATGCCATCCTCGACTTCAAACCGAGCGCCGCGCCGATCGTTGCGCACTTCCACAAACGTTACAAAGAAATTTAAGACCCCATCGCGCAGCTGTTGCACGTAAGAATGCTGGTCCGTCGAGCCCTTGTTGCCGTACACGGCGATCCCCTGATGCACAATGTCCCCAGCGAGGTCCTTTTCTTTTCCTAAGGATTCCATCACGAGCTGCTGGAGATATTTGGTAAACAAGGCGAGCCGATCCTTGTACGGAAGAACCACCATATCTCTTTCGCCTTTCCCGTTGCCGGCGTAATACCACATGAGTGCGAGAAGCATCGCGGCATTTTGCGCGACCTCGGGCATGCGGGTGCGCTCGTCCATGGCCGCGGCGCCAGCGAGGAAGCCATCGATGTCAAACCCTTCCAAGGCCATCGGCAGCAACCCAACCGCGCTCATCACCGACGTGCGTCCACCAATCCAGTCGGGCATCGGGAAGCGCGCGAGCCAAGCGTTCGCTTCGGCATCCTTGTCCAACTCGCTTCCAACGCCGGTCACAGCAACAGCATGTCTGGCGAACTGAAGTCCTTTCGCAGCGAACTTCGCTTCCGCCTCCACCATTCCATTCCGTGTTTCTTTTGTCCCGCCAGATTTTGAGACGACCACGACAAGCGTCCGTGGGAGACCGTCACCTATCCTGTTAAACACGCGGTCAAACCCCTCGGGATCCGTGTTATCGAAGAAAAAGATGTTCATTCGGTTCTGCGCCGACCCAAGCGCGTCTGATACGAATTGTGGCCCGAGAGCCGAGCCGCCGATCCCAATGTGCAGCACATGCTCGAAGCGTCGTCCATTTTCAGCCGTAATTTTCCCGCTGTGAACGTCTTCCGCGAACCTCTTGATGTGCTGGATAGTGTCTTCGATTTCTGCCCGGATTGCCGGTGTCGGCGCAAGCGCCGGGTTCCTCAGCCAATAATGACCAACCATTCGTTTTTCTGTGGGATTAGCGATTGCTCCCGCCTCCAGTTGTCCCATCGCCGCAAACGCCTGCTCGATCTGCGGCCGCATCTCGTCGAACATGATTCCCGGAAATTTCATTCGGCTGATGTCGAGAGAAAAACCGAGTTCACGGTATTCCAGAAAATACCTTTGAAACCGCTGCCACAGTGATGAGGAGGCCATAGCTCGTCAGACTAGCGAAGTGAAATTCGATTGCCGCGTCAAGTCGCGACAATAAATTCTTGTTTTCAAAGCGAGTGGGTACTCATGAGACAAACGCCGCATTTATTTGCCGCCCTGGTTGCGCTGGGGCTTGGGGCGATCAGCTTGCTCGCTCGTGAAATAATGCTGATTCATCTGGAAGGCGCCACGGTTGCCTCCAGCGCCCCCGAGACATTCTCGCTCAAGAACCAGGGACTCGCCTTTCAACGTGCCGGCGCGTATGCGCAGAACGTGTTGCCGATTTATGGCAGTTCAGAGCTCCTCGTTCCCGCCAGTCCATACAGGGGAAACAATTTTTTTCGCACTGCCCCAACAGGGTTCCAACTGTCGCCGGTCGGGGGCGGAGGCACGACTCCGCTCATCATGTTGCAAAAAATTGGCGCGCTGGGCTCGAGCTTGCGCGGCAAAAAACTTGCCATCTCGCTTTCGCCGAACTGGTTTTTCGCGACCAAGCCGGGTTGGCAAGCGTACGCTGGAAATTTTTCGCCGATGGCAGCCACGGAAATGATATTTGGCAGCGCCCTCGATTTCGACCTGAAGCGGGAAATTGCAGCGCGCATGCTGGAGTGCCCCAGCACACTCGAAGAGAGGCCGCTGTTGAAATTCGCGCTGAGTCGCCTGGCATCTGGCGGCTGGATCGACCGCATCGTGTTCTACGCACTCTGGCCGGCCGGGAAAGCACAGAGCCTGTTGTTCGAGCTGCAGGACCATTTAGCGGCGCTCGATTATATTCGGCGTCAAAAGAAACCGTTTCCACGCCTGCATGCAGAAACAGTCGATTGGCCGGAGCTAATTGCGAAAGCGAGCAAAGCGAGACCTAGCGATGCTGGCAGAATTCAAAACGCTCCGGCGTTCGACAGACAAATTCCTCCGGGGTCTCGCGACGCTGCGTTCAAGAATGGAATCGACACGTCACCAGCTTGGATCGATCTGGAATTGTTGTTGCGCGGATTGGCAAGCGCTCACGCGCAGCCGCTAATTCTCAGCATGCCGGTTCCTGGAGATTTTTACGACCATGCGGGGGTTTCCCGCTCGGCTCGCAACGACTATTACGCAAAGCTGCGCGCACTTGTGGAACGGTACCATTTTCCCGTAGTTGAATTTGAGGCGCATGATGAAGACCCGGCGTTCCTGATCCGTCACGCAAGTCATCTCACTGCAAAAGGCTGGGTGTATTATGATCGCGCGCTCGATGATTTCTTTCATCGCCGTTTGCCACGAGGCTGAGAACTGATCATCTTCTTTCATTCAACGGCTCGATGGCGCCGCGTCTCATCCATGATAGCTGCGGATTTCTCAGATAAAGTGTTACAACTCCTCGCGTGTGTTGCCGAAACGGATGAGGTGCGCACGAATCTCGATCTCCCTCTGTACGAGTATCAAGTCCTCGACTCGATGAGAACCGTTCAACTCATTCTTATGATCGAAGAGGAATTCGGCTTAAAAATTTCGCCCGCGGAATTCGAGCGCGAACGCTGGCGCACACCGCGAGCTGTCATCGCAGATCTCCAGCAGCGCTTGTGAGCTGGCTCGAGCGAGATTCCACGCTGCATCGTGTGCTGCTGATTCTCTATTATCTCGCGATCCTTATGGCCTTGATCGCGATGTATGGACGCGGCGATTTCTCGACGCCACCCTTTGTTTATCAGGGCTTCTAGTGAATGTAATTGAGCGAATCGACCACTGGGCCGCAGTGGCTCCAGAAACAATCGCACACATTAGCGGCGATCAAACCCTCACCTATGGCGAGCTATCCAAGCGCTCGGATGCGCTTGCGGTGTATCTCACAGAGCGCTTCGGCGATGACCGCAGCCCGATTGGCGTGCTTGGGCATCGCGAACCGGAGATGTTAATCGCATTTTTAGGAACAGCGAAATCCGGCCGCCCATACGTGCCGATCGACACCCTGCTGCCTCGGCCCCGCGTCGAGAAGATCCTGGCAATTTCGCGCGCAGCGATGCTGCTCAGTGCCGAAGAGGTCGCACAACTTTCGAGACGCAAGATCCGCGGCCGCAGGAAATTTTTGGAGAGAAACGCACCGTTTTACATCCTGTTCACCAGCGGCAGCACCGGTGAACCGAAAGGCGTGATTATCACCCTTGCCTGTCTTGAGCATTTCATCAGTTGGATGCTCGCGGAACAACAGTTCGCCGAGCGCGCGGAAGTGTTTTTGAATCAGGCGCCCTTCTCGTTTGATCTCTCCGTAATGGATTTGTATTGCAGCCTCGCAACGGGCGGCACGCTATTTAGCGTCAACCGCGATTTGATCGAAAATCCCAAACAACTCTACCGGGCGCTGGCGAATTCCGGCGTGACCACGTGGATTTCCACGCCGTCGTTTGCACGAATGTGTCTGGTCGAACAGAAATTCACAGAGGCGATGCTGCCGCGCGCGCGCCGGTTTTTGTTTTGTGGTGAAACACTAGCACCGCAGACCGCGGCTGAACTGCTTGGCCGTTTTCCGCGAGCGCAGGTCTGGAACATGTACGGCCCGACTGAGGCAACCGTAGCCACGACGTCTATCCGGGTTGATGATTCGATTCTGCAAAAGTATTCGGCTTTGCCCGTGGGCCGCGCGATGCCGGGGACGCAAATCCTCGTGGTCGACCAGAATTGCCATGAATTGCCCGCGAACGAGCGCGGCGGAATCATTATCGCCGGGCCCAACGTGAGTCCGGGGTACATCGGCCGGCCGGATCTCACAGCGCGCGCTTTCTTCGAGCGGCGGGGCCAGCGAGCGTATAAGACCGGCGACCTCGGCCGGTTCCGTGACGGTCTCCTTTTCTTTGAAGGCCGCGTGGATGAACAAATCAAGCTGAGTGGGTACCGCATCGAGCTCGGCGACGTCGAAGCGAATCTGCGCATGCTGCCCGCTGTGCGCGATGCGGTCGTAATCCCAGTGATCAAAAATGACACGGCTCAATCACTTGCTGCTTGTGTGCTGCTAGACGCGCGGAATGAGACATCAGACTTCGAGCTGGCGCACAGCCTCCGCACACAACTCAGTGACCGGTTGCCGACGTACATGTTGCCGCGAAAATTTGTCTTTCTCGACATGTTTCCCATGACCGCCAATGGCAAGGTGGACCGAACTGCGCTGGCCAGGTCGCTGTGATTCCCTACGCGGATTTCACCTATTTCATCCTGCTGCTTTACGTAGCAGTCCCGACAATCATTCTGGGATTATTCGGCCGCGCCGGCTGGCGCTGGGCATTGCTGGTCACCACAGCCATGCTCGTCGCCCAGTATCAGGACGTGCTTCATTTGCGCGCGCATTTTCCAGTGCGCGAGATCTGGCTGGTGTTGGCGTTTGCCTTGTGGCAATGGCTCACAGTGCGCGCGTTTGCGAGTGCGGGCGCGCGCGCAGGGTGGCTATTCTATGGCGCGCTTGGAGTGAGCCTGCTTCCGCTCGCGATCACGAAAGTGCTCCCAGTCGTCTCGCCCAAAACTCAGTTTGGATTTCTCGGCATCTCTTACGTGACATTTCGCGCACTCGACATTGTGTTTTGTCTCCGTGACGGAGTGATCGCGACCCCTGGCGCGATCGATCTTTTCATGTTTCTATTTTTCTTTCCGACGATTTCCGCCGGCCCGATCGATCGTTATCGCCGTTTCATTCCAGACTGGAAGAAAAAGCGTAGCCGCGCTGAGTTCCTGGCTGATCTCGACGGTGCCGTGCACCACTTTTTCCGTGCATTACTCTACAAGTTCATACTCGCTGCGCTGATCGAACGACACTGGCTCAAGCTTGCCGCAGGGAGCGACAGCGTCGGGGCGCTGTTCAGCTACATGTATGCCTATAGTTTTTATTTGTTTTTCGACTTCGCTGGATACAGCGCTTTCGCCATCGGTATCAGCTATCTCTTCGGCGTTCACACACCCGAAAATTTTAGTCGACCATTTCTCGCGCGAAATATCCGTGATTTTTGGAACCGCTGGCATATCACGCTTTCGTTCTGGTTTCGCGACCACGTTTACATGCGATTCCTGCTTGCGGCTGCGCGCGGCAAATGGTTCAGAAGCATGCACACGGCAGCGATCGTGGGCTACTTTCTCGCGTTCGGACTAATGGGTTTGTGGCATGGCATCGAGCCGCACTACATCCTCTATGGCCTATACATGGCGACGCTGCTCTCCGCGTTCCACATATTCTCAAGCTGGAAAAAGGTGCACCACTACTGGCGCGAAGGCCGTCTGTGGAATGCGCTCGCAGTTTTCATCACCTTCAACGCTGTCTGCTTCGGTCTGCTAATTTTTTCGGGACACATCGGCGCTACCTCGAACGCGCAACGAACATCGCAGAAGTTGTCGATGTTGAAGAATGTTCCTTAATTTTCGGGATTCACCGGGAAATGCTTGTTCTTGAGATGCTCGGGCACGGCTTTCGTTTGTTCCGCCTCGATTCGTTCGGTCGCGGCGTTTAGTGACTTGTATGCTTCGCGGCTTTTCGGCGCGCGACACATGTAAGCAGTTGCATGCGCCAGAGGGATGCGCGCCTCCGGCATCCCGACAAATTCCACCGCCTGTTGCGTCGCGATCGCAAGCTGCAACGCTTCCGGATCAGCCAGGCCAACGTCTTCGCTGGCGAAAATCACAATCCGCCGCGCGATGAAGCGAAAATCTTCTCCGGCGTGCAGCATTTTTGCCAGCCAGTACATCGCGCTTTTTTCATCCGAAGCGCGCATGCTTTTGATGAACGCGCTGATCGTATCGTAGTGCGCGTCACCGACACGATCGTAAACCACGGCTTTCTGCTGAATGCTTTCCTCGGCAACAGAGAGCGTGAAATGAATCACATTTTCGTTGTAGTTGGAGCCGGGGGCGTTGACCCCGGGGTTAACGCGCTTTGCGTCATGCTCCGGTTGGCCGGTCTCACCGCGATCGGCTACAGCGGGCGTGGTCAGCACGCCGATCTCAAGCGCATTCAGGCATTTCCGTGCATCACCGTCACTCAGCTTCGCCAAATGGCGCCGCGCGTCACTGTCCATCTTTACGTTGTAGTTGCCGAGGCCGCGCTCTTTGTCGGCCAACGCGCGATCGATCAACTGCTCCAATTGCTCGACGCTGAGTGCCTCGAGTCTAAAAACCTGCGAGCGCGACACGAGCGCGCTGTTCACGTAAAAGAACGGATTGTAAGTGGTGGCACCGATGAGACGAAGGTTTCCCGCCTCGACGTCGGGCAAAAGGATATCCTGCTGCGCCTTGTTGAAATGATGAATCTCATCAACAAAGAGGATCGTCCTTTGTCCGGACGTGCGGAGACGATTACTGGCCGCGGCGAGCACACGGCGCATTTCGCCGACGTTGCTTTCCACCCCGCTAATCCGAACAAATTTGGCATGGGTCAACTCCGCAATCACGCGCGCCAGGGTGGTCTTGCCGCTGCCGGGCGGCCCGTAGAAAATCACCGAGGGCAGACGATCAGCTTCGATCGCCCGGCGCAACAGTTTGCCCGGCGCAAGAATGTGCTCCTGGCCGACAAATTCCTCGAGCAAGCGCGGTCGCATCCGCGTGGCTAGTGGAGCAGCGCTGTCTATCGCCTCCACATCGGCTTGTTCGTCAAATAAATCTTGCACGAAGCAAAATACGCTCCTCGGGAGCATCGTGCACCTTCTTATAGTCACGACCCCGCCTGCCGTTGTCCCTGACGCGCCACAGGCGCGTGGCTACAGTCGCGTGCTATTGTAGCTCGATCGATCGGTAGCCTCCCAAACACATTGTGGCTTGCGCTGCAAACGCCCAATACGTGAAAAACTACGATTGCATGAAATTGGTCAGTGGCCCGCGTCAACCATTCATCGGTCTGGCGCTGATGGGGATGATCGGAATTGTCGCGGCGGAGATTTTGCCGATGCGATCTACGGCACTCGTTCCAGCAGCGATAATTGTTGCAGCGTGCATTCTTATCCTGGCGTGCTGGCCGAGATTAACAGGAACGTATCTCGTCGTCGCGGCTGGTTTTTTCCTGCTGCACAAATTCGCGACAACCAATACAGAAGGGCAGCAACTCGCAAATAACCTGGGCGACCGGGCGCGTACGGTCACAGCCGTTGGATGCGTGATCACTGAGCCAAAGATTGCGCCAAGCGAATTCGCGACCTTCCTGCTCAGGCTCAACTCAATTGAATTCGAAGGCAGAAACCAATCGACCCATGCAGTCTGGCAGGTGCGTTGGAAAGGGACGCCCGAATTTGGCGATGAACTGAAACTTTTTGGAACTGCCGAGCCAATTGCCGCGCCGCGAAATCCAGGCGAATTTGATATGCGTGCTTATCTTGCGCGGCACGATGTGCGCCGAACGCTTTTCGTCCGGTACCCGGAGGACGGGATGCTGATTCGCCACGGCGGGGGTAATCTTATCCTGCGCGCGGCACAAAAATCGCGGAGTTGGATGCAAAATGGGTTGTGCCGCGGGCTGGAGAACTCGCCACAAGTACAAACGTTTCTCAGTGGGATCGTGCTCGGGTTGAGACGGCAGGCGCCTGAAGACATCGAAGAACCATTTCAGCAGACGGGCACTTTGCATCTTTTCGCAGTTGCAGGGCTGCACATAGGAATTGTGGCGACCCTTTTATGGATGCTGGCGACGCTTGCCCGGTTATCGCGCAAAACAGCGGCTGCGATCATCATTCCGCTACTGTTCTTTTACGCGGCGGTGACCGGCCTCCACGTCTCGAGTCTGCGCGCGGCGACAATGGCTTCGATCCTAATCGGCGGCTTGTTTTTCGAGCGAAAGGTGTTCCTTGCGAACAGCCTGGCCGCCGCGGCGTTTTTCATTCTCTGCTGGAACACGAACGAACTGTTTTCCACCGGGTTCCAGCTGTCCTTCGCAGTGGTTGGGGCAATTGTGTTGTTCAGCGATCCATTCTTCAGGGTTTTCCAGCGTCGCAGCGCTGCGGACCCTTTCCTGCCACAAACGCTGGTGCGCGGCCCGCGTCGTTGGATGCACTCCAGTTATGAATGGGTTTCGGGTGGAGTATCTGTATCGTTGGCAGCGTGGATTGGCTCGCTGCCGCTCATCCTTTGGTACTTTCACCTGGTTACGCCAATTTCTTTGATCGCAAATCTTATAGTTGTTCCGATCGCATTCTTCGTACTCGCTATTGCGCTCCTCTCGTTGCTGGCTACTCCGCTGTTCCCTTGGATCGCGGTTGTTTTCAATAATGCGAACTGGACTCTGGCCACATTGGTCATCGTTATCGTCGATCTTTTCGCGCAAATTCCCGCCGGCCATTTTTACGTCGCGCCGCTGAATTGGAACGGAAAATCCTCAGCGAGAATGACAGTACTGGATTTGGGCGCAGGCGCCGCGGTGCACTTGGGAACAGTTGGCCGCAATTGGTTGTTTGATTGCGGCAGCGAACGCAACTACGAGCGCATCGTTCGCGAGTATTTGCATTGGGCTGGCGTGAATCGGCTCCGCGGGCTGTCTCTCAGTCATGGAGATTCGCTTCACATCGGTGGTGCGGTGGAGCTGCTGAACGATTTTCCTAACACTCAAGTTTTCGATAATCCGGCGCCTGACCGCTCGGCCCTTCACCGGCGGCTGTCCAGAACGCTTTCCGAGTTAAAGAAGGGCGGGCTCAAATGCTCCAGTTTGGTTGCGGGAGACGACTTGCATCTGGCCCACGATGTTGCGGCCCGAGTACTTTTTCCTCCCCCGAGCTTTGCAGGGATCACCGCAGATGATCAAGCATTCGTTATCCGATTATCGATCGCGCCCGGGACTTTTGTTCTGTTAATGTCCGATAGTGGCACGGAGACTGAAAAGATGCTGCTGAGCAATGGCCTGGAGCTGCACAGTGACGTCCTGATTAAGGGCCAACATCACTCGGCAGCTTCAGGTTCTGCCGCGTTTCTCGACGCAGTGCGACCGCAATTGATCATTGCCACCTCGCAAGATTTCCCGGAACGCGAACGGATCAGCGAAGATTGGGCTGACCAGGTTCGCGCGCGTGGCATCAAACTCTTTCGCCAGGACGAAACTGGCGCGGTGCAGTTGGAATTTCGCGGAAGGGAATGGACCGCGCGTGCCTATTTGACGGGCGAAATCTTCCGAAGCGTCAGCCGGTAAATCGGCACGCCCTGCTGGCGGAATCTGCTCTCGAATTTCGTTCGTGGAAGAACGCAGTCATTCCACGACGAAGGGACAATTTCGAATTGTGAATGACCGCGGCTGAGCTGCTCCATCTGATGAAAATAATCGAGCTGATCGGTCGCGATGCGAAGCGCGCCGTTTTGATCGAGCGCCGCGGCGATTGAATCCAGGAACTCGCAGGTGAAAATCCGGCGCTGCCGATGCCGCCGCTTCGGCCATGGGTCTGGAAAAAAAAGGTAAAAGGTCTCTACTGAATTTTCCGGTAACAAATAACGCACCGCGAACAAAGCGTCCGTGCCCAGTACTCGCACATTTTCGATCTTCAGCATTTTGCGTCGAACTTTCTCAACCCGCTTCGTCAATCGCTCGATTCCGAGAAAATTTTTCTCAGGGAACTGTCCCGCCAGTTCGCACAGAAAGGATCCATCGCCGCAGCCGAGATCGACCTGCAGCGGCGCGTGACGTCCGAAAAGCTCCACAAGATCGAGACGCGCAACGTTCAATTCCGGCACCAGTTCGAGCACATTGAAAAATGTTGTATCCGCATTAATGCTGCAACCTCCGCTGTGCACTGGAAACATGTTGAACAGCATCCCGTCCAGAGCGACATGAAAGAGAGAATATGAATCCATTTTCTTTCCGCGCGTTTGGCTGGGCAGTGCTTGCCGTAGCTCTGGTCACTGCCAGCCATGGGCAAACTCCTGTTCCGGCGGCGACAAAGACCGCGGTTTTCGCCGGCGGCTGTTTCTGGTGCATCCAGCCCGCGTTCGACAAGGCCCCTGGCGTTGTCAAAACCGTGGTGGGTTACTGTGGGGGAACCGAGCCAAACCCCACTTACCAGCTCGTCACATCGGAAAAGACAAACTATCGCGAATCAATCGAAATCACTTACGACCCAATTAAAATTTCTTACGAGAAGCTTCTCGACATCTATTGGCGACAAATCGATCCCACCCAAGCCGACGGCCAGTTCACCGACATCGGCCCGAGTTATCGTGCCGCGATCTTTTATGGCAACGCCGAGGAAAGGAAAATTGCAGAGGCTACGAAAGCGAAGCTCGCAAGCTCTGGAAAATTCAAAAAGCCGATTGTGACCGAAATTCTACCGTCGATGAAGTTTTGGCCGGCGGAAGATTATCACCAGAAATATTACCGCCAGAACCCGGAGCATTTCGAAGCGTTCGAGGAGGGATCAGGCCGGGTTTCATTTAAAACCGAAAAATGGGGCGGCGAACGATAGCCGAGGGTATTTCGATACCAGAGCTCATCTCACACCTGACGCTGTCAGGTTGAGCCATGCGAAACATCTCTGTCTATTTCCGTTTGTGAATCGCTTCAGATTTGGTCCGAGATGGAAAGCTTGGCCTCGCCCCGAAGTTTTGGGGCTGCGTTGCAGCTTCGTTTCGCTCAGAATGACACTACCAACTGGTTTTTAGATCTTTCAAAGCATGATTGGAGCACTTGATCCGAAAATTCCGCCAGGGCCGCTGGCTCAAAAATGGCGAAATCACCGGGACCATGTCCGATTGGTAAGTCCAAACAACCGCCGAAAATTCGAAGTAATTGTCGTCGGCACCGGCCTGGCCGGTGGATCGACCGCGGCAACACTGGGCGAGCTTGGATATCAGGTGAAATGTTTTTGTTTTCAGGATTCGCCGCGGCGCGCGCATTCGATTGCCGCGCAGGGCGGCATCAACGCGGCGAAAAATTACCAGAACGATGGCGACAGTGTTTACCGGCTGTTTTACGATACGATTAAGGGTGGCGATTTTCGTTCACGTGAAGCGAACGTTTACCGGCTTGCGGAAATCGCGAACAACATTATCGATCAATGCGTCGCGCAAGGCGTGCCGTTCGCGCGCGAATACAGCGGTTATCTCGCTAACCGCTCGTTTGGTGGCGCACAGGTTTCACGAACGTTTTATGCGCGCGGACAGACCGGCCAGCAGCTTTTGTTAGGCTGTTATCAAGCGCTTTGCCGACAAGTCGCCGCCGGCACAGTGCGGATGTTTCCGCAAACAGAGATGCTCGATTTGGTGATCGTCGACGGACAGGCGAAGGGAGTCATCACTCGAAACTTGCGCTCGGGAAAAATCGAGAGGCACGCTGCGGACGCGGTCGTGCTCGCGAGCGGCGGATACGGCAACGTGTTTTATCTCTCGACGAATGCGCGCGGAAGCAATGTGACCGCAACATATCGCGCTTACAAAAGAGGCGCGCTCTTTGCAAACCCATCCTTCACCCAGATTCATCCCACCTGCATTCCTGTCAGCGGCGACTACCAGTCCAAGCTCACGCTAATGTCGGAGTCACTGCGCAACGACGGTCGCGTCTGGGTTCCAAAACGCAAGGAGGATCGCTTTAAGCCACCAAACGAAATCCCCGAGGCGGACCGCGATTACTATCTTGAGCGAAAATATCCCAGCTACGGAAACCTTGCGCCGCGCGACATTTCATCGCGTGCAGCGAAGGAAGTTTGCGACGAAGGCCGCGGCGTTGGTCCAGGAGGACGCGGCGTTTATCTCGATTTTGCCGATGCCATCGAAAGGCTCGGTGAAAGCACAATTCGCGAGCGCTACGGAAACCTCTTCGAAGTCTATGAAAAAATCACCGGCGAGGAGGCTTACAAGGTGCCGATGCGCATTTACCCGGCGGTGCACTACACAATGGGCGGTCTCTGGGTGGATTACAATTTGATGAGCAACGTGCCCGGCCTGTTTGTCATCGGCGAAGCGAATTTTTCCGATCATGGCGCAAATCGGCTCGGCGCCAGTGCGCTGATGCAAGGTTTGGCTGACGGTTATTTTGTCTTGCCCAATACGCTGCCGAATTATCTCGCTGGACAGATGGGAAAACGGCCGTCGCCGGAGTGTCCGGAGTTTCAAAAAGCCGAGGAAACTGTCTGTGCCAGGATCGAGAAACTATTGAACGTCAACGGCACGCGCTCGCCAGATTCATTCCATCGGGAACTCGGTCTGCTTCTCTGGGATAAATGCGGAATGTCGCGTAACGAAAACGGCTTGCGCGAAGCGCTCCGAAAAATCCCTGAATTGCGCGTCGACTTCTGGCGCGACGTGCGGGTTCCCGGCGACGAAGAAGATTACAACCAATCGCTGGAACGAGCCGGGCGTGTCGCGGATTTTCTTGAATTCGCCGAGCTGATGTGCGTTGACGCGCTGGAGCGCGACGAATCTGCCGGTGCACATTTTCGCGATGAGCATCAAACACCCGAGGGCGAGGCGCTCCGCGACGATGAGAACCACGCCGCCGTCTTCGCATGGGAATTTCAAGGCGAAGGTCGGCCTCCCAAATTGCATCGCGAATCACTAAATTTCGAGAACGTGCATTTAGCGCAACGAAGCTATAAGTGACTACCTTTCTGGAATTCCGAGCGAAGCCGAGGCTGCACACGAAGTCCGAAACGCCAGGCTTTCAATCCCGGTGCGACACCATCGATATCTCCGCGGGACCCTTCGACTCCGCTGCGCTCTCGCTCAGGATGACATCATGACATGAACTTCCGGTTAAAAATCTGGCGGCAGAAGAACCGCCAACTGCCTGGCAAACTTGCCGACTACAAGGTCAACGACATTTCGCCGGATACGTCATTTCTCGAAATGCTCGACATCTTAAACGAAGATCTGCTCCAGGCCGGCGAGGAACCCGTCGCGTTCGACTCCGATTGCCGCGAAGGGATTTGCGGTACCTGCTCGCTCACCGTGAACGGCGAAGCTCACGGGCCGGATCATCCCGGCGCAGTGTGTGAGCTGTACATGCGGAAGTTTCGCGACGGCGACACAATTACGATCGAGCCATTTCGCGTCGGCGCGTTCCCAATCGTGAAAGATCTCGTGATCGATCGCAGTGCGCTGGATCGGATCGTGCAAGCCGGCGGATTCGTCTCCGCGCGCGCGGGCTCGGCGCCCGAGGCTAATTCAATTCCCGTTCCCAAACAGGATGCTGATCTGGCCATGGAGGCGGCGGCCTGCATCGGCTGCGGCGCGTGCGCGGCAGCGTGCCCGAACGGATCGGCAATGCTTTTCACTGCTGCAAAGGTTTCGCACTTGTCGTTTTTGCCTCAGGGCCGCCCCGAACGTGGGCGCCGCGTATTAAAAATGGTGCAGGTAATGGACGCTCAGGGGTTCGGCAATTGCACAAACACTTACGAGTGTGAAGCGGTGTGTCCCGCAGAGATCAGCGCGAGTTTCATCTCGAAGCTCAACCGCGAACACGGACGAGCGCAGTTACGCCGGTGCGTGGGCGAGTAGGCCGATCAAGTTCTTTGAACGCCAATTTCTGCGCGGGGCGCTTTGGACCGTGGCGATGCTGCGCAGGTTTAGAATTATAGCGCGTAGGCAGCCGGAAAACGCAACCCGATTGATTTCCTGAAAAAATCGGCGAGACGTGCTAATCTCAACTCGCTAAACGGGGGTATAGCTCAGTTGGTAGAGCGTCTCGTTCGCAATGAGCGCTAGTCGACTGCGCTCACTTTTGCTCACTTGCTCTTTAGTGCTTTTTCATAGGTGAAAACGTAGAACGGACTGTATCTCACGTGTTCTCAAATACGCTCAAAAAACTGCGCCGGTGGATAAAGAAGTGGATAAAGAACCACGTCAATAAAATCACTCCTGAATCGAGCCGTTTAAGTCGCTTCCGACAATGAGCCACCTGAAGAACTGGCAAACGCGCAAAGATCAGAAATTTAATCACACTGTCTATGTCGGGCTGCTTAACAGTTGTCGATTTCAATCCAACGCGTGGCAGCGGCCCAGATGGAGATTGAAATTAGCCGAAGATTTGATCGGCGGGGGTATACCGGAACCGACGGAATACAGTCGCTGGTTCGATTCCTGACCCCGCCTCTTTTCATAGGTAAAAATGCCGGAAGCGAACCGAAAAACCGGCTTAGTCACAACAAATCCGTGAATCTTCATGAATGTCCGTGCATCCCGTAGGGCAGAATCCGCTGGCGCTGGCCGCCGGTCCGCACTCCAACCCGAGGATTCGAATGTCTCCCTCACCGCGCCCTAGCAAGCGCCTGCTTTTGCCGGGGGAATCACAATGAAGCCTACAACAAATCATTGTCGTCAATGTTGTCTTATCAATAAGTGAGGCGGTCGAGCGCGACATGAGCGGACGCGCTGGACTCAAAATTTCGAAATGAGCGATTTTATCTGATCAATCGTCGTTAAACAGAGTTAAGGCTTTTCATTGGGAAATCGGGCGTTTTCGGCGCGATCAAGGAATCACCGAGGGATGTTCTTACCACAACTCGAAAGTAGAACCACGAACCCCCGTGCGGACGGCCTACGCGCGTGCGCCGAAAGAGGGAGTTAACTACTCCTGTCATGTAACGCCTGTTTTGACCCGGCCTTTTATCAGCCTGCTGATATTCCCTCGTATTTACCTCGCACGCACACGCAGCGTATGAGGCGAACGTGACAAGGGCATGGCAAGGAACAATGCGAACAAGCATCGCAATGCAAGGCACTCTCCCTTGTCCTTGTGCGTTTCGACTAGGTTTCCAGCGCCAGCGTAGACGCGGCCGCCTGGACGCGCATCCCGGCGACGGAAAACATCTCGTGGTGCGCTGATGAAAAGAGTGACAGTACAAATGGCTGTCGAAATTTTGAAAGTTGCTGTGAAGCCTCGGTTTTTCACATTGCACCAGAGCCCGAGTGCGAACGACTGTTTAGATACTGACAATCAGCAACGTTCCCAGCGGTCATCTACTAAGCGCTTCGTTCGGCTGTCTTTTGCAGGAAATTCATGTCGAGTGGCAGCCTTGAGACGCTGTCGCCCGACGAGAACAGGTTAACCTCTCCGAAATCCGCGCGCGTCGCGACACGCTCACACCCGCGCCGGGATCAGAGGAACTAATTCGCTGAAATCAGCAGCTTAATACTGCACCCTGCTGATCAATCGTCCTTTCTTATGCTAGCCTAAAGTATAGTAGCCTAAAGTATAATAGCCTAAGGTCTAATAGCGCGGGCTGCCTCGACTGCCTTATTTTCGCGTCGTTGTGACCAAAACTCCTCTGCTCGTCGCTGTCGTTGACGACGAAGAACCGATCCGCAAAGCGCTGATGCGGTTGATGCGTTCCGCCGGCCTGAATGTGGAGACATTTGCCTCAGGTGCGGAGTTTTTGAAATCGCTCGATATGCGCCTTCCCGATTGCGTCATTCTCGATCTGCACATGCCCCACATGAACGGGTTCAATGTGCAAGCACATCTCGTCCAGAAATACGCAGCGCTTCCTGTCATTATTGTCACCGGGCATGATTTGCCGAGCGCGCGCGAGCGCGCCATGGCGGGCGGCGCATCAGCTTTCCTTCGCAAACCGGTGCACGACCGCACTCTTTTTGGCGCCATTTCTGCCGCGACCTCATCCCCTCAACCCGGAGGCCAATAATTCAACAAAGAAATTCCCAAAGGGAAAGACACCAAAACCAAAAAACACCGCCACATGAAACTTTTCTTCAAAACTTCGCGATGGGGAGGCGCCATCACCGGCACGCGAGAGCGCGTACGCTCCCCAATTGAAGACGCGCGACCGCGAGCCACGGAATCAACCATTTGCGGAAAATTTTTGAACTTCTTTCGAAACTTCGCCCGCCATTTCCCGCAGAAAGAAGGTGAGCGATGGACCAATGGCAGGCGGACCGCCTGTATCGCGGCGTTTTAATGCTGCTAGCCCCAAAACTCCCTGGAGCCATAAAAGAAATGAGAATAGAGGGTTCCCTTCCGGAAATCCGGCGAGCGACCAAGGGCGGCAGCATGTCCAATGGTAAATCGGGCGGATTCAGCCAGAATGGCCGCATTTCCTGGATCGGGCGAGACAACGATCCGGCACTCTTTCTGCAGGGGATCCGGTCTGACTTGTTTCGAAGGCAACTCGCGGCCCCATCGTCTCTTACCGGCACAGAGAATTTGCTTAGCTCGAACGGGAAGAGGGCTCCTCACGGTCCGAGCGAACCTTCGGAAAGCTCTCTACGGCCGATGCCTGGCTGGAAAGCCACTCTCGATATTACGTGCATTCTGCTTTCACTGCCAGTCTGGCTGCCGCTGATGATTTTGCTTATGCTGGTGACGCGAATCGCATCGCCTGGTCCGATCTTCTACCGGCAGAGACGGGTCGGCTTGGGCGGGAGACATTTTTTCATGTGGAAGTTTCGCACTATGAACTTGAGCGCGGAGACACAAACTCACGAGCTCTATTTCAAAAATTTGATGCGGGTCGATTGCCCGATGACGAAACTGGATGCTTATGGTGACGCCCGACTGGCCCCTTTCGGTCGGGTTCTGCGTGCGAGTGGTTTGGATGAATTGCCTCAAATTTTCAACGTGCTCCGCGGTGAGATGAGTCTAGTGGGTCCACGGCCCTGCACCCCAAATGAATTTGCGCACTATGAACCGTGGCAACAGCAACGGGTGAACTGTCTGCCGGGCCTGACCGGATACTGGCAGGTAAACGGGAAAAACAAAACCACGTTCCGCGAGATGATTGCGATGGATCTATTCTATTTCAAGAACATGTCGATCCTGCTCGACCTGAAAATCATGCTTAAGACCGGCACCGCTATCGCCGGGCAACTCTTCGAATCCCGCCAGGCACCGCAACGCAGCCGGCAGGATGGAAGCACTCGCTCACGGACGACGACTTTACAAACCCTAGTGGAATCAGCTTCAAAAATATGAAAAGAAAAATCGCCCTAGGTGTGATCGGATGCGGTTATTGGGGACCTCTTTTGGTTCGCAACTTCAAAAGTCTTCCGGATTGCCAGCTCAAAGCGATCTGCGACGTCAATACGGCGCGCTTAAAGCATCTCAGCACACTTTATCCCGATGTTGAGGGCATGAGTGACCCCCAGCAATTTCTCAATGGTTGCGACTTGGACGCTGTCGTCATCGCAACCCCAGTAACGAATCATTACCCATTAGCCAAGGCAAGCTTGCTTGCGGGCAAGCACACATTCATCGAAAAGCCGATGGCATCTTCTTCCGCCGAGTGTGAGGAACTAATCAAAATCGCACAGCGCAAAGGTCTCGTTTTGATGCTCGACCACACTTTTCTCTATTCGGCACCGGTGCAAAAGATTGCCGAAATTGTTCAAGCTGGGGACTTGGGAGAGATTCGCTATATTAATTGCCGGCGTCTCAACCTGGGACTGTTCCAAAAAGACATCAATGTCGCCTGGGACCTGGCGCCGCACGACATTTCGATCATTCTTTATATTCTGGGCGAATCTCCCATTGCGGTAAACTGTCAGGGAAACGCTCATATCACGCCAGGGGTGGAGGACGTGACAAATATGTCGCTCTATTTTCCACGCAAACGCTTCGCCACCATCCAGAGCAGTTGGCTCGAACCACGAAAAATTCGCGAAATGACCGTCGTCGGCACGCGGCGCATGATTGTGTATGACGATCTGCGAACGCGAGAAAAAATCCGAATCTATGATGCCCGAGTAGAACGGCCGCCGCACTACGATACATTCGCTGAATTTCAATATTCGTACCATTACGGGGATAGCTACATACCGCATCTACAACAGGAGGAACCGCTCAAGCTGGCCTGCCAACATTTTATTGATTGCATCGGAACGCTTTCTCAACCCCTGACTGGTGGCCGTGAGGGACTGGAAATGGTCAGGATCCTGGAAGGGGCCACCGCTTCGCTCAAGATGAACGGCGCACCGGTAACACTTGGTGGTTTGAATGGCGCGCGGTTGGCTCCCGAACCCGCCAACGGCTCAGCTGTCTGCTCGTTAAAGTCTAAAAGAGTGCGAACATCAGCGGGCACGGCAAGGCATCGAGCCACAGCTTTATATGTGAAGGCGTGACCTTCGCATTGAGCCGGAGTCTGGAGAAACCGAAAAAGGCGGAAAGCCGCAAATGAAAGTCCCCTTTCTTGATCTGAAGGCGCATCACGCTCCCTTGATCGACAAGTTCGATCGCGCTATTCGCGAAGTGATCGAGAGCAGCGCGTTTGCGGGCGGACCGTTCGTGGAAAGGTTTGAAGAAGAGTTCGCGGCCTACTGTGGCTCCGAGTACGCCATCGGCGTGGGCAACGGCACAGACGCGCTTTGGCTTACTCTCCTAGCGCTTGGGATCGGGCCAGGAGATGAAGTGATCACGGTTCCGAACACGTTCTTCGCCACGGTCGAGGCCATTACCTATTGCAGAGCTCAGCCGGTGTTTGTGGATGTGGACGAAAATACGTTCACGATGGATCCGGCCGAATTGGAGAAGCGCCTCACGGCAAGAACCAAGGCAATCATCCCGGTTCACCTTTTCGGGCAACCGGCGGACATGGATACGATTTTGGAATTCGCGCGGGCACACGGGCTTTTTGTCATTGAAGATGCGGCTCAAGCTCACGGCGCTGAGTACAAGGGCCGAAAAGCAGGCACTCTGGGCGACGCCGGTTGCTTCAGCTTCTATCCCGGGAAAAATCTTGGCGCTTTTGGTGAGGCCGGCGCGATCGTGACGAACGACGCTGAGTTACGAGAGAAAATCCAAGTCCTTGGAGACCACGGTCAGGCCCGAAAGTATTATCACACCCTGCTTGGTTGGAATTGCCGAATGGACGGCATCCAGGCGGCGATCCTGTCCATCAAATTAGGCCATCTCGAAGAAGCAAATCGGCTGCGACGCGAACGCGCTTTGCAATACAAACAGGCTTTCGCGGGAATCGAAGGCGTTGCTACGCCGTTCGAGGCAGATTATGCGCGGCACGTTTATCACGTCTATGCGATTCGAGTGCAGGAACGCGACGAAGTTCGGCCATTCCTGGAGGAGAAAGGAATTGGCTGTGGCGTGCACTATCCCATTCCGATTCACCTTCAGGAGGCCTGTCGAAGCCTCGGCTACGCGGAGGGGTCGTTTCCAGTCGCGGAGAACTTGGCGGAAGAATTTCTTTCCTTACCGATGTTTCCTGAATTAACCGAAGAGCAAACCGAATATGTCGCTCGCTGCGTCAACGAAGTGGTTGGTGTGGAAGCACTCGTTTAGGGAAAAGTTTTTTGAGGACGGTCGAACAATCGGAAGCAGTGGAAGCGACGACGCTCGCTGGCGACGATTCTTTTGTGGAACCGAAGACCGGCGACAGATCGCTGCAAATGCGGATTCTCGATCCTGTCCACGATCCGGGCTGGGATCAAGTCGTTGCCTTACATCGCGATGCTAGTTGCTTTCACACTAGCGCCTGGGCAAAGGTGCTTCACCAAACTTATAACCATCAGCCTTTTTACCTTCAGTTTTCCCGCGGACACAGGTTGGCAGCGCTGATTCCGCTGATGGAATTACAGAGTCTGTTCACCGGCCGCCGCGGCGTCTGCCTTCCATTTAGCGATGCGTGCGAACCGCTCATCTTTGATCCGGAATCGATCGGCATTGTAACAGACCAGCTCGTTCGTTTCGCGCGAGAGCGGCATTGGAAATACCTTGAGGTACGAGGAGGAAAATCCTTTCGGCTCACCGCGAGCCCGGTTGCCCAGTTTTACGGGCACACACTCGATTTACGCAGCGGTACAGAAGAGCTAATCACTCGCTTTGCCAGCCCAGTTCGCCGGGCCATTCGCAAAGCAGAACGCAGTGGCGTGAACGTGCTGATCGTGCGTAATCGGCAGGCCATTGGCGATTTTTACCAACTCCATGTTCAAACCCGCCGGCGCCACGGTCTCCCTCCACAACCGGCCTCCTTTTTTCTAAGCATCTACGAACACATCATCAAATCCGGTCTCGGTTTCATTGTTCTCGCGCAGCGGAGGTCGCGTCCAATTGCCGCTGCGATCTTCTTCTGCTTTGGAAAGAACGCTCTTTATAAGTACGGCGCTTCCGACAAAAGATTTCAGGAACTCCGTGCGAACAATCTTGTCATGTGGCAAGGTATCCAGCTCTTGGCGCGAACTGGCGCTGAAAAATTGCATTTTGGACGCACCGAATGCGAAAACGATGGTTTACGACGGTTCAAACTTTCGTGGGGCACGGAGGAAGAAACAATCAGTTACTTCAGAGTTGATTCATCGGGCCGACAGTTTTTAGCTGACGCCCGCCATGACTCCGGATTCCACAAACGGATCTTTGGGATGTTGCCGCTGGTGTTCAATCGACTGGCAGGCTCAATGATCTATCCGCACCTTGACTAAGGTAGGCTATGGCTGAAACACGACGGGAACCTCAACATCACTCCGGAATGCACCTGAGCGACATCCTCTTTGCTCTATTTAAGCGCAAGTGGACAGTTATTCTTTTCGCTTTATTGGGGATCATTGCCGCAGCTACTTTTTATTTTCTCTTCCCGCCCGTTTACGAATCTCAAGCCAAACTGCTGGTCCGCTATGTTCTGGAAAGGAGCGCAGTCGATCCGATCGACGGTACGAAGCCTACGTTCCAGACGAGCAACGATTCGGACAGAGTGATTGGCGCTGAAATCGAGATTCTGACCAGTTGGGATCTGGCGATGCAAGTCGCCCAGACAATCGGTCCCAAACGCTTACTAGCACCCGCTCCGGTTCCAGACCCGGTCAAGCGCGTCACTGAGGCCGTCGGTCTTAAGCAACTGCTACGGCCGTCCGAGGTGTCAGCGACTGAAACTGACGCGGCCCGCAGTATTATTTTGGGCTTAAAGGTGCTTTCTAACAAGGGAAGTAACATCATTTTCATTTCTTACGAAAATCGCAGCCCGGAGATGGCGACGCTCGTTTTGCAGGAGCTGCTGAGCCGTTATTTCGTTAAGCATCTCGAAGTCCACCGCTCCGCTGGCGCCTTCGATTTCGTAAGCCAGCAAACCGACCAGGTTCGAACGCGCCTAAACCAGACGGAAGACGCCTTAAAATCGCTAAGGAACAAGACGGGGGTTGTTTCACTTAAGGATGGCTCAACGGCGCTTACTGCCGAGGCCGCGAAAACTCAGGAAGACCTTAATGCCGCTGAAGCGGAGTTGGCCGAAGGAAAAGCCCTTGTTGAGCAGACTGGGGATAACAAGTCCAAGAAGTGGAAAAGCCAGCCATCTGAAAAAACCTCCGAATCTGCAAAAGCTCGTGTTGCCGGGATTGGGGCAAAAGTAGAAACACTTAAGTTCCGTCTCCACGATGTTCAACAAAGAATGAGGCAGCTTTCGGAGCTTACCCCGCAAATGGAAGAATTGGAGCGGAAGCAGGAAATGGACGAAGCGAATTACAAGTATTTCGCGGCATCGCTCGAAAAGGCGCGGATTGACGAGGCTTTGGACCCATCCAAGATGCCCAATATTAGCGCCGTCCAGCGGCCTTCCCCTCCTGTGCTGGAGAGCAAAACGCGGAACAAGATTACCCTGGTACTAGCGGGTGGTGGCTTGGCTCTGGGTGTTGCACTTGTCTTGTTACGAGGGTTGGTCTTGAACCGGACGGTGGGACGGCCGCTCGAGCTGGAGACGCGATTGCACATTCCGCTCATGCTCTCGATACCATATACGAATCCTCGCAACGGCCATTTAGCCCGGCCTGCCAATGGGGCTCCGGCGAATCCGGAAGCACTCGCAGCTAGGCGGCGTCACCCGAAGCTGGCGCCTTGGGAACCTGGACATTTCATGCGGCGCTATTGCGACGCAATTCGAGATCGGCTTGGTTTTTATTTTGAACTTAATAATTTAACACACAAACCGAAGCTCGTAGGTGTTGCCGGTTTTTCTGAAGCAGCGGGAGCTTCGACCCTCGCCGCTGGCCTTGCTGCCTCACTCTCGGAAACTGATGAAGGCAAGGTTCTTCTTGTCGATATAAATTTGGGCCCTGAGGAGGTCCACCCATTCTTTAAAGGCAAGCCTGCCTATTCTCTTACCGCAGCTCTCAAGCCACAGACTGAGATCGCCTCTGCGTCAGATAATCTCTATCTGGCTACCGTGGGATCATCCAGTCCGGGTGGGCTGGCGCAGATCGGCTTGAAAAGATTCTTCGACATGATGCCAAATATGAAAGCGAGCGACTTCGACTACATCATTTTTGACATGCCCCCGCTCGATCAGACAAGTCCTACGTGGGGGATGGCTGCTTTTTTGGACAAACTCTTGCTAGTAGTGGAAGCGGAAAAGAACAATCGCGACGTGATACAGCGTGGCTACAGGAAATTAGTAGCAGAGAGAGACAACGTTGCGGTGGTAGTTAACAAAACGCGCTCTTATGTTCCGAAGTCGCTGGACGATGAGTCTTGATCGGATGCGTTCATAGGAGTCGCATTGCGCTTCCCATTCTTCCAACCGTTGCTCCTAATGTCTGGATGCTTGCGGTAACCGCTCTAGCTAACGAGCGGGCACAGAATATCTCGTGTTACGCAATAGAATTTATTACGGGTTAAAGCCCTTTGTTCCCCAGCCGCTTCGAACGGCGATTCGGCGAAGCTGGGCGCTGCGGCTGCGCAAGCGTATTGCGGACATCTGGCCTATTATGCCGGGATCGGAGCGTCCGCCCGAAAACTGGTCAGGCTGGCCGGCGGGCAAGAAATTTGCCTTCGTGTTGACTCACGATGTGGAGGGCAAAACAGGTCTCAGTAAATGCAGGTCCCTGATGCAACTGGAACTGGAACTTGGATTCCGTTCTTCTTTTAATTTTGTGCCCGAAGGAAGTTATCGGGTCCCAGCCGGCTTAAGGGAGGAACTTACCGCCCACGGATTCGAGGTTGGGATACATGATCTGAAACATGACGGCCATCTCTTTGGCTCGTATCGCAGCTTCAAACGGCGAGCCGTAAGAATCAACGGTTATGCGCATGAGTGGGGCGTGTCAGGATTCAGGTCGGGTTTTATGTTACGGAATCTCGATTGGCTGCACGACCTTGATGTGCAGTACGATGCCTCTACTTTCGATACGGACCCATTTGAGCCACAGCCAGACGGGGGTCACACCATCTTCCCGTTTTGGGTGCCGCGTCCAAACGGCAGTTCAGCTAATGGCCACGAATCCACCACCGCTTCTTCTTCGAGAGCTGGCTATGTTGAGCTCCCGTACACATTGCCACAGGACTCAACGCTCTTCCTGGTGTTGCGTGAAAGCACCCCAGAGATCTGGATCCGCAAGCTTGACTGGATTGCGCAACATGGCGGCATGGTCCTCCTTGACGTGCATCCGGACTACATGTCCTTCAATGGGTCGCCCCAGACAACAACTGAATATCCTGTAGCGTTATACCGCGAATTTCTCGATTACGTTAAAACCAGGTATGCGGGCGAATACTGGCATGTTCTCCCGAAGGAGGTCGCTGCGCACATCATCCAAGTTCGTTCCTCCAAAACGAGCTCCCGTGAATACGAGCTTGCATCCCTGAAAACTCGCAGGCTGCGCGGCAGAAACGCCGCGGTCCTGCTCTTCTCGCACTATCCTGCGGATCCTCGGCCTCGCAGAGCAGCTGAGGCATTGGCGGCCCAAGGTGTTAACGTTGACATCATCTGCCTGCGTGATGACGACGGTGAACCAGCACGCGAGACTTTCGGCAACATCAACGTAACGCGAGTCCGGTTGAAGCGCCAACGTGGCAGTAAGCTGGGTTATGTCGGCCAGTACGCCACTTTCGTGCTAGCCTCATTTTTCTATCTTGCTTCGAGATCCCTCACGCGCCGCTACGATCTTGTCCACGTGCATAACATGCCGGACATCCTAGTTTTCGGTGCGACCGCGCCAAAGCTTCTCGGCGCCAAAGTTATTTTGGACCTGCACGATCCAATGCCCGAGCTCATGCAGACGATCTTCGGGTTGCCCGAAAAAAACTTAAGTGTGGTCATGTTGAAGCGACTGGAGAAGTGGAGTATTCGCTTTGCAGACCTCGTGCTGACAGTGAATCTCGCGTGTAAGAAGATCTACTCTTCGCGCAGTTGTCAGCCGGATAAGATCAAAGTCGTAATTAATTCGCCTGATGATGAGGTCTTCCGCTTCCGGCCAGGTGACGTTCGCGCCGTCGATGGAAAGAACGACAACGGTTCGACTCCTTTTGTGATTCTCTATCACGGGTCGTTAGTCCACCGAAACGGCTTCGACCTGGCGATAGCGTCCCTCGAGAAGGTGAGGGAGGTAATTCCATCTGTCCGATTGAGTGTTTGTGGTAAACAGTCGGACTTCTTCGAGAAGGTGATGGAATCGGCCCGGCAAACGGGGCTCGACAGCATTGTCGATTATCTTGGTGTCCGAAGTCTCGAGGAGATCGTGGAAACGATTGAAGACTGCGACCTCGGAATCATCCCTAACCACCGCAACATCTTCACTGAAATCAATACGCCTACCCGTATCTTCGAATACCTGGCGCTGGCGAAGCCGGTGATTGCCCCGAAGACACAAGGAATTCAGGATTATTTTGGCGATGATGACCTGATCTTTTTCGAGGTGGGGAACGCTGATGATCTAGCGCGAAAAATCGAGTTCGTTTTTTTTCATCCGGCTGAGGTGGCGGAAACAGTAAAACGCGGCCAGGCTGTTTATCGGTCACACACTTGGAGCCGCGAGCGGCTCACCATGTTGAATTCCATCAGCGAACTTCTATAGGCGTGGTCAAAATACTATGAGTTCTATCTTTCTTTTACTCGTACTCGTTCTGGTCCTCATGCTTCAGCACACGAGTTCTGACGACCAAGAGCTGAAGAGTCCGATAGAGCTTGGATTATCTCCCAGCGGATTCCTATTGTCTTTCTTGGCTCATTGAAATGATTGGTGTTGTTTCCAATGAGACCGAACGTCCCGCCGTGGTCGAGTTTTTTGAGTTGTTTAAGACACCGTGGGAATTTTACCGAGCTGGCGCGCATTATGACGTTTTGCTCTGCTCAAACAGCCCGGTTCCAGAAAACAACGCCAGGCTGCTTTTCCTTTATGGTGCGCAGCGGCAGGCGTTCGAGGAGTCCCGAAGCATTAGGACAAGCTCTGCTTCCAGACAAGATTTCCTTTCTTTTCGCGGCGAGCGAATACCGATTTATGGGAGCTGCCTTCTCTTTAACAGCCCGGGCAGCGAAGTTCTTATTCACGAAAGAACAAAGTCGGCTGCGGCTGTCTCGGTAGCTTCTGGCGATCAAATGACGGTTCGAGTCGGCTTTGATCTGTTCGAAGAAGTCCGATACCTCCTGACGCGGGGCCAGCCAGCAGAATTTGCGAGCATGCCCACGTTGGACCTGCACATTTCGTTGCTCCGTCAGCTGATCGTTAGCTGCCGAGTACCTCTGGTCGAGATTCTACCTACTCCGGCAGAATATCGCTTTATTGTGTGCCTCACCCATGACATCGATCACGCGGGCGTGCGCTATCATAAGTGCGACCACACGATGTTTGGTTTTCTTTACCGGGCGCTGATTGGTTCCGTCATCAACTTCTGCCGCGGAAGAAGGTCTCTTCGGCAAGTGGCTCTTAATTGGAAGGCAGCCTTTTCCCTGCCACTAGTCTTCGCTGCACTCGCCAAAGATTTTTGGAACCAGCTTAATCGATATCTCGCGTTGGAGAAGGACCTTGCCTCGACCTTCTTCGTTATTCCTACAAAAGGGGACGCCGGCGTTGATTCCGAGGGTAGAACAAATGGAAAGCGCGCCGCGCGCTACTCTTTGACCGATATCGCGGATGACTTGCAGAAGCTCCTTGCCGCCAATAGAGAGATCGCTGTCCACGGCATCGATGCATGGCGCGACAGCGCAAAGGGCCGTGATGAGCGCGAACGGATTCAGCAAGTCACTGGAGCAAGTAATGAGATCGGCGTTCGGATGCACTGGCTTTGCTTCGGTGCACAAACGGCAATGCTGCTCGAGAAAGCTGGTTTTGATTACGACTCAACGATTGGGTACAACGAGACGATCGGATACCGCGCGGGGACTGCTCAAGTCTTCAAGCATCCCGATGTGGATCATTTGCTGGAGCTGCCGCTGCACATCATGGATACAGCGTTGTTCTATTCTTCCTATATGAACTTGTCCGACGATGGGGCTGGCATTGCAATGCTGCCGCTAATCAAAAAAGCAGCAAGGTTCGGCGGTGTTCTCACCATTAACTGGCACGACCGTAGTCTCGGCCCTGAAAGATTGTGGGACGACGCCTATGTGAACCTGCTCCGGGAGCTGCGCGCCCGAACGCCCTGGTTTGCTACTGCGTCGCAAACCGTCGCCTGGTTTCGCAAGCGGCGCGCGATATCGTTCGTCAATGACGCACAGGAAGGCGGAAGTATTCGGGTGCAGCGACCGACTGATCCAACCGCAGCTGGTCTTCCGCCATTAACTGTGCGCGTGTATAACGGGGGCGCTTCAAAGCGCAACCTTGGTAGCTCACGGAGCGCAGCCTTCGAGGACTCCACAATCGACGGGTCAGACGAGGTTCTGATCGCGGCGTAGTCCATCTCATTCATTCTTCGGCTTTCTCTCCTCCCGTGTTGCCAAATCTAGTACTTGCCCAAATCGGCTGCGGCTACTGGGGTCCGAACCTGCTGCGCAACTTCTCCGCCTTGCCTGGATGCATGGTCAAGTACGTGGCGGATTCGAGCCCGGAACGCCGTGAGTTTGTCGAGACAAATTTTCCGGTTAGCCGTGCAATTGAGACGCATCAGGCTGTTCTAGACGATCCGAGTGTTGATGGCGTGGTGATTGCAACACCTGCTGCAAATCATTTCGTTCTCGCGAAGCAAGTCCTCGAGGCCGGCAAACATGTCTTCGTTGAGAAGCCGCTCGCGACGAAGGTTACCGAGGTTGATGAACTCTCCAGATGTGCTGCCGAGCGAAATCTCGTTGTCATGACTGGTCACACCTTCGTCTATAACTCAGCTGTCCGGTATGTTAAGAAACTGATTGATTGCGGTGAACTCGGCCAACTTCGCTACATATACAGCCAGCGTCTGAACCTCGGCCGGATCCGTTCTGACATCGACGCGCTCTGGAACTTCGCCCCCCACGATATCAGCATCATTCAATATTGGCTTGGCAACCCCGAGCCGATCTCCATCGGACGTCAGGGCATGGCTTACATGCAGAAAGGGATCGATGACGTTGTCTTCCTTAGCCTTGAGTATCCCGGAAAGGTCATCGCAAACGTTCACGTGAGCTGGCTGGACCCGCAGAAGGTGCGCAAGATGATCATTGTCGGGTCGCGCAAAATGGTGGTTTATGACGATATCGCAGAGAATAAGATCCTCATTTACGATAAGGGAATCGATCGTCGCGCCATCCTGGGCGAGAACATGGACTTCGATAACCCGCGGATCCCGCAGTTCAACTATCGCACCGGCGATATTTTGATTCCGGAGGTCAAGTTTGCAGAACCGCTCCGCGTCGAGGCGGAACACTTTGCCGACTGCATCCGCAACTCGCGTGAACCCCTCACGGGGATACATCATGCGCGGGCCGTCGTTTCGATCCTCGAACGCGCGAGACCGCTCAACGGCGAGGTCGTCCGTCAGAATTCTTCCGTATGAATCCAGTCATCCGCCGTACGGTCGGGATTGTTGACGTAAAGTTTGGCGCAAATGTGACCGTCATAGAGCCGGCAAACTTATATGGGTGTGACATCGGCGATGAAACGTTCATCGGGCCTTTCGTGGAAATCCAAAAAGGAGCGACCATTGGCAAACGTTGCCGCATTCAATCCCACTCGTTCATCTGCGATCTGGTTACGATTGGAGATGATTGCTTCATTTCGCACGGAGCGATGTTTATTAACGATCTCTTCGTGACTGGCGGACCTGCCGGGAAGCCGGAGCTCTGGCGATCAACAAAGCTTGGCAACCATGTGAGTGTTGGAACAAATGCAACAATCCTTCCGGTCACCATTTGCGATCACGTGATTATCGGAGCTGGTGCAGTTGTTACCAAGGATGTTACCGTCTCAGGCATTTATGCGGGTAATCCAGCCCGCCTTCTTCGTCGCCTTCCAGTCGCGCCGTAGCCTCGGCGTAGCTAGGTAACTATTCTGCCTGACTTTCAAATTCTGAGTTTTGATTTCTGTCCCATGAAAATCCCGTTCGTTGACCTGCACGCTCAATATCTCACTATCAAGCAGGAGATCGACAGGGCGATTGCCGACGTAATTGCCCAGTCAGCCTACATTCGCGGACGGCACGTGGACGCCTTCGAGGAGGCATGGGCGAGAACGCTTGGCGTGAAGCGTTGCATCTCGTGCGCGAACGGGACCGACGCAATCTACATCGCCCTAAGAGGGCTTGGCTTGAAACGCGGCGACGAAGTCATCACCTCGGCACATTCCTGGATCTCAACCTCCGAGACAATAACGCAGGCTGGCGGCCGAGTCGTGTTTTGTGACACGGACGAGGAAACCTTCATCATTGATCCTGCTGATATTGAAAGAAAGATCACGCCTGCCACCGTTGGCATCGTTCCCGTTCACCTCTACGGGCAGCCGGCGGACATGGGCCCGATCATGGCGATCGCAAGAAAGCATAATCTGTGGGTTATAGAAGATTGCGCCCAGGCGCATCTCGCCAGCTATAAAGGACAGCTTGTAGGAACCTTCGGCAACGTTGCGACGTTCTCCTTTTATCCGGGAAAAAACCTGGGCGCCTACGGGGATGCGGGATGCGTTGTGACCAATGACGATCGGTTGGCCGATTGGATGACAACATTCGCTCGGCACGGCGGAAAAGGCGATCACGTGATGGAGGGGATCAACAGCCGCATGGACGGGCTGCAAGCGGCTATTCTGAATGCAAAATTGCCCCACTTGCCAGCATGGACTGCGGCGCGCCGCCGTGTTGCCGCGTGTTACAACGAGCTTTTAGAAGACGTGGGCGATGTTATTACGCCAACTGTGAAGTCCGATCGCGACCACGTGTATCACCTCTATGTCATTCGTACGGAAAACAGGGATGCTTTAAGGGAGCATCTCAGCGAGGCAGGTATCTCCACCGTTTTGAACTATCCGAAAGCGCTGCCATTTTATCCTGCCTACGCTTATCTCGGTCACGTTCCGAAAAACTTTCCAGCCGCTTACTTCAATCAATCCCGTATCCTATCATTGCCGATCTATCCAGAAATGCCGGAAGAGGCAATCACGCATGTAGCTAAGGTGATCTCGCAATTTTGGAGCTCGGAATGCCCGAAAGTAATCGAGTTGACTGCTGCCAACTTGACCAGTATCGAACATCGAACGCCAGTTCTGTCAGATAACTGAACCACCGTTAACGGTTCTCTGTATTGTAGGCCCGTCGATCAGCTCCCAATGCCAACTGCCACGGGCTAGAGCATCCGAAGAGTCAGACTTAGCCATGGATCAAACTGTCATCGTTGGCCTGGGCGAGATCGGCAAGCCTCTGCTGGAGATCATGAAGACCAGGTATCAAACCTTTGGTGTAGATATCAATCAGCCCGCATCCATCTCCCGGTGCGATGTTATGCATATTTGTTTCCCATGCGAAAGCGGCAAGTTCGCTACACAGGTAGTAGAATACATTCGTCAGTACCAGCCTGCGCTGACCATAATCAATAGCACGGTTGCTCCTGGAACCACCCGCAGCATTGCAGTTGAATCCGGAACCGCAGTCGTACACAGCCCGATTCGGGGTAAGCACGTCCGGATGCAGGAGGAAATGTTGCATTATACAAAGTTTATTGGAGCGCTCGACCTGCAATCGGGTCAGCGCGCCATCGAACATTTTGAGGGCGTTGGGATGAAAACCAAGTTACTCACGCCTCCAGAGGCGAGCGAAATTGCCAAGCTCACCGAAACGACCTACTTCGGCTTGATGATCGCATGGGCCCAAGAGGTCGAGCGCTATTGCACGAAGCTTGGCGCTAATTACGACGAAGTCGTGTCGTTCTACGACGAGATCAAGTTCTTTCCACCCGTGAAATATTTCCCTGGTGTGATTGGCGGCCACTGCGTCATGCCTAATATCGCCATCTTGCGCCAACAGTTTCCATCCGGTTTTTTGGAGGCCATCGTGAAGTCGAACGCCATGAAGCAGAAAAATCTTGGGTCGGATGGATGGCTGGGCACGAGTGGCTTGCCCGTGGCGCAGCTCGGTGAAGAATCGCAATAGATTGCAGACCAAAAGCGCGTTTGTCCCGACCTATGTCTGATCCCAAAACGGCGAGATTTTTGATCGAGGACAGCCTCAACCGGGTCGAGCGGTGGGTCGAAAGACACGAGTATCAAGGTTATGAACCGTTCGACGGGCTCTCGTCGTGGTTTCGGCCGCTAACATTCGGGAACCTGTTCGCTGAGCGACTCCTGTTACAATTGATCCGCCAGTCTCCTGTGAATCTAAGGCCACTCATGGGGGTGACAGCCAAGGACTCAACTAAAGGTCGCGGGTATATGGCTGCTGGATACCTCGTTCGTTACCGAACAACCGGAAATCCCGATTATCTTCGCAAAGCTGAATCATGCCTTGACTGGCTCGATCATCACAAAGCGCAAAAGGCTGCCAATCATAGTTGGAGCAACCACTTCGACTTCGCCAGTCGTGGCGGCTCCTACACAAAAGATGATCCGATCATCGTCTGGACTGCTCTGATCGGTTTTGCTTACCTCGACGCTTACGAACTGACTGGCGCCGGTCGCTGGCTTGAGATCGCGGATAGCGCTTGCGGTTGGATCATGAATCTTCCCAGAGAAAAGACTGACCAGGGCGATTGTATTAGCTACCTGGCTCACGAGCAAAGCTCAATTCACAATTCGAATATGCTGGGTGCCGCAATGCTGGCCTGCACTGCTAGGCACACCGGCAACGACGAATATGTTAAGGTCGCCCGTTCCGCCATGGAGTACAGTTGTACTCGCCAACGTCCCGATGGCTCCTGGTGGTACGCCGAAGATCCGAAGTATCACTGGATCGACAATTTCCACACCGGCTACAATCTCGACAGCCTCTGGCGCTACATGGCAAGCACTGATGGCGACGCTTGGCGTCCAAGCTTACGTAGAGGACTGGACTTTTATAAGCGGAACTTTTTTGAAGACAACGGCTGTCCCAAATATTATCATAATCGCCGCTACCCTGTGGACAGCCAGTGCGCGGCTCAGTCCATCGAATCGCTGGCGTCCCTTTCCAGCGAAGACCCGGAATGTCTCGAGCTAGCGCTTAAGGTTGCCCGGTGGACGATTGGAAACATGCAGGGGAGGGACGGCCATTTTTACTATCGGATCTGTCCATGGGGAAAAGCGAAAACCCCGATGCTTCATTGGGCGCAAGCTACCATGTATAAGGCGGTGTCGGTACTTTTGGAGCGGCTTCTCGGGAAGCGTGAGTTGACCAGAGCAGGAGTGGAAATCGGCGCCGAAGCGATATGAACGGTTCACGTTTGCAATACGCGCTGATCACGCCGGCCAGGAACGAGGAAGCCTTCATCGAGCTCACGATCCAATCTGTTGTAAGTCAAACGGTGCGGCCGGTGCGATGGCTTGTTGTAAGCGACGGTTCAACGGATCGCACAAACGAGATCGTTACTCGTTATGCGCTGGAGCATGACTGGATCGAGTTGCTTGAAATGCCGAAACGCCAGGGGCGTGATTTCGGTGGGAAGGCGGATTCTATCAATGCTGGCTACTCATCGCTCGTCACTCGCCTGCCGAGCCGTAGCCCGGCGGAGGCTGGTCAGCCATCGGTTCCCTTCGACTTCGTAGGCAGCCTGGATGCCGACATTTCATTCGAAAAAGACTATTTCGCGTTCCTTCTCCAGAAATTCGCCGATGATTCAGAGCTGGGTGTGGCAGGCACACCCTTTAGTGAAAACGGTGAAACCTATGACTACCGTTTCAGCAGCGCCGATCACGTTTCGGGAGCATGCCAATTGTTTCGGCGGGAATGTTTCGAAGCAATTGGGGGATATGTTCCGGTTAAGGGCGGCGGAATTGATGTCATCGCGGTTCTTACTGCAAGACTAATTGGGTGGCGAACACAAACCTTTACAGAAAAGGTATCTCACCATCATCGTCTGATGGGTTCTGCGCAGCAACGAAGGAAAATTCTCGCGGATTTCGATCTCGGGCAAAAGGATTATCGCCTTGGCTTTCATCCGGTGTGGCAAGTCTGTCGATCCCTTTATCAAATGACCAGGAGACCTTATGTTATAGGGGGAGCGGCGCTGTTTACCGGATATTTCTGGTCCATGTTACGTCGATGCCACAGGTCGGTTAGTCACGAGTTGCTCAAGTTTCAGCGAGAAGATCAAATGCGCCGGCTGCGAAAGTTCTTCGGCATAAGGGTGCTAATGTCATCGGCTCAAGACGAACGAGTTATTGCGTTCAATAAGACTGAGAGAAGATGCGATTCCCTCGAATAATGACGCGAACCTTTGATTGCGGCGATACCTGTCTGAAGGCCAGCCCGTCTCGGCGCGCTTTGCGATTCAGGGATTAGCCGGATTTGTTAGCGAACCCAACGAAGTTTTTATGGTCACAAATGTTTACCTGGAAGAGTACGAATCTCAGCAAGCGGTGCCGAAATACGTTTCCGGAACGGCGGGTGCAGGCATCGCTTACGTGCTGGAGAATGTTTACGGTCCGATCTATGCCGATCTGCTGGATAAAATGTCAGCCCAGGCGGCCCAAGACGGCGGTTTTCGGATTTTGGAATATGGCTGCGGCGGCGGAATGAATCTGCTCTGGATTGTTCGACACGTGCTGCAAAAAGTGCACCCTCTGGCTCTGGCTTGCGGAACGGATTTCTCGTCTAAGATGGTCGCGGCATGCGAGCAGGAAGTGCGCGAAGCTCTGCATCCCAGAGACCTCGACAAAGTATGTTTTCGCCAGATCGCGAATGAAAACCTGGTGCGAGAATTACCCAAGGCGCTGAAGCGTGAGACCCAGGAACTGCTTGGATCGTTTCACCTGATTATCGGTGTAAACACGTTTCGATATTGCTTTCGGTTGGGCAACGAAACCGACTCGACGCGCGGAATTTATTCCCTGCTTCGGCCGGGCGGTTACACCGTCATGATCGAGATGAACCACAATTTTCCGTTGTTCCGCAGCCAGTTGCTTCGCGACTCTGTCCCGAAAGAACAGCGGTATCTACCCACGCTTGAACAGTACGCCGGCGTTTTTCGGCATGCGGGATTCGAATTGCAGACCGTCAAGAACTTTTGTTGGATTCCGCATTCGGCCAGTTCGACAGCCGTAGCGTTACTCGGCGCGGCATCGCCGCTTTTGCAAACGCTCTTTGCCCGCTTCGCCACGCGATCGCTCATCGTTGGCCGCAAACCGCAATAGCTCAGTCGGCGTTGCCGGGGGTCTATCTTCTAACTTGAATCTGACGTTATCCCAGTCCGGTGAAGCCCGCGTGTCTAATCGAGCAGCACCCGCTCGCGCAGTCGTACTCACTGCCGGCGACGTCGCAGCCCAAAGAACCGCAGCGTTCCTTAAACTGCTGGGAATCGAACGGGAAGAGATAGCGCCGGAAACGCTGATTGGACAGGCCAGTGCCGAAACTGGTTCGCGTTACGAGGAACGCGCGCCTCTTCTTTTGTCTGGCGAGGATATCGGCCTACTCGCTGAGATTGCCGCTCGACAGGGCGTCCCGCTAGATCGAGTGATGGCACCGTTTTCGACCATCATTCTTCATAGTGTTCATCCGCGTCGTACTGATTCGCGGGCGATTGAACATGCGCTACGCGGAACGAAATTATCCTTTGTAGAATTTGGCTCGGATTCGAAGAATTACTCGGTATGCCGGAATAAGGACACGTATGGAGCCCTAGCCGGGCTGACTTTCGGTCCGATCGACCGGACCGCGGACTGCGGTCTAAATGTTCTATCCCGCGACGGTCACGTTGAGAAGCTCATCGAAATCGATGGCGCAGGTCTCTTAACGAAGATCCGACGCGGTTCGCAAAGTTTCTTGATCTCAACCGCCGGAAACGTCATCGACTTAGATGAAACCACGATTAACCAGATTGATTTTCGGACCTGCTTTTCGCGAGTTGTTCCCTTGCTTCTTGCGCTACGGAGCGCTTTTGGTGACGCATGCTGGCGGCCTCGACACTACCGCGCGAACATCATCATTGACGATCCGCCACTTTGGCCCCGTTACGGCCATCTGGATTTGAAGAAGCTGGCCGAGACCACGGACCGTTTAAGGTGTGCCTGCACCATCGCGATGATTCCATGGAATTATCGGCGCTCGAAGCAAGAGATCGCGAACCTGTTTGTCAGCCGGGCGCCAAGGCTGGGTATCTGCTTCCATGGATGCAACCACACAGAGGCTGAGTTTGGTGTTAGAGATGATGCCCGATTAATGCACCTCGCTGGGACGGCGCGACAGCGGATGAATGCGCATAAGCAGATCACTGGACTCGCTTGCCAGCCGGTGATGGTTTTTCCACAAGGCGTGTTTTCGGTTGAGTCCATGCATCACCTGCGAAGCGCCGGCTATCTGGCGGCGATCAACACCGAGATTCAGGATTATCACAGCCAGGTGTCAGTAACCCGGGCGGAGTTAATGCAGCCCGCACTATTGTGCTATGAGGGTTTTCCTATGTTCTCTCGCCGGAAACCGGAAGATGGTATCGTGAACTTTGCTGTCGATGCCTTTCTGGGAAAACCGTCCCTGGTCGTGCTGCATCATGAGTTTTTTAGGACAGGTTTCAGCGCGTTCGAAGAGTTGGTGCAACGCATTTCGGGCCTCCATCCGCGGCTGGCCTGGACGAATCTGGAAAACATTGTGAAGGAAACCGATTTAAGCCGGATAGATTCTCGAGGCCCGGGAGTAGTCGAGAGATTCACCAATCGCATGAGGATCAATGGCGAGTCGCCGAATGACGCCGCCATTCCGGCAGCGCAGCCTTTCAGAGAGTCGTTGACAGAACGATTACGGATCGCCGCTCGCCGTTATGCCTGCGAATTCCGAGACAATTATCTGGGGCGATTGAAGAGCCGATTCCAAGGCGTGGAAGCTCGTCGCTACGATGCTAGGACTCAAGAGTCCGAACCAGAGTCCAGTACCAGGCAGGAGGAATTAGGAACGACGGAAGTCAGTGTGGACGGTCGGATACATCAGGTGCCCTCGATTCTGGTCGATGGACGGAATGTCATCGCAACCGGGAAATGGATAAAAGTGGCAGCCGTTCGAGATGAAGCTTTCCAGTTGGGTGAAGTGGTGGCCCGTCCAGAAATGTTCATTACAAAATTAAAACAATGGGCCGTCAGACCCGACATTTTCCAATTCGCGCAAAAATTCACTGAACCCAAACCGCGATTTAGCTATCTAATGGAGTGGGATAATTTCGCCGCTTTTCCGATAACCAGCTACGAGGAATGGCTTCAGAAGCACGCAAAAAAAGACGTGAAAGAGAATCTCCGGCGGGCAAAGCGCGAGGGAGTCGTTGTGAAAACCTGTGAGTACAACGATGAATTTGCGCAGGGTATCAAGAGCCTTTATGACGAGACGCCTGTTCGACAGGGACGACGTTTCTGGCATTACAATAAGTCTCTTGAAAGAGTAAAGAAGGAGAACGGGACTTATTTAGAACGGAGCGAATGCATCGGCGCGTTCCTTGAAAATGAGTTAATAGGCTTCATCAAGATGGTTTACGTCGATGATTACGCCAAGACGATGCAGGTACTCACCAAAGAGCGGTTTTTTTATAAGCGTCCCGCCAACGCCCTGATTGCAAAGGCGATCGAGGTTTGCGCCAGTAAGGGTATTAAATACTTCAACTACGGTTTCTACGAATACCCGATCAAAAAAGAGAACTCGCTCACGAATTTTAAAACTCGCCACGGCCTTCTGCGGTTCGATTTTCCTCGGTACTATATTCCGTTGACCCTCAAGGGGAGAATTTATCTCGCGTTGGGCCTACATCGAGGACTCAAACGGCTAATTCCAAGGCGCGCTGTGAACGTTTCGCTGAAAGTTCGCTCAGCGATCCAGCACGTCCACCCTTTGGCACAAACGCGCCAGCCGGGACGGAAAACTCTAACAACGCCAAATCGAGCGCACGATTAAATCGAATTTTTGGGGGCGTAGCTTAATTGCTTAGAGCACTGCCCTGTTGCGGCAGAGGATGTGGGCTCGACTCCCACCGCTCCCGTCGATTCGTGAGTAACACGATTGTGCAAAATTCTTTTTCTATGAATTCGTTGACTGAAAGATCTTAAAGCATGCCTGGCATCATAGGCGTCATCGAAAAAGCTCGTCTGCCGAATCCATCATTGCTTCTACAGGAGATGGTGAAGTGCATGGGCAAAGACGCCGCGCTCTGTGCAGGGACCTTTTCAGCAACCAAACTTCGCGCGCATATAGGCTGGGTCTCCCGCAAGGAATCTTCCGACTGTTTGCCACTATGGAATGAGGCCGGAAACGTTTGTCTGCTTTTTTCCGGTGAAACTTTTTCTGATCACACCACGAACGGCGTGCCCAAGCGGGTAGAGAATGCATCCGGCTTGAACAACGCAAACAGCCCCCTCGATCTCTATGAGGAATTAGGCCAGGAGTTTGTTGGTCATCTCAACGGAGTGTTCAGCGGCGTACTGTTGGACTTGCGCGAGAACAAACTGCTGCTCTTCAACGATCGTTACGGTCTGGGGCGTGTCTATTTTCACGAAAACGATCAGGCGTTCTATTTCGCGTCCGAGGCGAAAGCGCTGCTAAAAGTGGTTCCTGCGCTCCGTGCGATTGATCCTACCGGATTAGCCGAGTTTTTTTCCTGCGGACATCCGCTCGACAATCGGACCCTTTTTTCGGGGATACGTCTTATGCCAGGCGGTTCAGTGTGGACGTGGAATGCGGATAAGAAAACGAGTCGCCATGCCTACTTCGATCCCACGATTTGGGAGAACCAGCCGACTCTCTCGTCGGAGCAGTTTTACGACCGACTCAAAGAGGTCTTTACTCGAATCGTACCCCGATATTTCAGCGGCCCGCAGCCTGTAGCGATGTCAATTACGGGTGGCCTTGATAGCAGGATGATTATGGCGGCGATGAAGCCCCAGCCGGGATCGCTTAAATGTTACACGTTCGGTGGAATGTATCGCGATTCCGCCGATGTGAAGATCGGACGCTCCCTCGCGCAGGCTTGCGGCCAATCGTTCAAAGTCCTGCCCCTGACGCCGGACTTTTTTGCGCAATTTCCCGACCTAGCGGCCGAGGCGGTTCGGCGGACTGATGGAGCCATGGACGTCACTGGTGCGGCCGGCCTTTACCTTAACCGCCTGGCACGTGACATCGCGCCTGTTCGGATGACCGGGAATTACGGCGGAGAAATTCTCCGTGGGATCGCCGGTCTCAAAGTCCAGCGCGTGGACGAGAGTCTCTTTGAGCCGGGATTCGTCCGGCACTTGCGAAATGTGCCGGACACAATTGCGACTACCCGGCGAGCTGCTCTTCCTTCTTTTATCGCCTTCAAGCAAGTGCCCTGGGTCCACTTTGCCATGCTAGCACTCGAACAGTCGGAGGTAACGGTCCGTACACCGTACCTCGACAACGAGCTCGTTGCGCTTAGCTACCAGGCACCACCAGAATTGTGGCGAAACAAGAATGTGGCGTTTCGCTATGTTGCCGACCTGGACCCACGCCTGGCCAGGTTACCGAATGATCGCGGAGCGGCCTGGAAGCCGGGCATTGATCTGAATCATCCCCGCTCGCGTCTCCAGTACCTACGTGAGGAATTCCTACCAAAGTCGGAGTACCTATTTGACTACGGAATGCCGACCTGGCTGGCACGAATTGATCGACTGTTGTCGCCGCTGCGCCTGGAAAGGCTGTTTCTCGGCAACCAGAAGTTTTGCCATTTTCGAACTTGGTATCGCCGCGAGCTTTCTGGTTTTGTCAGAGAGATTCTACTCGATCCTCGCACTCTGTCTCGGCCATATCTAAATCGGCGGTATGTCGAGCAGGTGGTTAGCTCACACGTGAAAGGCAGGGCTAATTTCACACTCGCTATTAATAAGCTTTTAAGTTGCGAACTGGTTCATCGAACCTTGCTAGATAAATAAGCGGGCATCGAGGATCGCAGAGCACTCGCAGCCAAGCGTCATGCTTACAGTGAACGCTGATGATTTCGGTACGCCACCGCAATCGCTGGCGAGTTCTGCTGGGACATTTCAACGTTCGATGATAATGGCAGAGTTTCGGAAGGTCCTCTGGTTTTTTAGAATGTTTCGAGGTCTGGCGATCTCAGCGGAAGGACTGCTTCAATGAAGGAGACCCTAATTTCAATTCTATCGTGCCCTGTTTGCAGGGGCAGCCTTACGCGAAACCATAAAGATAGTCATGACAATGATGAACCGCACGGAAAGTTGGTCTGCGAGAAATGCGCTGCGACGTACTCGGTCAAGCAAGACCTGCCCAGACTGTATCTCGATGACGATGGTATTATCGAACGGTCAGGCCATTCCAAGCACTCGGAGTATGTCTTGGACCGGAATCGTATCGATGTTCTGGTACGAACGACCAGGAAAAGAACCAAGAAACCGAGCCTCGGTTTCTTCTATAAGAGAGTCTCCATTCTTGCCATTATCGGATGGATACTACTCGCGGTAAGCGGTCTGTTGATAATCGCTGGTCCCATTGGCTTAGGAACCTTTGCAGGCTATCGGCTATCAATCGCTGTTTTAATCTTAATCGCCGCGATTCTATTCGTGGCGGACTTTGAACACTACCGAAAAATTGCCAGGAAGACATATGAATATCAGGTGCACCGGCTGGCGCAATTGTCTCGCTCATCTGTTTTGAGCGAATTCGACATTCACCAAAAGAGGCAGAGTAAAAGTGAAATGGATTTCGATATCTCTGAAGACCAACGCAAGGCGGAGGAGATTGCGAGGAGACTCGACAAGTATGGATCGGGGGGTGGGAGAGGGTTGAATGTCGGCTGTGGGGGTGAACAGCACCAATTGATTTCAATACCGTTCTTCGATCGGGACTACGACATGATTGGCTTGGATGTTTGTGAGGATTATGTTTTAGAATACTGCAAGCTCTTTCAAGCTTCTGCTGTGCAGGCCAACGCGATGGCTTTACCCTTCGCAAACGACTCCTTTGATATAGTCAATTTCTGCGATGTTCTTGAGCACTTGCATCACCCGTTTCTGGGGCTCTGCGAGGTAAGTAGAGTTTTAAAGGCTGGAGGCCTTGTAATTCTGTCTACAAACTGCCGGTGCCGTCTATCCAGGGAATGCGCAAATCCGCTGATTCTGCTGGAAAGGCTTATCAGTGTGTACTTCGACGGGGTGCTTGGCCCAAGGGATATGCTTCGCCGGTTCGACGATATGGAGTTTTACCATCTCAATTTCTCAAAAAGAGAAATCGTGGAATTATTAGAATCTTCCGGCTTCGAGGTGCTTGAGTTCTACACTTACTTCTCCAAGAGAAGGATTCTGACTAAGGTTTTTAGCCGAGTTCCATTACTCAGATTCATGGGAGATGCGATAGTGGTGACATGTAGAAAGAGGATTCGGTCAGCAGTTAGAAGCTAACTCGTAACTTAGGTGGCGCTGTGGGGTACGGCCACAGACTTCCGGAAGAACCATCTGATACGCATACAGACATTAGTGGATGGGACGTGGAATGTAACCATCCAGCCACCATATTCGATTTGCTCAAGCCCGAGTCAGCCCGACAGCTCTAAGCGTCCACGGGGGATGGTGACAAGATAATCACAAGGTTCTTTCCAGTCTGGTTATGCCTAGCAGGTGTTGCAGACCAGTGAGGCCTGGGAAAGCACGGATCCAAACTTTAAGATGAGTGCCGTGGAAGCTATCGCGAGCGATCCAGCGTCGGGCAATTCTAGCTCGACGGTAATTCGCTTTAAGGGAAGAAGTATAATCGTACCAAGCACCGATATCGCAGGCCGAAAGGTGATTCTAAGAGGTAACGTCCTCAAAGTAGCACAGATTTTTGATGAGGAATTAGTTGAAGGTGAAGCAGTCCCAAATCCGTTGGCATTTATAAAGAACCTTCGAGCAGGTCCACTGAAGGCCGACATCTTCACCTTCGCTCAGCGGCTACCGGAAACCGTTCCGAAGTTCAATGAAGCCTTTGAATGGGACAACCGGGCTATCGCTTCAACATTAAGCTTCCAAAATTGGTGGCAGAAACTGCCCCAGGAATCGCGCAAAAACGTGAGGCGCGCGGCAAGAAAAGGCGTCAGCGTTCGATCGCTCGCATTCGACGCTGCGCTCGTACGTGGAATTCAGGAAATCTATGACGAAACACTGATCCGCCAAGGGAAGAAGTTTTGGCATTACGGAAAGGATTTTGCGACTGTGAAGATGGAGAACGAAAGCTATCTCGAGCGCAGCGAGTTTATCGGAGCGTTCTATGGCGACGCACTCATTGGATTTATTAAAATCATCTACGTGGACCGAATTGCTGTGCTGATTCAGATCCTGGCGAAGAACGAGCACCGTGATAAACGACCGATGAATGCTCTCCTGGCGCATGCGATGGAGATTTGCGAACGCAAGAACACGAGCTGTCTCGTTTACGGCAAATTCGTTTATGGCACAAAAAATGATAGCTCTCTTACCGAGTTCAAACGGCGAAATGGTTTTGAACAGGTCAACTTCCCGCGCTACTACATCCCGCTTTCGATAAAAGGAAGGGCAGCTATTAGACTGGGCGTCCATTGTGGACTCCAGAATTTGTTACCGAAGCACCTTCGCGATGTGTTCCTTGATTGTCGCGCGCGGTTTTTCAAGAATGGCCGAGAGCTCCCACGTCCCGGCACAACTTGATTCGAGGATTTTAATTTGCCGGTGTAGCTCAACGTCAGAGCGGCTGAATCGTAATCAGCAGATGGAGTGTTCGATTCCTCCCGCCGGCTCCAACATTTAACTAAGTTCCCTTGCCTGGAATCACTGGTATATTTGGATCGCTTGGACGATAATGCCTCGGGGCTCCAATGGGTTGGACAGCCGAGGTTGCACGAGGATTTTTATGCTTCCGGCAGACCCCTGAACCGCGAACGGGGGATTCCTTCCGGGTTCCGTGAGTGCGAATCCCAGCCATCCCGGTCTTACCTGGAACGCACCCCGCTCTATCGGCTGCTTCATTTCGGATGAACCTCCCATGGCATCCCCGGATGCCAATCACGTTGGCTTAGCTCTCATTCGCCGCTCCCAGGAACTCGGGGTGGACGCCTTGGAAAAACTCAATGGCTGGTTTAGCGGCCTGCTCGTTGAGCGGCGTGCGCCATTCGAGGTAGAAATTGCAAATTAACTTCTCTCGAATTGCTCCATCGCGTCCTCCTGGACTAACTGGTCGGGCATTGGCGATTACGAATCACCAATCATCGATCCCGATCACCAATCACTGATCTCGTGCTTCCCCATCTCAATATCTGCATCTGTACCTGCGACCGTCTGGCCATGTTGGAGCGATTGCTTGATGAAATCTCCCGGCAAGAAACGGGGGGAACTTTCACCTACTCAGTGGTAGTCACAGATAACGACCCTGCCCACTCCGCTCGGCCTGCTGTAGATAAGTACCGCAGAGAAGGTGCGATCGCCATCACCTATGCTGTGGAACCGGAACGTAACATTGCCTTGGCCCGCAATAGCGCCATTTCCCAGGCGACGGGCGATTTCATTGTGTTCATTGATGACGACGAATTCCCCTCGCCTGGCTGGCTGCTGAATCTTTTTCGCGCGTGCGAAACCTATCAGACTGCCGGCGTTCTCGGTCCGGTGAAGCCCCACTTCGAGCACGAACCTCCTGAATGGCTCATTAAGGGTGGATTTTATCAGCGGCCAACTCACCCGACTGGATTTTTGATGCCGTGGCACGAGTGCCGCACGGGAAACGTCCTTTTCCGTCGCGCCATTCTCAATTCGTCGGAGACGCCGTTTCGCCGTGAGTTCGGAACTGGCGGCGAGGACCAGGATTTCTTTCGCCGCATGATTGAGCGAGGGCATAGGTTCGTCTGGTGTAACGAGGCGGTGACATTTGAGTTGGTTCCGCCATCGCGCTGGAGCCGGCGTTTTATGATTCATCGCGCGCTGCTTCGTGGCCGAAATACATTTCGCCACCCGGAAGGTCGTTTCCGCAATTTGCTTAGGTCGATGCTTGCGGTTCCCGCTTATACTCTGGTGCTGCCTGTTCTGTCTTTGGTCGGTCATCATCACTTCATGAAATATCTGGTGAAGCTGGCGGACCACGTGGGTCGCCTCCTCGCGTTCCTTCGGTTAAATCCCGTTAGTGAGCGCCCGATGTAGTTGTAAGTTCTGGCTTCCGACTTTTTGCTTCCGGCCTCTGATTTATGCCTCGGCAACCACTCACATTGGTTTTCACCCCTCTTACGACTTGGCTTTGGTGTGAAGACAAAAAGAGCAGGCCAACCTCTGGAAAACGCTTTGAATTCCGTTGATTTCGCTTGTATCACCGCCTGCCTCGGATCTCCAGTAACTGAAATCTGCCTTTCGCAAGAATTCTCCTCAGAGCCGACATAATCATTACGAGGATTTTGGATGGGTTATCTTGCCCTATTATTTTGCGTGGCGTTTACGGTCTGGTTGCTGCGTAAAGACGTTGCAATCAGAGGGCGCCTGCCACGGGCGCTTTGGATTCCGTTGCTATGGTTCCTTATGTATAGTTCACGCCCTATTGCGCGATGGCTAGGGGCCGGGGGTGGTGCGACCGAGGAAGAAGGCAGCCCGATTGATGTGATAGTCCAATTTTGTCTAATCGCCGGCGCGTTTTTCGTTCTTAACCGTCGCGCGTTTCCATGGGGTAAGCTGGTGTCATTGAATCCGGGATTCTTCGTTCTGTTTCTTTATTTCGCTCTCAGCATCTTGTGGACAATTTACCCGTTTATCGCTTTTAAGCGCCTATTCAAGGAGTTCGGCAACGTGATGATAATATCGGTCATACTGACGGAGGCCGATCCCGCCGCTGCCTTTAAAAGCATCTGTATTCGTTGCGCGACCATTTGGTTTCCGCTCTCAGAGGTGTTGATCAGGTGGTTTCCACATTATGGGCGTCAGTACGGCAATGGCGGTGCTTCAATGGTAACTGGCGTTACTACCCAAAAGAACAGCCTTGGCGAGATCTGCGCCTTTTTTGGTCTCGTAATTCTTTGGGATATGATCGACCGGTATCGAAACCGGACTCGTGGATCGCCGCGGGGCTCGTTCTGGCCGGCTGCCATCGTGCTGGCGATGGGAATGGCCTTGCTACTGCAGTCTCAGAGCAAAACCTCTCTGCTTGCATTCGGGATAGGCGTCGCGATTTTCTTGAGCGTCGGCATTAAACTAGTCGCCCGGGCGCCGGCTTTTTTTGCAAAGTGCATCTTCCTGGCGGTTGCCATCGGGCTCGTGATTACCGCGATATGGACAGTAACGATCGCACCATTGCTTGAGTCAATCGGGCGTGATCCCACCTTTACCGAAAGGACAAGAATTTGGAGTACCGTTCTCGATCAGAACATTAATCCCATAATTGGTTGCGGTTTTTTTAGCTTCTGGCTGGAAAAAGGTCCCTCTGTTTGGCGGGAGTTCGTTAATTTTCAAATGAACACTGCGCACTCCGGATATCTGGAGATGTACCTGGATGGCGGATTGATAGGGTGTGCCCTGCTCGGCGCGTACTTACTGTACACCAGTTGGCGCGCTGCGAACCAGTTTTCAACTGAAAATACATTTGCTCGAACATTGTTCGCCATGATCATGATGGCCCTCATCATTAACTTTTCGGAGACCTGCTTTTTTCGACTCGGTATGACCTGGTGTTCGTTAGTTCTGGCGACGCTGGCAACTTATCCTCTGATCCTGCGAGGTAATGTCATCGAGGAGGGTGCGGAAAGCTATTCTCCTGAACCGGTTTCTGCGACCGTGGTGGAGAGTATCTATGAGTCCCGGTAACTACCTGGTCCGGATTCGTCTGCGCTACCGCCGCGAGGTCTGTAAGCGCTTTGCCAGGCGTCCTTATCGCTTTCGTATTTCGCGCCCGATTATTTCGTTCAGCTTTGATGATTTTCCAGTGAGCGCGGCAACCACAGGTGGATCAATCCTGAGGCAGTTTGGAATATCCGCGACGTACTACGTATCGTTGGGGCTGGCCGGGGCGGTGACACCGGCCAGTGTGATGTTTGAGCGTGAGGACCTTCTTGGAATTGCCGCCGAGGGCCATGAATTTGGATGTCATACGTTCGATCATCACGATGCCTGGGAAACGGACGCCCAGACATTTGCAGCTTCGCTGGATCGAAATCGCGCCGAGTTAGAAAACCAATTTCCAGGAGCGACTTTCCAGACGATGTCTTATCCGATTAGTTGTCCTAGGCCAGGAGTGAAGCGTCAGGCCGCGATTCGCTTCACGGTATGTAGGGGCGGGGGACAAGCGGTGAATATCGATGAGCTGGACCGAAATTATGTGAAGGCCTTTTTTATCGAGAAGAGCAGGAATTCTCTGGCTCCCATCAAATCGGTGATCGATCAAACTTGTGTTGCAAACGGGTGGCTCATCTTCGTCACGCACGATATCTCCGACCATCCAACTCCCTTTGGCTGTACACCGCGGTTTTTCGAAGACATCGTAAAATACGCAGTCAAGTCGGAGGCAAGCATCCTTCCTGTGTTCAAAGCCTGGGAAGCAATTCGGAGCCAGAACCAACCTTCAAATCAGGGAAGCCGGGTTCCAGCGTCGAGGAGCCGCTCCCAATAATTTGGTAACGCCGCTTTCAGATATTCCGCAGGCGGTATCGTAAGTTCTAATTTTACGGCTGCTCGGTGACGCGACATATCGCTATGGTTGCTTTTATTGAATGTTTTAATTGGCTCCGCAGGCTTGCGAAGCTTGTCAGTCTGATCCTGGTTTTAGAGATTGCCTCTCTCGATGCCGAGATTATCCCTGCGAGTCGCCGGATTGACTGGTCTGTTGGAAAGACAGTTGGAGTGCCAGGCGGGATTCCAAACCGCACAACCATCGGGAAGAAGGTGACGGACTATGGCGCTGACCCAAGTGGCGCTATGGATTCAACCGAAGCCATTCAAAACGCAATAAATAATGCCCGAACCGGCCAGGTTGTGTACATCCCGGCGGGCACATATAAAATCGCCGGAAATATTACTCCAAGGTCGAACGTAACACTTCGCGGAGCAGGAATGGGTCTCACCATCTTGAAGCCTCAAGGGGGCGGCAATGGCACGATCCAAAATTCTGGGGATTGGCCAGTTCCATCTCCTACAATTACGATCACGAGCGGTGCCACGAAAGGGAGTAAGAGTGTAACCGTTAACGGAAGCTCCCGCGCAGCGGCACATAAATTGGTTACAATTTCTTCAATCAACCCCCCCTATGTCTGGCATCTGGCATCAATATATCGCAATGGCCCGAACTACAATGGTCTGGATAAGACCCGCCTGCTCAATTCTACCCATTATGTCACGTCGATCAGGGATAACACGATTAATTTCAGTCCGCCGCTCCCAATCGACATGGCAAATACGCCAAAAATCACGCCTTGGGGACATATTATCCTTACTGGCTTCGGAATTGAAAATATCACATTCGACATGATTAATGCTACAGCTGCTGCCCCGATATTTTTGAGCCAAGCGTATTCCTGCTGGATAAAGGGGGTTGAAGTAGCCAATACCGTAAGCCGTCAAATGTGGTTTTATCAGATGGTAAACTGTGAAATTCGCGAGTGCTACGTCCACGATACCGTCGGTACGGGGCCAAATCATGAAGGCATCGATCTGGCGTTGGAATGCTGCTTTAATCTGATCGAAGACAATATCTGCATCAATGCTGGCAAACCAGCAATCATACTAGGAGATTGGGGCGGCGGCTCCGCCGGCAATGTTATAGGATACAACTACATCCACAACGCCAACACTGCCGCTTCTCCGGTAGAGTATTCCATTTCGGTAAACCACGGCCCACACAATGTCATGAATCTTGTTGAAGGAAACGTCGGGCAGGGTGTGAACTCCGACGGTTACTTCGGCAGTGCATCACACAACACGTTCTTTCGTAATTATCTGTCCGGCGATTACCCATCCAATGTCGATTGGCCAAAAACCGTACAGATGTGCAAGTGGAGCTATTACATGAATTTCGTGGGGAACGTTTTGGGCAAATCTGGCTTGGGCCAAATTTATCAGGCAACTCGCAGCGATTACCCAAACACCGTAAAGGTAATTTGGCAATTGGGATACCCTAATACTGGAAACACGGCGTACAGTGGAACCTACGATGGCACGCCGACGACGCCTGGAAATGCCGATCCGACAGTGTTGCTGGATTTGGCCGTAGATGGAAGCATTATCAGACATGGGAACTTTGACTATGTAACCAATAATACAATTTGGGACCCGTCCATTGCGGATCATACTCTTCCAAACTCTCTCTATCTAAGTGGAAGGCCATCATGGTGGGGATCATTGGCGTGGCCAGCGATTGGTCCGGATCTTACGCCGATGCGCGCCCAGATCCCGGCAGAAATCAGATTTCTTACCCTAGGAGCCGGCAAGTGGAGTGCTCCGCAGAACGCTATACCGAACTCATCACACAAAGACATAACGGAAAAAAAGCTGAACACTCGGCGAATGAGGTGACTGCGCGTCAGGGGAGCGTTGGCGAATGGAAGCAGCTGAACAGGCGTTTTGCAAATCGCGAATTTCAGATCGCGTTCCATCTCTTTCTCGACAGAACAAATCTCGCCTACGGCTTTCGCACCGCGTGCTTGTTTGTTACTCGTTTGTGAAAGCATTCATAGTCTGATCGCACCTGTGTCTGAGACACGCTGTAACTGGTTACGGCGGATTCTTGCTTTTGGCGTACGCGCCGATTGTCGTGCGTCAACTAGCCGAGCCATGACAAGCTTAGAAACATGCGGTGTGGGGCCTGCATGTGCCTCAGCCTCGATGTGGTGATGTGATTAACTAGCGCGGTTATGCCATGAGCATTCCTCGTCGATTCATTCAGATCTACGTTCGGGAGGCAAGTTCTGGTCTGCCGCCTCTTGCGAAGGCAGCGATGACGAATCTTAGGTTGCTTCACCCGGATTGGGAACATCTCTTCTTTGACGACCCGGAGGTCTCACGCTTCATGGCGTCTGAGTCGCCACTGCACCAGAGTGTTTTTAATGGCTTTCGCTACCCAATCCAACGCTTTGATTTCTTCCGATACCTGGCGATTTTTCGCCTGGGGGGCTTCTACTTCGATCTTGACGTTCTCCTGTCGAGACCTATCTCTGATTTGATCAGCTATGAGGCTGTCTTTCCCTTTGAGGAATTGACCCTCAGCCGGTATTTGCGCCGGCAATACGGGATGGACTGGGAAATCGGGAACTACGGCTTCGGGGCCGTCGCTGGCCATCCCCTTATCAAGGCCATTATCCAGAACTGCGTCAGAGCACAGCGAGAGCCGAATTGGATAGAGCCGATGATGCAGGGCATACCCCGTTTCTTCCGCTCTTGGTTCTATGTGCTGAACACGACTGGGCCAGGACTGGTTTCACGCACGCTAGCGGAAAACCTCGATTTAGTTCCTGACGTAACCATCCTTTTCCCAGATGATGTCTGCGACGAGCGCAATTGGCATCAATTTGGCAATTTTGGAGTGCATGTGCAGGGAGCCTCGTGGCGCTCCAAGGATGGTTACTTTCGCCGCCGACTGGCAAATCTGTGGCAATCATGGGCACGCCGTCGCGTTCTGCGCGAAAGCCTCGCCCGCGGCAAGTCCCGCTCGATTCCGCGGTCTTCAACCCTTGGTTGTCAGTCCTCCGTAACTAGTTTCACGCCCATTCGCTAACTTCTTAGGCCAGAACTCTGGACCCCTGCTTGCAGGTTCTCGAGCCAAGAGAAATCACTGCGACTGGAGCGCTGGACGGGCTAGCTAGCTGGATCACTGTTGAGAAAGTGATGGATGCGATCATGGCACAGTTGGGCGCTTTGGCGGTTAGAGCTCGTTAAGAGCATCGTAGCAACATGACAATTGATCTTTCAAGTGCGGCGAAAGGCGGGGCGGCACGCGCCGTCCTTTCAGGACCTTCGCCGGCAGCCAGCACCTCGGAACAACACTTCGCAACAGGCCATCTGCTGCCGAATCTCAGACAGCGCACGATTTCCAGCGGACTCATCACCACGGCCGCGCAGGGCACGAAGTTCTTTCTGAATCTGGCGTACGTCATGATACTTGCTCGGTTGCTCGTGCCGCAGGACTTCGGGTTGATTGCAATGGTTACGACTATCATGGGTTTTCTCCGCATTTTTCAGGATGCCGGCCTTTCGACAGCAACGGTACAACGGCAGGAGATCACCCACGGGCAGGTGTCTAATTTGTTCTGGGTAAACGTCGCCGTGGGTGGTGTGATCACCTTGTTAGTGGCTGTTTCGGCGCCGGCAATCGCGTGGTTTTACCGTGAACCGCGGCTCGTAGGTGTCACGCTGGCGCTCTCGATAACTTTTTTGCTTGCTAGCTCTGCGGTCCAACATATGGCGCTGTTGAACCGACAGATGCGCTTTACGGTCATCGCTGTGATCGACGTTATTTCCATGCTTGTCGGTTACTTGACCGGTATCGGCATGGCACTATGGGGATATGGATACTGGGCTCTGGTCGGCGCGAGCGTGATCCAGGTCGCTATCAAACTCATGTTGGCGTGGTTAATTTCGCGGTGGCGGCCTCGGTTACCCTCCCGGAACACGCAAACCTGGCACCTGCTGAGGTTCGGAGCGAACATTACAATGGGCAACCTGATGTACTCGATCGCCCGGGGCGCAGACAGCCTACTAATTGGACGGTTTTTCGGTGCCGCAGCGGTTGGCCTATATTCCAGAGGCTCCATTCTCCTCATGCGGCCACTGCAACAATTCATCGAACCAATCGAGGCCGTGCTGATTCCGACATTGTCGCGGATGCAGAGCCAGCATGAGCGATACCAGCGAACATTCCTTCAGGTATTTGAGACGATTGCGTTGATGAGCTTTGTGTTTGCAGGCTTGTTTCTGGCCTTGTCCTACCCATTGACACTAGCCGTGCTCGGTCCGAAATGGGAAGGAGCCGCTGTAATCTTCGCCGCTTTTACCATCACGGCTCTAGCTTATCCGCTCAGCACAACGTCCACCTGGTTGTTCGCTAGCCAGGGACGCGGGAAAGACTTGGTCCTTACCAGTTCGGTTGTTTCGGGTGTCACGATCTGTTCTTTCCTAGTCGGACTACCGTTCGGACCCGCTGGTGTGGCGATATCCTATTCGGTCTTTTGTGTGCTGATAGAGTTGCCATTTGTGTATTACGTTGCTGGCCGGCGGGGTCCGGTAAGCAGGAAAGATCTTTGGATCGCCTGCCTGCGGCATGTGCCTGTCTCGGGTGTAGTATACTGCACAGCGTGGTTCGCAAGCACTTTTGTCCTGGATGCTAATCCGTGGATGCAATTGTTCGTGTGCGGCCCGGTGGCTCTGCTGGCCGGGGCTGCATACATCAGCATTTCTAGGCCCTCTCGACGGGTGGCGATGAACCTGTTCTCCATCATATGGGACTTGAAAAATACACGCGCGGCATCGGGCCGCATGAAATCCACGGTCCTGGTATCCGAATAGACCAGAACTAGGAGATCATTGAAATAGTGCGAACGCTCTTTCTTGTTTAGCCTTATTGTCACTCTTACTCAGACGCCTGCTAATACTTCAACGCCCGTTTAGAATAGGGTGAGGCACAGCATTTTCTCAACATCCTGTTTAGAGCAAAATAGTGTTACGTTCCCTTGCCCTTTTGCATTCTGGCAGGTCACCCACGACATCGGTTTTCGTTAGGGGAGAACCGATGAGTGGCACGTCAAAAGACTCGTTAGCCCAAAATGCTTTTGTGGCATCTCGATCAGCACAGGCTGCGCGGCCCCGCGCGTTGTTCGGCCTGTTTGATCGAAAAGAACGCTGGGGGCTCTCATGGCGCGGTTGGTTGATCTCTGTTTTCCTGGGATCTGCGGTTTGTTGTTGGTTCTTATTCGGTGCTCATTCCTTCCTGGCGATTTCACAGCCTGCGAACACCGACATTCTGGTCGTGGAAGGATGGGTCCACGACTATGCGATCGTTGCCGCTTCGCAGGAGTTTAAGAGGGGACACTACCAACGCATTCTCACAACCGGTGGCCCAGTTAGTGGGCTTGGTCATTACATTAACGATTATCAAACGGAGGCCAGCGTCGGCGCCGCTCGCTTAAGGAAAATTGGTATTCCGGAAGACTCACTGCAGATGGTTCCTTCGCGCGTGATGAGTCGGGACCGAACATACGCTGCGGCTGTCGCTTTGCGGGAATGGTTCCGTGAACACGATATAGCAGCGAAAAGTTTAAATGTTTTGACGGAGAATGTGCACGCGCGACGGACAAGGCTTCTCTTTCAAAAGGCGCTCGGCGATGATGTGCTTGTGGGCATCATCGCGGTCCCCAATCCCGATTATGACTCGAAACATTGGTGGCGCTATAGCGAAGGCGTGAAGGGTGTCATTAGCGAAGGCGCTGCCTATGTATATGCCAGACTCTTCTTTTGGCCGCTTGGACAGGAAACCGGAGAGCACTACGCCGGGGTTAAATCGGTGAATCGTTAAAGCGTTAGAGCGGGGGGCAGAGCAGAGGGCAGAACTAAGCGCTGATCAATAATCCGATCGTAGAGGCATACTCTTCGCTTACCCCCACCATTTATTCGTAAAATCCGTGTCATCGGTGGTCGAAAAGTCTCATTCTTAATATGAAAATCGCTGTTGTAGGTCTGGGCTACGTTGGATTGCCACTTTCGCTCCAGTTTGCGCGGTCGTGCACAGAAGTTATAGGCATCGATGTCGATCCTCAAAAGGTCGAGCTGCTCAATAAAGCGCAAAGCTATATTAAGCACATTGCGTCCGCTGATATAGCCGAGCTGCGAACTACGAAGAAATTCTCTGCTTCCACTGACTTCAGCAGAATTAAAGAGGTTGAGGCAGTAATCATCTGCGTGCCGACGCCGTTGAACAAGAACCGCGAGCCGAATCTCTCATATGTTCTCGAGACTGGGCGGTCGATCGCACCGCACTTGGTCAAAGAGATGCTGGTCGTGCTTGAATCGACGACCTACCCCGGGACGACGGAGGAAGATTTGCGGGCCGTTCTCGAGGAGGAATCGGGGATGAAAGCGGGTGCGGATTTTCATCTGGCGTTTTCCCCAGAGCGCGAGGATCCGGCTAACGACCAGAGCAGGGTCAAGAGCATTCCGAAAGTGGTTGGTGGTTATACCAAAGCTTGTCTGGATCGGGCGATGGCGCTTTATGGCAAAGCAATTGACACGCTGGTCCCGGTTTCTTCTTGTCGCGTGGCGGAGGCTACCAAACTGCTGGAGAACATTTTTCGGAGCGTGAATATCGCGTTGGTCAATGAGCTTAAACTTGTCTATGCCGCGATGGGCATTGATATTTGGGAGGTCATAGAGGCGGCGAAGACGAAGCCCTTTGGGTTCATGCCGTTTTATCCCGGCCCCGGCCTTGGCGGCCACTGCATCCCAATCGATCCGTTTTATCTCACCTGGAAGGCGCGCGAATACGGTCAGCATACGCGTTTCATCGAGTTGGCCGGCGAGATCAACACACGGATGCCAGAGCATGTCGTGCACGCGGTCGCAGACGCGCTCAACAACCAAAGCAAGGCCATAAAAGGTTCCAAGATTCTGATTCTGGGTCTGGCCTATAAGCCGAACGTCGATGACGAGCGCGAATCACCAAGTTACGTGTTGATGAATTTGCTAGCGGAGCGCGGCGCAGAGGTCGCCTATTACGACCCGTATGTCCCGATCATCAAGGCAACCCGCGAACACCCGCAGTTCACCGGAAGAAGATCTGTCGAGTGGAACCACGCAACGATTGAAAACTTCGACGTCGTGCTTATCGCGACCAGGCATTCATCGGTCGACTATCGCGAACTTGGCGATTGGGCGCGCTGCATCGTTGACACTCGAAACGCCATGGCCAGCATAACTGTGGCACCCGGAAAAGTGTGGAAAGCATAGGCGCTCACGAGAGAATACGAGGCCATAATTTAGGGCGCTTGCTTCCGGTTCGCGGAAGTCGGGCATCGCGGTGCTATCCGGGGCGCCTCGTCTTCGCGTCGGGCTGGGAGCCCGCCGGTCGGAACAGCGGGATCTGTTTTTGGTGGCTACAGCGCAGAGCACGAACGGCTTTATTAACGCGGGCAAGAAAGTTTTTCACAGTTTTTCACAGCGAACACCTAAGGAATTTGCAGTGATTCACAGAAAACCTAAGCAAAAAATCTTAAGAAAAGATGTTGACAGGCAATTTTCATCCTAATATAAGCGACCCGGGCGAATCGCGAGGACCAGCGGTAAGCCGCAATTATGAAAAGGACCGGGACGCTTTTGCTCGCCCTGTTTTTGGGCGTCGTTTTCGCCTCGTATTGCGAGGCGACAATTTTCAATTCCGACGGTTCGGCGACCAGCGTGCAGGCTTTGGCAAATCAGTGCCTGGATGGGGACACGATCACGCTGCCAACGGGAACATTTACGTGGTCAACCACGGTAACGATCTCTAAGGGTATTACATTACAAGGAGCTGGCTCCGATTTGACCATCATCGGAAGATCTGGCACCGCGCCACTCATTCAAATTCAGAATTTGCCGTCCGATCTTCCGGTCCGCATCACAGGTATCAGATTCAATGCTCCTGTGGGAGAGAACGGAGATTTAACTACTATTTACGTTACCGGTACGTATGGGGGGACCTGGGGCTATACTCAAATCAGAATCGACAACTGCTACTTTTACGGAGGAGAGCGCAATATCTTTTTTCGTTATAGAGCAAGTGGAGTAGTTGATCATTGCACGTTTCAGGATGTCGTCATAGCGACGGAAGTCTATGGAGATGATGACTACGCATGGGCGAGGGCTGGCGCACCGCAATTCGGCACAGCGGATACTACGGTGTTTTTTGAGGACAACTATTTTATCGCAGATTCCGCTATTACATACTTCGATACGCTTGGAGATACGTTTACCGGAGGAAGATTCACATGGCGGTATAACACCTTTGATCTTTCTGCGTTCTCAGCGTGGAACTTTGGATCGTTAATCACCGCCCACGGAAACCAGGCTTATTGGGCGGGAATTAATGATTGGAACAGAGGCGGGATCATGTGCGAGTTCTACGATAATACGGTTCACCTGAACCAGGTTTATCGAGTCTTGTGGTTTCGCGGTGGTCGTAACTTGGTAGCGAACAACACCTTCACCACAACAGCAGGCGGAATTGGAGCAATGGTATCCTTTAGTGAAGAGGAACCCACCAGTGCTGGTTTTTTTCCGCTGAGGACGACAGGCTGGGACGCAGAAGATCAGGTCAATAACACTTTTATTTGGGGCAATACTGTTAACGGCGCGCCGCAAGATCCTTCGATGATTTCTTGTTGGGATAACGCTAGCAGCATTTTTATCCAGCTTGGCCGAGACTACTGGCTTGAACCGCCGAGTGAAAATACTGTGACCAGCTATCCGCAACCAGGGCCTCCAAGTCTTCCTGATTATCCTGTGCCATATAATCCAGCGGTCACGTCGTGGACGCCTTATGTCTATCCGCACCCGCTGGTAAGCGGCGACCCAACGCCAACGCCTACCCCGACACCAAGGCCAACGCCTACAGCGACAGCGACGCCGTCTCCTACGCCAACGGCTAGGCAGACTCCAACTCCGAGCCCGGATCCGACTCCGACGGCTACTCCGACACCGACTCCGCATGGACACAGGCATGGGCATGCCCGGACTACGGTAAGCCATGCTTCTCGCGCTCCGATTGCGATTTGAGCAAACTAGCGGCGAGGTAACGGTATCGACGGAACAGGTCGTCGTGTTTTTTGCCTTAACTGTTCTACTGCAAAGCGCGTTGCAACCGACTGCTCCAGCTGAGTGCAGTCTGGTCGCACGTTGAGAGAAGCCCCTGCCGCCGCTGCAACAGTTTTACCGATTTGCCTTGCCTGGCGGCAATTGCTTGGACTAAACAAGCCACATGACGCAGAGCAGAAAAAATGTTTGCGAAGATCGAGGATTGAGAAGTACCCAGGCGGTTGATTGCAACATTCGCGTTTCGCGAGTCGTTCTCGGCGTTCGTGCTCTTCTGGTTTTAGCCGCGCTAGGGTGCGGTGGCTGCCAAAGCCCACTACCGCCGCTCCCCAATCCGCCGGGACCCTGGACAGCCGTAAGACTTTCTCCCGGAGATGTGATCAAGGTTTCCTATGCGGACGAGAGCGTCCCGGACCAAACGCAGAGAATTCGCATGGACGGCAAGGTAAGTCTTCCGCTTGTGGGCCAAGTCACCGCGGCTGGCAAGCGGCCAATCGATTTTCAACATGAGCTCATCAGCCGCTACGAAGGTAAGCTTGATGATAGCGAGGTATTGGTCACGCTGGAGGACGGCAGAGGAACGGTAATCGTGTCTGGATTTGCCAATAGACCCGGGCAAGTCGCATTCGATCGCCCGACCACTGTGTACCAGGCGATTATGGGTGCAGGCGGAGTGAGTGATTATGGAAGCGCGAGTAATGTTCATTTAAGTCGCATAATTAACGGGGAACAGTATACCGAGACCATTAACCTTCGGTCGGCCATTCACGGCAAGCCTACTAAACCAAAATATGTCCAAGACGGAGACGTGATCTACATCGCGCGTAACTGGTTCTAGTTCGAGGTGCCGGGAGGGCGCGATGTGCGAACAGACATGATTTTGCCATGTCGAATTCCCCAGTCCCCTAAACGCGTTGATTCGCTGGCCCTTGCGCTCCTCTTCGCTGTTTCTTTTGTGGCTCCCTTTCAGGCGATAGGTCAGGAGACGCCGACTTCGCCGTTCGAAGGGGCGGGTCTCGGCTGGCTGCCGGCTATTCCAATTCAGATCACGGCGGGCGTGGATATGGGGTACGACGATAACGCTACACTCACTCCGAGCGGCGAGGGGTCATTGTTCGTGGGAGAAAACGTTACGCTAAGTTATAATCGGCCGACGGAACCGACACCGTTTTATTTGCTTGGTATTGGTCGCTTTGATCAGTACTTTAATGTGAGCCGGAACGATGTGAACGGAAATGTCACCATGTCGCTCACGCACAATTTCTCCACCCGGATTTCGTTTTACACCAGCATCTTCGCCGCTTACCAAACAGCGCCGAATTTCCAGTCAAATGTGGGCCCGGAGAACGTGGTTTCCGATCACTTCTACACGACCGATATTTTTTCGCTGACTTATCACTGGTTCCCACGATTTTCCATGATAACAAGCTACACGTTTGACCGGGTTAAGTACGCTCAGGCCTCGATCGGAGATTTTCAAGACCGGGTCGATAACACCCTTGGCGAGAAGTTTCAATTTAACCTGACGAGCCGCACCAATCTGATTGCGGAATATCGTTTTGAAACGATTACCTACGATACCGCCCCCACCGATTCCACCACTCATTTTATCCTCGCCGGTATCGATCATAATCTGACTGAGCATTTGATCGTTCACGCGCGCGCCGGCGAATCATTTCGCTCTTTGGAAAACGAAGGGAGTACAGCCAGTCCGTACTTTGAAAGTGTGGTTGACTATGTGAGCAGCAACCACGCGCTGAGCTGGACGAGCAGTTATGGATTCGAATCACCCACCGCGGCAGGCGTGACGACTACCAAGACATGGCGAACCGGCTTGAAATTGACCTACGGCCTGACTTCGCGGCTCAACTCGACCGCTGGAGTTTATTATCATCACGATGAAAATACGGGCGGAACCAGCTCGACAGAGACGCAGGATTCTTTCGATCTCACACTCGGCCTCCTTTATACGATCAATAAGCACTTCAGCTTAGGTCTTAATTACAACCATACTACACTGGGTTCGCTGGGATCGACACCGGGTTACTCAGAGAATCGCTACTTCGGAGGAGTGACCTACACCTACTGAGAATCTAGAAAGCGAGTAGCTCACCAGGGGAGGCGCGACTCCCGCCCAAAGATCGGCCTTGCCACCTGCCGGCGCCTCGGAGAAGACCTTACAAATGCCTACTACACCCAACGAAGCTCTTGCTCGCGACATTATTTCCGCGCAGAAAGAGGATCTCCCAGGACCTACCTCGCCGGTTCACAGAAGCACAGGGCGGTTTTGGAGCGGTACGTGTTTTGCGGTGGCGCTGCTGGCAGTTTTCGCCTGGCCACTGTTGTCGCTAATCGGTTACGCAGCCACGAGCGACCTCCACTCCTACATTCTACTGATTTCATTCGTTTCGGCTTATTTGCTTTATTTCCGGCGTGATCAATTGCCGAAAAATTACGCGAGCGATCTTTCGGGTGGGATCCTGTTTCTCGTCGCCGGTTTTGTTGTATTAGCGTTCACTTACTGGCTCGATTTCACGGGACGAGCTTTGTCCGTTAACAGTCGAATCGTGCTCTTGACCTTCTCTTTTCTTTGCTGCCTTGCGGCAGGAGGCTCCTTTTTTCTTGGTCGCCCATGGATGCGAGCAGCCGCTTTTCCACTCGGCTTTCTTATCTTCCTGGTGCCAATGCCGGACGCAATGGCGGACGCGCTCGAAACGGCGTCCAAATATGCCTCGGCCGAAGTAGCCAATCTCCTCTTTCACCTCAGCGGCACGCCATTTCTGCGGGCAGGCCTCGTTTTCCAACTCCCGAACATCACGATCGAAGTTGCACAGGCATGCAGCGGCATTCGCTCGAGCTGGGTGCTTTTCATCACCAGCATCCTTGCCGCCAATTTGTTCTTGAAGACGCCATGGCGGCGTTTAGCGCTGGTCGCCTTCGTCATTCCGCTCGCCATTCTACGCAACGGATTTCGCATCCTCGTGATCGGACTTCTCTGTGTGCACTTGGGCCCACAAATGATCCACAGTCCAATCCATCGCCGCGGCGGGCCGCTTTTCTTTGTGCTTTCGCTGATTCCGTTTTTTCTCGTATTGTGGCTGCTGCGCCGGCGTGACGTCCGCACGCGACAATCGAGATCGCCCTGAGCTTCATCGGCTGCTTCAACCTCTGACTGTTCCAACGGTGTCCTCGTTGCTGGGCGCCTCTTTTTTTCTCACTTTTGCGCAAGTTTTTTGGAACTTTGCCCCGCCTTTTGCCGTAGAAAGCCTTGAGAGGACGGGCCCTCCAGCGTTGTTGACAGGCAGGCCTTAGTCTGGGTGTCGCCGCGACTCGCGTTTGGAGAGCGTCAATTCTTGCTGAATGGATGAGATTTCGACTTCCTTATTGGTTACAACGTCGTTCCCTCGCTGGTTCTGCAAGGGGATTTCATTTTGTCGGCTAGGAGCAAGCAGTGAACCTTAACACGATTTTAGCTTTAGCCGCTGCGATCTTTAGTTTTGCTTTCGCCGCGGCCGCTCCGTGGCGAAAACGCCATTCACTTGCGACCTGGTGTTTCTCGATTGGCATGTTGGTTTTCGCGCTGGAAAGTTTATTCGGCGCGATATGGCGCGAGGTGGTGAATCCCGAAAGCGCAGCGTTTTGGGGAACGCTGACCCTTGTGACGAAATCATTCGTGCCAAGCGTGTGGGTTTGCTTTAGCCTTACATATTCGCGCGGAAGCGCTCGCACGTTATCAGCGAGGGCCTGGTTTCTTGTCCTCGCGGCGCTCGTAATTCCGATTGGGATGTCGCTGGTTTTCCGGGACCAGCTGGTGCCGGTTTCTCCTTATACCGAGCCAGGCGCAGACTGGTGGGTCCCTTCCAACGCAGCGGCCAAAATACTCAATGGGTTTCAGCTCGTTGCCGCGGTCGTGATTCTGATGAACATGGAAAAGACTTTCCGATCAGTAGTCGGCACAATGCAATGGAGAATCAAATTTCTCGTTATTGGCTTGGGCATTGTGTTCGGAGCGAGAATTTATACTCTCAGTCAGGCCCTGCTCTTTTCCGCGGACGTCCTGGTCCTGAGTGATGTGGAGACGGTTGCGCTTCTGATCGGGTGCGTATTGATTGGGATAGCTTTTGCTCGAAGCGGTTTTGCCGAGATCGATGTTTATCCCTCCCACGCTGTCTTGCGCACATCGCTGACGTTCGTTTTGGCTGGAGCGTATCTTTTCGTTGTAGGTGTTCTTGCTCAGGTGGTCGCGCGAACCGGAAAGCCGGGGGGGTTTCAGTTGCAAGCGTTCGTGGTGCTCGTGGCTTTTGCGTTGCTCGCCATGCTCTTGCTCTCGAATCGAATCCGTCAAAAGATCCATCGCATTGTCAGCCGCCATTTTAAGAGGCCGCAGTACGATTTTCGCGAGATATGGACGCGCGTGACGCAATCCATGTCCAATGTATTCGATCAGTCCGGCCTGTGCGCCGCGGGGGCGAAATTAATCTCTGAAACGTTCAGCGTTCTATCAGTTTCTATCTGGCTGCTTGACGAACAAGAGCGACTCGCGTTTGCGGCATCCACCTCCAAGTCCGGACAGGAGGCCACCGACATGCTTGCAAAGCCGGACCAAAATTTCGCAAGCATTCGAACGCTTGCCAAACCTTTTGATTTGGAAAAGGCTAAGGGCGATTATGTGGAGGGCCTGAGACAAATCAGTCTCAGTCAGTTTCGGACTGGAGGGAATCCGATTTGTGTCCCGTTATGTGCTGGTAATCATTGTATGGGTGTTGTCATCCTGGCAGATCGCGTCGGCGGTACGCCCTACACGGCTGAAGAGTTGGATCTGCTGAAGTGCATGAGCGACCAGATTGCTGTGGGTTTGATGAACCTTCGGCTCACAGACGAGATCGCGCGCGGAAAAGAACTGGAGGCCTTTCAGGCAATGTCCGCGTTCTTCGTACACGACCTGAAAAACGCCGCCTCGACGCTGAGTCTAACGCTTCAAAATTTACCCGTCCATTTTAATGATCCGCTTTTCCGACAAGACGTTTTGCGCGGCATCGGAGAAACGGCCGATCGTATTAATGCTGTCATTGGGCGTCTGACTGCTTTAAGGCATTTCGAGCTCAATCTCGGCGAAGTGGACCTTAATTCGGTCGTTGATGACGCGCTTAGGGCCTTAAATGGCACAGCGAATATAAAGGTGACCAAACGGCTTGTTCTACAGCCAAAGCTGAGGCTCGATCGCGATCAATTCGGCAGCGTAATCACCAATTTGCTTTTGAATGCCCGCGACGCTGTCGGGCCAAAAGGAGAGATAAGAATTGAGACGACGCAAAACGATAACTGGGCAGTCGTTTCGATCAGCGACAATGGGTGCGGAATGAGCCAGGCGTTTCTGAAGTCATCACTTTTCCGTCCCTTTCACAGTACAAAGAAGAAAGGACTGGGCATCGGGATGTTTCAATCCAAGATGATTGTCGAAGCGCATCGGGGGCAAATTACAGTCGATAGTGAGGCCGCCGTCGGCACGACCTTCCGGCTGATGCTGCCTCTCAACCACCAGAAAGAATGAAACCGAGATTGCTGATTGTGGATGACGATGAGGCGATCCGCACCCAGATGAAATGGGCGCTAAGCCAGGATTATGACGTGTGCTTTGCGGAAGATCGCAGAGGTGCGATTGAAGCCTTTGAGGCAAACTCGCCCGCGGTGACCCTGCTTGATTTGGGTCTGCCGCCTCGCCCAAATGAGTGCGATGAAGGAATGGCAGCGTTATCCGACATTCTTGCGATCGATAGCGCGGCCAAGGTCATCGTTGTTTCCGGACAGAGCGAAAAACGGAATGCAATCCAGGCGGTTGGCGCAGGCGCTTACGATTTCCTGTGCAAGCCGGTTGAGATGGAGCCACTAAAACTCCTTCTTCGCCGATGCATCCACGTGGTGGACCTCGAGAAGGAGTACCGCGAATTAGAACAAAGCCGCCGATCGGAAGTATTCGAGGACATGCTCGGCACCAGTCCACAAATGCAGTCAGTCTTTTCTTTTATTCGCAAGGTGGCCGGGACCAATGTTCCGGTGCTCTTGCTGGGGGAGAGCGGCACCGGTAAGGAAATGGCGGCAGCGGCAATCCACCGTCGCAGCGCCCGAAAGGACGGTTCTTTTGTCGCGATCAACTGCAATGCCATTCCCGAGAATCTATTGGAGAGCGAACTCTTCGGTCACGAAAAAGGCGCGTTTACCGGTGCGCACATTCAGCGCAAAGGTCTATTGGAAACAGCCAGCGGCGGTACGCTCTTTCTGGATGAAATTGGTGAGCTTCCACTGGCGATTCAGGTGAAGCTGCTCCGGTTTCTTCAGGACCAGCGGTTTCAGCGGGTGGGTGGAAGGCAGGAAATCCAAGTCGATACGCGATTGGTCGCCGCGACTAATGCCGACTTAAAACGACTGATCGACAATGGAAAATTCCGGGAAGACTTATATTTTCGTCTTGCGGTGGTCACGATCCGACTGCTGCCACTTCGCGAGCGCGGTGAGGACGTTGTAGTTCTGGCTCGGGAGTTTTTACAGCGCTATGCCGACCAGGAGCGCCGCACGAAGCTGGTGTTCGCGCCCGACGCGCTACGTACCATGACTCATTATTCCTGGCCGGGCAATGTCCGCGAACTGCAAAACCGCGTGAAACGGGCTGTGATCATGGCAAACGGCTATCGAGTGGCCGCAAAGGATCTCGAGCTGAATGGGCGTGAGGCCTCGTCCGCAAGGACCCTAAAACAAGCGCGCGAGGAAGTGGAACGCGACGTGATCCAGCAAGCGCTGAAGCGACATTCCGGGAGAATTACTGCCGCGGCTGCTGATCTGGGGATCAGCCGGCCGACTCTTTATGAGCTCATGGAAAAACTCAGTATTGCCAATGAGCGCACTACTACAATTAGCAACTAACATCGAAAACCTCCTCGACATGCAAACAAGAACTTTGTTAAGAATTTTAAATCTCACTCTGACTCTTCTCCTTGTTACCGGCTGCTCCAAAGAAGCCAAAAAAGCGCCCCTCTTGCGTGAGGCTGATAATTATTTTAGAGCCGGCGACTATGACAAAGCCAGGGTGACTTATCTGAACGTGATCCGGCTGGATCCTCAAAACGCGCTCGCGTTTGAGCGGATTGGCGCGATCTGGCAGGAGGATGCGGCGCCAATTCGCGCCGCTGCGTTTCTAACAAAGACAACCGAGCTGGACCCGAAGAACGTCCAAAATCGCGTACGGCTGGCTCGTTGTTATGTGACGATCGGGCGACTTGACCAGGCACAAAAAGAAATACTCAAAGTACTCGAACAAGCTCCGGACAACGGGGAAGCCCTTGTCACGTTGACTGAAGCGGCGAAAAGTAAAGAAGAGATCGAGGTCGCCGAGCAAGCGCTCCAGAAATTTCCCAACAAGAACGAGGTCTCTTTCCACCTCGCTTCGGCGAATCTATTTTTCAACAGCGGCAATCCGGCCGCTGCTTCCAACGCTCTCCAGCAGGCGCTCGCTGCTGATCCTAAATCGTTCGAGGCGCATATGGCGATGGGTAATTTGTATCTTCTCCAAAAAGATCAGAAGAACGCCGCCGCAGAATTCAAGAAAGCGGCGGAGCTCGCGCCGGTTCGTTCCATGGAACGCTTGAAATACGCAGCATTCGAATCCGCTGTCGGTGATATCGAGGAAGTAAGAAAGATTGCCACCGAAATGACGAGGCAGGCACCAGATTATCCCCCGGGCTGGACCTTGCTAGCTGAGGTTGCCTTCAAAGCCAAAAAATACGATGAAGCACTCTCGCTGCTTGAAAATGTCTTTGGCCGCGACCCGGACTACGTCGATGGGCTCCGGCTACAGGGCAATGTGCTTCTGGCAAAGGGCGACACAAAAAAAGCAATCGAAGTTCTCGAGCGACTGGATCAAACATATCCCGACAGTCCAATGATCAAATACGAATTGGCAGGCGCATATTCTAAAAATAACAACATCGCTCAGGCAACCGTGGCCTTGGATCAGGCTGTCTCAATCAATCCAAATTATACTGATGCCGTCCTGCTGCTTGGCCAAATCAATCTTGCTACTGGTCATGGTGAAAAGGTGATCGAACCGCTGAACCGTTTACTACAAAGACAGCCTGATCTAAAGAGTGCTGCACTGCTGTTGGCCGCGGCGTATAACTCGGTCGATCGGTTTGACGATGCCGTTGCCGTCCTCGAGAACGAAGCCAAGCTCGCGCCGAACGATGCGCAGCTCCAGATCGCACTCGGACTGTTATATAGCCAAGCCAAAAGGAATGACGAAGCGCGCAAGGCATTCGAAAAAGCCGCACAGCTCGCGCCGGATAACTTGTTGCCGATCGATCAACTGGTCGACCTGGACGTGCTAGAGAAACATTTCGACGCGGCGCGGCAGCGGATACGGCGACAGTTTGAAAAAGCGCCCGATTCGCTCGCTGCCCATTATTTTGAAGGCAAAATTTTTGCCGCTGAAGGAAAATGGGATGCAGCCCAAGCAGAACTTCACAAGGCGCTCCAGCTGGATCCGAGTTTTGTCGCCGCCTGCGATCTACTGGTCCAGAGCTATCTTGCCACCAATAAAGTTCCGCAGGCAATTACCGAGTTACAGGAGCAGCTCGCGAAGACTCCCAATGCGCAGGCGATGCTGACGTTGGCGCTCCTATACGAGCGGACAGGAAATTTCCCACAGGCGCGCGACGTGTATGAAAAGCTTCTCGCCCTCAACCCGAACTTTGTCCTCGCACTAAACAATCTCGCTTATCTTTACACCGAGCACCTGAACGACCTAGACAAAGCTTACGAACTGGCGCGCAAGGCCCGCGCTGTCCAACCGCAAGACCCAGCGGTTGCCGATACTTTGGGCTGGATTTTTTATAAACGCGGCGATTACCAGCAAGCCCTTTCTTTACTCCAAGAGAGCGCCCAAAAAGCCCCTGATAACCCGGAAATTCAATTTCACCTGGGGATGACTGCCTACATGATGGGCCAGACGGACATCGCCAAGGTAGCCTTCAAAAAAGCCGCCACCACGGCCAAAGATTTCCCGAGTAAAGACGAGAGCAAACGTCGTCTGGCGATGCTCGAGACCGGCACCGGCGTTTCGCCGAAGCTATCCATCGCACAACTCGAGGCAATGACCAAGGAACAGCCAAACGATCCAGTCTCCCAGGTGCGTCTTGGGGAAGCCTATGAAAAACAGGGCTCAGCCGAAAAGGCTGCCACAGCCTTTGAACAGGCGTTGAAAATCAATCCCAGGCTGGTCGCCCCCGTAACCAAGCTCGCCCAACTCAATGCGGGTCCGCTCCACAACAAGGAGAAAGCCCTTGCTTATGCAAAGAAAGCCCGCGAGTTGGCGCCAGACGACCCCCAGATCGCTGCCTTTGTCGGCAAGGTCATGTACCAAAGTGGCAATTTCGCCTGGTCTTATAGCCTTCTCCAAGAAGCCGCCCGGCAGCGCCAAAACGATGCTTCGGTTCTGTATGATTTGGCGTGGGCGGCTTACAGCGTAGGCAGAGTACCCCAAGCACGGGACGCAGTGCAAAAGCTTCTGACGAGCAACCCTGATCCAACGCAGGCTGCCGACGCCAAGAAATTTCTCACCTTCATCGCGCTTGATGAAAATTCAAAGGAACTCACGGCTGCCGAAAGCGAAGTGCAAAAGGAATTAAAATCGAATCCCGAATATGTGCCCGCACTGATGGCTCACGCCGCGCTTCTCGCACAGCGCGCTGAAGTTAAATCAGCGACCGACATTTACAGTGATGTGCTGCACCGTCTGCCCGATTTCGCGCCGGCGCAGAAACACCTTGCTGCCTTGTATGCGCAAGATCCATCCACGGTTGCTGCCGGCTACGACCTTGCCACAAAAGCGCGCAAGACGTTACCGGACGATCCCGAACTGGCTGAGCTTCTGGGGCGGTTGAGTTACGAGAAGAAAGAATACCCGCGTGCGGTACAACTGCTACAAGAGAGCGGCCGGAAACGACCGCTTGATGCGGATTCTCTTTTTTATCTGGGAATGTCGCAGCTCCAAATCAGGCAGAAAGCCGAAGCCCAGGGAGTCCTTAATCAAGCGTTGGTCGCCGGCCTGCAAGATCCCCGGGCGGCCGAGGCAAAACGCGCGCTCGCGGATCTACAGCGGGAGTGAACCACATCAAACGCCGTAAGGTCTGAAGATAGTCCCGCCTGCCGCGCTCGAGCGCCGCCGGTGGCGGTCACAGCCCGTCACTGCTCACGGTGAACGGGCTTCTTCCAAGTATCCCTGTCTTTACGTGAAAGCTGTAATCTGTGTTTGAGTTTGGCATCAGGAAAAGCTTACAAAGCCCACTGGGCGCGGAAAAGGCACGTAACTCTCAGAAAATGAAAAGGTTACTTAATGCGAAGTTAGTCAGAGCAATTAGTTGTCGGAAAAACTTACACGGGATTTGGGCACCACTGATCGACTTTATTTCATATATCATTGATGATAAAGTTGTTAAGTTAATTGGCACAGTGTGTGCTACGTCTTGGAAGGTAGGTGCTTCTCGCATTCTGCTGTGGAGTGAGGATAGGGACTAAAAAATGAAAATCAAAAGCGTAATGAAATGGCTGGCGGCGTCAGCGGTCTTCAGTGTTCTGTGTTTCGCTGCTAACCGGGCCGATGCCGTCTTGGAGATGACATATAACGACGGTACTAATCATAGCAGCCAATATCTTCTCGGCACGGTAGTCCCGGGACAGAAATTAGCTCCCGGCCAGGCGGAGCGCGACGCGGCGATGACAAATCTCTTGCTCGGGATGTCCAGTCCCAGTCAGATGCTCTCAAACGGTGCACTGTATTCGCGTACTCTACTTGGGGGCCCCGCGGCCACGACTACGGGAGCTGTGATTATGAATGGGTTTTCGGGAGGCACAAATCCGATATCTATCAACCTGTCACATTACGGGACCTTTCAGTACTTGGTCGCTGCATACGATGGGAAAAACGGCGGTGTAGCGGTGTGGAATATCTCAGGTCTGACCGGCACCATTCAGATATACAGGTATGCTAAGCCCGAGATGGCGAACGGCCATCCTACAGGCAATCTTCTGGGAAGTAACACCATGCAACAAGGCTACTTCCTAATTACCAGCTGGACGCTGCTGAACCCAACTGGAGTTCCGGACGGCGGTACGACGGTGATGTTGCTCGGCACGGCTCTGGGCGTCCTAGCTGTAGTGCGGCGCTGCCTACTGAGAAGTTAAGCTGGACCGTCCGGATTTTTAGCTGGAAGCGAGGTGGCCGTTCCTCCAGACGGCCACTTAGTGTCCGGTAGCGGATCGCCGCGTGCAATCCAATTACTACAAGAAAGAGTCCGTAAGAAAGCGCTCGGCGCTAATTCTTTGTTTTACCTTGGAATTTCTTCGGTTTTTAAGAACCGCGTTCCAGCAAAGCCAAACGCGCCCTCGCTGATATGCGGCAGGAGTGACCTGCGCATGCTAAAGGTGGCCCGAGGAGAGTTAGCTTTGCCCAATTGCCCCGACGGCGGACTAGCCGGCCAATTCTTTCAGACAAACAGAGAAATTAGTAAGCGCTGAGGTTCAGCGACTCGGCAGGCCTGAGAAGCCAGAAGGATCGCCCTGCGTAATAGCGGCGCAGCCTTTCGTTCTCTGTCCTGCCCAGATCCAGGGCCCAGATGACTGGCGCGTCGTCTATATTCGCAGGGTTATAAATCCACTCGTCGTGTGTATTGGGAAGCCCGGCGTAACTAACAAAGATTACGTGCTGCCCACGGTGCTCCTTTAGCAACTGCTGTTCGATACTTTGCTTTTGCGCTATCTGCGTCTCCTTCGCCTGAATCTGATCCGCCGTCCTATGGGTCGCAATCGCTTCTGCTTGGGAAGCGATCATCAATAGCAGCACCGCA
>Ga0209577_10000083_pt1 | contig 87291 bp, 72 predicted proteins | sample GraSoiAngelo_109_FD_185874 | JGI IMG/M metagenome (GOLD analysis project Ga0209577, IMG submission 185874) | Grasslands soil microbial communities from the Angelo Coastal Reserve, California, USA - 14_0903_12_20cm (SPAdes) (version 2) | ecosystem: Environmental > Terrestrial > Soil > Grasslands... | reverse complement strand
TACAGATCGCGGTTGTGAGTGATCGTCGAATGCCGATCATCCTTCCTCCTCCAACTAGCTACAGGCGCTGATCACTGCCAGAATCATGGTTACCTCTCAGCCTGATCGCTAGGATCAAGGCTTCCGGGCCGGTCGCACCTTTTTCGAAACAGGCGCCTCTGAGTATTCCGAACGTGTTACGGCCATCCGGAAGTTATTCCGCTCCAGAATTTCCCTACGAAAAGCCGGTGGGATGATTCCCTTTGTGATCGAAATGAGAGGTAAGCTCAAGTTTCGAGCAAACAAGCAGCGCAGACGCAGAAGCGGCTTGACGAGCTTTCTAAGCGCCGACCTGAAGTGTATCCCCCACACGTTGTGTACAACTTGTGTACAAGAAGGCGGGTTTGAAGGGCCTGAAAATGGACCTAAGCAACGCAGAATCAACAACAGACTCTTGAGCTACAGGCCCGCGTGAATTGACTTTTGTAATCTTAGCATGCTGGCTGCATTTTCTTCTAACTTCCGCCCTCCAACTTGTAACCTCTGCTTTACTGCACGAATCCCACATTGGGCGTTGGTCCGGTCTCTGGCGCATCTTTGATCGGCCCGAACTGCGCCTCATAGCGGTTCAAGTTCTCGCCCAATGCCCGCCAGATGCGTTTGGCGTGCCCGGGGCTGACAATCGCGCTGTGCAAAAGCTTTCCCTGCGTGCCATTCGGAAAAATGTAAATAAAGTTCAGCGTGAACTCTTCCAGGTTGTGGTGAATCATCACTAGGTTGCTGTACTGCCCCTGCAACTCTTTTTCGTCCGCCTTGATTTGCACTTGTCCCTGTGCCGGCTGCTGTTGATCCATCTGTTTTTGCTCCTGGAATGCTCCTCGAACTTACCACAAGGCCCTTGGCCCCCGCTTGACTCCTTTGGGATACGCTCGTTTTCCCATCGGTGTTCCGCACCGGAAGCCCTATTGACATTTTCTTGTATTAATTGTAGTTTATTATTTGAATTTACTACAGTTAATATATGGGTTCGGGCAAACGCATCCCCACTAGCCTCGCATCCCCGGCGGACAGCACAATGGAATTCGGGGAAACGGAAGCCTCGGAAGCTTCGTCGGCCACACCTCCGGCGTCGCCCTTGACGACCGATGTCGTCATCACGCACGAGGACATCGATCGCGCTCACGACCGCGAACGTGTGTTTCTTGCGCGAGCCCGGCGCGGCATCTTCTCCCGGTTCCGCCTCCTGTGGCTTCTGGTCGGGCCCGGAATCCTCGTCATGCTAGGGGAAAACGATGGCCCCAGCATGCTTTCCTATGCGACCACCGGCTCCCAGTTCGGCATTGGATTCTTCATTCCCTTTGTGGTTCTGACCTTCTTTATGGCCGTCGTCGTTCAGGAAATGACCGTGCGCCTCGGCTCCGCTACGCATCGCGGCCATGCGGAATTAATTTTCGACCGCTTTGGACCCTTTTGGGGCTGGTTTTCCCTCGTCGATCTGGGGATAGGCAACTTCTTAACCCTCATCACCGAGTTTATTGCCATTCGGGCAGGGCTTGGATTTTTTGGCGTGCCTCCTTGGATCGCGATTCTCGGCGCTCTCGCCGTTTTATATCTGGCGCTCGTGACCCACCGCTATTGGACCTGGGAGCGCATCAGCTTAGCCGCCGCGGCCTTCAACCTTGTTTTCATCCCCGTGGCGTTCCTTGCGCGGCCTGATTGGAGTTCTGTCGGCCACGCTCTCATGACCTGGAGGCCTCTCCCCGGCGGCCTGACCAAAAGCACCTTGCTGATTTTGCTAGCTGACATCGGCGCGACCGTGACTCCTTGGATGCTCTTTTTTCAGCAAAGCGCCACCGTCGACAAGGGACTCACCAAGCGAGACGTCCGGTTCGGCCGCATCGACACGGCACTTGGCGCCGCCCTGGCTGCGACGGCAGCGGTGGCCACCATTCTTGCTACCGCGCCGCTCTTCATTCATCACATGAGCGCAGAACATTTCCAAGCCGCGGAGTTCGCGCAAGCTTTGGAGCCCTTGGTCGGACGTTTCGGCGCAGCGCTGTTTGCCCTGGGCATGGTCGAAGCGGGAATGGTGGCGTGCATCACGATTTCTACTTCTTCCGCTTATGCGTTCGGAGAAGTCGCTCATCAGCCCCACAGCTTGAACCTTCCTCTCCGGCAGGGCAAATCGTTCTATCTGGTCTTATTCCTTTGTGCTGCCGCGGCAGGAGCGATCGTTCTCATTCCTGGACTGCCGCTGGTGTACGTCGTTCTGGTTGTGAACGTAATTGCCGTGCTGGCCATGCCGCCGGCGCTCGTGTTTCTCTTCATGCTCGCGAACGACCGGGAAATCATGGGCGATCTCGTGACTCCACCCTTGGTGAATGTATTGGCTTCGAGCGTGGTCATTTTCTTGACCGTCGCAGGAATTCTCTTCGGGATTAGTGTGGTTGCGCCAAACATCTTCGCTTTCATTGGGGGAAAGTAAGCAAAGAAAATCAGCATGCCTCACGAAAGACATGAACACGAACCGTTGACTTCCTCCGATCAAGAACTCGTTCTGTCCTCCCTGGAACGGGATCAGCTAGCCGCCGCCAAAAAGCAGCCGATTCCCCGGCGGAAGTTGCGCGGGTTTGAAAAGTTCATCTTTTGGTCTCTCCGAATCTATGTGCTGTTTATGATCGCCGTGGTCCTCTATCAAGTGCTCGCTGGCGCGCGTTAGGACGAGTATCCGGTAGGTGGGTACCCGCTTCCCACTGCTGGACCTCGTTCTCCGCATTCCCTGTGTCCTCGGTGTTGAAATCCTCCTCAAGATTGCGTGTAAACTGTGGCCTTTCGCCACAAACCCTCGATGTGCGAAAATTTTTTCCTGTACCCATGTCCGCGAATCAGCCGCTCTTCTTTCGATTGCGCAAAATTCTCTTCGCTGCGATCCTCCTTCTCACGGTCGCGATCGTGGCCTATTGGCTGGTCCAGGAAAACAAACCCTGGGTCGTCCCCGAGCAATACAAAAGCCTCAGAAACCCTCTTCCTCCCTCGGAATCCAACTTGAATGCGGCTCGCCAGATCTATTTCGACGATTGCGCGCAGTGCCACGGCAACGAGGGGCAAGGGGACGGCCCGCAAGCCAAATCGCATTACCCGCTTCCGGCCGATCTTACCGACCGTAAGCTCTTGAGGAACGTCACTGACGGCGAGATTTTTTATCTGATTAGCGAAGGCCGCCGGCCCATGCCCTCCTTCAAACGCAAACTAACGCCGGATCAGCGCTGGCAACTCGTTCTCCTGGTGCGCTCGTTCTCCCAACCCGCCGCGGCCAGCACCAATTCTTCTCCGCCCTCAATGTCCAAAAGCGAATCGAAAAAGTAATACTTCTGCGGGGAATGAGGTTCAGGAAAACCGCGGCTAGAAGAAGAATCTTCCATTCCCCAGTCATGAGTCACACTACTTCGGCCAAAGCCAGCCAAATGTGCCCGCGAGCAGCAAAGAGTAAACCAGCCCATCCACGACCTCTTTAATGACTACGCTCCACGGCTGGCCCCTCCAAATCCCATTCACAAGTTGTCCCACGCCGTAGGCCATGAACGCCACCGTGCCCGCCACGCGAAACACCGCCGGATACACCGTCCCGGCCGGTATCGTGCGCCCCGTCAGATACGCCGTAAAAAGGCCCACGACCACGCAATACACAAACCATTGCGCCAGGTACTTCGGCATGTTCACCGGTCCCGCCGGGAGCAAGGTAATTGTCCCGACGGGTCCTTGCTTGAACCTCTCCAGCATCTCCGGCTTCTTGATGTCCTGGTGGCTGCAGTACGGGAACATATAGAGACCTCGTGTCACTCCTGCAGACCGCAACGCGGCCGTGACTTTGTCTTCGTCCGGCAGTTTCTTGTAATCGCTGCGATGATACGGCAGCACCATGTGCAGGATCGAGCTGGCCACAAACACAATCACTGCTGACAACAAAATCGGAATCCACAATGCGGTAAGAGCAACCATCCGCTTCCTCCTTAGCTTCTGGGAATTGGGGCCGCCTCTGAATCCTTGAAGACGGTCGGCTTGCCCCACGTTTGGCCCGCAGCCTATCTCGGGATCGTCCTGCAGTCAACCACGCAACTGGAAGTCAACTGGAAGTGTCTGGTGAATGGAGAAAGTTGACCGTCGACAGTTCACCGTTCAAAGCGAAGTACCCGATGGTCAAAATTCTTGAATCAAAAAATCTCCGGAGCGGATTACATCATAAGACAAGATGAGCCAGAGGTTTGATCGCCGATTGTCGCTCAGGAATTAGCCTGCGACGTCGGTGGTTCGGAGCCGCGTAACGTTTCGCCCAGCGCTGCCTGACAAATGGCCTGACCCCTGTACCTCAGCCTGCCAAGCAACCCCGAACGAAGAAGAAGGGGTGCCAAGGGACTCCCCGCGGGCTAATGCGGTGTCTGCCATTCCTTAACTCGCATAACCAGTTGAAGCCCGACGGCAAATTTCCTGTTTTCCACCGGGTGGCAATAGACGACCCGTGCTAATGACTTCACGTTTTCGTCTGGCGCGCTTAGGAGCACTCGCTTCCCCGGGGCACAGATGGAATCGGTGATTATGCGTGCTCCGCGAGGGCTCACGTTTTCCGTGATCGCCCCGAGTTTTGTTTCTGACAATTGGTCTACATGCAAAAGCTCTACGGCTTCCGCTTTTGCCACCCGACGTTCGTATCTGCCAGTCGGCACGCGCATCGCGATCTCCTGTGTCGTGGTTTTTGTGACGCTGGCTGGGCTGAGGTTTACGGGAAAGTAGCGCCCTCGGATTCGGTCACCATCGATAGCACGACAATAAGCGGGCAAGTGTATTCTCAGCTGATGAGGACGAACATCCGAAGAGCACTTGAAAACCTATTAGGGAGCACTGCGTCGGTATCTTAAGGTCATTATCTGATGCGTAGACCTCTTTAGCTGTGAGTTGTTCGCCCTCGAATTCGTTGATTCTTCCGCACTGACTCCGATCGCTCATCCCGCAAAGCAAAATTGGCGCTCCGACCCGCGTGGCTTTGCCAGCGGAGATGATGCGGATGGTTTCCTGCCATAAGTACCCCAAAAAGCGTAACGCTGAGGAGGGCACACACAGAGAAGAGTCGGGCTTCCCGGTTAAAGGCACCGGGGCGCAAAACCCGCTCGGAGCGAGGAAGTTCTCGCTCCACTAGGAATGACGGCGCTGGTTAGGGGCACGGGTTATAGCTAGAATGTTCCGCGATTCCGATGCCTGCAACGCCATCCGCGAAGCGCTCGCAAACATCGCGCGTCATGCTGCGCGTGCTTATCCTGCTGGCCCTTTCGGCGTTCATCAATTTTGTGGACCGCGGGAACCTTTCTGCAGCGGCACCGCTGCTGAAGAGCGAACTTGCCTTATCGGATTTTCGGCTGGGCATTCTGCTGGCCGCTTTTTTCTGGAGCTATGCGTTCTTCCAAATCGCTTCCGGCTGGCTGGTCGATCGTCTCGACGTGAAATGGATGCTGGCCGCCGGTTTCTTTGTCTGGTCGGTGGCCACGGCCGCCACCGGTCTCGCGGGCAGCTTTGCGCTTCTGCTGGCAGCGCGGCTCGTTCTCGGGGTTGGCGAATCCGTTGTTTACCCTTCCTACTCCAAAATCCTCGCGCGATATTTTCCGGAAGATCAGCGGGGTCTCGCCAATTCCATCATCATCACCGGCTTTTATGCGGGACCGGCGTTTGGCCTGTTCTTCGGCGGCATCCTGATGGGGCGGTATGGCTGGCGCTCTTTTTTTCTCGTGCTTGGTCTGATCAGCTTGCTCTGGCTGTTGCCGTGGCTCCAATGGATGCCCCGCGACGAAAATCCGGCCAGCGACGATTCAAGCCAGACCCGCCGGCCTCAGAAGGCGGCCGCTACGAAAGATCCAAGATCCGGCGAAGAGACTCCGGGAATTCTCGAAATCCTGAAGCTGCGGTCGGCCTGGGGGACCTGCGCCGCTCTGGCTTGTTTGGACTACTTCTCCTATTTTTTTCTGACCTGGATGCCGACGTACCTGGTTCGCGGCCGGAATTTTTCCATGGACCAAATGGCCTCGGTCATGGGAGCGGCTTACGTTTCATGCGCTCTGGTCGCAGCGGCCTGCGGCTGGCTTTCCGACCGCTGGATTGTGGGAGGGGCAACGCCGACGTTGGTGCGCAAAGGCTTTACGAGCGTAGGAATGGCGGGCGCCGCGGTCTTCGCGGTACCCTGCGTTCTCGCCGGGCCCCGGCTTGCGACGGTAATGGTGGTCTTGATGGCTGCGTCGCTGGGGGTATGTTCTTCGAACGTTTGGGCGATCACGCAGACGCTCGCGGGCCCTCGTGCCGCCGGCCGGTGGACGGGAATCCAAAACTTTGTTGGGAACGTAGGCGGAGCGGTTGCTCCTGCGCTGACCGGCTTCGTCCTCGGACGCACCGGCGGTCAGTATTTCTGGGCGTTTGCCATTACCGCTGCGGTATCTTTGCTCGGCGCATTCTCTTGGGCATTCTGGATCGGTCGCGTCGAGCCGGTGGCATGGGCATCGCAGGCTAGGACCAAAGCGGTTTCGAGCTAGGAGGGTCTGATGAGAATCGCGTTGAGGATTGGCCGCGCAGCCGCCTGGATTTTCTGTTTCAGCCTCTTGGCGCTGTCCTTTTTCGCCCGCTCCCTGTCAGCACAATCTTCCAGCGCCGATTGGCTTCTCCTCAACGCACACGTCGTCACCATGAATGACAAACAACCCTCCGCGCAGGCCATCACCATTCAAGGCGATCGCATCGCGTGGGTCGGCAGCACGGACGAAGCGAAGCGCCTCTATCCCAAGCCCGCGCGCACCGTAGACCTTCACGGAGCCATGATTCTGCCAGGCATCATTGATGCGCACACGCACCTGATCAATCTTGGCGAGAGCCTGGTTCGCTTGAATCTCAAAGACATTCCGACGGAAAAAGAAATTGTCGAGCGCGTCAAGCAGCGGGCTGCGTCTGCCGTGCGTGGTGAGTGGATTCTCGGCTGGGGCTGGGACGAGGGCAAATGGGCGTCGAATTATCCGACCAATCAAGCTTTGAGCGCGGCCACGCCGAACCATCCCGTTTTCCTCGTGGGACTACATACATTTGCGGCCTGGGCCAATCAGCGCGCGCTTGAGATCGCCGGTGTCAACAAAGACACGCCGGATCCCGAAAACGGAAAGATTCTGCGCGACGAGAAAACCGGCGAGCCCACGGGCATCCTGCTCAATCACGCGCAGGAACTAGTCTCCAAACACATTCCACCGATGACACTCGTGCAGGCGAAGCGCGCGATTCAGCTCGCGGCTCGCGAGTGCGCGCGAAACGGGCTGACTTCCGTGCACGAAGCCAAAGTTACGCCGCTGATGGTGCAGGCCTTTCAAGAACTGGTGCGCGAACGACGCATGCCGCTGCGCACTTACGCCATGCTCGACGGCGCGGACAAAAACCTCGTCGACGAATGGCTGAAGCGCGGCCCGTCCATTGATCCGCATCACCAATTCACAATTCGCGCTTTCAAGCTTTTTGCGGATGGTGCGCTCGGTTCGCGCGGGGCGGCGCTGTTCGAACCTTATAGCGACGCTGTGCAAACCAACGGCGTGATGACCACTCCGGAGGCAGAAATCTACAATTTGACGTATCGGGCGTTGCGAGCAGGTTTTCAAGTTTGTACGCATGCCATCGGCGACGCCGCGAATCGCAGCACGTTGAATGCTTACGAACAAGCCGAGAAGGCCGTGCCCGATGCACACGATCCGCGGTTGCGCGTCGAGCATGCGCAGGTGCTCGCGCCGGAAGATATTCCACGGTTCGCGAAACTCGGCGTCATCGCCTCCATGCAGCCCACGCACGCCACGTCCGACATGCCGTGGGCGGAGGAGCGCCTCGGCCCGGAGCGCGTTAAGTACGCCTATGCGTGGCGTTCGGTGAAAGATTCCGATGCGCATTTGCCGCTGAGTTCGGATTTTCCCGGCGAAACGCTCAATCCATTCTACGGAATCTATGCGGCCATCACGCGGCAGGATCCGCGCGGCCATCCGCCGGCAGGCTGGCATCCGGAGCAAAGACTTACCCTCGAAGAGGCGCTGCGCGGCTACACCGTAGAAGCCGCCTATGCGGAGTTTGAAGAAAAGAACAAAGGCTCCATCGAAAGGGGGAAGCTGGCCGATTTGACCGTCATCTCGAAGGACATTACGAAAATTCCGCCGGCGGAAATTCTCTCGATTCGCGTGCTGAAAACCTTCGTCGGCGGCAAAGTGGTGTACGACGCCGAAACCTCTCACTAGGCACGATGGCTGTTTGATGGCCAGGCACGCAGAGATTCGGTAAGATGGTCGAAACCAATTTGAGAGGCACAGGAGGAAAATCATGAGCATTTCGGTAGGACAAACTGCCCCGGATTTCACGCTGCAGAATCAGGACAAGAAAGAAGTGAAGTTGTCCGACTTTACGGGCAGAAAGAACGTCGTGCTGATGTGGTACCCGCTCGACTGGAGCCCCACTTGCACCAACGAACACGCCTGCTTCGTGAACGATCTGAAGAAGTTCGAGACGCTAGACGCGGAAGTGCTGGGGATCAGTGTGGACAGCGTGTGGTCGCACAAGGCCTTCGCGGACAAAATGGGCATCAAGTATTCCCTGCTTGCGGATTTTCATCCGCGCGGCGCCGTGAGCCAAAAGTATGGCGTGTTCCTGGCCGACAAAGGAATCACCGGCCGCGCCATTGCCATCGTGAACAAAGCGGGGAAAATCGCCTGGTTCAAGAATTACGACATTCCCGTGGTGCCCGACCTCAAGGAAGTCTCCGCGGCCCTGTCACAAGTCAAAGCCGCCACCGCTTAGCAGCTGCGGGCAGGAGTGGGTCATGAGCGCCGAGGCTTCTCGCCGCGCTCCCGACATGTCGCTGAGCGAACTGGTTCGCCTCTATCGCCTACAGGCCGGTGATTTCGGCCGGCCTGCCGCGCTCTGTTCGTTTGCTCTTTCTCATGCTGAAATCGAGCGCCTTTTTTCTTCCTACGACGAGGACTATCACATCAGCCGCTTCTTCCATTTCTCGGAAGGGGAAGGCGAGAAATTTATAATTAACGGCATTCCCGCTACTCACGTTTCCATCGAGAGGGAAATCGAGGAGATTCTTTAGCGCGCGTCGAGTCACGGAGGAACTCAGGGATTCACCTTGGACCACGTTTGCCGTGGCCGACCCGAACCGCAAATACTTCGCTCTGCTCTCCCAGCTGCCTCTGACCAAGTTACGGCTTCTGCGCTTCAGCCGCAAATTCAGGGGCAACTTCGCAAGACTCCTGGAGTGGTGGGGTATGCGCTGAGGGCCCAATCGCTAAGCCATAACTTTTGGACGCTTTCCGCCTGGACCGACGAAAGAATGCTTATGGAATTCTTGAGCAAATTTCCGCACGCGGAAGCGATGAAGGCGTTCGCCCGTTATAGGGTCCCAAATGGGAATTTCGGTCTCGCAGCAGTTGCCTTCTTAGGCGGCTTTCAAACCGACCGCCTCGACGAGATCGTCCAGCGCCTGAAGCACGGCAGTGTATTCGACGGTCCCGGGCTGTGGTCTTTCCTTTGGGAATGGATTGGTCTGCGGCACGGGCCGCCAGCGGCAAATGCTCCAAGTTCGCGGTCGCTGGTTATACGGGGACGGCGCGGTGGAAGCGCCGCGAGAGTTTCGCGTGCTCTTCGCGAATCTCTTTGGGCAGACGGGCGCCGAATTTCATCAGGAACTGCTTGGAATCTTCCAGTTCGTCTTCCCAATCCTCGGGGCTTACGCGCAGCAATTCGTCCAGCGCCTCATCGGAAACCTTCAGGCCGTCGAGCGTCAAACCTTTCATTGCCGGCACGTAGCCAATGGGCGTTTCCTGCGCCGCGCCGCGGCCTTCCATGCGCTCCAGGATCCACTTCAGCACGCGCACGTTCTCCCCAAAGCCGGGCCACAGGAATTTCCCGTCGGCGCCCTTGCGGAACCAGTTCACGTGGAAAATCTTTGGCGGATGCGGGATCCGTTTACCCATTTCCAGCCAGTGTCCAAAATAATCAGCCATGTTGTAGCCGCAGAACGGCAGCATGGCCATGGGATCACGCCGCGTGATTCCCACGTCGCCTGTGGCCGCGGCGGTGGTCTCGCTCGCCATCGTCGCACCGACGAAGACCCCGTGCTGCCAGTCGAACGATTCGTAGACGAGCGGCGCCACACGCGCGCGGCGGCCACCGAAGATAAACGCGGAAATCGGAACGCCTTCGGGCGCTTCCCATTTCGGCGAGATGCTCGGCGACTGCTTGGCAGGAACGGTGTAGCGCGCGTTCGGATGCGCGGCGGGGCCTTTGGAGGAATCCCACTTCTCGCCTTTCCAGTTCGTAAGTTCGGCGGGGGGGTCACTGCCGATTCCCTCCCACCACGGTTCGCGCTGCGCAGTCATGGCGACATTGGTGAACAAAGTATTTTTGTGCAATGCCCTCATCACGTTGGGATTCGTGTGCATTCCTGTGCCAGGCGCGACGCCGAAGAATCCTGCTTCCGGATTGATGGCGTGCAGATAGCCGTCGTCGGCGATTTTCATCCACGCGATGTCATCGCCCACGGTCCAGACGCGGTAACCTTGACTTTCCAGGGCGGACACCATCATGGCCAGGTTGGTCTTGCCGCAAGCGCTGGGAAACGCTGCGCCCATGTAAGTCACCTTCCCGCCGGGTGATTCGAGCCCGAGAACGAGCATGTGCTCCGCCATCCAACCTTGTTCGCGCGCCATCACGCTGGCAATGCGCAACGCAAAACATTTTTTCCCGAGTAGCGCGTTGCCGCCGTAACCTGAGCCGACGCTCCAAATCAGTTCCTCCTCCGGAAAATGTACGATGTACCGGCGCATGGGATCCAGATCGCCCAACGAGTGCAAGCCGGGAACAAATTCGTTCGAGGGACCCAGGCGATCCAGCGCGACCTGGCCCATGCGCGACATGATGCGCATACTCGCCACCACGTAGGGGCTGTCGGTCGCTTCGACACCGACTTTGCTGATGGGCGAGTTTGCCGGCCCCATGATGTAGGGCACGACGTACATGGTGCGGCCACGCATGGCGCCATCAAAGAGCGCGCCGACTTTGCGTTTCGCAGCGTCAGGGTCCATCCAATTGTTGGTCGGGCCGGCGTCGTCTTTGTCGCGCGAGCAGATAAATGTGACGCGCTCGGTGCGCGCCACGTCGTTTACGGAACTGCGGTGGAGATGGCAGTTTGGATAGGTTTTTTCATTCAGCGTGAAGGTGTCCCCAGCGCGCAGCATCAGGTCGACCATGCGCCGGTATTCCGCCTCAGACCCGTCGCAATACACGACGCGGTCCGGCTTGGTCAGCTGCGCCGCTTCTTCCACCCAAGTTTCCAGCGGAGTTGCCACTTGCTCTCCTGTCCAAAGACCGTTTGCTGCAGAGTCTTTAGCGTGTGGCGCTCGGGGCCTTGCAACACCGATAGCGCTCACGGTGAAGCCCCTCGCAAAGCGAGGTCTTAGAGCGAAATGGACTCGGCCATACCAACAGGCCTCTTTTAGGAGGGAACTCTCGGCCCGGGTTGGCAAGGCGCGATGATTCTATCCAAAAACCAGTCTATGTTAGGGCTTGCCTTCCGCGCAACCCGGCCCACCAAGGAGCCGTGCGCGGGTCACTTTGAGGTGTGACCAAGATCACGGCCAAGGGGTCGCGCGAGCCCCAAAATACGGCGTGCATCATCGCGGAGCGCGCGTGTTCAAAATCCGGCAGGCCCAATTCCTAGCCCCAGGTATCAAGCGCTTCGTTATTGAGGCTTCCCGGATTGCCCGCGAGCAAAAGCCAGGCCAGTTCGTCATGGTTCGAGTCAACGAGCAGGGCGAGCGCATGCCACTGACGATTGAAAACTCAGATCCCGCAGGGGGGACGATTAGCATCGTGGTGCAGGCCGTGGGCAAGACCACGCACCTGATGCACGCCCTGCGACCCGGAGATGTGTTGGCTGACGTGGTCGGCCCCTTAGGCAAACCCTCGGAAATCAATAAGTTTGGAACCGTAGTGGTGGTTGGTGGGGGCGTAGGGACGGCCATGGCTTACGCCACGGCCTTGGCCTTGAAGCGCGCGGGCAACGACGTCATTTCCATTATTGGGGCGCGGAGCAAAGAATTGGTGATTCTGGAGCGGGAAATGCGCGCGGTGAGCGACACGCTGATCGTGACCACAGATGACGGAAGCTATGGGTTGAAAGGCTTCGTCACGGATTGGCTGCGGGAGCTCATCAAACGCGGCACGCCGATTGACCTGGTTCTCGCAGTGGGCCCCGTGGTGATGATGAGCGCTGTCGCAGAATTGACCCGGCCGGTAGGGATTCGAACGGTGATTAGCCTTAATCCGATCATCATGGACGGCACGGGAATGTGCGGCGGCTGCCGGGTGCTAGTGGACGAGAAAAGCCAATTTGCGTGTGTGGACGGGCCGGAGTTTGAGGCGCATCGCGTGAATTTCGAAGTGCTGGTGCAGCGCAACAGCATGTACCGCGAGGCGGAACGACGCGCGACGGAAGAATTCGTCCGCGAGGTGCAGGCGGCGAAGAACGGCACGCAAAGCGAAGAACCGTGCCTGTCGTGTCCGGAGGCGCGCGATGAAGCCGCCGGCCGCACCTTCACGGAACCCCCTGACGCTGAAAGAACGCGTTAAAGTGCCGCGGCAGGCCGTGCCAGAACCGGATGCCGTGCCGCGCAGCTCGAGGAGTTTTTCCCGGCGGCGATATCGTCACCGGGAGCGCCACGGTAATCTTAGAGATGGGCGCAAGGCGCGTGGCGAAATCCATTCATGAATATCTGACTACTGGCGTATGGGAAGCTCCCACCGCGTAGAGGACCTGCGATTGCGCTTGTTCCCGCTTCGGTGTTGTAGATTAGAGGCCCTTGTCTAGAGAAAACGATTTCGACCGGCTGCGCGTGGTGCTGGTGAATACGCGGAACCCGCTGAATATTGGAGCGGCGGCGCGCGCGATGAGCAACTTCGGCTTCCTGCATTTGCGCGTGGTGAATCCCTACGAATTGGCGTTTCGCGAGGCGCGTTCGGCCGTGGGGGCAGCGCCGCTGCTCGCACAAGCGGAGGAATTCAATTCGTTGAAGGAAGCGGTCGCGGATTGCTCGCTGGTCGTGGGCACGACGGCGCTGCACCGGCGGAATCGGTGGCATATGGTGCGGGATTTGCGGTGGGGAACGCGTTTGATTCGAAAGCGCCTTTCCGGAAGCCGCGTGGCGCTTCTTTTTGGCTCGGAAAAGCGCGGTCTTTCCAATGAGGATCTCAGCCATTGCCACTGGCTGATGCGCATCCCCACGCGGGAAGAGCACCGCTCGATGAACCTTGGGCAAGCAGTTGCGGTCAGTCTGTATGAATTGGCTCGTGACAAGAAACCTCCTGCGGCGCCAGAAAGAACAGCGCTCGCCCCCGCAGGGGATCTCGAGAGGCTCACCTCGCTTCTGCTCGAAGCTTTGAAGACCAGCGGCTACCTAAAAAGCAGCGAAAAAGGCAGCAACGCGAAATCGCGTTCTGCGGCGCCAGCCGAAGAAAAAATTCGACGATTCATTCGGCGGATGAAGGTCTCGGCCGAGGACGCGGAATTGCTGCTCGGCATGCTGCGGCAAATCCTTTGGAAGCTTCATTCCAATCAATGAACGCCTGCTAAGGGAACTCGCTCTTTTCGATGGCCACAGGTTAAGAAGCCGATTGTAGGAATTTCAACTGTCCGGTCTTGGCGGTCACCTATCTATTCACTATTTCTACAAAAGTCTTTGACAGTCTCCGAGCAGATTACAGCGAATAATGTTATTGTGGTTATTGTCTATGCGCTCAGCTGGCTGGGGCACCCGCGTCCCCAATTTTGCGGATCATCGGAGAATACATGGAAATTAGCTTGACGCAGCAAGCGCCACAGGCGCGGCCGTGGGACCGGCCGTTCTGGAAACCCGTGCATGGCAAAGAAGGCGTCTTCGCCTACCTGGTCCTGATTCACGTCCTTACCGTTATTGGCTTGATCCTATTTCCCCTCCCGAGCCTCAAGGTATTTGGCATGGCCGTATTCTTCACCGCGCTCGGCGGGCTCGGCACAACCGTTTGCTATCACCGGATGCTGGCGCATAAAACCCTGAAGACGCATCCGCTGGTCGAGCAGTTCCTGATTTTCTGGGCGGTCTTCAACGGCTCGGGCCATCCGGCGAGTTGGGTTGCGTATCATCGGTTGCACCATGCGGTGACCGATCAGCCGGAAGATATTTCCAGCCCAAAACAAGGGGGTTTCTGGTGGGCGCATCTGCGCTGGCTGTATCAAACGGAGCCCGCAGACAAAAAGCGCTGGGCGCCGGAAATGACGGGACGCATTTACAAGATTTGGGGGTGGGCGGAGACACCGGTCATTGTGGTTTCGATTTTCTTCGGGCTGATTCTGGGTTTCGGCTGGATGGGGTTTTTCTGGCTGGGCGCCATTCGGCTGGCGTACTCGCTGCACTTGCAGTGCCTGGTGAATAGCCTGACGCACCTTGGCGAGGCCAAGGAGGGAGGGGATTCCAGCATCAACGTCTGGTGGCTTGGACCTTTTCAATTGACCGCCTGGGGCGAAAACTGGCACAAGAATCATCACACGCACGCCGGCTCGGCGCGCTTGGGACTGCGCTGGTATCAGACTGACATTGGATGGTATTTTATCTGCTTGCTCGAAGCGGTTGGATTGGCCCATTCGGTCAAGCGGCCTCGCGCATCTTAACTTTCTGGGTGACATTTTGGGGATTCGGAAAGCGTATTTGGCCGCTTTTGCTTTGGCGTTCCTGCCCCTACCCAGGATTGTTGCGCAGACCCCTCCTCAGGAAAGTTGTAAGAGCGACGATTCGGCTAAAATTGTTCGAATCGATGATCGGAACGAAAGAATCTTTGTTATTGTCCGCGTCGACCAAATCAATACAGTCTCCAAGGCGCGAAAAGTGTTGCTCCCTTTGCAGGCATCTCTGAAACAATGCCGGCCAGGCTGGGGAAAGACGTGGTCGGTAAGCTTTTTCTCTGACGCGAAATACGCCGGATACAAATACGAAGACAACGTGGCGGCATTGGTCGCCAACGGAAGTTGGTCCAAGGCCTATCTCGGCGAGTACGAACGGCAAACACAGAGACTGATCATGAATCCAGCAGAGCGCGAAAGAATCAGGTTCCTCAAGATCCCCTTGCCCTGACCCTGTGGCTGTGCCAAACGCATGTACGCGCAAAAATTCAATGTGCATGTGGTGATTCAGGGCGAAACGAAGCCCTGCCCGCTCGAGTGGCTGGACCAATTCTGCATGCGCAACTTCACCAATTCCGTGGATTTTGACGACACCCTCCCCGTCGCCGATGGGAAGATCGAAGCCAGCTTTCGGCTCACGCCGGAACGCTTTGCGGAAGGACTCGCTGCATGGTTGACGCAACACGGGAAAGGCCGAGGACAGCCCGTGGTGGTGAAGGTCACCAAAGCGCTCTCTGGAAACCGGCAGGATTGCACGCACAGATTATAGGTCCGTCATGCAGCCACTGGCAGAGGGTCCAACCCGCGCTTGTTTAGTTTATTTCAGGGCCGCAGGGGAGAGGTTGCCGCCAGAAGCGGTGTCGCGCTTTTCGCCGCGCAATGCTGCGCGAATCTGCGGCAAAGCATGAAGCGCGGCGATTTCTCCGGCAGCGACCATGTCCGGCGTTTTCGTGAAATCGTCCCACACAAATTGCTTTACGTCCGGCTCGATGATGATGTCCGCCTGCGTGCGCCAGGCGAGGTCGGCATGCCGCTGCATAATGCTGAAGGAGCGGCTGAGAATGTCAGTGAGGGTGCGCGGCTGCCCGAGATTGCCGGACTCAAGGTACACGGCAACGACGATGTCCGCGCCAAGCAAAAGCACGCCCTCGATGGGCACAGGCGAGGTGAGAAAGCCGTCCACCAGCGTGCGATCTTCATATTCGATGGGAACGAAAAGGCCAGGGTAAGCACAGGACGCGCGAAGGGGCGGAGCAATCGGGCCCGTCGAATAATAGACAGTAACTCCGTCAATGATGTCGGTGGCGGCGATGGCCAGAGGCGTCTGCAACTCCTCGAACGTTTTGGCGGGCGTGAAGCGCGCGAGAAATTTTTCCATGCGCTGGTTGGTGGCCAGCCCGAGCCAGGAAGGCGTCCAACGCCCAAAATCGGCGAAAGTCGTGACGGAGCCGATTTTTTCCATTTCGTCGAGCGCGGCGCCGCCGCAAAAAGCCGCGCCAATCAAAGCGCCGACGCTTGTGCCCCCCACGCAGTCAATGGGGATGCCCGCTTCGCGCAGCACGCGCAGCACGCCGATGTGCGCGATGCCGCGGGCAAAGCCGCCTGAGAGCGCCAAGCCGACGCGCGGGCGCTCCGGGCGCAGCGGCTCGTTGCCATAGGCGAACGCGCGAATTTTGTCCTTCGCGTTTCTGAACCAGGCAAGTGGTCCCGAGGCTTTTTCTTCCTCCGCCATCTTTCTATTTTAGCTCGGATGCCCTAAGGCATGCCCGCGTTTGACCGCGGCTTGCCGGTTTTGTAACCTGTCGTTCCGAGAACATCTTCGCGACAAAAGGCAACTTATGGAAAGACGCATCGAAAAGGCAGTGGTGCTGGGAGCAGGAACAATGGGTTCGCGAATCGCGGCGCACTTCGCAAACGCTGGCCTGCCCTGCGTGTTGCTGGATATTGTCCCGCCAGACTTGCCCGCCGATGCGCTTTCGCCGGAACGCAACAAAATCGTGCGGACGGGGCTGGAGGCAGCAAAAAAATCAAAACCGGCTGCTTTCTTTACTCCTTCCCTTGCCGACAGGATTTCGATTGGCAATTTTGAGGATGATTTGGCGCGCTGCGCCGAAGCGGACTGGGTTATCGAAGTCGTCGCGGAAAACCTGGAAATCAAGCGCAAATTGCTAGCGCGCGTGGCGCAGTTTCGCAAGCCCGGCGCGATCGTAACGACCAATACTTCTGGTTTACCCGTGCACTTGATCGCCGAAGGCATGAATGAAGAATTCCAGCAGCATTGGGCGGGCACACACTTCTTCAATCCGCCGCGTTATCTGAAGTTGGTCGAAGTGATTCCCGGCCCGAAAACTTCGAAGGAAGTGATCGCGACACTCAGCGACTTTTGCGACCGCCGGCTCGGCAAAGGCGTGGTCATCGCCAAAGACACGCCGAATTTTATTGCGAACCGTATAGGAACGTTCTCGATGCTGAACGCTCTGCGACTGATGGAAACGCTCGGGATGACCATTGAAGAGGTGGACGCCTGCACCGGCCCGGCGGTGGGCTGGCCAAAATCGGCGACGTTTCGAACGGCGGACATTGTGGGCCTGGACGTGCTTGTGCACGTAGTGAAGAACATTTACGAAACCGCGCCCAACGATGAATCGCGGGAACGGTACAGAGTACCGGCGCTGGTCGAAGAAATGGTCAAGCGCGGCTGGCTGGGCGACAAGACCGGGCAGGGCTTTTATAAGAAAGTTCGCGGCGCAGGCGAGAAGGAAATTCTCGCGCTTGAACGGAAAACGATGGAATACCGCCCGCGGCAGAAGGCGAAATTTGCCTCGCTTGAAATGGGCAAAGCCATTGAAGACACGCGCGAGCGGTTGCGCGCGCTAGTGGGACCGCTTCTGGAAGGACAAAAAGGCGACCAGGCGCAGCAGTTCATGTGGGGCGGTCTTTCCGAAATGTGCCTGTACGCGGCGCGGCGCGTGCCGGAGATTTCCGACAATGTTGCCGATGTGGACCGCGCGATGCGCTGGGGCTTTGGTTGGGAGCTTGGGCCGTTCGAAATGATGGATGCGCTGGGAGTGAAAGCTTTTGCGGCGCAAGTGCAGAAAGAAGGTAAGGCCATTCCGGCGGTCATCGAGAAAGTGCTTTCGAACGGGCGCAAAGCATTTTATGAATCGGAAAAAGGGACGACCACGGTCTTTGATGTTTGCACAGGCGGCGCACGGAGGGTCGAAGAGCCCAAAGGTGTCATCATCCTGAAGTCATTGAAAGAAGGTGGACGCGAAATCGAGAAGAATGCGGGAGCGAGCCTAATTGATTTGGGGGACGGCGTGGTTTGCTGCGAATTTCATGCCAAGATGAACGCGATTGGCGCGGATCTGATTGCCATGATGCATAAAGGGCTGAAGCGTCTGGAAACCGATTTCGACGCCATGGTCGTTGCCAATCAGGCGGCGAATTTTTCGGTTGGCGCAAATCTGATGCTGGTGCTCGTGGCGGCGCAGGAACAGGAATGGGACGAACTGCATATGGCCGTGAAGCAGTTTCAAAACGTCAATCTAGCGATGAAATACGCGCCGAAGCCGGTGGTTGCGGCGCCGCAAGGCCTGGCGCTCGGCGGCGGGTGCGAAGTGAGCCTGCACGCGGCAAAGGTTCAGGCGGCTGGGGAAGCGTACATCGGATTGGTCGAAGCGGGAGTGGGCTTGATTCCGGGAGGCGGTGGAACCAAGGAGATGCTGATTCGCGCCAACGAACACGCGGCAGGTGGCGAAGATTTGGATTTGTTCCATGCGTTGAAGCCTGTGTTTGAGGCCATCGCTATGGCGAAGGTTGGCACGAGCGCGGAAGAGTGCCGTGAACTTGGTTATTTGCGGCGCGAAGACGGCGTTTCGATGAATCGCGATCGACTGGTGGCGGATGCGAAGGAAGTTGCACTGGCCTTGGCGCGAGGCGGTTACAAACGGCCTGCCGCGAGTTGGCAAGAAGGCGCGCAGACCACGCAAATCAAAGTCCTAGGCGAACAGTTCCTCGCCGGCGCGAAATTGGCGATCCACATGATGATGCGCGGCGGCTTTGCTTCGGAATATGACGCGCACGTTGGCCGGAAACTGGCAAACATTCTTGCCGGCGGGCCGCTGACGGCCCCGCAGATGGTTAGCGAACAATATATTCTCGATCTCGAGCGCGAAGCGTTCGTCTCCCTCTGTGGTGAAAAGAAAACCCAGGAGCGCATTGCCCACACCTTGAAAACCGGCAAACCGCTCCGGAACTAACAAGATCGCGACGGCGTCACGGTGATCTAATCGTATAAAAGCGTATTGAAGCATCGTCTCCATGTGAGGTATTTTATATACCAGGGGGCGATACGTGCAGAAGCTGCTGGCGCCGCGCGAGGCGGCGAACATTCTGGGCATCAGCTATCCCACGCTGAAGCAGTGGATCTACCACGGCAAGATCAAGTCGGTGAAGACTCCTGGCGGACACCACCGCGTTCCCGAGAGCGAGATCGATCGCTTGATTCCCAAGAAGTTTGAGCGCGGCGATCTGGCCGCGCGGCGACTGCATTTTCGCAGAATCAGCGGGCGCAATCAGCTGATTGGCCGTGTCGTTGGGCTCAAGGTCAGCGGGCTGCTCGCCCAAGTGACGCTGGCTATCGGCGAGCAGCACATCACTTCGATCATCACGGCCGATGCCGCGAAGGAACTTCGTCTCAAGCCCGGTGACCGTGCAGCGGCGCTCATTAAGTCCACGGAAGTGATGATCCTCCGTGTGTGAGTGAACTCCTCCGACTCGTGACTGGTGACTCTTGACTCGTCGAAGGACAAAAGCCCTTGGGCGGCTCGCCCTACGCGTGGTCCTTGCAGCTGTTCTCGTCGCGTCGACGAATTCACCGGCGCAAGAGCAGGATGTCTTGCGCGTGGCCGCTGCAGCCGACTTGAAATTCGCCATGGAAGACCTTTCCAAAGAGTTTGAACACGAGACGGGCACGAAAATAGACGTAACTATCGGTTCGAGCGGAAACTTCTTTGCGCAAATTCAAAGCGGCGCACCGTTCGATCTCTTCTTTTCAGCCGATATGGAATACCCGAAGAGGCTGGAGTCGGCGGGCCTTACAGAGCCGGGAACTCTTTTTGAGTATGCCCGCGGACAAATTGTGATTTGGACGCCTCCTGATTCGCCGGTTGCTGTGGCGAAACTGGGCTGGAATGGCTTGCTCGATTCACGTGTGCAAAAAATCGCCATCGCGAATCCGGCACTTGCGCCGTATGGACGAGCGGCTGTCTCGGCTCTGCAAAAGGCTGGAATCTACGAACAAGTGAAAGGGAAGCTCGTCTACGGCGAAAACATTTCGCAAGCCGCGCAATTCGTGCAATCCGCAAATGCGCAGGCAGGGATCATCGCCCTTTCCCTGGCGCTTTCACCTGGAATGAAAAAAGGAACGTTTTGGCAAATTCCCGCGGAGATGCACCCGCCGATTGAGCAGGGAGCGGTGATGCTGAAAGGTGCGAAGAACAAGACGGCGGCACTCGCGGTTTTGAGCTTTATGAAGAGCCCTGCGGGCAAAAGAACCCTGGAAAATCATGGGTTCTCGGTCCCAGGAAGCGACTAGTCACACGGGAGCAAGGAATGGCCCAGGGGATCATGCGCGGGAAAGCTAGGAAACAAGAATGAGTTCGCTGGCGCTATCGTTCGAACTGGCGGTGTGTGTGGCTGCGATTTTGTTGCTGATAGGGACGCCAATCGCTTACTGGCTGGCCTATTCGAACTGGCAGGGAAAATTTCTGCTGGAATCCATCGTCGCGTTGCCCCTGGTTCTTCCGCCAACCGTTCTTGGCTTCTACGCTTTGCTTGCGATGGGACCGCACGGCCCGCTCGGAAAGTTATGGATCGCACTTTTTGGCCATGGCTTGGCATTCACCTTCACCGGCCTGGTGCTTGCCTCCGTCGTCTACAGCTTCCCTTTTGCCGTGCAGCCCCTCATCGCTTCATTTGAAGGAATAGACCGAAAGCTGCTCGACGCGTCGGCGGTTTTGGGCGCAGGAAAATGGCGGACGTTTCGCCGCGTGATTCTGCCTTTATCCTTGCCGGGAGCCGTCACGGCTCTGGTGCTGAGCTTCGCGCACACGCTCGGAGAATTTGGCGTAGTGCTCATGGTCGGTGGAAACCTTGCCGGAGTAACGCGCACGGCCTCCATCGACATTTATGACCGCGTCCAGACACTCGAGTACGGCGAGGCTAACCATCTGGCGATGCTTCTTCTCATCACCGCGTTTGCCGTGCTCTGTTTGGTGTATGCCGTCAATCGCCGCGTGTGGACTCCCGCGTGGACACCATGGACCTCAAAGTGAATCCGACTGCGCTCGTCGCAAGCATCCGCAAAGAGCGCTGCGAAAGCGCTTCGTTTGTTCTCGATGTTTTCGTCGAACTGCCGCCTGGCATCAGCATCTTGTTTGGGCCTTCTGGCGCGGGGAAATCCACGCTGCTGGATTGCATCTCAGGGCTGGTGCGGCCGGATGCTGGAAAAATTACGATCGGCGAACATGTTTTGTTCGATTCGGCGATGCGCGAGGATGTTCCTCCGCAAAAACGCCGAATCGCTTACGTGTTTCAAACGCTCGCGCTATTCCCTCATCTCACCGTGGCACAAAACATCGAGTACGGACTGAATGATATTCCAGAGCGGAAGCGACGCACTCAGGTGAAAGAAATTCTCGCAGCCTTCCGTGTCGAAAGATTGCGAAATCAAAAGCCGGCGCAAATCTCCGGCGGAGAAAGACAGAGGACCGCCCTGGCAAGATCACTTGTCACGGAGCCGCGCGTGCTTCTGCTCGACGAGCCGCTGACCGGTCTCGACGCGGGGCTCAAAGCTGCGATCGTAGAGGACCTGCGGGCCTGGAACGCCGCGAAATGCATCCCCATCTTGTACGTCACTCACAACCGCGAAGAAGTGGATGCTCTGGGAGAGCGCGTGATCGCCATCGATAACGGCCGAGTCGTGAGTCACGGCACACCGATGGACGTGCTGGATGCGCCGCGGCGAAAGCGCCTGGCGCAGGCGGTGGGCTTCGAGAATCTGCTTGACGCCGCGGTCGTTGGCATTCGTGAGCCGGATGGCGTGATGCGCGTTCGGCTCGGCGAGAGTCGATGCGAAATTGAGGTTCCACTCGTCCACGCCAATATAGGCGACCATGTTCAAGTTGCCATTCGCGCGGGCGATATTCTGCTGGCTTCGGAGCATCCGCATGGATTGAGCGCGCGCAACGTCATCGATGGGCGAATCACTTCGCTGGAACGACGCGGAACGATGTGCGTTGCTCGCGTCGATTGCGGCGTAACATTTGTCGTGCACGTCACTCCCGGAGCAGTCCGCGCGCTCGATTTAGCAGCCAACAAGCCGGTCTGGCTGGTCTTGAAAACTCATTCCTGCCATCTCGTTGACTAACAGAAATTCTACAGAAAGGGATGGCGCAGAAGAGGCCCTCTAAGGAGCCTGGCTTCGCCAGTAAGCGTGTCTTCACGCCAAACTCGACAACTGTTCAAGACTTTGGTTTCGGCTCCGCCGAAGCCAGTTTATTCGGACCGCGCGGGGAAAATTTGACCTCGTCCGCCTCCAGGTTTCCGTCTTTCGGCGTCGCGTGGATCACGACGGCATCACCCACGGCAAGGTCCGACATTTTGGCGGGTCTGTCTTCGTTGGTATCCGGAGCGTCGCCATGTTTTGGCGGCGTGTGTTGGACATAAACTGTGGAAGCCGCCAGCTTCACTTCCACCATCTTGCCCTCCGGGGTCTTCACCTGCAGCGAGTCGGGCGCGATTTTTTCCACTGTGCCTTTGACGTGTACTTTGTTTCCGTGCGCAAACGCCGCGCCACCCGCAAAAGCGAGCGCAGCCGCTAGTGTCAGCAATCGAATCTTCATGGTTGTCTCCATCCTCACCCCTCGCGGGTGCTGGTGCCGCATTATGGCCTCCTGTGAGTTTGAGATTCCGGCTTGGCCTTGGGCGTTGCTTCGTTCAGAAATTCATTTTCTTCTTGTTCTTCTTCGCGATCTTCCGGGCCCTTCGGATTGTATCGCTCCATCTCCAGCCGTTCGGCGGACGTCAAATGCTGGAGGTGCCGGATGAAATGCACCAGCTTCCAACTGTCTTGCGCACTGCCGTGATTGCCGGCCATGTGATCCCCGTTGTCGGAGAACGCCGGCATACCGGTAAATCGCACACCGTTTTCGATGATCCAAAAGAGTTCGCCGTCGCTCAGGTCTTGCGTCGCGGGGAGCCGCAGGTCGGGAGGTTTGGGGTAAAGACCGTTGCCGATGGGCGTGTCGCCGCTGCCGTCGTTCCCATGACAAATCGCGCAGTGATCCGCAAAATGCAGCCGCGCTTCCCGCTGGATTTCCGGCGAATCCAACACCGGGTTCTGCATCAGCCGCGCATTTCCGGGAATCGCCAAATGGCGCGCGTTGCGCGCCATAAACTCTTCCAGCCGCGTCGGTTTCGCTCTGGCGCTTAGCCCGTCATGCAAGACGGAAATGGCAATAAAGAAGGCCAGGCCAAGAAGCACAACGCCAATAAGAACCATCAATCTTTGGTGTTTCATAAAGACAAAAGCATGTTAGCTTAGGCGCCATAGCCGTAGCCAAGATGGTTTTGGGCGCCAAATCACAACCGTTTTCAGTGCGCCGCAGTAAGATTCCTGACACGGCTCCAAAATTCATATCGTTCCCGGTGGGGCTGCGGCATCGCCTGAATCTCCTCGGCAAAGTGCATCATGAGTGGGACTGCACCATCGTCATAAGCAGGCCATTTCGGGAGCCCTGCGCCGTTTGGATCTCCGCTCTTCGTAAAGTTCGCCCAATACGAAGCCATGGCATCCGAAATCTTGAAGTCCACTGGCTCCCAGGGATTCGGCTGCGATTTTAGAGCACCAAAAACGTATTCAATCTCGCAAGCATGCCGCGCACCAAGCTCCTTCGGAGAGACTCCGTTCACCTTGGTATCCGGCGCGGCCGGAGGCGTGCGATCGAACACATAGCCGTAGACCGGCGCATGTCCGGTTTTATTCTGCATCTCCAGCCATTCCCAAGTGATGTAGGTCGTGAACAGATCGCTTGCCAGATCAATCGCGGATTTCCGCGCTTCCTCGTCATTGGCTGCGGGATAGAGCTTCAAAATTTCCGTCGCTCGATCGTTGAACCGCGTGTGCAGTTGTTCAGGGAACGTCTGCGCGGTCGGCTGGTCTTTTGCGTATACCACCGCCCAGCTTGCTTCTTGCGCGTTCCACCCTGCAAGCAACGGAACGTGGCTCTGCTGGCCTTCCGCAAAAATCGTGGCCACATCTTTCGGAAGCACGTAGCCATCCACGGTGGGCCAGAAGCGCATCGAAGGATTTTTCTGGGCCCCGCCCAGAAGGTCCTCCGCGCTCTTGGCGCGCAGTGCGGGAAGCGTTGTCGCTCCTATGGACTCCGCAAACTTCGCGCCTGTTTTTTCGGTTTCACCGAGCGGCTGCATTGCTGATCCGGCCGGTGGACGTCCAAAGAAAGCACCGCTCTCACCAATCGCCCCGCGAAAAAGCCCTTTGGCCAAGGGCGACGCCATCAGCGCGCTGACGGAGAGCGATCCCGCCGACTCACCCGCGATCGTCACTTTGTCCGCATCCCCTCCAAACCCTGCAATATTTTTCTTCACCCAGCCCAAGCCCGCGATCTGGTCCATCAATCCGTAATTCCCTGACGCGTGCTCTCGCGATTCCTTGGTCAGCGCCGGGTGCGAAAGAAACCCGAAAACCCCCAGGCGGTAATTGACGCTGACGACGATGATTCCTTTCGTTGCGAAGCTCTCGCCGTCGTAGCGTGGCTCGGAACTGGATCCAGCCTGGAACCCGCCTCCGTAAAACCACACCATGACCGCGAGGCGATCTTGTGCGGATTTCGCGGGCGTCCACACGTTCAGGTACAGGCAGTCCTCGCTCATGGGCCTGTCTGGCAGGTCGCGGAAGATCATGTCCGAAAAAATCGGCGCCTGCATGCAGCGCGACCCGAATTCGATGGCTTTGCTCACGCCTTTCCAGTGCTTTGCGGGTTGCGGTGCCTTCCAGCGCAGTTTCCCGATAGGCGGCGCAGCGAATGGGATTCCCCGGAAGACGCGGACTCCTGGCGACGCCGCTTTCACTCCCTCGACGATCCCGCTTTCCGTTTTCACCTGATCATTCGCAAACGCACGGCCAGCGAACAGCATCGCCAGTATGACCACCAAAGCTGCAACTTGCGTTGCGCCTTTTCCTCGTGTCATTTCAGCCTCCTGTTTCCGCCGCTTATGATAGCTGGTCTTCTCCTTTTTCTTTCGGGAACTTCGGATCCGACGCCAGGAAAACGTGCTCGTTTTCGCAAGCGTGCAAAAGGATACAAGGATTCTACGGATTTCAGTTGTTGGCCTTGCTTTGATAGGATGGCCCCATACACAGGAGAGGAGACAGAAGGAACCAGCCGACATCTCCAGTTAAAGCAAAATCTGGGTAAAATCATGAACCTCTTAGCGAAAAACGAAACTATCTCAAAGGGGACGCTGGAGAACGCGTTGTCGTTATGCGCGCCTGGCACGCGCGAATCTCTCGAAGCAGTTCTGTGCGGCAAAGAACTTTTTTTCGAGCAGGGCTTGCATTTGGCAACTGCCGAAGGCGCGGACCTGCAAGCTTTGGTGGCGGTAGCGGACCACTTGAGGCGCGAAACTGTAGGCCAAGCCGTCACCTACGTAGTCAATCGCAACATCAACTTCACCAACGTCTGCTTTGTTGGCTGCAGCTTTTGCGGATTTGGGCGCGGGCCCCAAGCCGCAGATGCCTACTCGCTCTCGTTTGAGGAAGTCGTTCGCCGTGCGCAGGAAGCCTGGGATTGCGGCGCGACCGAAGTCTGCATTCAAGGTGGCCTGCGGCGCGATCTGGATGGTTTTTTTTACCGCGATCTCTTGCGCGCCATCAAACGCGTTCTTCCCGCCATGCATGTTCACGCGTTTTCGCCAATGGAAATTGACTACGGCGTGCTGAAGACCGGCCTGCCCTTGCGCGATTACCTTCAAATGATGAAAGACGAAGGGCTCGGCAGCATCCCCGGCACAGCTGCTGAGGTCTTGGATGACCACATCCGCCGGCAGCTCAGCCCCAACAAACTGCCGGTTGCGCGCTGGGTCGAAGTCATCACTACGGCGCACGAACTCCGCATTCCTACCACGTCCACGATGATGTATGGCCACGTCGAAGAGCCTGCCGATTGGGTACGGCACCTGCTTTTACTGCGCTCGATACAAAAGCGCACGGGCGGCTTCACCGAATTCGTTCCACTAGGCTTCATTCATCAAAACACGCGCCTCTACAAGCACGGCGGCGCGCGGCCGGGAGCTATGCGCGACGAGCACTTACGGGTTCACGCGCTTTCGCGCGTGCTGCTGCACGGCGCGATTTGCAACGTGCAGGTCTCCTGGGTAAAGCTGGGAATCGAAACGTCCCTTGCCTGCTTGCAAGCGGGTGGCAATGATTTCGGCGGAACGCTGATGGAGGAAAATATCTCTAAAGCTGCTGGCGCGACGTTTGGCGAGTACGTTTCGCCGGAAGAATTTCGCGCGTACGTTCGCAAGATTGGGCGTGTCCCTGCGGAGCGCTCCACCACGTACAAAATTCGCCGGACGTTTGAACGGCCCGAGGACGATCCACCGCCGGCCCCGCCCGCGTTGCGCTTTGCGCCGTCCGAAGCTCACATCGCCTACACAGAAGGCGCTTATTAGGCAAATCCTATGCGTGCGCTGCTTTTGCCGGTGAAAGATCTGAGAAACGCGAAACAGCGATTGATGGGAGCGCTTGCGCCGGAAGAAAGATTTGGACTGGCACAGGCTATGCTCACAGACACGATTCGAGCGGTGCAGGGCGTGCGCCACGCCGAAAGAGTCTTCGTCATTACCAATTACGGGCCCGCTTTGGATATCGCCGAAGAAAATGGCTGGGAGATTCTTCGAGAGGACCGCCAAATTTCGGAAAGCGATTCCGTGGATGCCGCTTCCAGAATCTGTGCGCAGCGCGGAGTTCGTTCGCTGTTACGGCTTCCCATTGATCTTCCTTTAATCCGGTCGAGCGACGTTGAGGAACTGCTGACCATCGATTGCCCCTCGCCCGCGATGGCCATCGTTCCCTCACGGGATGGCACCGGCACGAACGCCTTGCTGCGTACGCCACCCACGCTGTTCCCGTCGCATTTTGGGGAGGGCAGCTTCGCGAAACATGTTGCAGGAGCGCAACGCGCCCGCGCGGAAATTTTCATCCGTCGCAATCCTCGCCTGGAAATGGATGTCGACGAGGAATCCGACTTACGCGCTTTATTGGAATATGACCTCGGCGCGACCGCGACGGGCCGCTGGCTGCGTGAAACGGGTTTGGCTGAGAAGTTTCGAAGCGGTAGAAATAAAGAATCGAGCGTTGCCGCTGAATATCCAATCTAGGGCAATCAACTGGCAGGAAAAATGAAGAAAAAAGTGTATTCCAGCCTTGACGAAGCGGTAGCCGTCGTTCCCGACGGTGCGCGTATCATGTTTGGCGGCTTCGGGGGTGCAGGCTTTCCTAACAATTTAATCCAAGCTTTGGTGCGCAAGGGGGTTAAGAATATCACTGCCATCAGCAACAATTGCGGCACGCGCGACGGCGAGCTTGGCCTGATGTTCAAGAACAATCAGATCAAGCACGTGATTGCCTCCTTTCCTGGCCCGCACGCCAACCATTTTCAAGAGCGATTCGCGGCAAAGGAGGTCACCCTTGACCTTGTGCCACAAGGCATCTTGTGCGAACGCATGCGCGCCGCTGCCGCGGGTCTACAGGGTTTCTACACAACCGTCGGCGTCGGCACGGAAGTCGCCGAAGGAAAAGAAGAGCGCGTGCTCGAAGGCAAGCGCTGCATTTTGGAAATGCCCATTCACGCGGACTTTGCTTTCATCAAAGCACACAAGGCCGACGGGCTCGGCAATTTGACTTACCGGCTTGCGGCGCGCAATTTCAATCCCATCATGGCCATGGCCGCAAAGACGACAATCGCTGAAGTCGAAGAGCTCGTGCCAGTAGGCTCGATTGAGCCAGAGCAGGTGATGACTCCTGCTATTTTTGTGCATCGCATCGTGCAGGCCAAAGGACTCCACTATGCCGGCTGAGACCGTTCAGGAAAAGGCCTTGCTGGAGAAACCGCGCCTGACTCGCGAGCAAATCGCGCAGCTCGCTGCGCTCGAATTGCCAGACGGCGCCTACGTCAATCTGGGCTGGGGCATTCCCAATCTCATCGCCAATTATCTGCCTAAAGAAATCACCGTTTACTTCCACAGCGAAAACGGAATCCTCGGCATGGGACGCCGCGCCAGGCCCGGTGAAGAAGATTACGACCTGGTGGACGCCATGAAAGTTCCAGTCACCCTGATTCCCGGCGCCTCCTTTTTCAATCAAGCGGACGCCCATCTGATGACCCGCGGCGGTCATCTTGACGTCGCAGTGCTCGGCGGCTTTCAAGTCTCGGAAAAAGGCGACCTGGCCAATTGGAAAATTCCTGGCGCGAAGGGCTCCGGAGGCATTGGCGGCGCGATGGATATTTCCGCTGGCGCAAAAAAACTGATCGTCTGTATGGAGCACATCACCAAAGACGGCGCGCCCAAAATTGTCAAAAATTGCACGTATCCGCTGACCTGCCTCGAGTGCGTGAACACGGTCGTTACCGATCTCGCTGTTGTGGACGTCACTCCCGAAGGCCTGGTTTTACGCGAGATTGCGCCGGGCTGGACGCCGGACGAAGTGCAGAGGCTGACGGGGGCGCCTCTGAAGACAAAGGGCCGCGTTCCGGAAATCCATTTGCCATGAGTTTTGCCTGGCCTTATGGAGGGAAAAATGAGTGAAGTTATTCCAGCAAAGTATGCCGACCTGTTCGCAAAGCAGGCCTTCGGTAATCTCAGCACGCTAATGAAAGATGGCAGCCCGCAGGTCACGCCTGTTTGGGTGGATTTCGACGGCAAGCATGTTCGCATCAATTCCGCAAAGGGCCGCGTCAAGGACAAAAACATGCGCCGCGATCCCCGCGTGGCCATCGCGCTACAGGACCCCGAAAACCCCTACCGCTATCTGGAAGTGCGCGGGCGCGTTGTCGAAATCACCGAAAAGGGCGCCGACGATCACATCAACAAACTCTCACAAAAATATCTCGGCAAGCCCGTCTATCCGTATCGGCAGCCCGGCGAAGTCCGCGTCATCTACAAAATCGAGCCTCAAAAAGTCAGCTCCATGGGCTGACCAACCTTCGCTAACGTGCCCGCGGTGTGAAAATCCAATATCACAGTCGCGCGGCGACACGCGCGGCAATGCGTCCATCCGGCGTACTAAAAACGAAGGCAAGACTATCCATCAGGGACACGCCTGCGCTCGGAACGACGAACCGGTAGGACCATTCGTAGCGTGCGGGCAAGTCCGCGGCAAGCGAGGTGGCGTAGGGTGGGACGCGGTCCACCCGCGGGCCTACCTCCTTCACACCTTTCGCCGCGTGCAAATCCACGCCATGCTTCCAATAAATTCCAAGGCGTAAATTGTCGATCATCTTCTGAGTCAGGTAAGGATGTGTGCCAACTTGCCGAAGCCCGTCCGGGCAGGGTTGGTCATGGATAGAAAGCGAAACGGTGACGGAATCGGGAAATTTCGTCACCGTCTGAGTGCCGCGCTGGAAAATTGTGGCTTGATCGGTATCGATGCGTTTGAGCCCGTTGAAAAAGTCACCCGAGCTCATTCGGCCCTCGATGCGAAAGCACACGCTATTTGGAAGCGAGCCATCGGTTTCGAAAAACACGCCCCCATCGTAGCTCCAAACATTTTTCGCCTTTTCATGTTTTCCATTGGGTTTGCCCTGCTGCGGAGAAGCCGCCGGAACGGTAAGCAAGAAAAGCAGCAGCGTAAGAGCAATCAGCTTGTAACGAACAACCTGCATGCGAAATGACTCTTCACTACGTTCACGGGGCACGATCCATCGCGCCCCACCGCCCTTATAATATTAATCTAGACCTTTTGCGGGCTCTGCGAGCAAAAACTTGAAGCCCTGAAACGCGTGGATGGCTTTCCCTGTGCCTTCGGCTTTGACTTCGCCTTTTCCTGCCCGCACCGCCACAATCGCGTCTGCGAGTTTCGGAAGCACGCCTGGATCCGCCACGGGAATGTTGTGCGCCCCAAGCACCATTTGCACCTGTGGCGCAAGCGCGGCAAGACGCGTCACGGATGCAACATAAGCATCCATATCGGTTTCGGGACGATACAGCCAGATCGGCGCGGGATAATACGTATCCCCGGTAAATAAGAGTCCATTCGCGCGATCGATTAGCCCGATCGAGTCCGGCGTGTGGCCGGGAGTCGCAATGATTTCCACCGTCCGAGCGCCCAGATTGATCTTGAAGCCGTCGTGGACAAACCGTGAAATCTTCCATTTCTTCGTCACGTACATCTTTCGGTTAAACCCTGGGGGCAGATTGCCGCAAATTTCGTCCGGCGCGATTTCCGCCTGCGCGTCGGCGCGGGAACCCAGCGCGTTCTTACGCGTGAAATCCGTGTCCATCCCATACACAAACATGAACTCCGAATTGCCGCCGACGTGATCGTTGTGCGTATGCGAGTTGAGCACTACCACCGGCTTGGCCGTCAATTGCCGGGTGACCCGGCTAATGCTGCTGATGCCCATGCCCGTGTCGAAAATGACCGCCTGCTTGGTGCCCAAGATAAGATAGGAAATAACTTCTTCAGCCTGATGCGGCTCGTAGATCGCGAACGTCCCCGGCGCTACCTTGTAGACTTCGAACCACGGATCACTGACGGGAACGCGCATGAGCGCTTTGTATTCCGGCCGCGGCAGCGGCTTGCACCACTCCGGGATGGTTCTGGTCTGCGCTGCCAGCGAGGCTGGCAGCATACAAAACAGCCACAGTCGTGCGAGTCTTTTGCAAAAGCACACGATTTCCCCCTTGGTTGTGACTCGTGGGATTGTGCTGGGCGCGCGCAATTTATGGTATAGCGCCGCACGGACGCGAGCAAATCTTCCTTTTTGGATTGTGCTTGATCAGTTGCCGGACCTTAGCTCAGCACTCTGTCAGTTTTTGGAAGACGCGACAAAAATTGCCTTGGGAATCATCATGTGCACACCCTTGTTGCCGTCCACCAATTCCGTGATGTGCAGATCCGCAGCGACGCTCGCCAGCATGTACGCGTCGTCGCGCGAAAGATGCTTTTCGGTCACCAAAAAGTCGATCATTTCTCGCACGGCGAGCGTGGCGCACGCGTTGAGGTTATCGTTCAGCCCCATGGTGATGTAATGCGTCGGCGTTTCCGCGCGCGGCCACTTGAGGTGCAGGTCCTTGCGCACGATGAACTGAAACGTGCCGATCAGCGAAGTTTCGAGCGCGGTGATGTCTACTTCCCCGTCTCCCTGTCCCGCGTGGCCGTCGCCCACTTCAAACAGCGCGCCGGGCGCGAGCACCGGAATATACAGCGTCGAGCCCGCAACGAGGTCTTTGTTGTCGAGATTCCCCGCCATGATCCACGGCGGCGCGCTGTTCCACTTGCCCACGCTTTCCGGCGGCGCATCGCCCATGCTGCCGAAAAACGGATGCAGCGGAATTTCGATGCCTGGCGCGAACTTCGCCACCATGCGTTTTTCATCCAGCGGAATAATTTTGATTTTCGAGTAAGGATAATCGTCTGGGAGATAGCCGCGGCCCGGCCCGAACGCGTTGTACGCATACGGAATGGCCAGCCTGATGGCCAGAATTTTCACTTCCAGCACATCGCCGGGCTGCGCGTCTTCGATGTAGATCGGTCCGGTGAGAATGTGCCCGCCGGGCCCCTTGTCTTTTACCTGGTCAGTGATGTCGCGCAGCGCATGCTCGACTTGATCGGGCGGCACGCCTGCCTCTTCCAGCCGCTTCGGGCTGTTGGTGATCAGCGTCTGAATCTCCACCGTGTCGCCGGATTTGATGCGCAGCACCGGCGCGGTCTTCGCGTCGTAGTAGCCCCACGCCACCGTCTTCGGCGTCGGCTTCAGCGTGTACGTCGTCTGGGCTGGTGCTCGCTGGGCAACGAGCAAGGTCAGACCCAATAAGAGCCAAAGCGCAGCATTGCGGCGAATCATCAACTCATCCTCCACTCGTTCAGGAAACTCCAGCGGCAGTTTTCGCGAAGCGATGGTACCAAACCTGGGCGGCGCCAATCAGGTTGGCGTCTTCGCCGAGCGAGGCCAGCGCCAGCTCCGTCTGCTCATAAGGAACGAAGCGACAGCCCTGCGCAATCACGTTGCGGATATCTTCGAGGCGCATGCTTTTCATGATGCTGCCGCCCATCACGATCCGCTCCGGCACAAACAAATTGATCAGGTTGGCCAAGCCCAAGCCGAGATAATACGCCTCGCGCATGACCGCCTCGCGAGCGAGCGCTTGACCTTCCTCGGCACATTGAAAAATCTCCTTGGCCGTGAGAGCTTTCGCCTGCGGATCAACTGCCTTCGCTTTCGCATGGAACCACGCGGCCATCGCGGGGCCGGTGGCCAGCGCTTCCCAGCAGCCGCGAAAGCCGCAGGTGCACGGCGGGCCGGAAGCGTCAATCACATGATGCCCAACTTCAGGATGCGCTCGATCCGCGCCGCGATACAGATGGCCGTCCAGAATGATTCCGCCACCAATTCCTGTGCCCACGGTCACGTAAACGAGCCGCGACTTCCCTTTTCCCGCACCCCATGACGCTTCTCCCAGGGCCGCGGCATCGCCGTCGTTTTCAAGCGCCACGCGCGCGCCAAACTCGCGCGCCAAGTCGTTCACCGGATTGCAGTCCTTCCAGCCAGGAAGGAAGTCCACATCGCCAAATTCGCCGGTGAGGGGATAAACCCAGCCGGTCGAGCCGATGCCGATGCCCGAAACTTCGGTGTTGGCCTGTCGCGCCGCTTCGCGCAGCATGCGCACGATGTGGCGCAGCCCGTCGGTGTACGCGCGCGCCGCTTCGGTTGGCGTTTCCATCTTCGCGAGGACTTTGCCGGCATCGTCCACGATGCCCGCGGCAATCTTCGTCCCTCCGATGTCCACCGCCCCAATCATTTTCTTCTCTGTGTCCTCTGGGTTCTCCGTGTTAATTCCTGCTTTCTTTCGGCAGCAAACCGCCCTCATCTTCCACAACGAACGAACACAACCGGAACGTATCGCAATCCACACCCGATAGCTGCGCCAAGCGCTCAACAACGAGCTGCGCCGGAATAATGTCAATCAGGTATTGCCACTCCGAGGGAATCGCCGGAAGCTGAAATACCAAATCCGCCGCATCCTCCGGAAGCTTTTGGCCGATGAGCATCACGCTCGCGCCCAGCTTTCGCAGGTCGCGCGCCACCACCAAGTCCGGTTCGCGCATTTGCGCGCCGTCAATCCACATGCCAAACCGGGCACCCCTGGCGACGACTTCCTGCGGGCCGTGACGGAAGCCGCCCGTGCCCATGGCCGTCGCGGGCGTTTTCACTCCTTCTTCCCACATCAGCCGCGCTTCATAAGCGCTGCCCAGGCTCGACGCGCGCGCTAGAAAGTACGTCGTGCTGTGCGGCTTGAGCCACGCCGAATTGGCAATCTGTTCCTGGCATTGCGGAATCGCGCGCGCCGCTTCCGCGATGGCGCCCGTAAGCGATTCAGCGAGATCGGCTAGCACAAGCACTCTTGCCTGTGCGGCTTGTGAAACGCTATCGCGCGGAGCACCGCCCCTTACAGGGTAAACAAGAGTGCCTGTGCTACCAACCACCAAATTCGCCAGCATTCCTGTCGCCAGCGCGAGCGTTGTATACGTGTTCACGGAAATGGCGTGATCGAACTTGATGGGCACGACGATGGCGGCGTGCGCTTCTTTCGCCAGCGTCCCCTCGGGAGCATTCGTGATGCCGATAACCGTCGCGCCCGCTTTCCGCGCCTTGCGAGCCAACTGCACAATCTCCGTGCTCTTGCCGCTCCGCGAAATGATGATCATCGCGGAGTCCTTGGGAAACGCGGCAAAGCGCAGCAACTCGTCGGCATCGAGCAAGTACACAGGATGCCCGTGTTGATGAAACATCGCGCCAACGTTCAGCGCCGCATGCCAGCTGCTCCCAATTCCCGTTAAATACACATGCCGCGCGCCGCGAATCGCTTCCGCAGCCGCGTCGAGCGCGCCTCGTCCGGCACGATTCGCTCCCGCCAAAAGCAGGATGGCCCGCTGCAACTCCTCCGGCTGCCGCAATATGTCTTTCAAGAAATGTGTCATCGTATCGTTAACGCCGCGACAATGGAGAGCTCGCCCGCTTGGAAGAACGCTTGGGCCGCTTGCTATTATTTCCCGAGCTACCACTAAGCGCGGCGTGAACCAGTTTGAGCCGCGCCTGCCGCTCCTGTTCCGGAAAGCCGTCCAAAGAATCCAACATCAGGTCCGCAACATAACCGCCCAGGATCGCCGGTGCCAACAGGGCGAGTACAACGGGCCTTTCGTTGGTGTGTTGGTGGCAGCCATGGCAACCTGCCTACGGATGCGTCATGTCCTCGGGCTTGACGAGGGCGTCGAATTCGGCGGCGGTAACTAAGCCTAGCTTGATGGCCGCCTCGCGGAGGCTCGTGTGTTCCTTATGCGCGGTTTTCGCCACTTTGGCGGCGTTGTCGTAGCCAATCTTGGGAGCAAGCGCGGTGACCAGCATCAGCGAATTGTGGACATACCGGTCGATGGTCTCGCGATTCGCTTCGATGCCGCGGACGCAGTGCTCGACGAAGCTGTGGCAAGCGTCGGCGAGCAGCTCAACGGAATGCAAATAATTGAAGATCATTACGGGCTTGAAGACGTTTAGCTCGAAATTGCCCTGCGAGCCGGCGAAGCCGATGGCGGCGTCGTTGCCCATCACTTGCACGGCCACCATGGTGAGCGCTTCGGACTGCGTGGGATTCACTTTGCCCGGCATAATGGACGAGCCGGGCTCATTCTCGGGCAGCGTCAACTCGCCCAGGCCGCAGCGCGGCCCGGAAGCGAGCCAGCGAATGTCGTTGGCGATTTTCATGAGCGAAGCGGCGAGCGTTTTCAGCGCGCCCGACGCAAACACGATTTCGTCGTGCGCCGAGAGCGCGGCGAACTTGTTCGGATGAGAGCGGAAGGGCAGGCCGGTCAGCTCGGAGATTTTGCGCGCGGCACGTTCGGCGAATTCGGGATGCGTGTTGAGGCCCGTCCCGACGGCGGTGCCGCCGATGGCCAGGTCGTAGAGCCCGTCCAGCGCCTGCGAGACGCGCGCGAGGTCGCGCTCCAGCAGGCCTACATAGCCGGAAAATTCCTGGCCCAGAGTAAGCGGCGTGGCATCCTGCAAATGCGTGCGGCCGATCTTCACGATGCCCGCGAATTCCTTCGCCTTGGCGTCGAGCGCGTCCCGCAGCGTCTTCACCGCAGGCAGCAGCAGCCGCGCCGTTTCGGTCGCCGCGGCGATGTGCATGGCCGCGGGAAACGTGTCGTTCGAGGATTGCGACATGTTGACGTCGTCGTTGGGGTGGATGGGCTTCTTGCTACCCATCACGCCGCCCGCGATTTCGATGGCGCGGTTCGAGATCACTTCGTTGACGTTCATGTTCGTCTGCGTGCCGCTGCCGGTCTGCCAGATGCGCAAAGGGAAATGCGCGTTGAGCTTGCCAGAGATGACTTCATCGGCGGCCTGCACGATCAATTGCGCTTTTTCGCGCGGCAGCTTGCCCAGGTCCTGGTTCACCAGCGCACAAGCCTTCTTGAGGATGCCGAAAGCGCGGATCAGCTCGGGCGGCATGGTGTCTTTGCCAATGGCGAAGTGGACGAGCGAGCGCGCGGTCTGAGCCCCGTAATAGCGGTCGGCAGGAACCTCAATCTTCCCCATGGAATCCGACTCGGTGCGAGTGGCACCTCTCGCGGGCGCTTTTCCGGCTTCAGACATAGCTGGCTCCTCAATGATTTCTGACTCTGAGTGTAGCAGGCTCCAGAGAAAAGGAGATACGGACGCCGGGAGTGAAGGAGTAACCAGGCAAGCCGACTGCGAGGGGCACGCACCCCCACTGTTGGATCGTCATCAAAACGAAGGACTTGCAAATTGGGCAGTGCGTAAGTGCATGAAAATAAAGGAGGGCAAAAAGGCGTTTTTCGGTTATGAGAGAATAACTAGGGTGCTGGGAAGCTGCGCGAGTGAGAGATGTTCCGTGCTGGCGACCGTCATAACTTCGAGGCGCAAACGAGCGCCTGAAAGACAACTGCATTATAGACGGTTAGTCAATTACAAAGTGATTACCTAAAGCTGTGTTTGCGAGGAGTTTGGAGGTGGACGGAGAGCGACCGCGGCCGCCGTGAGGTCGACAGAGAGAAACAGACTCTTGCCCCTGGCACGATACAATGAAAAGCCCAAGGAGCACGCATGCCCAATTACACACGGGAACACGCCCGGGCCGGGATAGACGCCAAATTGCCGACGCTCGAAACCTGGCCGAATCAGTTCGCGAACTACGTCATCACCACGCGGTTTCCGGAATACACCTCAGTTTGCCCCAAGACGGGCCTGCCCGATTACGGCGCGATCACCATTCAGTACATGCCCAAGAACGAGTGCGTTGAGCTGAAAGCGCTGAAAATGTATCTGCTGGCGTACCGCAACCTGGGCATCTTCTACGAAAACGCGGTGAACCGCATCCTTCGCGACATCGTCGCGGCCGTGCAACCCGAATGGTGCATCGTGCGCGGCGAATTCACTCCGCGCGGCGGGCTGGCCACAACCGTCCTCGCGCGCTGGCCTGCGCTAGAGTACAAGAGCAAGTCAGGGAAACGGTAGCATCGCCGAAAGCGTCAAATCTTCACCAGCTCTGCGGATACAGGATTGGACAGGAGGCTTTTTGCAGGCCATAATTTCCTTAGGCCGGGGTAATACCTAATCAAAGAGAGGGAAGAATGAGCATTTCTCCAAACATACCAAGCCCGGAAGAGTCCTATGGGTATGAAACCCCTGGGACGCCGCGGTGGATCTCCGTATTGTTCGGATTGCTGATTGCCGGGCTGGGCGTGGCCGTTTATTTCGGCTATACGGCGCAGGCGCGTCTCAGCGATGACGTGGCGAAACAGCGGGACCAAAACAAGATTCTCAGCGCGCAATTGGACCAGGCCAATTCGCGGATCGCGGACCTGAAAAGCCAGGTGGAAATCACCACGCAAAGAATGGGCTTGACGCAGTCGGAACTGGCCAAGGCCAAGAGCCGCGCGGAGGACATTCGCAAGGAACAGCAAACCGCCGACCAAGAGCTGACCACCCAGCTCAAGGCGAGCCAGGAGCAGATTGGCGCGGTGGCCACCGAGGTCGGCGGTGCAAAGAAGGACTTGGAGGCGACCAAGAGCGATCTGGAGGCCACCAAGGGCAAGCTGGATCGCAGCATGGGCGACATGAACGTCATGAGCGGATTAATCGCGCATAATCGCGATGACCTGGAGGAATTGCGCCGGCGCGGCGACCGCAACTATTACGAATTTACGATACAGAAATCCAAGCACGCGCAGCGCGTCGGGCCGGTACAGGTAACCTTGACCAAGACGGACCCGAAGCGATCCAAGTACACCATCTACGTCATCGCCGACGACAAAACCATCGAAAAGAAAGACAAGACTTCCGGAGAACCGGTGCAGTTTTACGTGAAAAGTTCGCGGATGGCGCCGTACGAAATCGTGGTGTTTGACGTGGGCAGAAACCAGATTACCGGGTACCTGGCCACGCCGAAGGAGGGTGGCACGCCTGCGCCCGCGGCGGCACCCGCTCCCTCTGCGTCTAACACGCCAACGACGCCTTCGACGGACAAGCCGTAAGCGCGGTTCGCGTGCGAGTTTTTCCTTAACGGCCCTGTTCGGCGTTTCGGAAACAACCTGCGAATAGGGCTTTTCCTTTTCGCCGCGTCGCTAGTCTCGAATGCGACTGAATGCTCAAGCAGGTCGATCAAGCATCTTAATAGTCCCACGATGAAACCGCTCCGCCTTTGGATCGCAGGATTTTTCCTTGGTGTTTTGTTGCACGCTTGTCCTCGCACCTCCGCCCAGACAATTCCGCTAGAGCAGGGCCCTCCGATTCGCGTCACGGTGGACCGCGTCAATGTGGGCGTGATTGTTACGGACCGCGATGGAAATTTCTTCGATGGGCTGGGCCGCGAAGATTTCCGAGTCTTCGACAATGGCGTGGAGCAGCCGATCACAGATTTTCTTTCGGTAACGGAGCCCGCGCAAGTCCTGCTGTTCATGGAATCCGGCCCGGCGGTTGTTTTTCTCGGAGCGGAGCACATGCGTGCAGCAGATAAGCTCTTGAACGGACTTTCCGCCGACGACCGTGTTGCCATTGCAGGGTATTCGAGGGAGCCGGAACTGCTTCAAGATTTCACGGCCGATAAAGCAACGACTCGCTTGGCCCTCGAGAATTTGAACTTCATGTTGGGCTTTGCCCAGCTGAATTTATCATCGAGTCTGGTGTCAGCCATCGATTGGCTCGACCATTTGCGCGGGAAGAAGAGCATCGTGGTTTTGTCCACGGGCGTGGATACTACGCCGGAGGGAAAATGGCAGGCCATCCGGCAGAAGCTGGAGACCTCCGATGTTCGAGTTCTGGCAGTCTCGCTTTCGGGCGATTTTCGCAAACCCGTCAAACACAGAGTGCTCACGCACGAGCAAAAAGAAGATCGCGCCTTGTTGAAACAAGGCTTTGGAGCCGCCGACGATTCTTTGCGTGAACTCACCCGACTTACCGGCGGGCGCGTTTATTTCCCGAAGAACCAAAAAGATTTTGACCGCGCTTATGCGGAGATTGCCCAGCTGATTCGCCACGAATACAGCATTGCGTTTACGCCGCCTGTCCATGATGGACAAATCCATTCGATCGAAGTGAAAGTGAAAGGCGGCGAGCGGCGTGTGGACCACCGGCAAGCGTATCTTGCGCCAGCTGCGGCTGCGCTATCAAGGTGACGGGGGTGAGGATGAAAGAAGGAAACGGGTAAATAAGAATTGTGAGTCTAAGGCCTCAAAGCGAAATTCGAAAAGAGCCATGCCGGAAATCCCCCCTAAGGCTTACTCGAATTCCTTGAGCGTCTTGGCCATTTTGCTCAGGCGCTCATCCATCAGAGCAAAAACGGTGCCCGCGTCAAACTTGCCGACGCCATTCCTGCTTCCGGCGGAAACATTGGTCAAAATTTCGATTCCCTGCTCGATTTTGGCCACGGGCCACACGTGAAATTTTCCCGAGGCCACCGCGTCCAGCACATCTTCGCGCAGCATCAGGTCTTCGACATTGGCTTCCGGAATCATCACCCCCTGCGTGCCGGTGAGGCCCTTGATGCGGCAGACGTCAAAGTAGCCTTCGATTTTTTCGTTCACGCCGCCGATGGCTTGAATGTCGCCTTGCTGATTGATCGATCCCGTCACGGCAATATCCTGGCGCAAAGGAAGCCCCGACAGCGCCGAAACCAACGCGTAAATTTCCGTGGAGCTGGCGCTGTCTCCGTCCACTCCCGAATACGATTGCTCGAAGCAGATACTGGCGGCCAGCGATAAAGGTTTATCTTGCGCGAACTGGCTGCGCAAATATCCCGCGATGATTTGCACGCCCTTGTCGTGCAAACGCCCACTCAGATTGGCTTCACGCTCGACGTTGATCAGGCCCGCTTTTCCCAGGGCCGCGGTGGCGGTAATGCGCACCGGCTTGCCAAACGAGTACCCGCCAATCTCGAGCACGCTAAGACCGTTCACCTGGCCAATCCGCGTGCCGGATACATCCACGAGCAAGGTCCCTTCCTCAATCATTTCGCGGATGCGCGTTTCGATGAGGTTGTGCCGCTCGATTTTGGAAAACAAAGCGAGGCGGACGTGATGGGCCCGAACTACGGTCTCCCCCGTGGCAGCGGCACTGTAATGCGCTTCGCGCGCCAAATCGGCGATGTCCACGAAGCGTGCGGTCACTTTGTTCCTGCGGCCGGCCTGGCGAACTCCATATTCGAGCATTGCCGCGAACGCACCGCGGTCGAACGGGAACAGATTTTCCTTTTCCGAAAGCGCGCGCAATCGCCCGGCATATTCCGCAATGACGTCGTCGCTCATGGCCATTTCTTCGTCGAACTCCACGCGTACTTTAAAAATTTTGCGAAAGTCCTCTTCGTATTCGTAAAGCAGTTCGTAAAGTTGGCGATCCCCGATAAGGATCACTTTCACGTTAATGTCGATGGCTTCGGGTTTCAGCGCGCTCCCACCGAAGGGATAAAACATTTCCTGTGGCTGAATTTCCAGGCGGTTGTGATTCAGCGTGCGTTTCAACGCGCGCCACACGCCGGTTTCCGACAGCGCTTCCATCGCATACATGACGAGAAAGCCGCCGTCCGCGCGAAGCAGCGAACCGCCGCGCAAATCCATGAAGTCGCTGCTCCAGCCGCCGCGCGCATCGTAGGCCCGCTGAATCGTGCCAAAAAGATTCGCGTAAGTCGGCGTGGTTTCAAAAATCACCGGAGATGTTTCCCCGTGGTTGTGCGCGAGGATGACGTTGACCCCATACACGCGAAATGGATCGCGTTCCGGTCCGCCCGGGCCTTTCGGCAGACCGTCGGGCGGCTCTTCTTCCTGTTCGCCTTCCCCCTCGCGCTCCTTGAACGGATCGAGATTGTCCAGCAGATGATGCCGTACTTCTTCGAGGTATTCCGCGACACTCGAGCCGGGATATTTTTCTTTCAATTCTTCGATGACGCCATCCACCAGCACGGAAGCAGCTTCCTGTTCCAGGTAGCTCAACTCGCTGGCGAGTTCGCGCGATAGCGTGAGCGTCTTGCGGTAAACCACCGTAAACTCCTGGCGGAATTGCTCGTACTTTCGCTCGATTTCTTCCGCAACCGTCCCTTCGAGTTTTCCTTCGTGGACCATTTTGGAAATGTCCTCGATAGGAATCATCTGCCCTTCGAGCACAGGGAAGATTTCCGGCAGCGCTACCGCGCCGACCTGCATGTGGCCGAGAGCAAACTGGTCGCGCGCGATGCGCCGCGTAAAATCGTCCATCAACTCTTTTTCCCGGACAGTAAAGCGCTCAACGATTCTTCCCTTTTGCCGCTGGAACGGCTCGCCTTCAAACACTTGAGGAATGCGGCGGCGCAGGAAGTCGATTCCCGCTTGCATGTCCTTCTTGAAGGAGTCGGCCTGTCCGCGTGGAAGGGTGAGCAGCCGCGGCCGGTCCGGGAATTTGAAATTGTTAACGTAACAGCGGTCCAAAGACTCTTTTGTCGGCGGATGGAGCTCTTGAATCATGTGCGCGATGGTGCCGCCGCGGCTGGTGCCGGCCAATCCGCAAACAAAGACGTTGTAGCCGGGAGCGGAGAGTTCCACACCCATTTTCAAGGCGCGCAAAGCGCGCTCCTGCCCGATAAATCCTTCGCGCAGATCCGCCTGCGCCGTAGTTTCGAAGGGAATCCGTGAAAGTTCACACTTCCAGCGCAATTTTGCCGCAGGAAGCTCGACGGGCTTCGGTGCAGGCTTCGTGGTCATGAAATCCTTTCGAGCGGGTTACTCTAGCACACTCACGCTGGGCGACCACGGGCGGATAGGGTAAGTGTTATCCAGCGGTTATCGGCGCACGCTCTCTGCCCTCCTGGTAAACGCTCAAAACTCCCGCGGCCATGGCCACCAGGATCGGCCCAAGCACGAGGCCAAGCATGCCAAACAGATTTAAGCCACCGACGATGCTGATGAAGATGACCAATCCACTCAGTTCCGTCCGGCCGCCGAGCAACAAGGGACGCAGCACATTGTCCACAATTGCCGAGACTCCAGCACAAATCGCCACTAGCAAAAGCGCCCGACCCCAATTCCCGGTGAGCCCCAGCCAAATGGACGCCGGCACAAAAATCAAGCCCGACCCCACGATGGGTATCAGAGAAAAGAAAGCCATCAGCACACCCCAGAAAACTGGCGCAGGCAAACCGACGATGGCAAAGCCGATGCCACCCAGGGCGCCCTGAACCGCGGCAACGAGCATGCTGGTAATCACGCTCGCGGAAATCAGCTCCCGGGCCTGGGCGAGCAAGGGGTCGCGGTGTTCGGCATCGAGCGGCACGAGACTGCGCATGGCCCGCAGGATTTTCTCGCCATCGCGAAAAAAGTAGAACATCGCAAAAATCATTACGAACAAATCGAAAATAAACCGGGCAATGTTCTTCACCATCGTTCCGAGCCTTGCCGCAAGGAACCCTGACTCCTTTTCCATTGCCTGTCCCAGCGTCTGGAAAAGGTCGGCGTTGGGATCCATTCCTGGAACGTGATGAGCAACCCAGGACCAGCCCTTGGAAATAAGGGACCAGCTGCTGGCGATCGCGGGTGATTGTTGCCCGGTGATGGAATGCTGGACCTCGCGCGAAATCGAAATGGCTTGCCGCACGAACAGCGTACTTATGAGGATCGCAGGGGCAATGAGAAAAATCGTGACGGCGACGGTGCTAATTACCGAGGCGCGAGCGGAAGAAAAGCGCTTGGCGAGGCGCTTGTGCATGGGGTAAAAGAAAGTCACCAGAATGGCGGCCCACGCCAGTGCACTCAAAAACGGTTCCGAGATGCGGAAAACCAGGTAGATCAGCAGAAGCAATACGCCATAAGAGAGCACCACCGTCAGGCGGCTGGCCGTAGCATCCGTTGAAGGGGCGGCATTCATGGTCGTACTATAATCTTTCCAGGTCGAGCGGACGCGGCCCGTCAGGTGTTCCGGCTGCCTTCCGAGAGCTTTTCCCTTCCGCTCCACCAGGTCGCATACGGGTCACCAAAGCATACTTGGCATGGCAACAAAGCCCACTCCGCTCAATAGCCAGCAGATTCGCCTCCTTGCTGTACTTGCTTTAATCAATTTTGTCAACTTTGCGGCGCGTTGGGTCGTCGTACCGCTGGTTCCCGTCCTCCGCGACCATTTCCACGTCACCGATGCGCAGCTCGGAGACTTGCAAACCTGGCTCCTGGTGGTCCTGGCGCTTGCCAGCATTCCTTTTGGCTTCCTAGCCGACCGCTTCAGCCGCAAAGCCATCATCGCCATCGGCATTGTCTGCTGGAGCGTGGCTTCTTTTGCCGGCGGCCTGTTCTCGATTTTTTCTTACTTTTTGATCGCCCGAGCCCTGGTGGGCCTGGGTGAAGCGGCGTATGCTCCCGCGGCGCAATCCATGATATCCGGCGCGTTTCCGCAGGAACGACGGGCGTTTGCCCAAGCGATATTTGCCGCGGGCATGTTGCTGGGGGGAGCGACAGGGCTGGCCCTGGGCGGGATTGTCGGGCCTCGTTACGGCTGGCAGTCCACGCTTTTTGTCGTTGCGATCCTGGGAATTTTCCCGGGCTTGGCGCTGATTGGACTGGAAGAACCGCCGCGAGGACCCCTTTCGGAGGTCGTGCCCATCCGACGCCTGCTGAGCGTCCCCGCGTTTGTTTCCCTGATCGCGGCGGGCGTGTGCATCACGTTTTCGAGCGTGTCGCTGATTTCCTGGGGTGTGGACTTCGCCGTGAACTACAAGGACTTCAGTTTGCGCGAAGCTTCCGTTTTCCTTGCCTTGATTACGCTTTTTGCGTTGGTGCTGGGAGTTCTCGCAGGCGGCTACGTCGCGGACCGCTTGCAAAGATCATTTACCTACGGGCGCATTATCGCCATTGCGGTGGCACTGCTTATAGCGGCGCCTTTTCTCTTGCTGGCGATTCAGTCGGATGAAAAGTCAACTATTCTGCTGGGATTCTTCATCGCCAGTTTTTTTATGTCCTGGTATCACGGACCGGTCACCGCAGTCTTGCACGACATGATGCCGCGCCGTGCGCATGCCACTTCCGTTGGCGTGTATATGTTCGCGACGCAATTGCTGGGCGGACTGGGGCCGCATGTGGTGGGCAAAATCTCCGACCAGCATGATCTGCAAGTGGGCCTGCAAATCGCCGTAGGCGTGATGGTCTGCGGCGCGCTGCTGATGTTTCTCGTGATGTACTTCATTCGCCGGGATGGCATTCGCCACCCCATCCTCGAGGCCTTCCGCGCTGAGCCGGGAGACTGAGGAGCGGCAAGAAAAGTAACTGAACACCGCCGGCTTCTTTCCAATCAGCTCTCGCGGGAATTACTTGATGCCGACTAGCTCGATGAGGCGAAGGACTTCGCTCTCCGGAACGTCGTAGAGCGGGCGGATATCGTCTTCTTCGAGGCGTTCGCGCAAATACTCGGCAGCCACAAAACTGGCTTCGCGATCCGTAAGGTCGCGGCGGGCTTTTTCGCGAAATTTCACAAACGCAGTGTGCGCCAGCCCGACAACATGGGCCTCCCCGTCGACGAAGAATTTCGCGTCGATGGTGTCCGCGTGGCGCGTGGCGATGCCGTTCCACATGTGCGAGAAGCGGCACTGGTAGGTTTGTCCGCTCAGTTTGGAAGTCACTTCAAACGGGGCAATGAATTGGCTCATCGCACCGGCATTGGCCAACACAGGCCGTGTCGTCACGCTTACTCCTTTCGATTGGTTCTAGGTTTTCAGTCCTAAGTTTTCAGTGAAACAAACTCTGACAACAGCTCTCGCCATCAGCGGCTAACCGCAGCAGCAGTCTCTGCGTGCGTATAGCTTTTCACTGCTGCACCCACGCCCGCGCCGCTTCCCACGCGGAATCCCTGATCGATCAAGCACTTTTCCAGCGCCGCGAGGAACAGCAGCACATTGGTCATCTGGCTACAGTAGCCCATCAGGCCGACACGCCAGATTTTGCCCTTGAGGGCCCCGAAGCCTCCGGCAATTTCGATATTGAACTCGTCGAGGAGCTGATTCCGCAGCTTCCCATCGTCAATGCCGCTCGGAATCATCACCGCGGTGACCGTTGGCAGGCGATCCGCCGTTTTCTCCACCAGCAGTTTCAGTCCCATCGCTTCCAGACCCGCGATGAGCGCAAGCTGGTTCACGCGATGGCGCTCCCAACGCGCTTCCAAGCCTTCCTCCATGACCAGGCGCATTGCTTCGCGCAGCGCAAAAATCAGCGAAATCGGCGGCGTGTGATGATAGAGCCGGTCCTTGCCCCAATAATTCATCGCCGTGGTCAAATCGAAATACCAGCTCTGCACTTTGGTCTTGCGCTGGCGAAACACTTCTTCGGCTGCAGAGCTCACCGTGATGGGGGACATTCCCGGCGGCGCGCTGATGGCTTTCTGCGAACCGCTGAAACACACATCAATCCGTTCGCGGTCCACATGCAATGGCAAGGCGGCAAGCGACGCAACCGTGTCCACGACGAGCAAGGCCCCCAATTCATCCGCCACTTTGCGAAAGCCATCAATCTTTGTCAGCACGCCGGTGGACGTTTCGCCGTGTGCCAGCCCGACCATTTTGATCTTCCTGCCTTTGCCGGCACGGCGGACGTCTTCGGGGTCCACCGGCTTGCCGTACGGCGCTTCAACTCTTGTCACTTTGGACGAGGCTCGGCTGCCAATCTCATACATGCGCTCGGAAAACACGCCGTTCACGGCAACGATGGCTTCATCGCCTTCTTCCAAGACATTGACGACCGCGGCTTCAATTCCGCCCGAACCGGAAGCTGAGAGCGGAAGCGTGATGCGGCTCTCGGTCTGAAAAATCTGGCGAAGCAGGATTTGCGTTTCGTCCATCGACCCGCGGAACCAGGGGTCCAGGTGGCCCACCAGCGGCGTCGCGAGCGCACGGTACACGCGGGGGTCCATGGAAGATGGCCCCGGTGTCAACATCAGCCGTAGGGGGGGATTGAGTTCTCCAATCTGTTGCGTCATGGTCTTTGCCCTTCTTGGTGATTGCTGCTTTTTCCCGCTGATAAGGAGCGAACACCCACGGGTTTTGAGTCAGGGGACTTGCTTATCCCGGCGGAAAACCAATTTTCGCGCAATCCCTCGCAACTGCGCAACCGACAATTTGGCCGGAACCATGGGCAAATCCCCAGAAAGGGTCCTGCCTTGCAAAATGGAAACTCGCTAGAGTTGCATCACCTTCGGGAAGCAGAAATAGAAGAGCAGGCCGACCAGCACCAAGTACCCGAGCATCACGAACGTCCAACTCATATTATGGCGAATCACTTCTCCTTCACTTCTCACAAATCGCGTGGTCGAAACGCCCACGCTGGCGGTCTGCGGAGCCACCGGCTTACCCACTTCCGCCCCCACGGAATTGAGCGACGGCAGCAGCAGCACCGGCAAGTTGAGCAGCCGCCCGGTCACGGCTTGCACTGGGCCGAACATTGCGTTGGTCGAAGTATTGCTTCCGGAAAGGGCCACGCCAATCCAGCCGAGAATCGGACACAGAATCACAAACGCCGGCCCGATCTTGGAAAGCCCAAACGCCAGCGAATTGGCCATGCCCGTAAAGACGAAGGCATACGCGAGTCCGAAGATGAAAAAGCCGACCAGCAGCGCGCCCCACATCTGCCGAAAAGTCTTCCGAAATACCTCTTTTAGCTGCGCCCCGGTCGGGCGCAGGCACAGCAAAATCACCAGCCAGGAAACCAGGATGGAGGTCCCGCCGCTGAGCGGGTTGAAATTGAAAGTAGAAGCTGACGGCTTGTGCGAGACCGAGGAGATCGCGCTGACGCTCCACTTCTGCAGGCTGTAGCTCGGGAGATTCACGTGGAAATATGCCGGCAACCACGGACCGGTCCAAATCCCAACGACCACGAGCAACACGATGTACGGCAGCCACGCGCGAAACGCGCCGACCTTCGAATCGGAATTCGCCGCCACCGCTGTCGGCGTTTGCGTCAGCGCAACGCCGCCAAAGCCGCGAATCGTTTTCGGCTTCCAAACCTGCACCAAGGCATACAACGCCCAGAACGAAAGGAGCGAACCGCTGATGTCCGGCAAATAGGGCCCCCAATAACGTGCTACGGGCCACTGCCCGGCAATGTAGGCGAGCGAGCCCACGATGGCTAGCGGCCACGCTTCCACCATCCCCGCCCAGCCGCTGACCAGGTAGAGCAGGACCCACGTGGGGAACAGTGCCAGCACCGCTACAATGTGCCCCACCGAAGCCGAGAGGCTCAGCAAAGGCAGCGACGTCACCGCCGAAAGCGCTAGAATCGGCGCGCCCAGCGCCCCGAAAGACACCGGGGCGTTATTAGCCAGCGCCGCCACGCGAATGGCGTCGAGATCAGCAATTCCCAGCGCGATGAGCACTGGCGCCACCACCGCCCAGGGGAAGCCAAACCCAACCACGCCCTCAAGCAGCGCGCCGAAAGCCCAGGCCAGCATCAGCGTCTGAATGCGCACGTCGGCAGTGGCATGATGAATCATCCATTTCTGGAACCGCTCAAAATCGCCGGTGACGACCAGCGTATTGAAGATGATCAAGCCCCAGAACGTGATCCAATCAATCACCCACACGCCGGTCAGCGACCCGTACCAGTAGGCTTGCAGCGTAGCCCGGAACGGCGCGTGCCATAGAAAAACGCCAACCGGGATGGTGATCACCCCGGTGATCAGGGTTGCCAACCAGGCCGTCATGCGAACGCCGGCAAGCAAAAACAGAAGCACGGCCAGGGGAACCAGCGAGATCAGAACCGTAATTCCCAGGGAACCCGCGGGCACAAGGTTTTGCTGGAACATGCATCTGCCTCGATTCTAGGCGGCTTCCGCCGCTCACAAACGGGATTGCCGCCCCCTTTGCCATTCCTGCTCACCCGCAGGTGGCCGGCTCGAAGAACCTTCTTTTCGGCGGCTCAGAGCCGAGCAAGGCGGGCTTCCTCAGGCGCAAACCACCTTCGGAATGGCAGATCCGGCGTTCTCGGCAACCTCCCTTACCCTTAACGTGCGGTCGCTGGCCGGGTGGAGACTTCGGTACCGGGGAAGATATCAAAAATGTAGTCGTGCGCGGCAAGGAGTTTTTTCGGGAGCGAGCCGGCTTGCACCCGCCGGGCTATCTCCTCGCGCGAAAGGTCGAAAATGGCATCGAAGAGTTGTCCGCGGTCCTGCGCACTGGCCTCGGCCGCAACGAACAACACGCGCGCGCTGTGCTGGATGTAGCGGCCCGAAAGCAGCTGCCTCTTTAGAAGCTCCATGATGACCGGCGCTTTGGAGCGGTCGAAACGGCCCGGCTCGCCGCGGCGGTCCAGCTCGGCGAAAAACGCGGCGGTCCACTCGTTGTGGTTCTCCCAAACCTTCAGAAACAGCTCGGGCGTGAAGCGCATACCCGCCTTGACCGGGAAATCCTTGACCGAGGGAATAACGCCGTTTTCGGTGAGCGCCGCGCGCTTCAGATACCCATCCTGGGTGATCGTCGCTCGATGGCGCAGCAGCGTCCAGAGCCAGGAGACATTGATCCGGTAAGTCGCCAGGTCGTTCATGAAGCGAAGGTTCAGCTCGTAATCATCGATTGCCGCAGCGAAATTTCCATTCAGGATCTGAAATCCGTAATTCGCGGCCATGTAAAACGAATGCTGCATATGATCGATGGTTATGTCGCCTTTGGGGACCCCGTAAATCGCATTCCAGAGTTCGACCGTCAAGATTTTCTCCGGCGCGTCGATGCTTTCCGCAGGGAGCACCCGCGGCGTGATTTTGCCGGCCCCATCGAGCAAGCCGCGCGATTGCAGCACCGCGCGCTCGGCCTGATCAAGACCGCTTTCCACGGTTGGCACGCGTTTCCCTTGCACATCGACGGTCTGAACCGGCGCGTCGAGCCGTGTCTGAAGTTGCTCGATGGGCGTGCGCAGCGGCGCATTGCCTGCTGCCACGTAGGCCGGTTCGGGGCTGGCCACCCAGCTTTGCCGGTAGGCATCATACAGCCGGCCTTTTACCCGGCCCGAAAGAAGCTCCTCCAGTGTGTGCGGCTGCTCGGGGGACAAGCCACTTCCCGGCACGAACATCAAGCCGAGCAACCGCTCGCGCAATTTGTCCAATACCATTCCCCGCAGCGCGATGGGGTTGTAACGCGCACGGCCGTACGGATCGCTTTGCGGATAGATCATCACGGCGGCCATCCCGCCGATCGCTGCGGCTTGCGTCAGCTCGCCGTTTTTGGTTCCCGCCAGCAGCATGGTCAGCGCATTGTAGCGCTGATAGGCGATCATGTTCGGCGAGGCCATCCCGATCGTCTGCGGGTCCGGAAACACGCCTTGTGCATCGTCCTTCCATATTTCGATCAGGCTGCCCAAATAGTCCCAGCGGCCCACATTCGTGCCCAGCAAGCGGCGTCGCAGAGTCCAGCAAATCGCCGGCAAGGTCCTGCCGGCGTTTCCCTCTTCGTAGAGCATCTTAATCTTGAACGAGCCCGCGGCTAAGCCGAGCAAGCCTTCCAGCCTCGCAAGAAGCTTCTCAACAATGAGCGCCTCCCGCGGAGTCTGCAGTTTTGGAATATAGAAGTAGATGCCTGTTCCAGCGCGCGTCAGAGATTCGTAAAGGTTCACCGCCCAAAGCACTACGATCGGAATTATCCCCGGCGCGGGTTGGCCATCCACAACAACGTGATCGTATTGCACGTGAATACTCGGCGGTCGCACGAAGCGTTTTGGCCACTGCGCGGCTGGCTTCTGCAGTTTATAGGTTCGCTTCTGCCCCTTCTTGGTCGCTTCGTACGCGCGACCTTCCCAGCGCCCTTCCAGAATTTCCTTGGCATTTTGCAGCGCGGCAAAAATGCCCACCGGCTGGTTCTTCGCGGTCCCGTCCGGCTGAAAGTGCGGCGGCGAGGCATCTTCAAAATCCGGCATGTTCATCGGCGCGGCGCTATTCAAGGCATTGAAGGCCATATCCAGAGGATGCCAAGGCCCGGTGAGCTCCAGTCCGGGATTGTTTAGGGGATGAGCGTCTGGGGGGATGGGCGTTTCGTCGTTCAGCCGCCACCGCCATTCGCTCTCGCGACCAAGAAAATTATCGATCATGCCTTGGACAATCTGGCGAAAGGTCCACAATTGGCCGCTGAGAGGGTCCTCGAATTTCTCATCCCAGGCCGGCCAGGCGTATTTTCGTGTGACGGGGCCGCTCGATTGCAGGAGTTCACGGCGTGCCCCCAACGCCGCGGCAATCGCCGGCCGCAGTTCTCTGGTGAGAGATACGATCGTCTCTTCGATATCAATTTCGCGGCCATGGATTCGCCGGACGCCAAGCAGTTCCGGGAATTTCGCCCGAATGTCTTCGCGAATCATCCGTCACCTCGCCATTTCGCTACGCCTGCCGCGCATTAGCCGAACTAGAGCACTATTCCCAGGCCGGGTCAATACCTGCTTACCCGCTACTCTGCTAGGTGCAACCACCGATGGTATACGCGTACGCCTTGCCCCCGTTCATGCCCAGGGGTTGCGTCTTCCTTGGCTGTAGGGGCGGGAGCCCGCCTCCAACAAGCAGGCACTGCTGCGGCCTTCCTCTGCGACCACACCGCTCCCTGTGCTTCTCTCTTCCTTAACAAAAGCATAAAATGTACCGTGGCTCCATGATGAACACCTCCATCCTGGACGAATTCCGCTCGATCGTGGGCGACCACGGTGTTATCTCCTCCCCCGAGGAACTCCATACCTACGAATGTGATGGCCTCACGAATTTCCGGGTCCTTCCGCGCGCCGTCTTGCTTCCTTCCTCGACCGAACAAGTTCAGGCCATCCTCCGCGTAAGCCATCGCGAAAAAATTCCGTTTGTGGCGCGCGGCTCCGGTACAGGTCTAAGTGGCGGTGCGCTTCCGGTGGAAAACGGCATCGTTCTCAGCCTTGCGCGCATGAATCGCATTCTGGAAGTTGACATTCCCAACGCCCGCGTGGTGGTCGAGCCCGGAGTCATCAATCTCGATGTGACCGGCCGCGTCCAGCCACAGGAGTATTTCTACGCGCCCGATCCTTCTTCGCAATCGGTTTGCAGCATCGGTGGCAACGTGGCGGAAAATTCCGGCGGCGCGCACTGCCTGAAATACGGATTTACCACCACGCATGTGCTCGGCCTCGAGGTCGTTCTTCCCGACGGCTCGCTCGTCCATCTCGGCGGAAAGACGCTCGACACTCCCGGCTACGATCTCACCGGCGTTTTTGTCGGCTCCGAAGGCACGCTTGGCGTCGCGACGAAAATTATTCTTCGCATCGTTAAGCGCCCCGAATGCGTCCGCACGCTGCTCGCTGCTTTTCCTTCCACCAACGAAGCTGGCGCAGCCGTGAGCGGCATCATCGCTTTGGGCATGCTTCCCGCCGCCATCGAGATGATGGACAACCTCGCCATTCAGGCCGCCGAGGCTGCCGTGCACGCCAACTATCCTGATTGCGGCGGCCTGCTTCTCGTCGAGCTTGATGGCCCGCTTGCCGAAGTCGAAGCGCTTATGACGCAGGTGGATGAAATTTGCCGTTCAAACGGGGCTTGGGAAATTCGTGTCGCGCAATCCGAGGCCGAGCGCGCCCTTGTCTGGAAGGGCCGCAAAGCTGCCTTCGCGGCCGTGGGCCGCATCTCGCCCAACTACCTCGTCCAGGACGGCGTAATCCCCCGCACGGCTCTTCCTCAAGTGATGAGCGAAATTGAGCGCTTGAGCAAGAAAAACGGCCTACGCGTCGCCAATGTGTTTCATGCTGGCGATGGCAATCTCCATCCGCTAGTGCTGTACGACCGCCGCATCCCCGGTCAAGAAGAAGCCGCCCTCGCACTCTCGATGAAAATTCTCGAGCTTTGTATCGCTGCAGGAGGCTCCATTACCGGTGAACACGGCGTGGGCGAAGAAAAGAAGTGCATGATGTCCAAAATGTTTGCCGAGCCCGACCTCGCCACCATGCAGCGCGTCCGCTGCGCCTTCGATCCCATGCAACTCTCGAATCCCACAAAAGTTTTTCCGACGCCGCGCCTTTGTGGCGAGAAACCCGGCGAATACGTTCCCCATCCCCTTGAATCCGCCGGGCTCGCGGAGCGCTTCTGATGTCTCCGTTTTGGCGTGCGGTTTACCCTGAGCCCCGAAGGGCGGCTTGCTTGTCCGGAGCGCAGCCGAAGGGACGCCGCTTTTACGGTGTACGCCGTTAGCGCGATTGCCAAACATGACTCCGACCTCCGCCACACTCGAAAGCAATTTCCGCGCTGTCCTGGGCGCCGACCAAATACGCCCGGCAACACCCGCCGACACCGTTTGTGGAGTCCAGCCTCAACTGGCCCTCGAACCATCAACCGAACAACAACTAGCCGAGGCGCTCGGTCTCGCGAACGAATCCAAACTCGCCGTCCTCCCGCGAGGGGGCGGTACCAAGCTTGGCTGGGGCAATCCGCCCTCACGCGCGGACGTCATCCTCTCCACCGCTCGCCTTAACAAGGTCATCGAGCACGCCTGGGCTGACCTCACCGCCACCGTCGAAGCGGGCTGCACGATCAAAGCTTTACAGGAAACGCTCGCGCAGCACGGCCAGCGTCTTGCACTCGATCCGCTGTGGCCGGAAAGAGCAACGATTGGCGGAATCCTCTCCACGAACGACAGTGGCGCGCTTCGGTTGCGCTTCGGCGCGCTGCGCGACCTCATCATCGGCGTGACCATTGCGCTCCCCGACGGCACGCTTGCTCGCAGCGGCGGCAAAGTCGTCAAAAACGTCGCGGGCTACGATCTTCCCAAACTCGTCACCGGCGCTCTGGGCACTGTTGGGGTCATCACGCGCGCTGTCTTTCGTCTTCATCCCCTCCCCCATCACACGCGTTCCTTCACGATTTCCGTGAGCAGCCCCCAAGAAGCGCAGGAACTAATTCTTACTATCCAAGATTCTAAACTCGCGCACGTCGCCCTTCAATCCCACTTGTGCCAGGAAACACCTCCCTCTATCGACATCCTCTTCGAAGGCACCGAAGCTGGCCTCGATGCGCAAGCAGCGCGCTTGCGCGCTCTTTGCCAGTCCGCAAAATTTGCGCAATCTTCCCCCGCGGTTTGGAACGCCCGCCAGGAACTATGGTCTCATTCCGACTCTCAGCACGCCCCTGTAGCTCAGGTTGGCCCTGAGTCTCGAAGGACCGTCAGCCTTGCGGCTTTTTCTTTCGCCATCGCCAAAATCAGCGCTCTGCCTGCGGATCTGGCACACACCGTCGGACTCATCCGCGGCACAGCCGATTCCTCGCACCTCCACTGGAAATCTCTGATGTACGCCACCGGCCTCGGCTGGCTCGCCCTAGAAGGCCCTGCTAACAATTTGCACCGCGCGCTGAGCAGCCTTCGAAGCGGCCTCGAACAAAGGCAAGGCTCTCTTGTCCTCCTCCACCGCCCCGCCGGACTCCCCACCTTCGACGCCTGGGGCTCGCCGGGCGACTCCCTTCCTCTCATGAAAGCCGTCAGGTCCCGTCTCGATCCTTTCCACACGCTCAATCCCTCCCGCTTCCTTTACGGTCTCTGAAATCCGATGGGCATATACTTTCTGTCTACAGTACGTCCTCGACCCTCGCCTGCCATTGCTTTGCGGTCATCTCTCTAGTACTTTTTCCTTTGGCGGCTCATCTTGGGCTTTTTGCAATGACAACCATCGCCAATCCGCTTCCTTCCGCCTTTGACACCCGCCACCCTCCTTCCCTGGCCATCATCGACAAGTGCGTGCACTGCGGCTTCTGTCTCCCCGTTTGTCCAACGTACGCCCTATGGAACCAGGAGATGGATTCGCCGCGTGGGCGCATCTACTTGATGAAGCTCGCCTCGGAAGGCTCAGCGGAAATCAACGCCAAATGGGTCAGCCACTTCGATACCTGCCTCGGCTGCATGGCTTGCATGACCGCCTGCCCTTCCGGCGTGGACTACGGCAAGCTGATCGAAGCCACACGGGCGCAAATCGAACGCAATTTCACGCGCCCGGCCGCTGAGAAACGCCATCGCCATTTTCTTTTTGAACGGTTCACTCGGCCGGAGCGTCTGCACCGCTTGCGCACGCCACTCCTCGCTTATCAAAAGTCCGGCTTGCAGGCATTCGTGCGGGCGTTGCGCCTGACGAAGCTTCTGCCCAAAAAATGGCGGGCTATGGAGGCGCTGCTCCCCAAGCTTGCGCCGCAAGAAGCCGTCCCAGAAGTCACTCGGGCCATGGGCACAAAACGCCGCCGCGTGGGCCTGCTTCTCGGCTGCGTGCAGCGCGAGTTTTTCTCACACGTCAACGCGGCTACGGCTCGCGTTCTCGCCGCGGAAGGCTGCGAAGTGATCGCCCCGCAAGCGCAACCGTGCTGCGGCGCGTTGCTTGTGCACGCGGGAGAAGAATCGGCGGCCCTCGACCTCGCGAAGAGAACGATGGATGCCTTTGAGCAAGCCAACGTCGAAACAATCATCACCAACGCCGCCGGATGCGGCTCCAATGTGAAGGAATATGGCCACCTGCTTCGCGACGATCCCGACTACGCCGAACGCGCAAAGGCTTTTTCCTCGAAATGCAAGGACATTACGGAAGTTCTCGCCGAACTTGAGCCTCGCACGCGCCGTCATCCCCTCAAATTACGCGTGGCGTTTCACGATTCCTGCCATTTGCAGCATGCGCAGGGTGTGCGCTCGCAACCCCGCGCCTTGCTTTCGAGCATTCCCGGTCTCGAACTCACGGAAATTCCCGAATCCGCCATCTGCTGCGGCTCCGCGGGAATTTACAATCTTGTGCAGCCCGACGCTGCTAACGCCCTCGGCGATCGCAAAGCAAACCTCATTTCTCAACTGAAACCCAACATCGTTGCCACCGGCAACCCCGGCTGCATTCTCCAACTCCAGGCCGCCCTTGCCCGGCGCCATCAGAAGACGCCCGTAGTTCACACGATTCAACTGCTCGACGCTTCCATCCGCGCCCAATCGCCCGAGTCTTTGCTAGAGAGAGTGCGGTGAAAGAAATCACTCGAACGGAATGCCGGTCTTCTGCGAAATAACCCGCAACTCCTCGACCACCGGCAAAATCAATGGCACGCCCTTTTTTCGCCGCACCTGCTCCGCTTCGCGCTCCGGGTCGCCCGGAATCAGTGGGCCACGCGTGCCCGGTGCAGGCTTCGTCGCGCGAAACACGCGAATGTACTCGTCGATCTGGCGTTTGAATTCGTCGGCGTCCATAAAACCGTCAATGCGCATCGCCCCGAAAAAGTGTCCGATGCCCTTCCCCACACTGCGCTTCGGAATTTCCTGGCGCAATGCAAACGGCGGCGCAAACGGCCCCCAATTCGCCCCGCTCAGCGGGCCGCAAAGAATATCCACCATCATCGCCAGCGCGTAGCCCTTGTGGCCGCCGCGTTCGCGCTCCGAACCGAGCGGCAGCATCGCTCCACCGTCAATCATCTCATTGGGATTCCTGGTGCGGCGGCCCTGGCGATCGATGGCCCAGCCTTCTGGAATGGGCTCGCCTCGGCGGCGCGCAAGTTCGATTTTTCCGTACGCCGCCGCACTGGTCGCCATGTCAATCACGATCGGCGGTTCTTCTTTCCCTGGAAACGCAATCGCAATGGGATTCGTGCCCAGCATGCGTTCCGCGCCCCACAGCGGCGCCACCAGCTTCGTCGAATTGGTCATTGCCCAGCCGATCAAATCGCGCTCCAGGGCCTTCAAAACGTAATACCCGGCAATGCCAAAATGATTGGTATTGCAGAGGCTCACCCAGCCCGAGCCGCATTTTTCCGCCATGTCCATCGCAATGCGATTCGCTTGCGGGCCAACCACCAGCCCTAGGCCGTTGTCGCCATCGACCGTCGCGGTGCTCGCCGTCGATCGCACGATTTTGATTTTGGGCTTCGGATTGATGTGGCCTTCGCTGAGCATCCCGCAATAGCTGCACATCCGCGCCACGCCGTGCGAGTCGACGCCGCGCAAATCCGCGCAGGCTAGCACGTCCGCAGCTTGGTCGGCATCACTGTTCGGTACGCCAAAATGCAGAAACACGCGGATGCAGAATTCGCGCAGTCTTTCGATGGGAAAAATCTTGGATTGTACTTCGGTCATGTTTCACCGGATGCGGGGCGCTAGGCGGGCAGGCATTCTCCGCGGGTCTCTGCTCCAAAAGGAACGAGCAATAAACCAATCACAAAGGCTATCGACGTCAGCGCTACGGGAACTCCCAGCGAGCCGTAGCGCTCGACGCCAAAGCCGACGAGAAAGGTTATTCCCGCCCCTGCAAAGCGCGCGAACGAAGTGGAAAACGCAAACGCGCTGGCACGGCACTCCGTAGGATACTGCTCCGGCAGCCAAAGCGTGTACACCGCAAAATTCGCCCCGCCGAATCCCAGGAAGAAAAGGCACGCAAAAAACCACGGGAGCGCCGTCGCCCCGAGATAAAAGACTTTCCCGAACGTTGCAGCAATGAACGCAAGCATCAACGCAAAATAGAACCCCAGCGCGCCGCGTCGGCCGAATTTTTCCGCGAGCCACGGCATCGCCAGGCAGCCGAGAATCGTCGCGAACGAAACCAACATCGCTGCGTGCGAAGCCAGCTGCGCGGCCGGCGGGCCAATCTTTCCGGCCGCCTCCGCCAGCGTGGTTACTGCCGCGGGCACGTAAACTGTTCCTGCCCACAATCCGCAAATCGACGCCAGCATGTACAGCGAATTCAGGATCGTCCGGCGGCAGAGCGCCTTTGAAAAAAGCGCCGAAAAGGGCCGCCAAATTTTCCAGGAGCGCACGACATTTTCTTTTTGTTTCCAGCGCTCCGGTTCGGTCACGCCGTACCGCACCCAGGCCAGCAACAGCGCGGGCAACCCGCCCACCGCAAACATTACGCGCCAAGCTGATGCTCCAAAATAACTGCCGATTAGAAAGTTGAGAGCCGCTGCAAGAAAGGTTCCTACGTAATATCCCGTGTGCAGGTATCCCGCGCCCGCAAGCCGCTTCTCCTCGGGCCATTCTTCAGCCACGAAAGTCCCGCCCATGGCCCACTCGCCGCCAATCCCGATTCCCGCAAGCAACCGCAAAATGGCCAGCTGCCACACGCCCGTGACGATCGCGCTCAGAAACGTAAAAACGGAATACCACACGATGGTCAGCATGAGCGTTCGAACGCGCCCAAACTTGTCTCCGACCGGCCCCCACAAAAACGCCAGCCCCCAGCCCACCAAAAACAGCGCAAACAGCAATCCGCCGTAAAAACCGATGTTGCCTTTCGTCGCGGCAATACCCGAGCGCGGCAGAAGTTCCCGCAGAGACGGCACGAGCACCAGCGCATAAATAAACGAGTCCATTCCGTCCAGCGCCCAGCCTCCCCAGGAAGCCCAGAACCCGCGAATCTGATTTCGCGTCAGTGGAGTCGGGCCCGGTTCTGAGTTTGCAGGAAATGCTGCGGCGCTCATGACATCGGCGACTATATCAAACCCCGGGAAGAAATCGCGCCTGAACGTGCGGTCCACTGCTTTTTTGAATTCCTGCTCCGCGAAAGCGAAATCCCGGTCCTAGTGAAGTTTTGCGGTAGCCAAAGCCCCGTGGCCTTCCGGCAGATGATCGTTTTTAGCGGTTGCCAGCAGGGCCAGTTCCTTTATTTTGCCAAAGGCTTGTGCAGGTGGCATAGGCAGACTCCAACGGGCAGTCCCACGGCTTCCTGCTTGGCAAGGCCCATTCGGCGCGACAGTATTCACCGGTAGCCGCGCCAGAAGAAAACGGCGGTCATGGCTGCTCCGACGAAAATGACGAAGCCTTTGACCCACGACTGCGGCAGCTTCTGCGCATAGTGCGCGGTAGATACTCCGCCAAGAACCGAGCCGCATATCATCACGATGGCCTGCGGCCAGAAAATGGCTTTCGTCGCAATGAACGTCACGGTCGCGACACCGTTGATCAAAGCCCCGAGCATCACCTTCAGCTTGTTCATGGCGTGGATGTCTGTCATGCCCAGCGCTGAGAGCATGGCGAGGTTCATGATCCCGATTCCGCCGCCAAAATAGCCGCCGTACAGGGCAACCAGCAGTTCAAAGACCGAGGCGCCGATCACTGCTCCGCTGCCTGCGCCAGGCGAAATACCCGCGGAAATTCGTCCCGTGAGATGCTTGCCAAACGCGAAAAGCAGTGTCGCGCCAAGCAGCAACCAGGGAATCACGCGAAGAAAAGTTCGTGCCGGGGTGTGAATGAGCAAAATCGCCCCGCAGAGTCCCCCCGCCAAACTGGTGATCCCCAGAGGAATCAGGATGTTCCTCGGAATATTCAGTTTTTGTGGATAGGCCCCGCCGCTGGCTGTGGTCCCTACCCACAAGGAAAGTGTGTTCGTGGCATTCGCGGGAATCGCCGGAACGCCGGTAAACAGTAGCGCGGGAAAGGCGATAAAGCTCCCGCCCCCGGCCACGGCGTTCATGCCGCCTCCGAGGGCCCCGGCGAAGAACAGGAAGATAGCGCTCTGCAGGTTCAAGCAGCGGTTGTATCACGACTTCCAGCTCATTCTCCAGCCAACCAAGATTGCAAACACCCCCAATCACCTATTTCAAGCAGGAGCGGAAGGAACGAAGTGGGGTGGGTGGGGTGGCTGGGCGATTGACTCGCGCGGCTGCGAAGTAGCATCATTTTTAGACAGAGGAGGTTTCTCTCGCCTTCCAATGGCCTGCCAGAATTTCACTTTCCCTAGAGGTTGCGCTGAAACCAAATCAATCTTCAACCGGAGCTGCTACCATGGCCACACCACGTCAAAAATTAACTACAAAAGAAATCTCGAAAGACCATAAAGGCAAACACAAAGTCAGTGAGGCGCAGATTGCCGTCCACTGGAAAGAAGAGGGCTATTACCGCCCGCCCGCAAAGTTCATTGGCCAAGCCAATCTGAACGACCCCGATCTCGTCGCCATGTTCGACGAGAAATATTTCCCGGAATGTTTCCGGCACTACGCCGAACTGCTCGACTGGGACAGGTATTGGCACACCACGCTCGACACCGAGCATCCGCCCTTCTGGAAATGGTTCGTCGGCGGAAAGCTCAATGCCTGCTACAACTGCGTCGATCGTCATCTCGCAAAGTACAAAAATAAGGCCGCGATCATTTTCGTTCCCGAACCCGAAGGTGAAGCTCACGTCGTCATTACCTACCAGGAGCTTTACAAGCGCGTGAATGAAACCGCGGCGCTGCTCCGCGATTTCGCGGGCCTAAAAACCGGCGACCGCGTGACGATTCACATGCCCATGATCGCCGAGCTGCCCATCACCATGCTGGCTTGTGCTCGGCTTGGGGTCGTCCATTCGGTCGTTTTTGGCGGATTCAGCGGCGAAGCTTGCGGCTTGCGCGCCGCCGATTCCGGCAGCCGCGTCCTCATTTACGCGGACGGTTATTGGCGAAACGGCAAGTGGGTGGATCACAAAGCCAGCGCGGACATCGCCGTGCAAACGGCGCAAAAAGGAGGCCAGGAAATCGACAAAGTTCTGGTCTGGAAGCGCTACCCCGGCAAGTACAGCTCAGAAACGCCCATGGTCATGGAGCGCGACTATTTTATCGACGATGTTTTGAAGGACTATCGCGGCCACACCGTCGAGCCTGTTTCGCAGGATTCGGAAGCTCCGCTCTTTCTCATGTATACCAGCGGCACGACCGGCAAACCCAAGGGCTGCCAGCACCGCACCGGCGGTTATCTCGCCTACGTGACCGGCACCGCGAAATACTATCAGGACATTCATCCCACGGACGTCTACTGGTGCATGGCCGACATCGGCTGGATCACCGGGCACTCCTACATTGTTTACGGACCGCTCGCGCTCGCCGCCACGAGCGTTCTCTACGAAGGCGTGCCACAATTCCCGGATGTGGGCCGCCCCTGGCGCATCGCCGAACGCCTCGGCGTCAACATTTTCCACACCTCCCCGACCGCCATTCGCATGCTCCGCAAAGCCGGCGCCGACGAACCCAAGAAATACAACTACCACTTCAAGCACATGACTACGGTCGGGGAGCCCATCGAGCCCGAAGTCTGGCAGTGGTATTACGAATGCGTGGGCAAAGGTGAAGCCGTCATCGTCGATACCTGGTGGCAAACGGAAACCGGCGGCTTCCTCTGCTCCACCAAACCGGCTCTCGATCCCATGAAGCCCGGCAGCGCCGGCCCTCCCGTGCTCGGAATCTATCCCGTGATTTGGGACGAAGAGGGCCACGAAATTAAACCGGGCTCGCACCTCGCAGGAAACATCTGCATTCGAAATCCCTGGCCCGGCATCATGCAAACCATCTGGGGCGATCCCCAGCGCTTCCTCAATCAGTATTACAAGAAGTACAACAAGAACCCGCACAGCAAGGATTGGCACGATTGGCCGTATTACGCCGCAGACGGGGCGGTGCTTCCCGCGGACGGCTACTATCGCATCCTTGGCCGCGTGGATGACGTGATTAACGTCGCCGGCCACCGCCTTGGCACCAAGGAAGTCGAGTCCGCCTGCCTCACGGTTCCGGAAGTCGCCGAGGCAGCAGTCGTTCCCGCAGTAGATGAAGTGAAAGGCCGCGTCCCGGTCGTTTATATTTCTCTGAAGCCCGGATTCTTGCCAAAGAAATCCATCCAGGAAAAAGTAACCATCACGATCGAAACCATGATCGGCAAGATTGCGCGGCCAAAGCAGATCCACATCGTGCCGGACATGCCCAAGACGCGCTCTGGCAAGATTATGCGCCGCGTGCTTGCCGCCATTTCCAATCACATGGACACCGGCGACATCACCACGCTGGCCAATCCCGACATCGTCGAGCAAATTCGCGAACTGGTACAAGGCCGCGCCGCCGTGAAGCTCCGGGAAGGCCCAGAAGACATCAAACGCTTCGGCCAGGAGACCTAACAAGTGTGGGATTCTCCCGAGCGGCATGCCTGCAGCGGGAGCTGGCGCTCGTAAGTCATGTTGTTTCAGTGGATTACGCCTAACCATGCAAAACCCGAAATTCTAGAGTTGCGCGTCTTTCTCGCCCCTCAGCGCGGGGTCCTAAATTGTGCTAGTACATTCGTACTTCTCAGAATTGAATCGATTTTGTATCGGCAGTCCTATTGTTCACCGGACCTTTTGCCAGCTACACTTTCAGGGCGGTCAGGAGGACTGTCTTGACGGGTTCTGAACGCCGCACCACCCAGCGCTTCGCCATGCGGCTGCCGCTAACGGTCCGCTGGACCACCGGTGCCGCCGTAGGCGAAACCAGCACGGAATCCCGCGACGTAAGCTCGCGCGGCGTGTACTTCTATCTTTCCAAGGACGTCAAAGAAGGCTCGCCTGTCGAGATTCTCCTGACGTTGCCCAACGAAATTACCATGGCCGGTCCCGTGCGCGTCCGCTGCCTCGGCCGCGTGCAGCGCACTGAACCGCGCGATGAAGGCGCCGTCGGAGTGGTAGCCGCGATTGAGCGCTACGAATTCCTTCGCGGCGACGAGGATCGATAGATTCTTTTCGGCGAAGCCGCAAGTCCCACCGGCTCGCCACGCACGTTCCGCTCGACCAAAGTCTCCGGGCTAGGTGTACGCGGAGGTCCGGCAGGCGCGTGCTTGAAGACGGGATCTTTAGTGCCCGCGGATTGCCTTATTCTGAAGAGGCCGGCGTGGCCTGAGCTTCTGCCCAGGTCGCGCAACGCCCCTGAAGAAAGGCCAAACACTTTCAGCAGTCTGCTTATGCAGTCTGCGAAAAAATCTCTTCCGGGTTTCTTGCTCGCACCCTGCGGAGGCGGGCAGGATCAGCCGGGGTGCCTTGGCCCCTCAGCGAAGCGCCCCGGCTCAGTTTTTATTCTAAGCACCAGCCGCGGATTCTCACAGACAAACGCTGATTCGCCGACTATGTGTCGGCACCGGCCTAAAAGAGCAGCAATTCTGCCGGTTTAGTGAGCAGCGCCCCATCGGCGGGGACGCGGTAAAAAACTCTATAGCAGTCTCTATATCCGAAAAAAAATGAAAACTCTCGGAAGTAATTTTCTAAAGTTCTGATATTCTCGTGTCCGCGTTCTTGTCTGTGAGCGCCAATCACACGTTGTTCGCGCTGAAGGAGTACGGGGTCGTGTGCAGGTGTTGCCGCTGGTTGACCACGACACGCAGCGTTTATCGGCTGCATGACTCCAGCAAAGCCGCCCCTTCGTGCCTGGCCAGGCCGATTGCGTGGCGGGTAAAGTCAACATTGCCGATAAACTTTATCTGGTGATCGAATTGGTCCGGCTCGACACCAGCCACGCCCAGTGCTCTAGCGTTCCCGTTCCTGCTGACGGCGCGGGAGGTCTTCCACTTGGACTGAATCACGGCGCAGGGAAAAAACTCCAGCTCAAGACCGTGTGCTCACCCCCTCGGTCCCGCCCTCATGTGCCCGCACCCGAAAAGTCACATCGACTGCTGCCGATCAAACCGGCGAAACTGCTGCTTTTTTAAACCGGCGCGGACAACTATGAGCAGGTAGTTCGTCAACGGTACACTTTAGACAGTCCCGTACGTTGATTTTCCCAGATGGAATAGGCAAGCGGTTTACCTTCCCGTACCATCCCGGCTGAATCGTAGCCCCGCCACAGGGAACGACGAGATGTCTTCGCCGGAAACAATGGGCCTGACTCCATATGGATTACATCCCATACTCATAGTCGTGAAATGGGCCGTCGAGCTGGCCGACGAGTCAAACCGGAATTCGACGCTCTTGACAAAGACATGCGAACGGAGCGCGCTTCCCGAAAGGCTCGCAAGCTCACGCAGGCACGCGTCGCCGGGAAGCTCGGAATCACGCAGGACAGCGTTGCCTTCGACCTTCCCGCCCTCAAACGGCAGCGGTTCCTCGTCATTCGGTCCTACCCTTCCTGCCACCTGGTTGCCATCTTGCTTCAGAATCATGGTTGTCTAATGGCCCGAAGCTTCGCCGCGGGCTTCGTTGACTACCTCGCGTATCGAGCTGAGGGTGACTTCGCGGGGGATCGTGCCGTGCGTGGCATTTGGGACAACGATCTGGCGTCCGCGGGTGGATAGCTTCACGACTTTTGGCTGGATTTCGTGAATCCAAACTTGCTGATACGCTGCCGCTTCTCTGTTCAATTCCGCATTTCGGAAATCGAACGATTGTCCCGCCGTCAAAACAATCAAAGGAAAATTCCGCAACCTCACGACTGCTTTCGCTTCCTGGTAGCTTTCAGGCAAGACGACGCCGGCTGCAGCGTCCCCTACAAACGACTTTGGTTGTGCCCTCAGAGCCGCAATGATCTCTTCGCGAGTCATTTGCGAGGAGTCCTTTTCTTTAGCTGGAGAAGGTTCCATGAGTCGTATCAAGCCAACAAACGCGGCGGTTTCTAAAGCAACATAGAGAGGGTGACGGAGGAGTCGCGGCACTGCATGAGCTAGGTAAAACTTGGGTGCGCGTTCAAGTTCATCTTCGTGCGCGGAGTCGATGAGCACCATTCCCGCTACTTCTTTGGGATAAAGGCTGCCGTAGACGCGCGAGTTCATACCGCCAATGGATGCGCCAGCGAAGACATACGGCGGCAGCACGCCCGCTCGTTCCAAGAGCTCATGAAGATCTTTGGCAATCGCAACGCTGGTTCGCGGGAAGGGACCTAGGTCGCTCCAGCCTTCGCCCGCGCGGTCGTACCAGCAGGCCTGGGTAAACTTGGCAACTTCGGCCTGCAAGGGCTGCCATCCGAGTCCTGGTCCTGCTCCGCCAGACTCGAAGATAACGGGCGGCCTACCCGTTCCCAAACAGGAGATGTTGAAGTTCCGGTCTCCCATGTCCACCGACCTTCCAATTTGCGGGAGCCGCCTTCGATCTCGTGTCTTACCTATTTGCTCGTAAACAATGCCGGTGACGAGTCCTGCCGTTATCAAGAATCCCAAGCACTTTAGCGCCGTCTTCAACCGCAGGTTCAACATGAATGGATTCCTCGTTTCGGGATGGCCCGTGATCGCCACAACGCTCCGGAGGGTTAACGACCCATAAGGTTAGTCCGCAAACAAAAAACTTCCGAAAGCAAGCAGGAGCGGCACCATCCCCGCGACTCCGGCAACGATGCCGGCGTCAGTGCACATGACACCATCGCATTCATTTCTGTTCCTTTACTTTTCCTTATCGTGGCCCTGCTCGCCAGTTACATCCCCGCGCGACGCGCGATACCTGTTGACCCCATCCTGGCGCTGCGCTATGCGTGACTGGTCCCATCTCTTCTGCGCCAGCCGCGAGTTTCGCAAAGGTTACTGGCTATATTAGCTACGGGCTTGCCAACCGTTACCCCATGGCGCAACCTGTACCTTGGGGCAGGCGATTTTCACAGTGCAGCTGAGAGAGGATTGGAGGGCCCTGCGGCACTTCCTGGTGAACTCGAAAGTGGGGGCTGGCGTTTCGCGGATTCCCTGGGAATCCGCGGCCAGATGCGCGCATGGGCGAAGGAAATCCGGCGGGGGAAAGTGCTCGAATGGCTACGGACATCCACGCAAGCAAAGAAATCCAAGAACTTAGAACAGAACTGAGAACCGAATTCACGATCGATCCTTCGGCGAAGGAGACGCCTTCCGTCGCCGAGAAACCTCCCGTCACGCAGACGCCTCCTGCCGCAGAGGAACCTCGCGGCCGCGCAGGCGCGATCGGGATTTCTCTGATCGATCTGGCGGAACTCCTTGACCAACACAAACAGTGGGTGGAATCAGGCGGAGAAACCGGCGGCAAAGCCGACCTCTCGGGCGTCAATCTCGCCAAAGCCGATCTCACCGGCGTGAATTTACAGGGCGCCGTTTTGCATCGCGTGAATTTGACAGGCGCGGACCTTTCGATGGCCAATTTGCGCGGAGCCAGCCTGGTTCGCGCGAATTTGCAGAATGCGAATCTATTAGGAACGGAATTAAGAGGCGCGAATTTAATGGGCGCGAATGTGTACGGGGCCGACGGCTTGTGGTTCGGGCGCCTCGGCGGAACGAATCTTTTTGACGCAGTGCTTCCTGAGTCGATTTCGGCGGTGGACAGCTCCAAAGCCATCGGTGATGCCACAAAAGTGGCGCGCTGGTTCTATTTCCTGACCGTGGGCCTGAGCTTGCTCTGCTGCGTGCTCATGATTTACACCACCGATGTGCGTCTGCTGCTGAACTCCTCGGCGATTCCTTTCCCCAAGCTCGGCAACGTGCTGCCCACGACCGGACTCTTTCTTGGCGGGCCCATCGTTCTCCTCATCCTCTCGCTGCGTTTCCATTTTCTGCTGTTGCGTTTGTGGGGAAGCATGGCCGCCTTGCCCGCGGTGTTCCCGGACGGACAAACCCTCGAAAAAGACGGGCCGTGGTACCTGATGGGGCTCGTGCGGAGGCATTTCCGCTGGCAGGGCGAATCGCGCGCGGCCATGACCGCGTTCGAATCGGTGCTTTCGACGATCCTGGCGTATTGGATCGTCCCCGTTACGCTGTTCTTCTTCTGGTTGCGCTATCTCACGCGCCAGGATTTTCGTGGGACGTTGCTCCACGTTGTTCTGGTGACCTTGGCGGTGGCGACAGCGACGAGCGTTCCTTTCGTGGTGTCGCGCGTGCTCCGGCCGGGCGATATCCGACTGCCAAAATCCAGAAATATCCTTCGAATGCTTCTGGGAACCACGCGCGCCGCACTCGCCGTGGGCTGCATTCTATTTGTCATTTCTCTTGGCGTGAACCGGGGGTTGCCTTCCGACAAAACCAGCACTGTGGCCGCGTCCGCCGCCGATCCCCGCCGCTGGGCGGCCACGGTTTTCCAATCTGTAGGCTACCGGCCGTACGCGGACTTAACTGAGGCTTCGCTCTCGACGCCGCTTCCCAAGGGCACTCCCTGGACGGATGAAAATGTTGCGAAAATTTCAGGCGCGCGACTGAACGAGATGAATCTGCGCTATGCTCGCGCCTATCGCGCGTTTCTGGTGAACGCCAAATTGTGGCGAGCCAATCTCGAAGGAATTTATCTTTCCGAAGCGGACTTGAGAGGGGCGAATTTGCGAGAAACTTTGCTGCGGTCCGGAATTTTCGACCGCGCCCGGCTGGATCGCGCTGCGCTGGTTTCCGCCAACGCCACCGGCGCAAACTTCGCCTCGGCCGACTTGCGCTTCGCGGACCTTTCCTACGGCACGTTCGAAAACGCTGTGCTTTCGAACGCCCGAGTTTCCGGCGCGTCGCTCTATGCAGTGGATTTGAAAAACAGTCAACTTTTGCGCGCGGACTTTTCGCGTAGCGACATGCGCGATGCCCGCTTGGAACATGCTGTGCTTTCCTTTGCCAGCTTGGAGCAGACGGACCTTTCCTCAGCGCGGCTCGAAGATGCGAATCTGACGGGAGCGGTGTGTAAAGGAACCATTTTTTTGGATGCCGATTTAAACAACGCGGATTTGCGCGGAGCCAGTTTGTCGGGCGCGGTCTTGCGAGGAGCGAAAACGGACGGAGCCAACCTTGCGGGAGCGGACTTGCGAGGAGCGCTGGGAATGACGTCGTCGCAAGTTTGTTCCGCACAGAACGGCCGCACGGCCATCATGGATCCGGATCTTGCGGGGGAAGTCCAAGTGCGCTGCGGATCGCACTAGAGGCAGAGCTTAGAAGTTGGAGATTAGAGGTTGGAATAGCGGAAAAGGGGCAGGGGTTAGAAGGTTCGAGGTCGGAAGCGGAGAATCCATAACCCGCACGTTTTGAAAGCCCGAGAAAGGATGCGGCACCCTCCGCGCACCCTACGGGCCACTTGACCACCGTTCCCGGATGGCGTCGTTTTGTTGAACCGCGTTAGGTCTCGTCTTTCAGCAGGAAAACGGCAAGAGTCGCAAAGAAAACCAGTGCACCCAGTGCTGCGACTCCCAAGACTGTCATCCAGAAGCTCGCACCGAATGACGCAGCCCAGAAGTCTTTCAGTTCAGAAAGACCGGAATTCGAAAAGCTTTGAAAAAGGCTCAGCAAGTCGGCGAACCGGCCCCATTGCCAGATTGCAACCAAGAACGCTGCAAGCAGCCCGACAAAACCGACCTTTTCCGCCAAGCTCACGGGTTCGCTTACACGCTGGATCGCTTCCTTCCGGCGACGCAATTGGGCACGCCACCACAACAAGCCGGGAGACCCGCTGACGCGGGCAAGGTGGAGCCCGGCCGGCTGCTCCCGGTTCGATCTCGCTCTTTGCAAAGCTTGCGCGATCAAAACAAGTTCCTGACAATCGCGGCAGCCGTCCACGTGAGCGCGCAGATCAGGATCGCAGGCGTGCGGCCAGCGGCCTTGGCGGAGCGTTGCTTCCAGTGCCATTTCCGATGTGCAGCAGAACAAATTCATAATCCCTTCCGCGGAATTGCCGGGCGTTGTTTCAGGAGACGGGCCAGCTTCCGCCGGGCACGGTACAACAGCATGCGAATACCCGCCGTACGCAGTCCGGTAATCTCCGCGATTTCGGCATGCGTTGCTCCTTCCGCATAAGCAAGCCAGAGCAATTGGCGCTCCAGAGGACGCATGCGATGGAAAGCGCGAGCAAGCATTCTTTGAGAATCGATTTGGGCGATGTCGGAGCCCTGATCTGTCCCGCAGGCTTCTTCCGGGAGGCCCTCTAGCGAAGCGGGAGCGCGCCGGCGCCAATGATCACGGAGAAGGTTCGTGGCAATGCGAAATAGATAGCGCCGACAAGCCCCTTCACCGTCGCTCAGGCGCGCCGCACACAAAAAGCGCAGATAGCTTTCCTGCAACAAATCGTCCGCGAGAGCGGGGTTGCCTGAGACATGGACGAGGTAGCTCCACACCGGGCGGGCGGTACGTTGATAAAAGTAGGCAAATTCCTCATGATTCATGGACAGACCACTGCTATCTGCCGCATCGGCGGCATCCAGTTGGGGAATCGCGCCTTGCCACGGGATGGAAGTGGTCTTCATCTTCAGGTTGCCAGGCGATCAGTCGCTTGTGCCAGTCTCATGTGCCTTGGCCGAACCAGGCAGCATTCCCAGATGCCGGGCCAGCAAGTAGGAAACGCCAGCTGAGATGATAAAACCTATTCCCAAGGTAAACGCAAAAGTTCCAAGTACAAGGAAAGGCCAAGCATCGTGCTCTGGTGGGCCACTGTGGCGCAGAAAGAGGAACCCTCCCCCTCCCAAAGTCAGCACAATACCGAACTGCAGTGGCAGGAAGACCCGGCTCAGGGGGCTCCCCAGGCGGGACTCGATAGTAGCCCAGTCGAAAAATGGTTTTCCGGCGCTGCTGCGAAATGAGGCAAGCAGCTCTTCGTTTGTGCTGGACCTGTCCAGAAGTTTGCTAAAGAGCTCCGTTTGCATCTTGTGGAGCTTGTTCCATTTTTTGTTCTCTAACACGATACGAAAAATCCAAAGTAGCGCGCCAAGGATCAACACGAACACGAGAAAAGCAATCACTTGAGAGTTCAGGACTTCAATTGGCGTTCTCTCGGTGCCTCGAAGTTCAGGCCATACGGTAGCCTGAAACCCTTGTCGGCCTCCCCTGCCCGGGAAATCATTGGGAAAAAACAAGTAAAACTCTGGATTGCGGACGACCTCGGGGTGGCTATGGAGAAACTCAGCAAGCTCAGGGTTATTGCGGCTCACGTAAGCTTCGTCCGCGAGGAGAGTGGGGTCGGCTGAAACCGCCATGGTGAGCTTCGGACTCAACCGCAATAACTCCAATAGTTCGGAGCGAACAGCTTCAATATCCTTGCTTTCCTGCGTGACCGCCGCTGGCGAGGTTTTCTTCTGGAGCGGAGCGGAGCGTGCGACAGCCATCATCGAGCTCGCAGCAAAAATCATCAGCAAGAGCGGCAAACACCCCGCTCTTAACCAGAGTCGCGGACTTCTCTGCACCACGGGCCTCCTTCTTCGAACGAATCCCGCACCAGGATGTCTATTTTTAGATACGAATGAAAGGCAGCCGCGGTTAACAGGAATTTGCGGTAATCCTGGGAAGCCAGCACCGCGAAAGAGCCTCTAGTAAAAGCGAGGGGCTAACGACCCGCCGCCACAGATTCCGCGAGGGTTTCGCAGGCGATATATGCTGAGAAAGAAGAGGAAGAGAGATCCTTCGCTTCGGTCAGCATGACACATTTTATACGGATGACACATTCATGGAAGCGAGCGCAGAGAGAGAGACATAAGCTGCTAAGGGAATCAGTTTAGGCGTGCTGCGTCCTAGTGCTGGTTTCCGGTGAGTCGTTCGGCGTGATCGATGACGAGGGCTTCAACACGAGCAGTTTGCTCGTTCGATGGGAGCAGCGTAAGGCCGAGCTGCTCATGAATTGCCGCAAGGAACGAGGGTCCGTGTTCGACTTTCTTGCGTTCCATACGGTACACAGTAGTCTGAACGGTCGTGTAAGCGGGCCGGCGGCGTTCCGGAAACGCTTCTTGAATTTCGCGAATGGAGGACGCACCTCGGCTCCAAACCGCTTCCACGATCTGCAGTTCCAACTTCGTGAGCTTCGGCAAGTTCAATAACGGTTGACTTGTATGTTGAATGCGGGCCGAGGAAACTACACGGGAAGAGCGTGGGTTCCGGAGAGGTCGGGCCGCACCGAGGCCTGGCGTGAGCCAGCAGCCTGTTTTGGAGATAGGCCCCGCCCTAAGCTCGAACACCGTGGAAGAATCTGAGGCCCACAAGAGCCTGTATTCACAAGTCCGGCGCGAGCTGGCACAGGGTCGGGGAGCCGGAACCACAGACTCCAAAGGGCACGGTCGCAATATTTTGCGAGATTCAATAGTTCGTGAAGATGACGTGCCGCGCGGCTCTCGGGCAACCCATTTGCCGTACTGGCAGCACGTTACCGCGAAAGCTATTCGACGATCAGCTCGCTGTGCATGCCTTTGTGGCCGAAACCGCAAACATGACAGCAGCGAAAGGCGTAGGTGCCCGGTGTTTGGGCCACGAACTCAATCGTTGTTGTTTGCTTCTTTTTTAGCTGGAAGCATTCCTGCGGCGAAGCAAAAACTAACCCGGGCTTATTGTCCGAGACGCCTTCGGGAACCGTCGCGATTTTGAAACCGTGATCGTGGTCCACGGCGGTAATCTTAAGCTGAACTTTGGTTCCGGCTTTCACATGAATGGGCGAGGGCGAAAACTCGTACTTTTTTGCCGTAACTTCAATGGTCTGAATGTTTTGATCCTGAGCGTGAATCGAGATGAAGCCTGCCGAGAATGGATTGATGATCAGGAAAAAACCGACGGCCGCAATCAACAGCGCACACCTTGTAATCTGTTTCATACTTTCCCCTTACGTAGCAAATTTACAGGAATGGCGGCTATCCACCCGGCCAGTCTGTCCCGGTCCGCCAAAAAAGATGCCCCGACAGGACCTGCTCGTTGCCCAACGAGCAAGGAACATTATAGTTCCATCCCCTCCACACAAGGGGACTGCCTTTTCGTCTGTTTATTCCGTCGGCGGAAGAGAAAAAGGGCAAAAAGGCGTCAGAGCGCGTTCCCGAATCGCAGAAGCTATATTCAATTTATGGGCAATTTATGGGGCTTCCCCTTTGCGTCTTTTCGGGGCGGTGCTTTCAAAGGCGACTCCGCCAGGCGCTGCGCCGCGGCCGGAACCAGAACCACAGCACCACCAATGCGACAAACGCACCCGTGGTATCGAGCAGCGAATCGTAAGGCGAAGCGGTCCGGCTGGCCACGAACGACTGATGAAATTCATCTGTCAGAGAGTACGCCGCAGCAATCAGCAACGCGGCGGTTCCCCAGGCCCAACGCCAGCCGGCTCGGCCAGCTCGCACCGCGCGATAGAGCAGCACGAAATATACATAGTATTCCGTCAAATGCGCGCACTTACGAATGATGTGATGCATGAAGTCATACTGGCTTTGCGCCAAGCCAGGAATCAGCCAGCGCAGAATCGGTTCGAAGAACCATTTCGTGTGTTCGGCTGAAAAAGCGTCGGTCGACATGATGAAGATCGCGCCCGACCACACAATGGCAGGTCCCCAGGTCCACAACCATCGCACGGCGCGCGGCGCGGGAGTTTTCGCGGGCATTTCCGAGAAGCTGGGTGCGGGACGCGGGTTGCGCCAGGGTTGGGAGTCCACGATTCGCCTTCAGTTCCCTTCTCTTCTTGTTGGCACGATTTTCGATTCTCCGTGCTGCGCAACGCCGCAGAGGAAAGGAGAATTCTCGCCGTCCAAAAGGCTAAGTTACAACGAAAGACAGTGAAGGCGAAGCGTTAAAACACAAGGCCATGTTCAATCGATTCTCTGCGCGATCGCGCGAGCGTGAGCAAAGGGCGCTACTCCATGCGATAATTCGGCGCTTCCTTGGTGATGATGACGTCGTGCACATGGCTCTCGCGCAATCCAGCAGCAGTGACGCGAATGAAGCGGCTCTTCTCTTGCAGTTCCTTGAGCGTGCTCGCGCCTACGTAACCCATCCCGCTTCGCAGCCCGCCGACAAGCTGATCGGTCAGAGCGCCCAGCGGCCCTTTGTAGGGAACGCGCCCTTCCACGCCTTCCGGCACAGACTTGCCGCGTTCGTCGGTATCCTGCACGGTGGCGTAGCGGTCAGAGCCGGCTTCCATCGCTCCGGTGGAGCCCATGCCGCGATACGACTTGAACGTGCGGCCCTGATACAGAATGGTTTCACCCGGAGACTCTTCCGTTCCCGCGAACAGGCTTCCAATCATTACGCACGACGCGCCCGCCGCGAGCGCTTTCGAAATATCGCCGGAATACTTGATCCCGCCGTCGGCAATTAGCGGCACGTCGGTGCCCCGCGCGGCGCGCGCGGCTTCCATGATGGCCGTCAATTGCGGCACGCCTGCGCCGGTCACCACGCGCGTGGTGCAGATGGATCCCGGTCCGATGCCGACTTTCAAGCCATCCACGCCCAGCGAAATCAATTCTTTGGCGCCTTCGTAGGTGGCAACATTTCCGGCGACGAGCGGAATGTCCGGCAAGCGGTGGCGGATGGCTTTGATGGCTTCCAGCACGCGGGAGGAATGACCGTGCGCCGTGTCAATCGCGAGCACGTCGACTTTGGCTTTGGACAATTCTACGGCGCGCTCGAGAAAATCGCCGGTGGCGCCAACGGCGGCACCCACGCGCAATCTTCCATGCTCGTCCTTCGCGGCGCGCGGGTATTCCAATTTTTTCTGAATGTCTTTCACGGTGATCAGGCCCTTCAAGTTGAAGTCCTGATCCACGACGAGCAATTTTTCGATGCGATGCTTCTGCAGAATGCGCTCGGCTTCCTCCAAAGTGGTGCCTACGGGGACGGTCACCAAATTTTCTTTGGTCATCACCGAGCTAACCAGTTGCGAATGATTTTTTTCGAAACGCAAATCGCGGTTGGTCAGAATCCCGGTCAGGCGCGAGCCGCGCGTTACGGGCAGGCCCGAAATTTTGTACTTGTTCATGATTTCCAGCGCTTGCCGGATGGTGATGTCCGGAGAAATGGTGACCGGGTCAACGATCATGCCGCTTTCCGAGCGCTTCACGCGGTCTACTTCTTCCGCTTGTTTTTCAACGGGCATGCTGCGATGCACGATGCCGATACCACCTTGGCGGGCGATGGCTATGGCCAGACGCGATTCCGTAACCGTGTCCATGGCCGCGGACGCCAGCGGCACATTCAACTTCACTTTGCGCGAAAAATGCGTGGTGGTATCCACTTCCGTCGGCAACACCGTCGAGCGGCCGGGCAAAAGCACCACGTCGTCAAAGGTGAGCGCGTCGGGAATCAAACCATCGTTCATTCCAACCTCACGTAGAAGGATCGGTCGCCTGGAAAAAGGCGCCATAATGCAACGCAGCCCAGCGGGTGCCCGCTGGGCCGTTAAAGCAACGCATCCAGATCGAAAAAATCCATCACGGTGAATGCTCCATTCTAGGGTGCGAGGCAATTGGGGTCAAGTTGAAGGCAAGGCTGGAGCGAGGCATGCCACAGAAAACACGCGGAAAAGAGCCTGTGAGACTTCCGCAGTCAAAAACCCTGGGCTGACTCGCTCGAGTCAGCCCAGGGTTTGTTCCAGATTCGCAAATGCTCGCAATTTAGAAAGTGAAGCGGAAGCCGAGCTCACCCCAAAGTGCGTGGGGGATGATGGTGCTCGACGGATTGATGAAGCCTTGTGGATGGCCGAAGTGCGCGGGATCGGCAATGTTGGCGGCGCCACCGACACCAAAGTTGTTGCCGTAGTTGGCGCGGTTTGTCAGATTGAACGCCTGCGCGAGCAGTTGCAGGTTCATGCGATCGCCGAACTTGATGTTTTTCGCCAGGCGCATATCGAGCTGGAAGAACGGCTCGCCGCGCAGCGGATCGTATTTTGCGATGGTCAGGGCTGATAGGGGTATTCCAAACCGCGTCGCGCACGTTCCGTAGAAACAATTCTGCAGATTTAGCTTAGCTTGTGCCGTCCCATCTGCTTGGCAGGTCGAACCCGGATTTGCCGCGCAATATGCCTGAACAAATGCGCCGATATAATGTGTGCCGTAGAGATAGTCAGTTATGTTGCCGGTAGGGACGAGCACAGCAGTCCCCGTACCCCCGCCTGTATTCAAAGTGTTATAGGAGTTCGTAAGGTTGTAGGGACGCGCGGAACCGAACTGCAGGATCGGTGAAAGCTGGAAGCCCTTTGGCAAATCAACGATTCCACTCACGGTCACGTGGTGCCGTTCGTCGTTGAAGTCCGGGCCCCACTCGTAGGGAGCAAACGGATTGGTCGCGAGCCTCGGATAGTTGCGGTAGGTACCACCACCGCCGTCATAGGAGTACGCCCAAGCCAACGTATAGTTCGCGTTGATGGAGAAGCGATGAGTCATGCGCTGGCGGAAGGTGAAGTTCGCGCCGTCGTAGTGCGACCGGTTAATCGACTCGTCGTTGCGTACGCTGCCCAGTTCTGGTTGGCCCGCCGCCTTAAACGCTGCATCGAGCGGACGCGTGCAGCAGACTCCGCTCACTGGAACTTTCTGGTCGATGTTGATGGTCTTGTTTTCATGAAGGCCGAGAACGTGCGTGTACTCCACCTCAATCGCCGTATTCGGATTCAGCGCCCAGCTATAACCGCCATTGAATTCCTCACTCATCGGATTGCGATAGTTGGGGTCCATCAAACGACCGATGCTGCCCGGATTGAGCTGGGAGGAGGGAGCAGCAATCGTCGGCATGGGATCGACGCCATAGCGCCATTGACCCAGCGGTATGGTGGGATTTGTTCCCGGCACGATGTCATTGACCGGGTCTGTGATGTCGAATAAGGTCTGAAAAACCGTGGTGTTGGCTTGCTGCTCCATAAACAACGGAATATTTTGGAACACGTTTCCGAAGTACAGGCCAAAGCCGGCGCGCAGGATGTGGTTCCCCCTGCCGGTCAAATCGTAGGCGAGGCCGACGCGCGGGCTGAAGTCCTTGTTGTCGTCCTGCGCAACCTTGCTGATGTAGGGATTCGTAATGGGGCTGTTGATCGCCACCAGTTCCTGATAGGTGCGGCTATTCTTGACATCCGAGCCGCCAATCAGGTTGAAGTCCTTGTCCCAACGAAGTCCAAGGCTGAGGATCAGACGATTGGTGGTTTTCCAATCGTCTTGGAAATAGAGACCTAATTGCTTGGTGGCAACCAAGAAGTATGGGTTGCCGTTGGCGATGGACATTTCCGTAACTAAGCCTGGGGTGGCAAACCCTTGTGGATAGGCGTTATTGGCATTCGCCACGACGACGCTGGGGTCGACTCCAAAGCGAATTAGAAGCGTGGGATTGAACTCAAAAAAGCCGCCTTCCACAGGATTATAAATATAGTCCACGCCGGACTTGAAGGTGTGCCGTCCAACGGTTTTCGAGAGGTCGTCCTTGAACTGCCATTTCTTCTGGAAAGACTGCTGAGGAACGTTCGTATTGGTACCAAACGAGGCATGAGGGAATATGATGTTAGGAGCACGGAGGTTGCTGTCAATGAGGTTGTTCCAATACTGATAACCAAAGGTGAATTGGTTGACCGTGGTATTGGAAAAAAGCGAGTTCCACGTCAGATTGCTCACGATCATATGGTTTCTGGTGAAGTTGCCTTCCGTCAGGTCCATGGTGGCGTCCGTCTGGTCGTTCAAGCTGTCATTGACCTGTGCGGTGTAGCTTAGGTACACATTATTCTTGCTGTTGATGACCCAGTCCGTGCGGCCGTTGTAGCGCCACTCAAAAAAGGGCCGCGCGATGGAAGCAGCCGGCTGATCCGCAAACCCGTTCGCCTTCGCGATGGTAAGTTCACTGAAAGAAGTCGGGTCCACTGTCTGTGCCTGGTGCTCGCGCTCCCGTTCGAGGGCAAAGAAGCCAAAGAGCTTGTCCTTCTTAAATGGCCCACCCAAGGATCCTCCAAACTGCTGCCGTGTATAGTCTGGGTGAGACTTAGAGGTGGTGCCATCGCCATTGGGATCCTGCTCATCGGTGTTTAGGTCCGTGGCTCGGAAATAACCAAGGAACGAACCGTGAAAGAGGTTCGTGCCGGACTTGGTGATCATGTTGATGGCGGCGCCTTGCGAACGGCCATTCACAGCCGAAAAGCGCTGCGTACTGATTTGAAACTCCTGCACCGCTTCCAAGGGCAGCTGCATGACCGGCCCGCCCACGGTATTGTCCTTGTTGTCGATCCCGTTGACCGTTACGTTGACATCCCGTCCGCCGTTGCCGTTGACCGACAAAATGGCGTAACGGTTTTTTGTGGGATCGTAAGAATCGGCAGGTTTCACCCCGGGTGCCAGGTAGGCGAGATTGGCCACGTCCCGGCCGACCATGGGGAGTTCCTCGACTTGCGTCGGCGTAATATTCTGGCTCACATCCGTTTTGGCCTGATCGACCAGCGGCGCTGCGCCGGTGACTTCGATGAGTTCCGTGGCAACGCCTGGCTTCAACTGCGCGTTTACCGTGGCTGTCTGACCAACCAGAATTTCGAGTGTTTGAACAAAAGTGGCAAAACCTGACTTGCTGATGGTTATTGTATAGTTGCCAACGGGCAACAATTCGAAGCGGTAGTCACCTGTATCGGAGGAAGCGGTTGTCCGGCTTAAATCGGTGGATTTGTTCTTGGCGACCACTTGCGCGCCCGGCACAACTGCACCCGAGGAATCCGTGACCGTCCCTTGAATTGTCCCGCTGGCGGTGGCCTGACCAAAAGCGTTGCTGCTCCCAAGGCCCAACAGCACGACTCCGATGATTAACAAATATAGAGTTTTTCTCATTTTTGATTCTTCTCCCTCGATTGCGCCAGAGCTGCAATCCTCCCCTTTTCAGGGGCTGCCTGAGGCTCACTAACCCGCCTGCATGACTGGAATCGAAAGTCCGGAGCGAAGGACGGGCCCCAAAAAACACCCCCCGGCTGGCGGATTAGTTCGCCCTAACTTCCTCTTGGAAATTAAACCTGGACCGACCACTCGCGGAGCGAGCTCAATTCTCTGTAAATCGAGCTTGCGAGTAATCGGGCAATTTATATACCAATAAGCTCTAAAAATAAAGTGCTAGTAAAGCATCAGTTTAGGCATAACGAGATGACTGGATCTCGCAGAAATATGAGATTAGGTAGATCGGGAGCTACAAATAATCATAGTTTCTAGCCGATCGAATCAGAGCGAGGTGAGCATCACAAATGCCTGCGAGCTCGGCTTGTCTCGGTCCGTATCCCTGAAATAAAGTCTCTAGATGGACCTCACGCTTCCCCCTTTCGAGCCGCATCCGCTGCTGAGAAATGGTCATGCAATGACGATTGCGGCGGCTTTCGCGCCGCGGCGATTCGATATTCGAGCGCCTGAAGCGCGGCGTTTCCAGGTGGAAAGAGATTCCTGGCTGCTGGGGCACTGCCATTGGCAGCCGGGAAAGAGGAAGGACGCGCCGGTTCTTGTTTTGGTGCATGGGCTCGAGGGTTCGAGCGATTCCAATTACATGCGCGGCATTGCGGAGAAAGCGTTTCATTGCGGATTTCACGTGGTGCGCCTGAACCAGCGGAATTGCGGCAGGAGTGAAGCGCTGACTCCCACCCTCTACAATTCGGGGATGAGCGCGGATTACCGCGCCGTGTTCGAGGAACTTTCGAACGGCGATGGGTTCGAGCAGATCTTTTTCGCGGGCTACTCGATGGGAGGAAACCTCGTCGCGAAAATGGCGGGAGAGTTTAGTTCTGCCGTGCCGCGAGCGCTGCGAGGCGTCTGCGCCGTGTGTCCGGCGTTGGATTTAGCAGCCTATTTCTACCAGCGGCACTTCGTTTCCGGATTGATGAAGCGCTATGCGCGCAAACACAAATTGTTTCCCGAGCGCTACCAACTCAATGGCCTCGGACTCGTTCGAACGGTGCGCGAATTCGACGATGTCATCACCGCTCCGCAATTCGGTTATCGGAATGCACAGGACTATTATGAGCACGCTAGCGCCGAGCGCGTGGCGGAGCAAATTTGCGCGCCCTTACTGATGATCACCGCGCAAGACGATCCGTTCGTGCCCTATTCATCCTTCGTTCGCGCAAGGATCAGCGACAATCCTGCGATTCGGTTTATTGCGCCGCAGCACGGCGGCCACTGCGGCTTCATTTCAAAACACGGCGGCGCCGAACGCTTCTGGGCGGAGCAGCGCATCGTGGATTTCTGCCAGGCACAGGCTGCGGCATGAGCGGGTACGCTTCCCCTGTTACGGGCGCGCCGCCTTTTCGCCGTCCACTCAGTAGGCGGTGATGCCGGAAGTCACGTTCGTTTGCGCATTCGCCGAAGTGCAATTGTTATAGGTATAGCCGAAGCTGTCGGGGCCGCTAGTTACGCATGCGGTTGGCTGAACATGAGCCTGTGCGGAGCTGTTGAGCGGGACGGTCAAAATCCCAGCGAAGGTGTTGCCCGAGGCGTCCTTGGACGCAATGCTCGATTCCCAGGTACTTCCGACCGGCAGCACTGTTCCCGATATTGTCTGTGTGGAAGTGTTCCAGGCGTAGTAGTCCGCAGGATTGCTGCAATTCTTCCACCAGGAGCATTGATAGCCGCTCGAGAAGTAAGTGACGGCGCCCGCTTGTCTTTCCACGGTCACAACTTGTAAAGAAAAAAGCGGGTTTCCGGCGCTGTCCAAATATTGGCGGGAACCAATGTAGTCGAAATGGTCAGTGATGAAAGTACTGCCGTTCTGCGTGACCAAGCTGGCGGCGGTGGAGTTGCAAATGGGAAAAGAACCCGCAACAGATGTCCCAATGGCGTTCAATCCTGTGTCCGTGAAGGCGATCTTCTGCGTTCCGTCCATGCTTTCGGTGTAAGAAATGTCCACCGGAACTTGCCACGAGGTGGCGTTGGTGGCGCCCGTGCAGCCGTAACTCACTATCTGTGAATAAGTAGCTTGGGCCTCCGCGGAACTGCCGATGGTCTTCGAATAATTAAAGACCGTATTGCCTTGATATGCTGCTTGAGCCGTTACCGTCGTGCTCGCTTGAGCACTGGCGTCGACAAAGGAAGCAAAGCCATGTTCCGCATTGTCGGTGGAAATCGTGATGGTGGCCGAGGCGGTATTGTTGCTGAGATCCCAGTCCCCGGGAACGGGATTTGCGGCGCTGACGTCAATCGAGTGCGTTCCCGCACCGCTGAAGATGTACGAAAATTCGCAGGTCACGCCACCTCCGGCGTCCACGTAAACGTTATTCGCTTGGTCCACGCTGTTGCCGTCGATGCCCAGCACACAAGCGGTGGTGGCCCCACTATCACCATTCAACTCGGCAATATGGGCGCGAATGTTGACCGTCTGCTGGACGATGGCCGTTTCCGGGAAAGTCAGGCCTTGCACCGCCAGATCGGGCCGCAGCTTTACCGTCGTATACACGGTCACCGGGTCGTCTTCGGGAAAGCCGCTCACGTAACTGCGCAACTGGATTTGCTCTCCGCGATAAAGAGAGGGCCAGGTAAAGCTGTAATATCCGGTAGGCCTCGCGAGATTACGGAAATATTGACTAAACAGCGCCACGCCGGATGGGGTGAGAGGTCGGAGTCGTACATAGGCGAAACTGCCCGGAGGGGTGGTGCTGGAATCCAGCTTTCCGGTGGTGAGCTCCACGGTGGTGTTGCTGTCTTTGCCGAGGAGGGCACGTGCGTTGATAACCGGAGAGCCGTCGTTTTCCCCAGTGCCGTCTGGGATGCCGCTCTCGCGGTAGTGGATGGAACTACTGATGGCGTAACTTGGAACGTTGCTTTGAGCCCACACCACTAACGGCGTGGTTCCCATAAGCAACAGCAGCGGTACGAAGCGCCTTGCAGAATTGTGCACACGAGCATGGAGCAGGATCACGTTACACCTCGAATTTACGGAAGTAATCTGCCGGGCCCCGCCGGGAAACAGGCTGGAGGGCACACCGACTGGACAAGGGCGCACCGATGCTAGTGATTGCGCGTTAGCTTCAACAATCCCATGAACTGTTGAAATCACGAGGTGAGAAACAGCAGGAGCGGACCGGGTGAACCCCCCATGCTGCTGCAGGGCTCAGCCGAGCGGTTTTTCCAGGGACAAGGCAAAACCCGGAGTTAAAAGTTGGGCGGGACCGTCCGCGGTAATCACCATGTCATCTTCACAGCGCAATCCGAATTCGCCAGGAAGGTAAATCCCCGGCTCGTTGGAAAACGTCATGCCCGGCTCGAGGACGGTTTTGCTGCCGCGCACAAGATAAGGATGCTCGTGTCCGTCGAGGCCGATCCCATGCCCGAGCCGATGCGTGAAGGTCCTGTAGCCGGGACCGAATCCGGCATCAGTGACGACTTTCCGCGCAGCATCGTCGACTGTGCCTGACAAGCGGCCGGCACGCGCCGCGTCCAAAGCAGCATCTTGCGCTCCGCGAACAATTTCAAACGCCCGCGTGATTTTTTCCGAAGGCTTGCCCAGGATTCCGGTGCGCGTCACGTCCGATTGATAACCCTCGACGGCACACCCGCCATCGATGAGAATGACATCGCCTTCTTTCAGTTTTTGTGGCTTTATGGTGCCGTGCGGCAGCGCGGCCGAAGCCCCCAGCAAGACAAGCGCGCCTCCGTGCAAGCTCATTTTCGAAAAGCCACCTCCCACCAGCTCGCCGATGTCCTCCTGCGACATGCCTTCTTTGACCGACGCAAAGACGGCGCGAAAAACGTCGAACGTGGCTTCGCAGGCCAGCCGCATGAGCTCCAGTTCGTGCGGCGACTTGCGGCCGCGGCAAGCGATGGTCACCGGATCGGCGGAAACATATTCGAGTCCCGGTGCGGCCGCGCGCAGATGCTCGAGGAACGTAAACGGGACGGTTTCTTCCACGCCGATCCGTCCAGCGCGAATTCCACGATCTGCCAGCGCCTCTGCGGCGATTTTCGTCGGACTTTGATCTTCCTGCCAGATGTGGACTTCCGCCGGGAATTGCAGCTTTTCGCGCATGCGGCTCTCTTCAAAAGCCGGCACGACGATGATGGGTTCGCCCGTGCGTGGAAGCAGGAACGCGAGAAGCCGCTCGCTCATGCTCCAGCGAATTCCCGTGAAGTAATAAAGAGAAGTTCCGGGGGCCACGAAGAGCGCCTGGTACTTCGGATCGAGATCGGTCATCAGCTTCTGAGCGTGCTCGAGCCTGCCACGATACTCTTCGGTGGTAATGGGATGAACGCGCGAGCCGAGCGGCTTGAGGCTGGAGAAAGCCTCGGGGAGAGCATCGGCTTCGCAGTTAGACGCCGCTCTGCCGAGCGGCGCGAGCCCTGCGGCAGCAAGAACTACGCTGCTTTTTAAGAATTCGCGGCGCAAAAGAGAGGGTGGAATGTTCGAAGTTTGTTTATGCATGGCGGCAAAAAGCTTTATCTTTGCCGCCTTCCCTTGTCAATAGATTGCATAGGAGACGCGAGAAAATCGATGGAGCCCCAAAAGCTCGTTCGTTGTGGAAACTCCTAGCGCCCGAATCTGGAGGATTCGAGGCTCGCCTACGGAGGCCAATTGATTACGAAGATGCCGGCTAGGAGCTTGCATGGCGTTGCGACCACTGGCCAGGAATGTAAGTAATCTCAAGCGGCTGCTCGAGCCTGAAGTCCAGCCGCGTTTCCGAGGGAATTCTCACTTGCTGGCTGTGGGTCCAGACCTGCGCGCCCGTTCCTGCGCCGCCGCCTACCGCGGCTCCAATCGCCGCGCCTTTGCCGCCTCCTGCAATGGCTCCAATCAATGCGCCCAGCACGGCCCCACCTCCGACACGTTCGGCTGTCTGCTTGCCTCGCGAAGTTCCGGCTCTCCGCACTTCACTGCTGACGACCTCGTATGTCTTGCCTTGGAACGAAATACTGGAAAGCTCCAGCCGGAGTTCGCTGCGGCCCGCCATATGGCCCGCCGATCTCGCCTCTACGAGTTTGAGATCGACATACGTCCCGGCCGGCACAACCACGCGGTTATCCACCACGACCGGCGCATCCAGCGAAGCCCTGAAAAACTGGCCTGCGTGATTACTTCTTGAGCTTATGGAGTCAATCGTCCGTACCGTCACAATGGTGTTCTCCGGCACGGTCACCGTGACCGGTTGTGCAGGCGGCGAAGCCGCGGGCTTCGCGCCCGGTCGGCGCGGCGGAGGCGGGCTCGGCCCCAGCCGGTGGTGTAGCCGATGCTTCAAGGTCGTTTTCCCGAGGCGCGATCGCCACGTTGATCTGATCGTCTACCTTATTATAGTTACGCCCTTCTCCTCTGTAGCAATCTTGTAGGCCGCCAAATGCGCCGAATCGTCCGGCACTTGCCCGGTGAGAGTGACCACATGGCCGTGCGTCGAGACGCCTACTGAAGCGTTCTTGAGCAATGGGTCGGAAGACATTTTGCCCTTGATGTCCTTGGTGATGGCAGCATCGCTTGGCAGCAATAATCGCGAGCAAGAAACGGTGAAACCGCCGGCCAGGAAAAACATGGCCAGGAAAAATCCCAACGTGCCGAGTTTGTATTTGCGCATTTACCCTCCGCGTTGGCGGTAATGACATTGGCGGGAGGACTGGGGCGGCCCGTTTGGTAGACAGCTAGAGCATCCGTTGCAGGTTAAATAACACTCAATCAAATAGATGCGGCGAGCCGCTGAGGCGCTGCCTTATTGCACCTTGCGGAAGGCCTTCTCGGATTTGCAGTTCGCTGCTCTTCGCCGCTAACGTGCATGCGAAAAAAAATGGGAGGCGCGTCTGGCAGCGCCTCCCGAAAATGAGATAGAAAAACGAAGTTCAGAAGACGAACTTCAGTCCTAAGGTCATGGACCGAACCCCGCCGCTGAAGAATTTGTCAGGCTGCAGGAAGTTCGGATCGGTTGGCAGTACGAATCCTTGCGTCGTGGTTGCGGTGGTGACACCAGCGACGCTAAAGATGTTGCCGTTGCTGAGCGCGAAGCTGGGGTGGTTGAGCACGTTGAAAACGTCTGCCTTAACCAGTAGGTACTTCCCCTCTCCGAAAAACGTCTTTTTGCCGACGGAAAGGTTCAGCACACCGAAGCCCGGTGTTGTGAGGCTGTTCCTGCCCACGGTGGCCTTGGCGCCCGGGCCCGTAACCAAGTATCTGGCATTCCCATTGACCGGTGTATAACCAATGGCAGGAAAGACGGTATTCCCGGAGGGATCGCTTGGATCGAAGCAAGCCCCACCAGCGGCTACGCCCGTGGGCGTGGTGAATGCGCCTGGACCGCCATTCGATAGTCCGGTCACCCCACCTGGCAACTCGCATACGGCGTAAACATCGGAACCGGTCCTGCCGCTTCCGAAAGGATTGAACACCACGCGGTCGCCGGCAGAATCGCCGTTGCCATTCGAATCGATGCCGGACTGGAGTGTGACCGGCTGACCGGTCTGCGCCAGGACCACAGAGCCCAGTTGGTAGCCGTTCAGGATGCCTTTCAGGAGGCTACTCTCAGTCTTGGCTTTCGGAACATCATAGACCCACGAGAGAGCTAGTTTGTGTCGAACGTCCAGATCCGAACTTGCCCAATCGTCTGCGAGCCGGTTCGTATCCTGAGCGCGCCGGGGGTTGAGAAGACTGGTGAAGAACTCGTTCGTCGAGCTGTCTGTCGTGTGGGAATAGGTGTAATTGGCGTTGAACGTCAGCCCGTAGCGTGACCGCTGCATGAAATTCAACGATCCAGCATGATATTTGCTCCCTCCCAGCGGCGGATCAGAGGTTAGATTCCCCCGGAAGCCGCACGTCTTCGCGGACCCATCTGTGCAAGGAAAATTGGCATAAATGTTCGGGTTGAAACTATTAAAGGGCCCATCGGTGGGTGTGCTGGCGTTCCATGTCGCCGGCACATCGGATGACTGCAGAAACGTTGGCAACGGCGCAACGCCCGCGTCGAAGGCGCTTTCTTTATTGCGCCTGAACTGAACCGGCAGTTCCAAACCGCGCGTGCCCAGATAACGGACCTCGACGGTGGCGTTTCGATTGACTTCGTGTTGTACGCCGAGTGACCAAGTCAGGATCTTAGGCATGACCGTGTCGTCGATGTAGGCAGTGGTTAGGCCGCGCGTCTGCGCTTGATTAGCAGGGGCAAGGTACGTTGCGGGCAGCCCGCCGTTCTGCAGGAAACCAGTGCCGCCATTGGTGCACCACAACGGGGGAGTAGTCAAAGAGCAGGCTGAGGCTTCGTCCATTTCGCTTTGCAATTGCGGCGGCAAAGTGATGGAGGCGAAGTTCTGGAACTTCCAGCCGTAGGAAATTCCGCCGCCACCACGAATCGAGGTCTTGCCCTTGCCCGTTGGGTCGTAAGCAAACCCCATGCGTGGGCCAATGTTGTTTTTGTCCGTCTTCGGCCGCCCGAAGGTGATCACACCCGGAACGCTCGAAATGGCATTGAGGGCTTGCGCGTTGGAACCCACTGGGTTGGTCCAATATTCGTAGCGCACGCCAAGGTTTAAGGTCAAGCGCGGATTAAACTTGAAATCATCCTGGGCAAATCCAGCAAACAAACTCTGTGTGCCCAAGAAGCTTCCGGTACCCGCGCCGCGCAGCGTTCTGCTCGGTATGTCCGGAACGAGATCGTTGATGAACGTTTGCGTCGTCAGGTACCAGTTGTCTCCGTTGCTCCGGGGCAGGAAAAACTGCGGATAAATGAAATGCGTATATTGCCCGCCGAACTTGAAGGTGTGCTTGCCAACCGACCAGGAGGCAGTGTCAAGGAGCTGGTAAGTATTTTGTTGCTGATGCTGAATGTCCGAAGGACCGATCGTGTTGAAACCAAGGTCTCCGATGGTGACATCCCCGGGACACACGCTGCAATTGTTCGTCAATCCCAGGAAGAAGAACGAGTATTGCAAACGCAAATCATTGACCCAATGGCTGTTGATGGTCCAAGTGTCCGTAAGAGCAATCTTGCGATTGTGAATGGGTTCATTCTGATTGAAGACCGCCTGGGTGGAGTTCACGGGCAAGATGAACTTTTCCTGGTTAAAAGTGAAGCGCGCACCAAATTGATGCTTCCCCATCGTATAGTCCGCATTCATCTGGGCGTCATGCTCCCGCTGAAACACTGGACTGATGATGGTGAGATTTCCGATGGGAACTCCCGCTCCATTGACGGGTATCGTGCCCGCGTCATTCGCGGGAGCTACCGGGAAGTTAGCCAGAATGTTGGAGACCGCTGTATCCGCCGCCATAGACTTCAGAGTGTTTAAGCCGCTTGCAGTAGGCGCCAAGAGCGGTGTCGGGCTTCCCGCGCCATGCAGCGTGGTGTATTCGTACGCGCCAAAAATGAATAGCTTATCTTTGACAATGGGACCGCCGAGAGTTCCGCCGAAACGGTTGTTGTCAAAGTCCGGCACACCAGGGATCGTCCCGCCGGCGATGGCTTGCTTGGTCAACTGGTCTACAGAATTGTAATTTTTGTTCTGGTTGTACCACTCACCGGAGCCGTGCCAATTATTGGTGCCGGTTTTCGTAACCAACGTAAATTGACCGCCCGACGAATGGCCGTACTCGGCGCTAAATTGATTCGTCTGCAGGTTAAACTCGGCAACCGCGTCCGGAATTACCGTCGAATTGGGTCCGGTTACGCCGAGATTGTTATCATCCACGCCATCGATGACGAAATTGTTTTCGCGCGGACGCGTCCCACCGACCGATCCGCCTACTCCGGTTACGCCTCCGGGCTGCGCCACGACGTTCGGAGCCAGCACTGCCAGATTCAAAGGGCTGCCGTTCAGCGTGCCACCGGCTTGGGGAAGGTTGGACACGTCACTGGCGTTGAATTCCTGGGCCAGCGAGGAGGAGGTGGTCTGCACTTGTACCGATCCCGCGTTGACTTCAATGGTCTCGGTGGCCACCCCCAGCTCCAGTTGCGCGTCCGCTACGTTATCTCGATCCGCCAACACCGCAACATCATTCTTCACGTATTTCTTGAATCCCGATAGCTCCACCGTCACCGCATACCTGCCTGGCAAAAGGCTCGGAAAACTGTAAGCTCCCGCGGAAGTCGTGACCGTCTTTGTGGAGACTCCCGTTTCCTTATTAATGGCTGTAACCTGCGCATTCGCCACGGCCGCGCCTGCTGGGTCAAGCACCTGTCCCCGGAGCGTCCCAGTTGTTCCCTGGCCAAAAGCGACCACAGAAAAAAACAGCGTCGCCGCCGAAGCCAACAGCGCAAAAACTGCGCCCTTCCGGCGATAGGCTGAGTCGCGACAATGCCCAGTCCCTATTGTTCTTTCAAAATTCATTGCTCCCCTCCCTCTTGAATGAGAAATCAATCCACCCGCCTCGACACCTTGCAGCCTCGAACCTGCACACCAAAATCCGGCTGGAAAGCGATGATTCAGGTTCAGGTCAGCGAAGCAATTTGCAGGTCAAGCGCCACTGGGTTGTGGCAGCAAGATTTAGATTTTTCTATGACTTGCGGGCCAACTTGGAGGGGCCAAAATCTAAACTTCGATACTTTTGGAGGATTTATCTAATTTAGATTCAAGTATGCGGAGATTCACTGTGCTATGGAGATTCACTATCCTATAAGAATTGACAAGTCTTTCTCTTTTCTGGTCTCCGTAACCCAAAACCAACAACTAAGAACTAACCGCTGAAACCGCAAACGGCGAACGGCAAACATCAAGCTACTCCGTGCGGATCGCCAGAATGTCTTTGCCTCGAATGCGAAGTTCGATGCCCAAGGGCGGGCGCAGATCCGAGCCCTGCACAATCGCTCCGCGCACAAAAAAATTCCCCGGAAGAGTGCTTATCTTAAGGGGATCGAAAAGCGCGCCGCTGCAAGGATTGCCCACCATGGGATGTTTCGCGAACCGAAAACCGTAATCGGATTTCAGCCTCGCCAGGTCGGTGACGTACTCCAGCTTGCAGTCCCCGTACGGGGCATTCATTGAAAAAGCCCAATAGCCGCTGGCTTGCGAAGCGGAGCCCGTTGGCAAACGAATGAGCATTGCGGGAACGTTTTCGCCGCTGAGTCGGTTGCGAATGAAAAACGGCTTGGAGGACCAGGGCTTGGCCACTTCCTGGACTTCCGCGATGCCCGGCGCGGTGTCGGTGGCGTGCGGCAGCAAAGTGCTTGGGTCCGGAGCAGGCGAAGGAACGTCGATTTGCGGCTGCTGATCGGGGGCTTTAGGCGCCGTGGGCCGGGGGCGGAGCGCCCAGCGCGCTCCCAGGAACACAGCGAGCAGCACCGCGATAAGGCCGATTCCAAGTTTGAGAGCAGAATCGTGGGAGGCCGCCGGTTGCGAGCCGTGCGCGGGAACGCCGGGGATTTGCGGCATGTCTGCTTTGAAGCGGTCCGGTGGGGGCTGGTCGGGCATAAGGCGGCGGCTTGATTTTATACTGGAAAGGCATTTCATATTCAAAGACAAAGTAAAGCGTTGACCATTTGGCTAGCCTGGCCGCCAAAAAGGGAAGGCCAGTTGGCCCTCCCTATTTTGTTGCCCAAACTCGTTGAATGGGCACAACTCCCAGGCCAGCGCCGGACCACTGCCGCTCGGGCACAGAAATGTTTCCAAACCGGCAACAAAATCTGTTATTGAGATGGGTACAGGACGCGCGGGGAGGCTTGTTTCACAGGAGTCGAGAAACTAATGTAGATTGTGTCCCTGCGTCCTGTGGGAAAGCGGGAAGAAACCACGGATTAGGAAGGGATTAGGCAGAATAAAGAAGCATAGGTAGCAGTGAGATTCCGGAGCAAGACGGTCGACAGGGATGAGTCCTGAAACACAAACCGGAGCGAGGGCGTTTGTCCGCAGTTTGAACATTCTGCTGAAGTTCGCGCGGTTGTACGAGTTTGGCCACGCCAAGACGACGGCGCAATTCGAAACGGCCTGGAGAGAGCGACGGCAGGCGCTGGAGGCCAGCGGCGGCAGCGGCGTGCTGCTGGGCGCCTCGGGGCACCAGATTTTGCTCGACGGCGTGCCCATGGGCTCATCCGCCGGCGAGAAAAGCTTCGCACAACTGCTGACTTCCTCGGGAATCGCCAGCATTCACTTTTCCACTTCCGTGTCTCAAGCGCAATTTGCGCGTTTCGTGCGCGCGTTTCCCAGCGGAAACGCCAAGCCGTCCGCATTAGCCGAACAACTCAAGACCGCGCTGGGCGGAGACACGAGCATCAAGATGAATGAAATCCGCTACGTGGCGGAAGACTCGTCGGTAGCGGGAATCAAAGTGGCTGCGCAGTTGACGGCGAAGGCGCTTGGGGCTCAGGGCGACAAGTTCCGGGAATTCTTTGAAGATCCCAACAAAATGTTGCAGATGATTCTGGCAGCCGAAAGCGCCCGTTCAGGCGGAGGGGGAGCAGGAGCGGGCGGACCAGGGCACGGCCCGGGAGGTTCGGGTCCAGGATTTGGCCTTGGCGGCGGGGGAATGGGCGGAAGTGGGGGTAGTGGATCAGGTACAGGCAGAGGGGATACGGGATCAGGA